>ERZ827488.2776-NODE-2776-length-15857-cov-3.869384_pt1 | contig 15857 bp, 14 predicted proteins | sample MGYA00519771_ERZ827488 | MGnify/ENA primary metagenome ERZ827488 (study PRJEB31778, sample SAMEA3449323) | human gut metagenome | biome: human gut; feature: human-associated habitat; material: faeces | place: United Kingdom | collected 2010/2012 ... | reverse complement strand
TGTACTGTTTACCACCTGTTGCAATAATTGCGTACATCTGTGGCACCTCCTATAAACTTTACTCGCCAGATATGGTGGAATGAGTTCCAACTCATGCTCTTAAACCTCTCTGTGCGGCATCTGCTATATAGTAGCATGGTTTTTTGTACTCGTCAAGAGAAATAAAATATTTTTTAAAAATTTTATATGTTTTATGAAGGTTTCCCTGCAAAAAGGGATCCTGTCCCCCAACAGAATCCCTTGATTACCCCATCTTATGTAATTCTTGTCCAAATTAGTCCAAAAAGACTGATCCCAGATTCTTTTTTACTTTTTATAAAGCAGTTACGATCTTATCCTGTAAGGATTCCGGAATCTCTTCTTTATCCAGGGACATACTAACGACAAATTTAACATTAAATTTCTCACCTACAGCATTCAGCTGCTCCAGTGTACCTGTAACGTCTTTGCCTTCCAGTTTGGCCGTTGTAAGAAAACTGTCAAGATAAACCTGCTCAAGGTCATGATCCTGTGAAATAATACCACATACAAATCCAACAAACTCATCTGCATTCTTAATCGGATATACAGATACATCGATCAGACGAACTTTGTTGTTCAGTTCATACATATGTTTTGTGCTTTTGTCTAAGTAAACAATGCTGCCATTTGCCTCTTTAATTGCGCCGTTCACTTTGTCTAACAGTACTTTTGTTTTGCCTTTGCCTTTCTTTCCTACGATCAGTTCAACCATGCTGTTTTCCTCCTTAGACACAATATATAATTTTTGAATAAAAACGATGTTGAATATGGTTAATATTATAGTGCAACTTGTTTTAAAATTCAAGAGTAATTTGGATTTTTTTGTCACTTTTTCCAAACAGTCTGAACATTCTCGCTTATACTGTGTTTATATTTTCAAGGAGGGATGTCATCTGCTGATAAAGAAGTTCTTTTGTAGAAGCCCCCATAACAATTGAAACATATGGTTCCCCATATGAATTCTGACAAAGCAATGCCAGACAGTTTCCTGCGCTGCTTGTCGTTCCGGTCTTTCCGCCAAGAACCGTTACTCCTTTTGGAGCATTTGCCTCACCTGTCAGATAATGATCCGTCGCAGTAAGTGACACACTATCTTCAGAGCCGTCACTGTGCTGGAATGTAACTGTATAACTCGGAAGCTGTGTAATTTCCGTGAATTCCGGATATTTCAATGCTTCTTTCAACATGAGATAGATATCGTACGGTGTTGTATAATGATTTTCGTCCTGCAGACCATGTGGATTTGTAAAATGTGTTCCTGTACATCCAAGCTGCGCTGCATATTCATTCATCATTGCAACAAAGTTTTCTGTAGAGCCACCCACATGAGTCGCAATCGCAGATGCCGCATCATTTCCGGAATAAACCAGAAGGCAGTGCACAAGCTGATCCATCGTCACCTGATCACCCACCTGAAAACCAACTACCTGTGATCCTTCCTCAAGAGTGATATTTTCCTGTGTGATCGTTACAACATCATCCATATTACTGTTTTTGAAAGCAAGAAGCGCAGTTATAATTTTCGTAATACTTGCAGGATAAACTTTATCATAGGCTCCTTGGGCATATAAAACGGATTTATCTTTAAGATCCAGCAGAACTCCCTTCTGAGCCTGTTCCAGCGAAACAGAATCCAGTGTCTGATCACCAGTCACCACACAAAGATCAGCTGCAAATGCATCTGCTCTCTGACTTATTCCTGAAATCTTCTGATGCTGAAACTCTCTGTCTGTACTGTAAGCCATTACCGGTTCGGAACCTATTCCGCCCCGCAGCATATAAAACAGTCCTCCTGCACCACATACCAGAATCAGCAGCAATGCAATCAGAAGAATTGTATTTTTCATTCTCTTTTTACGCATACGCCGCATTCTCGCTGAACTTTTTGATGAACGTTTCTGTGGATGCTGTCGGGAAGCATGCATCTGTTCCGGACGTGCCGACCTTCTCTGCTGACCTGCAGATGTTTTACCTTTTTGTTGTTTTGTCATAAATAGTCCTCTTTCTGGTCAATTGCTTTTCTTCGGATTTCTTTATTGTATGCGCTGCTCTGAAGTCCGACATTCAATACCATACCCATTCCGATATAAAGACTGATCAGTGACGTAAGTCCATAACTGACAAATGGAAGCGGTGTACCGGTATTTGGCGCGATTCCCGTAGCCACGCATATATTCAGGAAGCTCTGCAACGATATGATACTTGCCATACCACAACATATGATCTTTCCGGACAAGTCTTTTGCCCGCAGGCTCATCCGGATACATTCCACAGAAATCGCCAGTAACAGGATTACAATACTACAGCATCCCATAAATCCGTATTCCTCACCGGCTACCGCAAAAATAAAGTCTGTCTGATTCTCAGACACAAAATTACCATCATTTACAGATGCAACTTCTTTATCACCAGACAGTTTTTTTCCTATCAGTTCTCCCGAAGCAATTGCTGTTTTGGAGTTATTTTGCTGTTCAATATCATCACTGTACTCTTCATTCTCAGGATACAAAAATGCCATGATACGTTTTCTCTGATAGTCTTTGATCAGTTTCTGATCCGGCTGTACCACGATCGATACAAAAATAATTGCCAATGGAATAATGATCAGAAACATTCCTCCGATGATCTTATAACTGAGCCCTGCAATATAAATCAGGATGCAAAATACAGCCAGAAGCATAAGTGTGTTTTTCATATCCGGCTGTTCATAAATCAGAAACAGCGGAATTGCCAGAAGAATCACTGATTTTGCCAGTGTTTTGAATGTATTCAGATCTTCTTCATGATCCATAAAGAACCTGGCAAAAAATAGTATGATAATAATTTTCGACAGCTCCGTCGGCTGAAAACGGATAAATCCAAAATCAATCCAACGTGCCGCACCATTGGCAGAATCACCAAAAAGTCGTACGATCAGCAAAAGCACAATATTTGCGCCATACATGATCCACTGGAAATTTGAAATCCAGGAATAATCCATCAATGACAGAATAACCATAATGATCAGACCAAGAATCACACCCACAAGCTGTTTGGATTTCAGATCTTCCCTCGCACTTCCCACAAGAACGATTCCGATCACACTGATCGCCAGAAGAAAAATTACCAGTCTGAAATTATAAAATCGTAATTTATACTGTTTTAACATTTTGTCCTTTGTTCCTTTTTGGAGCATACGGGTATCTTCGCATGGATAACCGGCGGTTCCTGTGTGATCTGCACAGTCACCTGTTTTTCATCTATGGAGATATATTTTTTTACCGTATGAATCAAATCATTTTTCAACATGCTTATCATTTGCGGAGAGCAGTCGATACGTTCGGATACCAGTAGAAGTTTTATTCTGTTTCTGGCATATTCCGCAGACCGACCTTTTATCTGACTAAAAGATTTCACTGAAATCCCCTCCTTTAACAGAAAAAAATCCTGTTATTTATGAAAAATCTCACTTAATCTTTTCAGCATGCCTTTCTTTTGCTGCAGTTCCACAAACGGAACTTCCTCACCAAGAAGGCGCCGGCAGATATTACGGTACTCTTCTTCTGCCTGCGATTTCTGACCGGAAAGGGGTTCACCCTGATTGGCCGCAATCACAATCTGCTCATCATCCAGAATCGTACCAAGGAGATTTACCGCAAGAATTTCCGTCACATCATCCACTGACATCATATCGCCCCTGGCAATCATATCCGGTCGCAGGCGATTGATGATCAGATGAATATCTCTCAAATCAGAAGCTTCAAGAAGCCCTATGATACGATCCGCATCGCGAATTGCAGAAACTTCCGGAGTTGTGACAACGATTGCCTTATCAGCTCCGGCAATCGCATTGCGGAACCCCTGTTCAATTCCCGCAGGACAATCCAGCAATACATAATCGAATTCTTCTCTGAGCTCATCTGTAAGTTTGATCATCTGCTCAGGAGACACTGCCGATTTATCTTTGGTCTGTGCCGAAGGCAGAAGAAAAAGATCCGGATAACGTCTGTCCTTGATCAATGCCTGTTTCATTCTGCAGCTTCCATTGATAACATCCACCAGATTATACACAATCCGGTTCTCCAGGCCAAGGATCACATCCAGATTACGAAGGCCTATATCCGTATCCACTACAACTGTTTTTTTGTTAAGCATCGCAAGTCCCGTTCCGATATTGGCAACTGTGGTTGTTTTACCCACACCCCCTTTTCCGGATGTTACTACAATGACTTCTCCCATTTTATTTTCCTCCTCATAGATATTTCCAGACTTCTGGTATTCTCTTATGTGGTTTTGCTATACAGCAGCCAGAGACTGCTGTATATGGTTAGTCGTTCGAGGTATTACTGGTATCACTGGAGGCATAGCCAGTCAGAATGGTATCTTCATCTGCCAGATTATAAATGTATTTCAGAATATCATTTGCTGTCAGGCATGCATTTCCCGAAGTGTATCCATTTGCAATTCGCACTGCAATAGAATACTCCGGCTCAGATGTATCTGAAGATGTCGTATATCCAATGAAAAGGCCATGGTTCGGGTGATAAATATCCAGCTCGGCGGTACCTGTTTTTCCTGAAAGTGTAACTCCCAGTCCATTAAACTGCTCATGAGTCAGAACCACCCGTCGCATACCTTCATGAATATCATTCCATACATTATCCGGAACATCACTCATCTGATTTACAACAGATGAACCGTATTCCTTCAATGTCTTACCCTGTGAATCAGTAACTTTATCCAGAAGTGAAAGATCATAGACTGTTCCAGATGTAGCAAGTGCTGTCGCATAACGTGCCAGTTGACTGGTTGTAAACAAATGATTACCCTGTCCAATGTAAGAAGGAACCGCTTTGCTGTCCGAAACATGCGGACTTGCCTCTGAAATCTCTATTCCGGTTTTCTTATCAAGGTTAAATTCCGAAGCATATTTCTGCAGCTTGGTAAGACTGAGATTTTCTGAGAAATCTCCATCTGAATTTTTACCAGCAAGGAAACCAACCATATTGAAGAAATAGTTACAGGATTGTTCAATCGCTCCGGTTATCTCCAGCGATCCATGTCCCTGCTTGTTCCAACAGAAAATCGACGGAGTTACAAGATCAAATTCACCGGTACAATCAAAATAAGTATCATCATCGATCACGCCTTCCATCATACCGGTAACCGCCGAAAGAAGCTTCAGCGTAGAACCAGGTGCTGTCGTCTGCTGTGTTGCCTTATTAAAGAAAGGACTGGACTTGTCCAATGCAAGCTTCGTATAATAGCTGGTATCCATATTATTGCTAAGACGATTATTGTCATATCCCGGATAGGATACACAGGCAAGTACCTTTCCTGTTTTTGCGTCGGTAATGACTGCCGATGCAGAACAAGGTGCAAGTGCCAGCTGTGCCGGTTCAATTTCCAGATTGGAAATCTTATTGATCATAAAATCGTAAGCAGACATGGCACCCGATGCAAGACTTGCATAACAATCATCTTCTTTTGACAGTACTCCCTGCTCATAAAGGACCAGACAGATATCCTGTCCTGTAATCTGATCATTCATGAGAAGATATTTATAAAGAAGTTTTGAAAATCCTGTATCTGTTTTCAGGTAATCTGTAATATAGGAAGTCAGTGCCTGATATATTTCTTCTGAATCAAGATACTCTCCCTTTGGAGAAATGACAGAAATATCGATCCAGTTCTGACTGGCTGCATAATTCAGATAATCCTTCAGACTAATGCTCTGATCATTTGCCCAGGCCTGATAAGTGGCATCTGATGTATCCACCTCATTCTTATCGATCACACCAAGCGTATCCCGGAGCACTGTATCGCAAATATATGTAAGATACTCCTGCACCTCAGTACTTTCGTCTTTGTAAGCCGGCGGATCAGAACTTGTAAGCCTGTTAGTTATTGTATCAAAAACTTCCTGCTGCTTTTGTTGAAATTTGGCATAAAGATTTTTTTCTGTATCCGAAGCTTCTTCTCTGCTGAATTTATCAATATCGATGACGCTGTTTGCTATCAGTGCATTATATACATCATAAATCGGAATGATGATCCTACTTGCATCATTTTCGCCTTTATAATCGTATTCTTTCACAGCTTCAATCTTATTCAGAAGAATACCAGCCACACGCTGTTTCAGGATCTGATAAATCGCACTCTGCCAATCTGCATCTACTGAAAGATAAACATCATTTCCGGCAACCGGTTCTACTGTTGTGTTATCATCGATTTTTAGTACTTTTCCAAGATTATCAACGGTTACCGTTTCCTGACCATCTTTTCCCTGAAGTTCCAGCTCCATATACTGTTCAATACCGGCTTTACCTACAATTGCATCATTGGAATAATCCGGATTTTCTTTCTTAAGACTTTCCAACTCTTCTGATGATGCCCGTCCGGTATAACCGAGAAGCGGTCCCATGCTCTCGTCATCAACATACTGACGTACAGAATCCTCCAGAACATCGATTCCCTGGAGTTCATTCTGGTTTTCCATAACTGCTGCAACTGTACTTTCACTAACGTTCGTTGCAATCGTAACCGCCATATATTTCTGGAAGCTGTTCGTACTCAGCTCATACCGCATGATTGCAATATCAAGAACTTCCTGTTTGGTAAGTTCCTTCGGAAGCCCATATTTTTTTAATTCTTCATCTGTATAAGCATCGTCTCCATAAAGTACGATAGAAAATCCCTTATTTCCACTGAGATAAGCAACCATATCTTCTGCCGTTGCCGCCGCCTCATCTTCTGTCAGGTCATCGATCAGTGCATGTCCATAGATATCCGCCTTAAAACGACTCAGTGTAAATCCTTCCTCTACGTCAAACGCATAGTTTCCATCCTTATCCAGCTTAATATGGAAAGAATTCGACAGCTGATCGCCGTTTTCTGCAAGGATCTTCAGGACTTTATAAGCCACCCCGTTCAGCGTCAGATTTTTCTGCCGGGTACTGTCATAAGTTCCATTATCCTCAAACGTAAGAGAATAAGATAACACATTCGATGCGATCAGCTTATTGTTTTTGTCATATATATTTCCTCTTGTACTCTTAAGCACACGCGTTTTCGTTGTTCGTGTCTGAAATTCATTTATATAGTTCTCACCCTGGATGATCTGCAGGTCAAACAGCTGTCTCACAAGAACAAACGCCATGAGAATAAATACAAGTAACAGTACTGTTGTTCTCTTTAACTGAATTTTTTTGATGATTTTTTTTATTTTAATACCCAAATAGACTCACTTTCTTTCCTGGTTGGACTCATAAAATGATAATTAATATAATGAAATACTCTGTATACGATCATTGTCAGAAAAACAGTATAAAAAATTTCCGGAACAATAATACGGGTAAAATATACCCCCAGACCCAGTCTGCCCCTCAGTAGGAACTGAAGTGCATAAACCGCCAGATTATACAGAAAATCCATAATCGCAGTCAGCAGCATCGGTACTTTTATATCATCATCATAATAAATACGAAATGCATAACCGCTCAGGAATCCCGCATACATATAGATCAGTGCATAAAACCCAAAAACGGATCCATAAAACAGATCCACAAGCAGACCACAGAAAAAGCCTGTCCACAATCCGCTCTTACGTCCACGCATAAGCCCCATAGATACGCAAAGGATCAGTAACAGGTTCGGTGTGATCGAGCCAATAGAGATCAGATGCAGCACTGTTGACTGCATCAGAAAACAGACAATGATCGTAAAAAACAGAACGATCTTACTTTTCATTCCTCGGCCCCTTCCTCTGTGGAATCTTTCTTGTTGACAGTAATTACAAATACATCCTTCAAGTGCTGAAAATCTACAGGTGTAACGATTGTTCCTGATTTTGTCAGATTGTTGGTATCTAATTGAATATCGCTGACATATCCGATAAACAGACCCTCTACGTATTTTTCACTGATATTTGAAGTAACAACCTGCTCACCTACTGTTACTTTATCTTCTTTGTCATACAGCTGTGTAAAACGCAGTTTCCCTTCATCGATCAACTCCAGGTCACCTTCCACCACACAATTGTCATCTGTACCGACTGTCATGGCACTGACATTACTACTGTCATCAATAATGGAACGAACAGTTGCCCAGTTACTGCCCACCTCGGTAACAATGCCGACAAGTCCCTTGCCTGCAATTACATTGTTATCTACACGGATGCCGTCTTTGCTTCCTTTATTGATCATGAATGTATCATACCAGTTACCCGGATCTTTGGATATAATTCTGGCTGCGACCTTCGGATAATCCGAATATTCCGCATCCAGATCATAGAGTTCCTGCAGTCTGGAAAGCTCGGACTGATTCTGAATAAGAATATTGTTCTGTTCTGTTAAAGTATCTACAGTATTTTTCAGTTCCTCATTCTGATCTATAAGATCCTGTTTTTCCTGAAAAGATTTATTGATATCAGTAAGCCAGAGTCCAATTGTTGTGATACTTTTTTCAAAAGGAACAACGATCATTCCTGCCGCTTCCTGAAGCGGAGCTGATGTAATCCCGGAGGCAAGTGTGGCAACCACAGCACTTCCACAGAAAAATGTCATGATCACAAGAAGATGTTTACTTTTTAAATGTATTCGAAATCGAAACTTCTTTTTCAGGTTTTTCATGTATTATCATACCCCTAAAGAATTATAATTGTGTCTTTATAATTTACGTTGTTTGACAGGCTGCGCCCATTTCATCAGTTCATGGTCACGGATGATTTTTTCCAGTCCTGCAACTGTCGCTTTTTCATATAATGGAGATAAGTTAAAAGATACCCCCGTATAACTCGCAAGATAATTATCTATGTAAGGAATCTTGGTACTTCCCCCGGCAAGGTAGATTCCTTCTCTTGAAATATGGTAAGAAATCTGCGGTGGAATTCTCTCCAAAAAAGTTTTCATTTCTGCCGCAATCTCATTTACGCAGTTCATAATTCCGGCATTTACCACATATCCGGATATGATCTCTTCTCTCGGCAGTCCTGATATTCCATCAATTCCAACCACCTTACGTGCTTCTCTGCGCTGATCATTGAGCCGTCCCATGGCTATCTTCAGACGTTTTCCGGTACGCGTGCCAATCTGCAGATTGTAACGTTTCCTGATCTCACTGCAGATAGCTTCATTCATCTGACGTCCACCGATCGGAATTTTTTTCGCAATGATGATTTTTCCATCCGTGATGATTGAGAACTGTGTACTCTGTGCTCCAATATTTACGATCATACTTCCAGCATTTCGGTTTAGGTCCACACCCATGGCAATTGCGTCTGCAATTGGAGCCTCTACCATATATACCCGGTTCTGCCTGAGCCAATGGCCATTTGCGACATGGTAATATGCCCGTTTCTCTACTGCAGTCATATCCAGCGGAACAGAAAAAAACATATCTGATCCAATTCCCAGAAAATGATCAATCTTTTTCATCATACTGTACAACGCAATCTCCTGCAGTTCAAGATTGGCTATCATACCAAAAGCCATCGGCGAATTCACCACGATATTGGCAGGAGCCTTTTCAAACATATCGTATGCTTCATTGCCCACGGCGATGATCCTGCGCCCTTTTGACGCTATCATGTTCTTTTCCATATAACTTTTGTTTTTAAAAAACGAATAAACCTTGATACTGCTGCTTCCAAGATCTATTCCATATGTTTTTCTTAAAAGCATAAAAATTTCCCTTCATTCCGGATACGCTCCCATCAGTCCCTCTTCCCGGAAACTGATATATCTGTGATCGCCTATGATGATATGATCAAGCAGATTAATTCCCAGCATTTCGCCGGCCTGACAGATTCGTTCAGTAATTTCTTTATCACATTTACTGGGAGCCGGATTTCCTCCCGGATGATTATGAATCAGTATCAGATTGACCGCATGGTATCGAAGTGCTTCCAGATATACTTCCCGCGGTGTGATCAGCGTTGCATTTACGGTTCCTTTTGACAGCATGGTATCTCCAAGCAGATGATTCTGATTATCCAGCATCATGCAGATCATAATCTCCTGTTCCTGATGTCGCAGCTGTTCCATATAATATGCTGCAATAGAATCCGGACTGTTAAAGTCAAGCGAAATCCTTGCAGCCGTACTGGCAATCCTTTTGGATAATTCTCCGATGCACTTCAGCTGAACTGCCTTGACCGTTCCTATCCCATGTATCTTTTTCAGATCTGATACTGAACAGTGAAGCAGTCCCAGAAGTCCCGGATAGGGTGACTGCTCCATATGACTTAAAATATCGTTTGCCAGGGTCAGAGAATTCATTCCTCTGGTACCACACCGGAGTATCACTGCAAGGAGCTCACCGTCACTTAAAGTGCTCTCACCCTCTCGAATACATTTCTCATAAGGCCGCTGTGATTCCGGTATTTCTTTCATAGTATGGTTCATTTTGTTTACCTGTCGCTCTCTGTGACAGAACCCAAAAGAATCAGAAATTATTTTAGCATAAAAAGAGGGAGATGTACACTCCCTCCTAAAAATTTCTAAATTTTTCACATATAAACTCAGCCGTTTTGATACCATCCATAGCAGCTGACGTGATGCCTCCTGCATACCCTGCACCTTCCCCGCACGGATATATTCCCTCTATATTAGAATATCCCTCACGGTTTCGTACGATTCTTACCGGCGAAGAAGTACGGCTCTCCACACCACTCAGAATCGCGTCGTTCCGGTCAAATCCCTTCAGTTTCTTTCCAAATGCAAGAACACCTTCTTCAATCGAATCACCGATTTCTTTCGGCAGGATTGAGCGTACATCAGCAAATACATGAGCACCTTTCATCTGAGGTTCGATTTCTCCAAATGCAGAACTCTTCTGATGTAACTTGTAATCGCCAAATAACTGAACCGGAATTTTTCCTTTTCCAATTTCCCATGCTCTCTTTTCCAGCTCTCTCTGAAATGAAATCCCTCCAAGTGGACCTTCCTCCGGAAAATCCTCTGGTGTGACCGTTACGATCAGTGCACTGTTTGCATTTTTACTGTCACGCGCCTGATAACTCATTCCATTGACTGCCAGCATTCCCTGTTCAGAGGATGCGTTAACCACATAACCGCCCGGACACATGCAGAATGAATAAACGCCTCTGCCATTTTCACAGGTATGTGTCACTTTATAACTTGCAGCTCCCAGAAATTCATTTTCCTCTTCTCCATAAAGATCGTAATTGATCATTTTCTGTGGATGTTCCATACGAAGTCCGACCGCAAAAGATTTCGGTTCCATATAAACACCACGTCTGTGAAGCATATCAAACGTATCCCGGGCACTATGTCCCAGTGCAAGCACACAGGCATCTGCCGGTATCTTTTCTTCATTATTGACTTCAACTGCAGTCAGATGACCGTTTTCGATGCAAAGATCTGTCACCTTTGTTTCAAAGCGAAAAGAACCTCCCATCTCTTCAATCTGATGACGCATCGTTTCAACAATGCCAATCAGTACATCTGTTCCAAGATGCGGTTTCTGTTGATAAACGATTTCCTCCGGTGCGCCTGCCTCTACAAAACGTTTCAGAACCTCATGGTTACGTCCATTCGGATCTTTTACCAGTGTGTTAAGCTTTCCATCTGAAAAAGTTCCGGCACCGCCTTCCCCGAACTGCACGTTGGAATCCGGATCCAGCACTCCATCTTTCCAGAAGCAATCTACCGTTTCTTTACGTTTCTGCGCCTCCTGACCGCGTTCCAGAACCAGTGGACGATAACCGGCTCTTGCCAGATACCAGGCGCAGAAAAGTCCTGCCGGTCCACTTCCAACAATAACCGGCACATGCTCCAGTTTCTCTGTTCCCGGCAAAGGAAACTGATAATCCCTTTTATTGATTGACATAATGTTATTATTGTGAACTCTTCGCAAAATTTTTTGTTCAGCAGCTGTTTTCACATCTACTGTATAGACAAATTTTTTGTCATCTTTATGTCTTGCATCCAGAGACTGGCGGACAATCTCATAGGAAAATGTATCTTCCGCACATTTAAGTGTCTTTGCAATTTTCTTCTTCAGCTGTTCCGGAGTGTGCCCCACCGGAAGCTTCAACTGTGTAATTCGTATCATAAATTCTCCTTTGCGCTGCTGCGCCCTGCCACAACACCGCTTGACCATGCCCATTGAAGATTATAACCTCCACAGGGGCCATCTATATCCAACAGTTCTCCGGCAAAATAAAGTCCCTTATGCAATACAGACTCCAGTGTTTCCGGATTGACCTGTGAAGTATCCACCCCTCCGGAGCAGACCTGTGCCTGTTCAAATCCAGAACTGTCCTTTACTTCCAGCTCATATGACGTAATCGTGTCACAAAGATCTTTTTTCTGTTTTCGGAACATTTTGATCAGTTTATCAGGCAACAGTCCCAAGAGCAGCTCTGCAGCTGACTGATACGGACAGATTTCCTGCCTTTTTTTCAAATATTCCTGTAAAGAAGCTTTTGTATATTCCGGAAGAAAGTTCACAGACAGCGTTACTTTTTTTCCTTCATCCAGTGCACGGATTGCATAGCTGCTCAACTGAAACACCGGTATGCCGGAAATTCCATAATCCGTCAGCTGTACTTCCCCACTCTCTTCTACAAACCTCTTTCCATCAATCAATAATGTAACTTTTGCGTCCGTACGAACACCTGCCCATGCAGAGAAAACATTTCCTTTACATCGAAGTCCTGTAAGTGCAGGCAGGGGGCGGATAATATGATGTCCGAGATTTGCTGCAAGCTCATAGCCGCTGCCACCCGAACCTGGGACCTGTGAAGCTTTAGAGCCATTGGCAAGGATTACCTTATCTCCTTCATAAGTCCACCCGGAGGTCTGTACTTTCCAGCGCCCATTCTCCCATGAAACAGATTCTGCATGTTCCCTTGTTTTGATTTTGACCTTTAAAGCTCTTGCTTTCAATATCAAGAGTTCCGGAATACATTTCGCCTGATTGCTTCTGGGATACAGCCATCCATTACGCTCTGTAAAAGCCACCCCAAGTTTTTCAAAAAAAGCAAGTGTATCCTCCAGCGTAAACTGTGCCAGAATTTCTTCCACAAATTCCGGATGCTGGCCTCTGAAAATATCGGGACGCATGTCTCTGTTCGTAAGATTACATCTGCCATTCCCTGTCACACAGATTTTCCGGCCCGGATTCTCATTCTGTTCAAGGAGCGTAACTGCCGCACCATTCTCTGCCGCTGCAATTGCAGCTGCCAGTCCGGAAGCACCTCCCCCTACAACGATCACCTGTGTTTTTTCACCCATATCGTCTCCTTCATCTGCTGCCGCCTGCAACAATTCTTCCTTCTATCTTTACGGAAGTGTCACAATATTCGCATCTACCAGTTTCTGCAAAGACATCAGTACTCCAAGTTTTGCATGCTCCCAAGTAAGTCCACCCTGGAAATACACGGCATACGGCGGCTTCACCGGACCATCTGCCGAAAGTTCAATAGATGAGCCCTGTACAAAAGCACCCGCCGCCATGATAACCTGGCTGTCATATCCCGGCATATCCCACGGTTCCGGATCCACATAACTGTCCACCGGCGCCGCTGCCTGGATTCCCTTACAAAATGCGATCAGCCCCTCCGGAGTTCCAAGTGTCACTGCCTGAATAATGTCCTGACGTGGCTCGCTGCCATTCGGAACAACAGAAAAACCAAGTTTTTCATAAATATTTGCTGCAAAAACAGCTCCTTTTAATGCGCCTTTGGTCACCATTGGTGCAAGGAAAAAGCCCTGATAGAACGAACGGTTTACACCAAGGGAGGCACCGACCTCCATGCCAAGTCCCGGACATGTCATACGCGTTGCCGCATTTTCGACACATTCCTTCGTACCCGCAATATAACCGCCAATCGGTGCAAGTCCGCCACCCGGATTCTTGATCAGAGATCCGACGATCATATCTGCTCCGACATCACTTGGCTCCACTGTATCGACAAATTCACCGTAGCAGTTGTCCACCATGACGATGGTGTCCGGGCGGGCGGCCTTGACCAGCTCCACGACCCGGGCGATCTCCTCCGCGGAGTTCCCCGCGGCCTGCCGCGCGCCGAACCGCGCGCCGCCGATATAGATCGCATCGGCGCCGTAGTCCACGGCGGCCGCGGCCGCAGCGTAATCTTTGGCAGGAGCTAACAGTTCGACGAGTTTCATTTTTTTCTTTTTGCAAAAGTAACAAAAAGCGGTCAATATCGGGACGTCGCGGACGGAAAATCGCGGGAACCGCCGCCGGGACGGACATTATCAATTATCATTCAACAGCTTACGCCCCAAATGGTCAATATATAACAAATACACTTCTTTTTCACCGGACCGGAAATATCTCTGCGACGACAATATCCGACAAACAAAACAGTTGCAGCCGCAAAACGGCTGTCATTCTTCAAAATCATTAAAAATCAACCTTATACACACGCATAACACCGAAAAACAAACAATAAGAAAAGACTTTTACGACAATATTTTCAGAATTTCCAGAAAGCATTCGGGCAAATTTTCGTATATTGTGCCGCAAATAAACAAGTCCAAAAATTTCACACGATGCAATTTTCAGCAAATACGGTTCTCCGGAAACGGGATACCGTACCCATTCATTTTTTATTCCTAATCCAATTTTTATGAGAAGATGCTTTACGCTATTGACGGTTCTCGTCCTCTGCGCCTCAAGCGGCTGCGACGACAAGAACAAAGAGGAGGTCGCGGATGTGATCGTCCTCTCGCGAAGTAGTGTCGCGTTCGCCCAGAAAGGCGGAACGACCACCGTCGCGGTAGCCACGCCCTCCGACTGGAAGGTGAGCTGTCCGGACGATTGGGTGACGCTGGCCTCCGAAGAGGGCCTGCTGACCATCTCCGCGGCAAGCAATACGACCGACAATGTCCGCAACTCGAAAATCACCGTGGAAACGGCCGGCGACAAACAGGAAATCGCCGTTCACCAGGCATTCTCGTGGGAAACGGTCCTGCTGTCCACCACCGCTTCGGAGGAAATTTCGCTGGATTCCGAAGGTGAGAGCGTTCTCTTCACCGTGGTCTCCAACGGCCAGTGGAGCGTCACGAGCGACGCCGACTGGGTTTCGGTCGAAAGCGACCCGGTCAGCGGAACGGTACGCGTCGGCGCCCCGCGCAATCCCGACGCCCACCGCAATGCGACGCTCACCGTCCGGGCGACCAAAGGCTCCGCTACGGAATCCTGCAAAGTGACCGTTTCGCAAATCTCACGCGAGGAAAACCCCTATTACCAAATGCTGGGATATTACGGACTTCATGCGGAAAACTGGTATTACGGCCGTGAACCGATCGGCGTGAGCGGCACGGGTACGTTCTGCACCGTCGAAGAGAAAGAGTACCGCAAGAGTTTCTACATCAAGAACCTGTTCCTGACGGGCACGGTCGTGGAAGCCACCTACGACAAAAACAGCCAAACCATGTCGATCGAACTGGGCAGGCTCTGCTACACCCGCGAGATCTCCCCGACGGTCTCCCGCTTCCACTACCTGTACTCGATCAACATGCAGGGCGGAGGTTTCCACAACGGCATGCTGACCGGCAGGCTGGGAGAGGGCTACAACGACGACGCGGACGAAACCCGCAAGGCGATCCTCCTGAACGGTTTCGAATCGCCGTACACCACGCTGGGCATCATCGGATACCAGGAGCAGCAGTGGCTGTCGTTCGGCGACCTCTACTACGCCACCGGCACGATGTATCTCGTAGACTGGGACATTCCGGCCGACACCGGCACGGCCCCGACCTCCGTCACCCGGGCCGCCGACGGCATCGCACCCTCGGGCAGCACCTTTCCCGTATCGAAACATTAAACCGCAGCACACATGAAAAAATTATATGCACTGACAG
>ERZ827488.2774-NODE-2774-length-15867-cov-7.910005_pt1 | contig 15867 bp, 29 predicted proteins | sample MGYA00519771_ERZ827488 | MGnify/ENA primary metagenome ERZ827488 (study PRJEB31778, sample SAMEA3449323) | human gut metagenome | biome: human gut; feature: human-associated habitat; material: faeces | place: United Kingdom | collected 2010/2012 ... | reverse complement strand
TGGTGCATAAATGATATCACCATTTACTCTTTTCTGACTTCAATATATCATATTGGGTCAGATAATTCAAGTATATTCTGGTTTTGAAATTTTATGTATGATTGTGCGATGCAAAATTATTGAAAAATGTAAAGTGAGCTAATAGGTGCCTCAGGAGATTTCGGATATGTGAAAACCAGTCTTGGGGTAGGTTTTTTGCACAAAAACGCATGTTTTTTGATGTAATCTGTAAGGTTTTCCGTAAAAGAGCATGTCATATCCTATAAGAGGGGAGGCTTCTGGAAACCTCAATATGCGATTTTTTTAGTCTGTATACTGAAAAATGCGTATTTAGTCAGAAAGCTGTCTACAAAAAAGAAAAGAGCAGCGGATGAGCTGCTCTGTTATGTAAAGAGATGTAAAATTATTTAAAGATGTAAATAGCAGAATTTTCAGCATTGATATAATCAGAGTAATCGTATGAAAAATGTTCGCCAATTAAACTTATTTTATCTCCTTCTTTTGGAAGAAGGTCTTCGGTAGTATTTATAAAACAAGGTAACGTGTTGCCAGGACCGTTATTAAGATATATTACATAATTAGCGAATCTGTATGCGGATGCATAATTATACTCATCAGAAGAGGTATCTACGCTTTCTAGATACTCCTCTTTGTCATCATCGGATGCGGTTATTTTCTCTATGGAATTTACAGTTCCCATAATCCGCTCTGAACCATCAACCGCTATAGCATCAGTTACATTATCGGCAAATTTAACTTTACTTATATCAGGGGATTTGATTTTGCAGTCTGAAAGGTATTCGGATATATATTTTGTACCTTTTTCCTCATCTTTCTTTTCCGCAAAAAGAGTTCCCTCGATTGCTACATTACTACCAGGTTCTAATAGTGCAGGTGAGTTAGGGTTTTCCGAAAAAAGGCACATAAATGTTGTAGAATCAAAGTCTGCATCTTCAGAATCAGGTTCAAAATCTTCATCTTCATAATCATCGGATTCTGTATCCTCGTTGGAGTTTTTACTGGTACTTATAAACAAGAATGAAGGGTAGGTCGTATCAACCTTTCCCCTGATGATAATAGTTTGATTTAAAGAAAATCCACCAGACTCTGCTTCCTTTTTAACAAGTTCAGTATATTTGGAAGACTGAAGCTCGTCTTCACTCCAGTATTGAGTTTTTTCTTCGATAGAACTAAGTATTTTCCTGTAAGTTGGAAGAAATTCGTCAATATTATATTCTTTAACCGAAGAAGTTTCAGAAGAACATCCACACATTCCAATTGCTAAAATCATAGCAAGTAGTAATCCAAAAATTTTTTTCATAAGTTTTCCTCTTTCAAATTTATTTATTGTAATTCTGTAAATTTATTCGAAATCTGCTCTGTAAGGTTTTTCTGCTGTGTAGCAGTTAATTGACTTGATGTTCTAATCAAAACAGTACCAAGAACAACGTGAGAGCCTGAATCCATCATGCCATTTCCATCAAAAGAAGCAAGATAGGATTCCCGTTTCTTTGCATCCTTGGCAGAAGCAAAGACTTCAATGGCTCCACCGCCCTCTGTTCCCTTTTCAGCAATGGTATTACCATAAACATAATCCTGTTTTACTTTCTTACTTGAGAAATACACACAAGCGGTATATCCACCGTTTTTATTTAAAAGCCTATTAATATCTGTTTTTTCGGTAACAGCTTCAACTCCGGAAATACTCTTAATCTGTTTCAAACGTTCCACTACAAAATCTTCCGAAGGATTTGTTACCTGTTTAAGCTGTTTGATGCTATTTTCCAAATTAGTCTGTGCCTCAGAAAGAGCAGCTATAATATTTGAATAATCCGGAATGGTAGATATTTTTTTAGTTGCTTCATTAATATCATTTGTCTTCTTTGGCATTTCTGGAACTTTCATTTCAGATTTTTTAGCATCCGATAATTTACCTTTTGCTGTGATGAGTGTTGCTGGATCCAGAGGTTCTTCTTTTGAATCAATTACAGATTTGAGAGAAGATACTGCCTCGTCTAATGGCTTATTACTTTCTTTTAAAGCGGAAACTGCCTTATTGAAATTAGCAACAGCTTCATCATGTGGCTTTTTGTACTGGAAATACCAGAAACAAGAACCTGCAACAATAACTATCAAAAGAATGATTATTGCAGGTATTATCTTTTTCTTTTTCATAATTTCTTACTCCTTTTTATGTATTAATGAAAAAATCAAATAGTTGCAAGTAAAATTATACAACAAAATATGAAATAAGTACACAAAATTTGGAAGAATAATAGAGAAAATTATCCACACTATACAAACTGATAAAAATGACAAAAAAACTTCTACAGAAAAATCGTCCAATTTTAAAATCGGTTATAATCAGATAAATTTCAAATCAAGGAGGTTATTTGAGAAAATATGCTGCATTATTTTATGAGGAGGAAAATGTTAATTTACCGAATCTGTCATACTACTATTGATGGGGAATTTAATTCCAGAAATTACATATTGACGAAAATATGTTCGGGCTATATAATAGAATAAAATCGAACATACTTTCGTAAGAAAGGAGCGTTACATATTTATGGAAAGAAGAGAAAATGATGAAAGAACTAAAAGATTTCAAAAGAAAAAAGAAATAGTTCAAAGAGTAATGGATAACACAGAAATTGAAGAACATCTTGACATGTTAGTAGGCATGGCTGAAGGCATTGAGGAAGAAGAAAAGAAGCAGGGGATTTAGCCCCTGCTTTTCTATTTCATGTTCAAAAAACGTTCCGCAAACTTCCAGAAAAGTTCTTTATCTTCTGGAGACAGTTCATAGTATTTCATGATTGCCGCTTTTGCCTTTTTGTCTGTTATACCTATTTTGGCACAGATTTTTCCATAATCTAAATCTGCACTACTCTCTTTTACACCTTTGCCGGTTCGCAACCATTCTTCATTTATTTGAAATGTATTGCAAATGTCTGAGATAGTCCTGTCGGACATATTTCTATTTCCGTTTTCAAATTGATTTATGAAATTTCTTGAAAGTCCTACTTTTTTAGCAAATGCTTCTTGGCTTAATCCTTGTTCTTTACGAAGCTCTATGATTCGATTACGCATAAGAAATCCTCCCTTCATAAGCTATGGTATAACAAAAAAGTTTACATGTCAATAAAAATCTAGTTGACATGAGTCTACATGAGTGCTAAAATATGTTTACAACGAAACATAAAGGAGGGAACAAGATGGTAGAAACATTACAAACAATGATAGACGATGGTAAGCGTATTGCAAATTTATTTGAAAAATTAACAGATAATGATAAAAATATGGCTCTCGTCTATTTATCGGCATTACTGGATAAAGAATTAGCTGATACAGAAAGAGCTGAAAAAGCAGGATAGGAGATGAGAAGAATAAAAAAGTTATTACCAATATTACTTCCAGCCCTCCTGTGTTACTTATTTAAAGCGACAGGAAAGCTGGAAGGAAGTTTTGAATACTCTCAAACTTATATGTTGTTATATTTATGCATCAAAAGTGTTTTATAAGAGTGGTAAGAAAAGCTTTTATTTCATTTTGATACATGGTAGAGCAGTAGTTAGGAGGGAGAAACATAAACGCAAAAAGACATATCAGAGATGAAGAGAGATTAAATCAGGCATTGAACGGAAAACTTCCCAACTTCTTTGAGGATTTAAGCGAAGTATTGAGAAAGTACAATGTCGATTCAATGCCTGAAATAGCTTTTGATTGCTGTAAGTACGTTCTGGAAGAAATCCATTTAAGAAAGATTAATCTGCCAGAGTACAAGCTGTAATTGCTGGAACTAACATTTTTGGTTCTTTAAATTCAGAATTCCATTTCAAAATATGATAATTGAAATCAGATAAACTGGCGAGTGTGCTTCGTAATGCTTCCCAAGACTTTTGATCCATAGTAAGACCGCATTGAGGACAAACAGGCGGTGCATCTATGGAACTTTTCGCGAAACTTACTTGAAACATACAGCCACAAGAACAAGAAATAGTTGCTTTTGAATCCATAAAAAGTTCTCCTTTCTTAAGTACTCGGCATGGCAGTGCCTGTATAGAAAGAATATTGGAGAAACTATAAAAAGTCAAGAATAGTTGGAGAGGAGGTGAAACCATGACATTTTCTCAAAAGTTAAAATACATACTTTCAGAACAGAATATATCTCAGGCAGAGCTATCCAGATTAACAGGCATAAATAAAAGTTCTATCTGTCAGTATCTATCAGGCAAAAACATACCATCCAAGAAGAGACAGGGCGTGATTGCTACAGCAATAGGGATGCCAGAAGATTACTTTGGAAACGAAAACTTCAAAGAACCAAGTATACCATATCCTAAGATTCCGCGACTTACACTCACGGAGACGGCTGGAATCATGGGCGTGTCACAGCGAGCACTTGCACTTGCTATTCAGCAGGGTATGTATTCATGGGCGCAGGCTTTGCCAGGGAGAAACAAGAAAAGACCTATCTATTTTATTAATGCCATTACGTTTGCTAAAGCGCAGGGAATAGATTTGGAAGAATATAAAAAATGCACCTGCGAAGCGGCAACTCCAACAGGCGCATAGAAAATAACTCAACTAAATTGTAACACAAAACCAGAAAAATGGAAGGAGAAAATTATGAACGAGGAAGAAAAGACTTTGAACTTAGATGATGTTAAGTTTTTGCTTGAAAAAGTACACGCAGCACAGCAGGCGGGAAATCATGTCATTTTTAGACATAGTAACTACTCGACAGAAGTAATTGCTATGGAGGGCGAAATCTCTGAGGAAAAAGAATGGGATAAGCAATTTTATATGCATAATAACGCACCAGAGGAGCAGAAAGCTACATATAATGAATGCATTTTGTATCTTGAAAAACTGGCAGGCGAGAAACATGATAATTAATTTTGTATTACACAAGTACAACCAGACGGAATCTGCTCTTGAACTACAGCCTACATCACCCCGCCTCTTAGAGCGGAAAGCTGCACTGGAGTGGTGGATTGCAAAAGATTTAAAGAAGAACGAGGTGTCGAAATGAAGACAATTAAGATAACCGCAGATAATAAGATTTCTATCGTGGATGTGGATTTTAGCAACAATAGAGCGATCATGGATGCCATGGGCGGTCCTGTAGAAGTAGTTACAACAAATGAGTTGTATGATTTTTTTAAGTGCCCCGTTCTTATGATGTTGGATAAAAACGGTTACAAACCTAAAGATGTAAATGGTTTTTGTCCAAGCGCAAATGCAGTAGCCTCCTTTTTGTACGGTTATGTCAAAACTGGTATACCAGTTTTAGGCGATGTTATTTTGGCGCAACCGGCAGGGGGGCGCATAGAAAATTTAGAGGGTGTTGGAGAATTGGAAGAAAAGATGCAGATGTTAATGCAGCGTTTTAGTTTTCTGGAGACAGTATGAAAAGAGAGCGGTTTTCAACAGATATTACAAGAATCCAATTTGATTCCATGGAAGAGTGGCTGGTAAATCGTAAGGGCATCGGCGGTTCCGATGCCTCTGCTATCCTTGGACTGAATCCATATAAAACAAATCAGGAACTGTGGATGGAGAAAAAAGGACAGATGTCTCCTGTGGATATCTCAGACAAATCATATGTCAAGTATGGAAACGATGCGGAGCCGCTGCTTAGAGCATTGTTTGCTTTAGACTATCCGGAATACAAAGTGGAGTATTACGACAACAACATGATCATCAATAAAAAATATCCCTGGGCACATGCCTCTTTGGATGGCGAACTGATGGATCCAGATGGACGGAGAGGTATTTTAGAGATCAAGACAACAAATATCTTACAGTCTATGCAGTGGGAAAAATGGGATAATCGGATACCGGACAATTATTACATACAGGTCCTTCACTATCTCTTAGTCACAGAGTATGACTTCGTAGTGTTAAAAGCACAGCTTAAGCGTGTAAGAGATGGGGAAGTGAGGCTGACAACGAAACATTATCACATTGAGAGGGAAGAAGTCCTCTCGGATATCAAGATGTTAAAAGAAGAGGAGGAAGCGTTCTGGCACAGCTTGCAAAGCGGACAGGAGCCAGGACTTCTTCTTCCGGAAATTTAAAGAGGTAAAATAATGGAGTTAAAGATTTATAACCCACAGGCAGACGGTTTCTTAAAAGCGATCGATTGGAACTTTGAAGAGTTAAAAGAAGAAATCACAAAGAAAACAAGCGATTATCTGAATCTCGTTTATAGCGATGACCAGATTAAAGATGCAAAGCAGGATAGAACGAATTTAAGAAAATTAGTTACTGCCCTTGAGGATAAGAGAAAAGAAATCAAAAAAGAGGTTATGCTTCCTTATGAAGATTTTGCTGTTAAGGAGAAAGAACTGGTTGAGATTATTAATGGAGCAATCGAAAATATTGATACACAGGTAAAAGGATATGAAGAGGGTAAGAGACAGGAGAAGCTTACGAAAGTCAAGGAGATTTACAAAGAGTGCATCGGTGATCTGGGTAGAACAGTTCCTTTTGATAAGATTTTTAAAGAATCCTGGCTGAACGTCTCTACAACATTAAAATCCATAAAAGAGGAGATTATTACTATCCGGGAAAAGATAGACGGAGACTTAAAGATTATCAATACGGAAAATTCTCCTTATGTTTATGAGATGAAAGAGGAGTATTTAAAAGACTTTGACCTTATGGCGGCAATGGCAAAAAAACAGCAGCTTGAAGATACAGCAAAGAAGAAAGCACTTTACGAAGAACAAAAGAAACAGGAATCAGAAGAAAAAGAGCGCAGGAGAAAAGAAGAGGCCGCCAGGGTAGAAATGGCCGGCAAGGTACAGTCTGCCCCTGTTCCGGAAAAACAGCCGGATCCGGCAAATATTGTTACACAGCAGCCGGCTATCCCGGAAAGTTATCAGGAGCAGGCAGCAAAACTCAGACGTAAGAGAATAGTGATCGCGATCACAGCGAACGAAACACAGTTTGCTTACTTAAATGAAGTGTTAGCGAAATTAGAGAACAATGCTGAGAAAGTAGAGATTTTAAAGAAGGAGGAATTATAAATGGCAGTTGGTAACAGTTTGGCGAAGAGACAACAGAAGACAAGTTTAACAGCATATCTTACAAATGATGCTGTTAAAAATCAGATTAATAATGTAATTGGTGGTAAGAATGGAAGCCGGTTTGTTTCTTCTATTATATCCGCCGTGCAGGTTAATCCAGCATTACAGAAATGTACAAACCCTTCCATCTTAAGCGCGGCATTACTTGGAGAGTCCTTAAAGCTTTCTCCTTCGCCACAGCTTGGACAGTACTATATGGTTCCGTTTAACAACAATAAAAAAGGGTACAAAGAAGCACAGTTCCAGCTTGGATATAAGGGATATATACAGTTAGCAATCAGATCAGGACAGTATAAGAAATTAAATGTACTGGCAATCAAAGAGGGGGAGTTGGTTCGTTTCGACCCGTTAAATGAAGAAATCGAAGTGAATTTAATCGATGACGAAGAAGCGAGAGAAGAAACAGAAACAATTGGATATTATGCCATGTTTGAATACACCAATGGCTTTAAGAAAGCGATGTATTGGTCAAAAAAGAAAATGGAGGCTCATGCATTAAAGTATTCAAAAGGATATCAAGCGAAGAAAGGTTGCACTTTCTGGGAAAAAGACTTTGATGCAATGGCATATAAAACAATGCTCCGCCAGTTAATCAGTAAATGGGGAATCATGAGTATCGATATGCTGAGTGCTATGGATGCCGATATGGCAGTAATCCATGAAGATGGTACAAAAGATTATGTAGATATAGATAATGAGGAAACGGTAGCTGCTGATCAGGAGATTCATGAGGAAGAAGTATCAGAAGAAACTTCGCAGGCACCAGACGGTCAGCAGACATTTTTTTAATAAAAAGGAGTGATGAATTATGAGACATGTTAATCTTGAAAAATTTGCAGATGGAGCATTATCCGCACAGGTAAACAAAGCATTGCAGAAGGTAGCGGAAAATATCGTTGATCCAAACACAGACCCAAATAAGGCAAGGAAAATTACTGTTACCATTACAATGAAACCAAACCCGGAAAGAAACTTTTCTGCCGCAGCAGTAGAAACAAAAGTTGCCCTTGCTCCGGAACTTGGAGCAATCGCCGCTCTTTCCATGGGTAAGGATTTGAACACCGGAGAAGTTGATTGCGTAGAGATTGGAAATCAGTTCCCTGGACAGCTTTCCTTCGGAGATGTAGGGGCCGTAGATACGGGAGAACCCGTAAGAGGATATGACCCGTCTACCGGAGAAATTTATGAAATGGAACCAAACAATAAAGTTACTGATTTAAGAGCAGTTAAATAGGAGGAAATTAATAATGGGATACGATTTAAAAGAGGCAATGGATTTTTTAGTAACACTTAACGATGAGGCAAGAAAGCCACACATAACAGAAATCGCAGGAAAGACATACTGCGATAAGAACCTTTTTAGATATGGTAAAGAAGAAATGGCTTCTCCGCTGACTGCCACAAGTTTAAATTCGCTCATTGATTATATCAATGAGAAACAGGATGAGTTCAGAGAATCTATGATTATTCATGTAGAATCTCCTACAAAAGTTCATCTTCTTTCCGGCCTTACAAAAGAAAGAAATAGAGAAGAACTGTTCACTGTAACAACAAATCCGAACGGATTTCAGTTTGATTATCCATATGATCAGGAATGTTTCATCATTAATATGCAGACTGCTTTCGAGCAGACAAAGGAAACAGCGATTATCCTCACAGTGGCCGGTAATGTCGAAAATAAAACTGTAGCGAATTATGGAGATGATGGAACAAGTCAGAAGGCTACAATAAGCAAAGGAATCGCAGGAAAAGAGGATGTGATTGTTCCAAATCCGGTAATGCTTCGCCCATATCGTACCTTCCTTGAAGTTGAACAGCCAGAGAGCAAGTTTATATTCAGAATCAAAGAAGGAAGAGACGGAACCCCGATGTTTAAGCTCATCGAGGCAGACGGAGGTCTCTGGAAATACGAAGCAGTGGCCTCCATTAAGGCTTTTCTGAAAGAACGTATTGATTCAAAACTTGATATCGCAATTATTGGTTAAGCATTATGTCAGAAATCACTTTCACGGTCCCCGGCCCTCCGAAAGGAAAGGCCCGGGCCAGAACCGTACATACAGGCGGTCGAACATTTTCCTACACTCCGGAGGGAACAGTTTTGTATGAGAATTTAGTAAAGACTTGTTTCTATCAGACCGGGGCGCATCCCTTTGATGCGGATGAGGAGCTTAAAGCAAATATCATAGCATATTACCCGATCGCAAAGAGTACAGGAAAGAAAAAGCGGCAGCAGATGCTTGCCGGTCTTATCCGGCCGACAAAGAAGCCGGATTTAGATAATGTTATAAAGAGTATCTTAGATGCGTTAAACAAGGTCGCTTATCATGACGATACGCAGATTGTTTCGCTGTCTGTAGAGAAATTTTATTCAGACTCTCCAAGAGTGGAGGTCGCTATAAGCAGCATATGAGAAAGGTGGTGGCTTAATGGGCCGCAAAGCCAAGACAGGGCTTAGTTACTTTTCTAAAGATGTTGATTATTATGATGATTTTAAAATCATGGACCTGATGAATGAGTATGGTCCATTAGGGCAGACGATTTATGATGTGCTGCTTTGCATGATTTATCATGAAGGTTATTACTTAGAGGTTCCCAGTATGGAGCAGTTAGCGGTAAAAATAATCAAAACCATCGGGAACCGCTGGGTAAAGAAAAAAGACTTTGTGTTGCAAGTGATTTATTATTGTGCGGATATAGGGCTGTTTGATAAAACCCTCCTTAATCAAAATATTATCACCTCTGCTGGAATTCAGCGACGCTACGATTCAGTGACTGTTAGGAACAAAGTCAATAAAGATAAATATCGGTTGATTGATAAAAACGGTCAACCTTTATTAAATGCACCCCAAAATCCTATTTCTGCAACAGAAACAACGATTTCTGCAACAGAAAAGACGATAAATGATGCAGATATTCAACAAAATAAAAGAAAAGAAAATAATACTTATATATATTATAGCAATCCGGAACTTAACGATGCCTTTGAAAAATATATCTTGATGAGAAATCAGCAGCAGCGTACCCCGTTGATGAAAGAACAGATAGAAGCACTGAGGCAGGAACTTTCTTCCTTGGGGAAGGATGAACAGGAAAGAATCCTAATCTGTAAGACAGCATTTATCAGAGGCTGGAAGGGATTTTATCCTTTGACGAAGAAGAAAAGCAGCTCATCAGGCAGGAGCTCCGGGAAAGCTAATAAACCAGGCAACAACAATTTTCATAATTTCGAGGGCAGAGATTATGATTATGCAGCGATAGAGAAAAAACTTACGGGAGGCAATTAAAGTGGCAAGGATAGATAAATTGGAACGTGCAAGACAGGAAGGTATGTCTTATGCACTAGAAGTTGCAAAGAAAAAAGGAATCGAAGGATTAGAAGAAGAACTTCGCATGAGGGGCATTACTGGGATTCCGATCGGAGTCAGCCGATCTGCTGTAGATAAGGTGATAGAGAACATAAAGAATCAGACACTGGATACTGTAAATATCTTAACAGCAATGACGCTGCATGATGAATTTGGATTTGGAGCGGCCAGGATAGAGCGTTTTCGTAAGCGATTCGATTTCAAGACAGAGTGTCTGATGGAGGATTATGTTACCTGGCTGGAGATGATAGACACATTGAAGAAAGAGACAGGTCTTGAATATGCTATCCGGATGAATGATAAAGATGTGAAGCACAAAGAGCCGGCACGAAAACAGGCAGTTCCCTATGCCAGCAGACAGCATCGAAGGAATACAGAACGCAGTGCAAAGCGAATTGCCAGGAAGGCGAAAAAGCTGGACACCCTCCGGGGTTAAGGATAGATACACATTGCAGTAACTTGTCAACCGCTCCATGATACAACACGGAGCTATATGCCATTGATTCCCCGACAGAAGTCGGGGAGAAAGGAAACAATGAAGAAAGTTAAGATAGATATCCCGTTAGAACTTTATACGGATAACGTGAGAAAAATTATTGAGCGCAGCCTTCGTGATTTGGACGCAGAGCCGCCTTACATAGCATCTTTCTTATGCGACCCTAAGTTTACCGAGAAAGATTTAGAGACTGCATTGCATCTCTTAGAAAAGGCAAAAACAGAAACAACAAAACAAAAGTTTATTAGAGCAGAGCTGGAAGCCAGAAAAGAAGTAGTTAATCCGGAAGTATTCCCGGAAGACTTAAGAAAGGACTGGGAAGATATGCGAAAAGCTGCAGAAAGGAGAAGAAAGAGATGATTGACGAAAAAAGACTCATTAGGGAATGTGAAGAGAGATTACTCGTAGGCACAAACGTAATTAAGATGATTGAAGAGCAGCCTAAAATTTGTGAATGGATACCATTAGAAGAAAAAACACCCGAGAACGGAGAACGTGTATTGTTATCATTTGCAAATGAGAGGCAGGAGCCGCTTGTAGGTACTTGGAAAGTAGATGATGAGGGAGGAGCTTTTTATGCTCCGTTTACGGGCAGAACATATGCGTCTTTAGGTTATTTTGCGACTGCATGGATGCCGTTGTCAGAACCATATGAGGAAAATGCACCAAAAAAGAAAGCAGATATTACACCGGTTATTGATTGGATTCCGTGTAGTGAGAGATTACCAGATAAATCTGATTTCTATATGGTTTGTGCATACAATGGAGATACTTATGATTACCGGAAAAATTGGTTTTACCATGAAGATGATTATGGGGATTCTGAATGGACGGGGCTAATCTCTTGCGAAAAGGTAATTGCATGGGCGCCATTGCCAGAACCGTACAAACCAGAGGGCATAAAAGAAGCACCTTGGAAAAATAGAGCATTAGGTGATTTCATGAAAGGAGCAAACAGATGATTAATCCATGCGTGAAATGTCCCGAAAGAGACCGTTGTGAGGGAATGAATCAGCCATGTAAGCAAGGTAAAGCCTACCAGAGATGGAAAGCCGGCTGCAAGAGAGTGGCGGTGCATACGAAACAGGTGAATAAGAGGAAAAAGTAAATTATGAGTCACGAATACAAAATATTAGAACAAATGCTTATCGAAGGGAAGATAAGCCGTCAGGAGTTTAAAGAGAGGATAGATGCTGAATACAATAAATTGGAGCAGGAGCTTATGAACGATGAGATTACACCAGATGAACATATTGAGAGATATAATGCTTTGATGGAGCTGGAGCCTCAGTCGTTCGGACCACCGGAGTTGCATGAGCATATATAAGCGGAAATTTACAAAATAACATGAAAAATAAGAGATACTTGACAAAAAACCATTATACACAAGAAATAATAACCAGTTTATTTGTAAAGTAAAAGAAAGGGGCAAGAAGATGAAAAAAGCAAAAATAATTAGAATTTTTCTGGTTCCGCACGTAGAAGTGAGAATACATGTGTCAAAAGAAATGGAGGAAGATTACAAAAAATGCTACCTCTCAGGAAGAATGTATCGTTGTGAAAAAAGTAGCTGGATGTATAGTTGCGAAAAATGTAGCTGGGATAATGTGAGAATCGGAGAAGATCGGGTTTGCTGCTTTGAGCATCTTGAAAGAGGAATAAGGCTACCGCTTGGATTGGAGCAAGAATGAGTATAACAGAAGCAATAGTAATCATAGTAGCGATAATTTATACAGGATTTGTATTTTACATACTTAACAAGTGAGGCGAGAATATGGGAAGGAACATTTATTTTTCAGAAAAAGAAATACTTGCATTGATTGATACGTCAGGAGAATGGATTCAGATGATGATGAACGGAGATATTCCAACACAGCAAGAGGTAGAAGACAGACTAAACAACGGTTTAGGACGAGCGTTGAAAAAGCTGTATAGGGGGCGCAACGGAGAAAGAATCTATAAGGATTATTAGGGGGGACGAGGATGAATACACGAAATCACGAACATTACAAAGACAAAACGGCGCATGATGCGATTAAGGCAGCGGATAAGCCGCCAGATGCCGTAAGAGAGACGGTTGAGAATATGAGAAGAGAAGCAAATAAAAGAGGATTTGAAGTATTTGGACGAATTAAACTCAGAGATAAGAAAACAGGCAAGATTTATAGATAGCAGGAGGTGGTTATCTTGAACATAAAACAGGTTCTCAATGATTATGTAGATGCCTGCGAACTTGTTAGAGAAACAGAGGAAGATATTGAAGAGCTAGAACAAAAGCAGACTGCAGTTACTTCTGACAAGGTAAAAGGCAGCATGAATGAGCATCCATATACACAACAGTCCTTTAACATCGAAGGACTTGCGTATGATGAGAAACGCAATGAACGCTTGACGAAAGAAATGGATATTCTTTCTAAGCGGAGAGAAAAAGCAAACAGCGTCAGACTGCAGGCATTAGAAGTCATTAATCAGGCACCAATCCGTATCCAGAGAATTATCCGCTTCCGATATGAGAAAAAACTTACATGGGAAGAAGCAGCCGATCGGATGAAAGGCAGTACCTCCGGAGGGTTAAAGATGGAACTTAAAAGATTTTTCGAAGAAAAATGAAAGTTTGTTACGAATGTTACACATGTTACGATGAAGTGTGTTAAAATTTAAAATTGAGAAGACAGGATAAGTAGTTATCCTTTGTAAAACATTTTTCAGAAGGCACTCCACAGAAATGTGGAGTGTTTTTTTGATGCACAAAAAATTTATAATATTGTAGAAATTCATTAGACTATGTAGTAGAATAAAAGAAAATGTTTTACGGAGGCAAAAGATGGTAATTTACTTTTCAAAGATAAATCTTATTTCATCAGAAATTTTTGAGGTTTATGAAGATATTGACGCACTAAAGAATATTTTATCTGTAGTATTTGAAGTTCTTGAAGATGGAGAAAAATATATAAGAACGGATTCATATAGGAAGGGAAATCAAATTATTACAAATAACATAGAATATTCTTTAAAAATATTACATATTCATGATAATGATGCTATAGAGGGATATCTGTATAAGAAATCAAAGATTTTTTATAATGAAAAGGATGAGGGAAATGGCGAGTTAAGAAGAAAATCTGTTCCCAATACCGAAGCAATCCGATTTTATTTTGATGTTTATGAGGAAACGATAGGATTTTATACAACGCAGAGATTTGGATATCAAGATTTTAATGATGCATTTATATCTATTCTGAATCAATGTCTTGAAAAAAATGGTAGAAGTTATCGTTTTAATATTCAATTAAGAACTGAAGGATTAACTGTTGATAATTTAAAAAGTGAATTGAAAAAAATAGATGGAATTACAAAAATAAAATTTAGATTTCAACCGCCAAATCCAGGAGAAGAGATATTAGAAAAGATAGAAAATGCAGGAAACTCCATCGTAGAAGAAATGGTTAAATCTAATGCTACAGGAGTTAGCTATGTATTTGACTCGAAAAGTGCTTCAGGATTGAATTTGGAGAGTGATTTACTGAAAGATAATTTTGCTAAAATTGAAGGGCTTAATCAAATTAGTGGAAGTGAAAAAGCATTTAGTAGAGGATATATTTCTGTAGAAGCAACAGGAAAGGATGGAACATTTTATACAACGGCAGAGCATAAGGCTGCTAAAACTTTTATTGAGAATACAGAAGCTTTTGTGGATGCGTGTAGAAAAAAGATAAAGGCTTTACTGTAGGTGATGAGTATGTTAAAAATTTTATTTAAAAATAAAAGATGGAAAGATTATATAGATTATAAATCGGCAGAAGTAAAAATAGCTGCTTGCTTGGGTATCATTTTAACATTTATTTTTTTACAATGTGGAATATATGAAGATTTTGATGTCTTTTTCGGTGCGGTGGCCCAGATCTTGTCTATAATTATGAGTGGTTATATTAGCATTATAGGGTTCTCTTTAAGCGGAGTTGCGATTATTATAAGCTTATTTTCCAGAAAAACATTAAATCTTATTGAAAAAGTTAATGGTGATGGCACATTTGAACAAATGATGAGTACATTTGTATTTCTTGGTTTTAATTCTGCAATAGGATTTATTATCACAGTTGTGATATATTTTTTGATTAATATGCCACGAGAAATGGTCAATAAATTTATTTTTATTATTATAATGTTTGGCGAAATATATTTTACATTATTTAATATATTTTATGTGGTGGCTTTGATTGCTTATTGCTTAAAAGTAGTATCTATCAGAAATGTTTATGAAAAAATAGAAGAAAAACAAAATCTTAGAGAAAAAGCCAACGAAATAAGAATAGATTTGTTATTTAAAGCATTAGTAGAAAAATATCATATTTCCCAAGAAGAATTTTTGAAAGCGTTGGAAAATGCAGTAAATGAATCTGATTCAGATGAGAAAGAAAATCTTATACAATATTTTAGATCATATTATAGAAAAAAATAAACGGTAAAAAGGCACCTTTCGGGGTGCTTTTTTACATCCCTTTAGCTCAGTGGTAGAGCATAAAGCAATGTCCCAGGTTCGATTCCTGGAGGGGATATTTCCAAAACAAAAACGAATGAGAGGTGGTGGTGATGCCAAGGAAGCCGGATGAGAGGATAACGCAGGCAAAAGAATTATACTTAAAAGGACAAAAGCTAATTGAAATTGCAAGTCAATTAGGAGTTCCGGAAGGAACAGTCCGAAGTTGGAAAAATAGATATAAATGGGATTGCAACGTTGCAAAAGAGAAACGCAACGTTGCGAAAGCAAAGAAAGGCGGTCAGCCAGGTAATAAGAATGCCGTAGGCGGCAAGGGCGGAGCCGCTCCAAAACAAAATAAAAATGCAGAAAAGCATGGTTTCTTCTCGAAGTATCTTCCGGAAGAGACCTTTTCTATTATCCAGGATA
>ERZ827488.2762-NODE-2762-length-15925-cov-5.565658_pt1 | contig 15925 bp, 8 predicted proteins | sample MGYA00519771_ERZ827488 | MGnify/ENA primary metagenome ERZ827488 (study PRJEB31778, sample SAMEA3449323) | human gut metagenome | biome: human gut; feature: human-associated habitat; material: faeces | place: United Kingdom | collected 2010/2012 ... | reverse complement strand
GCACAGTTTATACCGTAGAGGGCAACTCAGGCGACGCCTGCAAGCAAAGACAGTACGCAGTCGGAAGCAGTAATATCTACGGATACGGTATTCCGCCATATTAAAAATTCCAGACAGTGTCTGGAAAATTGAAAAGATGGCTGCTCAGTTGAGTAGCCATCAGGCACATAGGGATTGAATAATAGGTGTTTGTAAAAAGTGACAACTATAGCTTGAAATAAGGCGTTGCAACACACACATCTTGAAAAAATGAATATGATGTGATAAAATAGTATCCGTGTAACTGTAACTAAGAATGAAGTGTACAGCAAAGGAGCGTTACAGATGAAAATAAGCTATAATAAGCTTCGTAAACTTATGATTGATAATCAGATGAATAGACAGGATTTAATGCGTGCAGCAGATATTTCATCATCTGTTGCAACAAAGTTTAATAAAGATGAAACGGTATCTATGGAAGTGCTGATGAGGATTTGTAAGGTGTTCCATTGTGATATCGGGGATATTTGTCAAATTATAGAGGATTGATATGACAGTTCGGATAGGATGGGACGAGTATGAAGTAGCATTGTTGATAGATGCTTGTAACAGAATTCGTGACAATAAAATTGATAAAGCAGAGTGCGTACATAAATTATCAAATTTGCTTAGACAACGTGCAAAGGCAAATGGGATTAACATAGATGAAGTGTTTCGCAATGAAAACGGAATTGCACTTCAGATGACAAAAATGGAGTATCTCTTGACAGATGGGAAAAAAGGATTACCGGGAGCTAGTAAGTTATATATTGAAATGGCAAAAATGAGCAAATTAAATTCAGATGAATTTGAGAAAATACTCATACTTGCAAAAGAACAAATAGGATACAAGGAGGCTATGAATAATATGAATACAAGAGAAAAATTTATTCAATGGCTTTCATCTAATCCAATAAGCAAATATAGTTCTAATACAATAGTTAATGCACTTGATGAAGGTTCGGAGTATTGCTGCTCTCGTAGCTTGAGTAAAGTGAGCTTTTGGGATATGAATAATAAAAATGAATTTATAACCGTTGCATCAAAGCTCCTTGGAATGAAAATATATAGGTTGATGCATAAAAAGACAGCAATTGTTCTTGATAAAGCAGTACCTTTATATAAGAAATTTTTGCAGCAAAGCGAAAAGAGGTCTGGCATAAAGATTCCTGATGTAGAAATCTCAACAGAGGGTTCAGGCGACAATGTTGAAGCTAAAGATAACCAAAGTTCGGACAGTAAATATTCTCAAATCTATCAGAAACTTTATTATATTTCCAAGGTATACGATGACCCCAATGGAATGACTTTAGAAAAAATAATGTCCATGTTAGGCAATGGTACTGATGAGGAATTGGTAATAAGTATTCTAAATGATGTATCTTGGGCAACAAAATTGGCGGATGATATTTATTCGTTTGGGAAAAATGCCAATTCAGTTTTACGGGAACAGGTACAACCATATAAGATAGAAGAAAAGGACATAGTTACAGATGGTCAATTTTTCGACTTTTTGTGTAATTATGAGAAAATGGCAGAAGCTTCGTGCCGAAGTTATGTTTCAGCAATAAGAACAGCAGAGGAATATGCAAAAAATCATAATTATGCCTCGCACATGATTTATGATTGTGGTTTTGAAGACGCATCAACGCTGATTCGAGAGCTCATGGGAGATAATGAGTTTCTGGAGTTTAATGCTAAGCAGCATAACCGATTTAGAGCAGCATTTAAGAAATACTTAAAAATGGGAGGTCAACTTCCTGCAAAAGAAAGAAAATCTTTATCAGTGAAAAAAACATCACTTCCGGTTGCTAAAGAGATTGAAAAAGTACAGCCGAAAGATTTTGATAAGTCAAAATTTGAAATCACTCTTTTAAGACGATACCGCAACGGAATGCAATTTGATTCTATTGATTTTGAAAATTTCAGAGAAATGTATGATGCACTTTTTGATGAAACTCTCACTTTTGATGATGAAGCCTTGGAAGAAAGATTGCGTTATTGTGGAGTGCTATATAAAGACAGACTTTTTCCTGCTGAGGGAATAATTGATAACAACACAAAGGAAACTTTGTTTGCATACATTGATAACTGCTTCTCTACTGGAAAGTCGGTGCTTTATTATAAGGCGATTTATCAGGATTTATCAGATGCTTTTGCAAGTTGCTTTACACTGGCAGACGAAAAAATGTTGAAAGCTTATATTGAGTATTCGGCTGAGAAAGATAAATATTATTATTTTTCAGATTATATGTCGGTTGATAGAAATGTAAAAATTGACCACACAGAGGAAATTGAAGAATATTTTCTTTCTGCCGGTAAACCAATGAGACTTGATGATGTTTTTAGCACATTATCACATATCCCACAAGAACGAGTTGACAGAATCATTAAAACGGATTCTCGATTTTTACGAAATTCTAAGGGCGAGTATTTTCATACAGATATTTTTGAAATCACTGATGATGAACTGGAGAATATTGCAGAGATTATTGAGGGTTTTATCAGTGAGGACGAATATGCAATTTGGACGAATGTCTGGAATATGATTCAAGATAAATTTCCATTATTTGTTGAAAATAATCTGTACCTTTCAGGTCTTGGAATTAGAAATGCAATCGAACAACGATTTAGCGGAAGGTTTCGTTTTGAAGGTGCTGTTATCAGCCTGCCAAAAGACAGTTTTTCTATGAGAGATGTATATCAGTTGTATGCTAAACATCATGCAGAGTTTACAGCAGACGAAATATATATACTTTCAAAAGAATTAGATACTGTAATTTATTTCGACGCTTTATCAGAAGTTTCAGTGCGAGTCAGTCACGATTTATTTGTCTCAAAAAAACGGATAAATTTTGATGTGGATTCAGTCGATAAAGTTATTGAGAGCTTTATGTCAAAGGATTACATCAGAATTCGTGAGATAGACTCTTTCCTTGCATTCCCATCTGTTGGATATGAATGGAATGAGTATATGTTAGAGAGCTTTTTGATTTCATATAGCAAAAAGTTTGTACTTTTGAATAATGGACAATCCCTGCACAATGTGGCAGGAGCTATTGTTAAAAAAGATGGAAAAATTAAAGAATTTGAGGATGCTTGTGCAGCAGTGCTTTCTGAAAGCCGAATTGAATTAAAGAAAAGCGAAGCACTGAATTATCTTGCAGATGTTAATATGATTACAAGGCGTAGTTATAAGGACTTAGATACTGCTATGCGGAAAGCAACACAAATTCGGAACAGGAAGGAATAAACAGGATGTATGCATACGAATGGGATAGTTCTACCGGTGGTTATATATTAACCCCAATGCCACTGGCATTTTCAAAGGAACCCAGACCCGTTTATTATAAAGAACTTGATATTTTAGGGTTTGATAAATATTGGGATTATGATAAAAATGACAGTTTCCCATATATGTGGGCAGAAGCCAATAATTATTATTATCGAGGAAGACTCGTTGCAAAAACCAAGGGAGGCTCTCTTTATACACCTCCGGAATTAGTTCTTATTGAAGACCCGGAGCCGGAAGGTTATCCTCTTCGCTTTGTTGATATACCTGCTATGGTCGATAAGAATCGACAGTTAATGGAGCAGCTTGTACAGGAAACTATAAAGAAAATATATAATACTTTTATTGAGTATCAAGACAAGGTGGATGTTTTTTATGTAGCTTTTTCTGGTGGTAAGGACAGTGTCGTTGCCTTGGATTTGGTTCAAAGAGCACTTCCTCATAACTGCTTTAAGGTGTTATTTGGGGATACTGGAATGGAATTCCCCGATACATATGAGACTGTTGAAAAAATAAAACAAATTTGTGCTGAAGAAAAAATTGAGTTTTTGCAGGCAAAATCAAAATTAAAACCTGAGAATACATGGCAAATCTTTGGACCGCCAGCTGTAACAATACGTTGGTGTTGTAGTGTGCATAAAACTACGCCGCAGATAATGCAACTTAGAGAAGTTTTACAAAAACCTGATTTTACTGGTATGGCATTCACTGGTGTTCGTGGAGATGAAAGCTTATCTAGAAGTGAGTATGATGCAATCAGTTATGGAGGTAAGCATTCTGGGCAATATAGCTGCCATCCTATTCTGGAATGGAACACGGCAGAACTTTTTCTATACATATATGAAAATGGCTTGACCTTTAATAATGCATATAAAAAAGGTAATACAAGAGCTGGCTGCCTTGTTTGTCCTATGTCTCAAGGGAAACATGATTACATGAAGTATAAAAATTATCCCGATGATACAGACTTGTTTATCAATAAAATAATAACTACTAGTGGAAAAAACTTCTCAAAGGAAAATTATGATAGGTTTGTCGAACAAGGATACTGGCGTACTAGAAAAAGTGGCAGAGAATTAAGTTTCGGTCATGATAAGCATGTGTTTGAAATAGTCAAGGGACAAAATGTTATAACTGTACAGAAAAAGAATGAATACTGGAAAGAATGGGCAAAGACTATTGGTCAGGTTACTAGTTTGGGGGATGGTGAATTTAGCATAGCATATGAAGGAAAATCTTATGCAATTCGTACTATAAGTACTCAAGAAGGTGGAGAGCAATTTACGTTTCCTAATATTGAAAATAGTAAATCAGATATAAAATTTTTGTCGCTTTTTAAGAGTGTGATTATAAAGAGCGTTTATTGTGTTAATTGTGGGTATTGTGCAGCCGAATGTAAAAGTGGTTGTATTGATATGGCAAATGGAGTGCATATTTCAAATCAGTGTAAGCATTGCTTTAGCTGCCACGATATATATTCTCATTGTTTGAGATATAACTCTATAAAAAATAGAATAGGAGCAAAGGTCATGACTGGACTTGATAGATATTATAGCTTTGGTATTAAAGAAAATTGGTTGAGAGTGTACTTTGACTATGAGGGAACGTCATCGTTTTGGAAATCAGATGGAGATGGCGAAGTACCAAATAAGAAAAAGGATGCATTTTTAAATTTTGTTAAAGATGCGGGATTGGTAGACGAAGATAAATCCTTGAAAGGAAAAGAGTATAAGTATATAAAATATAAGCCGAACAAGTTCGCAGAAAAAATGTTTTCTCTTGGAGTAGATGATGAGAGTATGTGGGCTTATCTAATGTGTAACCTAGTATATGCAGAGGATTCAGAAGAGTTTAGATGGTTTATAAAGAATATACCTTTCAGTGAGACATCAACACCAGAGTCTATAAAACTTAGATTAGACGAAGTCATGGAAAATGATAAATCTGGTTTAGGAAAGAGAAATATTTGTGATGCACTTAAATCGTTTTTGATTAAGACACCGTTTGGAAAGCAACTTGGTCTTGGTAGTGTTATAGATTATGAAGAGAAAGTATCATCAAACGGAAGAGAAACTATTACATTGAATTATTTTGTTAGAGGTTCATGGAAAAATCCAGACGAAAAAGTGATACTATATGCACTTTATAAATTTGCTGAGGCATGCGGAAATTACAGACAGTTCACATTAACCAGATTACTTGATACATCTGTTGAAAGTGCTGGAATTAGTCCAACACAGATTTTTGGATTGAACCGAGAAACAATGGAGAAAATCCTGAATGGTCTTACATTTAATTATCCTGATTTGATTGAAGCAAGATTTACGCTTGGTCTGGATAATATTACACTCAAAAGTGATAAGACGGCTAATGAAATTTTAAACGAGCTGTTCTGAGGAGGAAAAGAGAATGAGTTACAGAGAGTATTTTGATATCGACCCGGAGTATTTTCCACAGGTAGATAAGAAAATAATAGAGGAACAGCCGGATTTGTGGAAAAAATTCTACCCACATCCTACATTCATTAAGCTACTGAAGTCAATGGTAGATGTTCTGTCACGCAAGCAGAAATTATCGGTATGGGTTGACGGTGCATATGGCACAGGTAAATCTCATGCTGTTTTGACATTAAAGAAACTCATTGAGGCTTCAGACGAGGAAACAAACGCATACTTTGAGCGTTATAATCTTGATAATTTTCTTTGTCAAAAACTGATTGCACAGAAAAACGAAGGTAAAATTCTTGTTTGTCATCGTTATGGCTCATCTGATATTCAAAGTGATACGGATTTGGTTGTTGCTATTCAGGAAGGTGTAGAGAAAGCATTGGCTGATGCGGGAATTGAAAATGTAGCCAGTACTTCTTTGAAGAATTCGCTTATCAGATATTTTGAAGATGAAGAAAATAAGCAGAGTTTTGACATTTATGCTAAGGGTAAATATCAGACAGTGTTGAACGGAGATACTGCGGATAGTATTCTTGAAAAATTAAGAAATTTCAAGGAAGAAGCTTTGAATACTTTGGTTAAAAAAGTGTTTAAAGTTCCGGTTGTAAAGGGAAGCTTTTCCATGACTACAGGGGAACTTTGCGATTGGATACGTGAAATTATCGAAAAGAATAACCTTAAGGAACTTGTATTCATTTGGGATGAATTTTCAGAGTATTTTGAGAATAACATGCATCATCTTACTGGTTTTCAGCAAGTTGCAGAGCTTGCTGCTACGGCACCGTTCTGTCTTTTGATTGTTACACATAAAGCTGAAGGCTATTTTTCTGATGGAGACCCAGATAAGCGAAAAATCCTCGACAGATTTGTTTCGCCAATTCACATTTCATTGCCTGAAAATATAGCTTTTGAATTGATGCATGAGGCATTGAAGGTAACAGATGATGTTGATAAAGCTGCGAAATGGGAGAAGCACAGGAAAAGTTTAGAAGACCGTACTATGCAGAGCCGTTCTGCTGTAAGCAAAAAAATTGGTTTAACAGACAAAGATTTAAGTAATGTTTTACCGATTCATCCTTATGCAGCCCTTATATTGCAGCATATTTCGATTTACTACACATCTACAGCCCGTAGCATGTTCAATTTTATTAAGAATGATGAAGGCGAGGATGTTAAAGCATTTCAGTGGTTTATTGACAGATATGATTTTAGTTCTCAAAATCCATTTGTCACGATTGATATGTTATGGAATTTCTTTTATGAAACAGGCAGCCAGAAATTGGCTGATGGCATAAGAGAGGTTTTAAGCTGTTATACTCAGAAAATGGATAAGGAGCTTATGGAAGATGAAAAGCGTGTACTCAAGGTTATCTTGTTGCTTCAGGCTATATCTGAAAGAATGAGTGGAAACCGTGATATTTTTCTTCCAAACAACAAAAATTTGACACTTGCTTTCGAGGGCACTGACCTTGAATTTACGGCACAGAATATTGCAAAAAAACTTTTGAACGACCATGTAGTAACCAGAACGCCTTTGACTGGCGATGTATTCTCGTATTGCTGCAAAAACATGGGACCAAGTGTAGACCCGGGTCCGTTCATTGCTCAGGCTAAAGGTAAATCTACAAAAGATATGTCATTTATGGCAGGTAGTAATTTGCGTACTACTATTGAATTTACGGGTGCATTAAAGCTTCGTTATTCATTGGCATATGCTACGCTCTCAGATTTTGATAGTGAAATAAAAAAGGCAAACAATCCAAGTGCAACTAATAACAAACTTTATGCCGTTGCAACTATTGGCAGAGATTCGGCTGAAAGCGGTGCATTGAAGAAAAAGATAGAGAATTTCTTTGTGAATAATCCTGAATCAAATGCAATTGTAATCGATAGTTCAACATGTGTTCTCGGTGAAGGCGAGTATAATGAGTTTGTTGAAAACTATGCCATGTCTCTTGCAATCGGAAACAACGATTTAGACCAGAGAAAGACATACGAGGGATATGCTATCGAGGTGCTTTCAAATTGGGCGAAGAGAATTAAATGCGGCGATTTCTATGTATACTCTCGCTATGCAACAAATGGAGAACGAGTGGCGAATATTCAGGATTTGTTTATCTATCTGCTTGATATAGATAAATTCCATTACCCACAATGTCTTGAGGGTGCTTATACAAGTGTTCTGAATACAATGTATGATGCCAATTCGTTGGGAAATGGTGCAACATGTGGTATTAACGAAGAAACAAAAGGGACATTCCGTTCCGGTAATGAAGCAACTAAACTTGAAAATGCTCTGAAGGGCGCATGGAAAGTTCCAGAATATTGGAATAACTCTCATTCTTATATTGCAGATTTGAAGAAAACGGTAGATGAGTTTATTAACGAAACTTTTAATAAAAGTGACCGTATTTCTATTGCTTCAATATATGAGATGCTGAAAGCAGAACCATACGGATTTATGCCTTGTAACCTGACGGCTTTTATTCTTGGATTTATTTTAAAGGAATACACGAAAGGCGTTTATTCTTACAGTGACAATTTAACAACAGTACCGTTAGATGCGGAAAAGCTTGCCAGTATGATTTCTGAAATTATTAAGCAGGACAACACGCCGGAAAAACGTTATAAAGATAAGTTTATCGTAACATTGACGGAAGAAGAACGTGCCTTTAACAAGGCTACATCAGTTGCTTTCGATATTCCAGAAATGTATTGTGTTTCTGTTACGGAAACAAGGTCACGAATCCGAGAACAGATGAAAGGTTTTTCCTTCCCTATTTGGGTAATCAAGTATGTGCTTGACGATAAGACTTTTAAGACAGATAAAGATGTCGTTTCAAAACTTATTGATAACTATTGTGGAATTGCGAATAACAAGAACATGGAAGGCGAGAAGTCTGATAATGACATTGCTCTTACTATTGGGAAATTATGCTTAGATAATGATGGCGTTGTAGATGACTTGAAGAGTATACTCACAAAGGACAATTGCAAATCTGGTATGCTTGAGTATTTAAAATTATACGATGGAGGGAAACTTCCTGCTGTTGCTGAAAAAATCAATGACGGCGGTCAGTATATCAATCAGTTGCAATACAAATTCAGCTCAGATGCTGCCAATTGGGTATGGAATACAGATACAGTCAATGCAAAAATAGATGAGCTTATTTGTGAATATGAAATTATTGAAATAAGCAATGGTGTTTTATCTAAAAATGCAACCTATATGGAAGCGATTCGTGCATGGGTTGATAAGATTGGTCAGATTCGATTAGCTTATTCAATGATTAAAAATGAGCTTGGCGATAGCAAAGCATTTTATGAGATGCTTTACAACCTGTATAAGCAAAGAAATCTTCTTGATTCACAAAAGAAACCATTCCTTGATTTACTTCGTGAGAATATAGAAAACTTTAAGTATTTTATGGGCTCACAGAGCAGTTTATTTATTAAAGCGTGTAGTTTCTATTTAGACGACCTTTCAGAGGAAGATGTTAAGTCCATTCTTGATGATGATACATATGGATTTGGAGGTTCTTATTTACTTGAGCGAGATAAGTATACCGGCAAGGTTCAAAAAGCAGTCGATTTATATAAGAATGCTCAGTTGTATACTCAACTCAAAAAGAAATGGAACGATTTGACCGATACTGATTCACCATATATGTGGTCGAATAAGTATCATATGCCTATCCTTGCCATGGTTCCCGATGATGAAGTCGCAACAGCAAGAAAGGTATTTGGAGCTATAAATTCTAAAACTAAAGATGAGAATACCATTACAACAGCACTAGACTATCTTGATAAAATGACCTATGTGCAGAAATTGAATAATAAAGAAGATAGAGATAAAGCATTTAGAGATGTTTTCCTTGAAGAGTTCTCTGAACTGTTTGATGATGTTGATGAAGTTAGAACTTACCTTCAGAACCATATCTCAGATTCGCCGTATCATTGGCTTGGAAATAAAGCGGTTACAGCAAAGATTAAGACGATGGCTAATGCAAAATATAATGAGTCAGGGTATGGAAAAGCAAAAAAAGTAATAGACGAAATGCCGGCTGAACAGGTAAAAGAATATCTGAAGAAAATGATAGAAGATAATTTTGTTGTTGGGTTGGAAATCATAAAGAAACAAAAGTGATTCGGAGGATAAAACATATGAATCTGGATGACACAAAAAAGAGAGTTCAAAAATATCTGAACTCTAATAAAAGATATCCTTTGATTGTTGATGTTCAAACAAGGGAAGATTTAGCAAATATAGCAGAATATTTTAAGGTGGGTAGTAACAAGTTCCCGGCTATAGAGGAGTTTTGCAACCAAGATGAGGCAATAAAACTGGATGAGTTATACGCATCTGTATCAAGTAACAGTGGTAATACATTTATAACCGGATTGTCTGGATTCCTTATGCTATTTGGAGAAAATGTGGCAAAGCAGGCTTTAAAAACACTGATTACAACAAGCATTTCTGGTCATGTTGTAATTATTACCTATCAATGTGAGAAATATCTCAGATTTACAGATCCTAGAATATCTGAGAGCGGAAGATTGGTTATCGTTGATGGAAATCCTGACAATATTTGCAATATAAATTTCATTTCTCCGACGCTCTCCGATATTTTTACGGATTCATATAGTGGGATACAGAACATTGGAACAGCCATAGATAGTTGCTTCAATAGAGATGCATATATTGCAACAGCAATAGATAAAAGCTCTTTTGCTGAATCAGTCTTTCATATTTCACAAGTAAATAATAGTTATGATATTCTCCGAAATAAAGATTCAAGAACAGGAATTGTTCCTCAAGCATGTGGATTGCCGGAACAATGGGATTATGTGCTCCATCAAATGGGAAAATCAGGAACGTGGACTACGGTTATTGTAGACAATTTTGGGTCAGAAAATAATCTTTTACATGTAATAAGAGAATATCCGAAATTTGACGTTGAAAAGAGATGGCTTTACTATATTGCACTTTTGATTTGCGGTGTTAAGAATAATGATTACCTTAAACTTGCGTTAAATAAGACGTCAAAATCCAGTGAATTGATAAAGAATATTTTTCGGTCTGTACTTGATATTGATTGGAAGAGTGAAAACTATCAGAAATTGTATAGGCAAAGAAAAAGTTTAATTAGTGAGCTGAAAAAGCCATTGCCTGAGACGATAGATTTTTGTAAAATTTTATCAACCAAAGGAGAAGATGAAATTTACTATCTGACAGATTTAACACAACCGGAAAAAGAAAAAATCATCAAATGGCTTAGCAATTATGGTGTGAAGTATTCAAAGGATGAGTTGGTTTCTATTTTGATGAATGTCTATCCCGATTTAGCGTATTATTTGTCAAGTTATAGATATAGAAATGAATTTTTGAATACCTATTTTGAGAATTACAAATATCAAAAGATAACAAATCGTATTCTGCCATCTTTTGATAAAGTTGTTGAAGAGCAGGCAATAAAAATGGATTTTGTTACAATCTTAAAACCACGTACAGCCTATGTAGATAAACTTGATACACAAAATGCACAAGTATTTTTTGTTGATGCAATGGGAGTTGAATACTTAAGCTTTATTCAACAGAAGTGTAGCGAATACGGACTTTCGGCAAATATATCTTGTGCAAGATGCGAGTTGCCCTCATTAACTGTATTTAACAAGGAATTTGTAGATGTGTTAAAAGATAAAGGATGTCTAATATCAGATATAAAGGATTTAGATGATATTAAGCATCATGGCAAAGATAGCTTCGACTATGAGAAAGAAAAAACACCAATTTACCTCATAAAAGAGCTCGAAATAATAGATGATTTATTGACGAAAATTAAAGCAAGCATACTTGCTGGGTCATATAATAAAGCAATTATTATTTCTGACCATGGTGCTAGCCGACTTGCTGTCCTTCATGAAACTGAAAATATATGGAATATGGAGACAAAAGGCGAGCATTCAGGAAGATGTTGCAAGATAAGTGAAATTGACGATAAACCAGATTTTGCAATTGAAGAGTCTGGATACTGGATTCTGGCGAATTATGACAGATTTAGGGGAAGCCGACGTGCAAATGTAGAAGTACACGGTGGAGCTTCTATGGAGGAAGTTGCGGTTCCAATTATTGAAATTACACAAAAAGCATCTAATATAGAAGCCTTTATTGTCGATGAATCAAGAGTTTTAACATTAGGTGCAAAGGAATACGCAATCATTAAAATTTATGTTGGAATTAGAAGTAATAATATTTCCATTAAATTGGATGGTAATTATTACAATGCTGAAGAAACTGCTGAATCTTATATATACAGCGTAGAACTGAAAAATTACAGCAAAAAAGGCAAGTTTTCTATTGATATCCTTGATGGTGGCAGTGTTCTCGCATCTGGACAGCAGTTTGAAATTGAGAAAAAGGGAATGTCACAGAATAATATGTTCGATTTTTAGAGGTAAAAATAAATGACTGATAAACTTAGAGACTATTTTGATGAAATGGTTGTTTATAAAGATTTAAAAAATAATAATTTCTTTTCTTCTCTTGGACTTCCTGCATTTTTAAGAGATTATCTTTTGAAAATGTTCAGCGATGATTTTGGGAATTTTGATGTGGATGAAGTATCTGCATTTGTTAAGAAGTTCATACCCAAAAAAGAGGATTGGATGAGTATAAAAAATAAAATCATCTATGAGAATGAAAGTGTTCAAATCCTGACAAAAATTTCCGTAGATATCAATATAAAGACCGGAGAAATATCATTTGCTATTCCTGATTTTGGAGTTACTGAAAAGGAAACTTTGATTGAACCGGCTATTTGGGATGTCTATAAAGAAGATTTGATAAATACAGGAGAAACTTGGGGTATTATAAAATTAGGATATCGTCCACCTGACGATACAGTAAAGCCAAAGATTCCGGGAAAAATAAAGTTGACTGGTTTCAAGAATTTTCGCCCTTATACGGTAGATGTTGAGTATTTTAAAGAAATGAGGTCAAACTTTGAAACGGATGAATGGATAGATATCTTATTAGGAGCTATCGACTATAATGCTGACGGATATGAAACGAAACTTCAAAAGCTGACAATGCTTACTAGATTATTGCCGTTTGTAGAGAAAAGAATAAACCTTATTGAACTAGCTCCTAAGGGAACTGGAAAAAGCTATGTTTTTGGTCATATCAGTAAAAACGGCTTGCTGACAGACGGTGGAAAAGTTACCCGTTCAAAAATGTTTTATGATGCTAACAGAAGAAAACCGGGTTATATTTGTGGTCCGGATTATGTAGCAATTGATGAAGTAAAGCTTGTAAATTTCGGTGACGAAAATGAAATGCGTTCCATACTTCAAGGATATCTTGAGTACGGTACATTTAATTCCAATGGCTATAATGGAGAATCGGATGCTGGTGTAGTATTCCTTGGTAATATAAAAGAAGAAAACATGGATGAGTATGGTTATATGTTAGGAGAATTACCTACGTTGTTTCAGGAAACGGCACTTCTTGACCGTATTCACGGATTCGTTAAAGGGTGGGATATACCTAGAATGAATGATGGTCTTAAACTGACCGGATGGGCACTTAACTCTGAATATTTCTGCTCTATTCTTCATGAACTCAGAAATGATATGAGTTATCGTGCCATTGTGGAAAAGATTGTAGAAGTTCCCAAGCATGCGGATACTCGTGATACAGAGGCAATTAAAAGGTTGGCAACTGCATATTTAAAGCTGCTGTTTCCAAATGTTAGAAATGAGTTTGATGTTGACAAGATGGAATTTAGAGACTACTGTTTAACGCCAGCTATGAAAATGCGAAGAATTATCAAACTTCAGCAAGGCATGATTGACAGTGAATATAAAAATAAAGATGTTCCATGTTTAATGGTGAGAGAATAATGAGTAAAGAGTGTATTGCTTGTGGAAAAAAGCAATTGGATAAAGATACTGTAGGCATAAACAAAAAGCTTCTTGGAAAAGACATTGCCAATTTTTATTGTATGGACTGTTTGGCTGATTTTTTAGGATGTACTGTTGATGATTTGCTGGACAAAATAGAAGAATTTAAGGATGAAGGGTGTACACTTTTTAAGTGAGGAATAGCTATGAAGCATTTTATATACGCTGATAATGCAGCAACAACAAAATTGGATAAAGATGCATTTAATGCAATGCTTCCATGGCTTCAAGAAGAATATGGCAATGCGTCGCAACCATATTCATTTGCACGTAAACCGAAAAAAGCCTTGATGGAAGCTAGAACTTTAATTGCAGAATGCATCGGTGCTCAACCAGATGAAATTTATTTTACGTCAGGAGGCACGGAAAGTGATAACTGGGCAATAAAGGGGATTGCTGAGAAGGGGAAAAAACATCATACAATTGCAACGCAGATTGAACATCATGCAATCCTGAATGCCTGTAGAAGATTAGAACACTTTGGATTTCAAGTGGATTATCTTCCAGTTGACAAACAAGGTGTTGTATCATGCGAAGATTTAGTGAAATTTATAAAAGGTAATACTGAGCTGATTTCTGTAATGATGGTTAATAATGAAATTGGAACGATTGAACCAATAAAAGAGTTAGCAACCGTAGCTCATGATAACGGTATTTTATTTCATACAGATGCAGTTCAGGCAGTTGGGCATATTCCAATTGATGTCAGTGACTTATGTGTGGATATGCTTTCTGCCTCGGCACACAAATTTAACGGACCAAAGGGAATTGGTTTTTTGTACATTAAGAGAGGTACAAAAATATCTTCATTTGCAGATGGTGGTGCTCAGGAATTCCATAAGCGTGCAGGAACTGAAAATATTGCTTCGATTGTAGGAATGTCCATTGCATTGAAAAAAAGTTGCGATGAAATGGAAAAAGTGAATAAAAAACCACTTGCTTTAGATGAAGCATTTAACGATGTTCTTCTGAAGTCTAAGATAGATTTTATTAGAAATGGTTCTAATAATCATGTTCCGGGGAATATAAATTTGTCTATCCGCAGAACAAGTGGGGAAATGTTACTGCATCGTTTGGATTTGATGGGAATTTGTATATCAACGGGTTCGGCTTGTGATTCTGTAAATACAGAAGTCTCGCATGTTATTAAGGCAATCGGAGTACCATCTGAGTATTCAGAAGGCACTATTCGTATTTCGTTTGGTAGAGACAATACAGAAGAAGACGCAATTATGATTGCAAAGGCTCTAGTTAAAGTCATTAAAGGATAAGATGGATTCATAAGGAAAGTAATTGGTAAATTACACGGACATATCATTTACTTTAATTAACCACATTTTGGAATATAAGTCTGACACAATGAAACTGGTCAAAACATATAAGGCGGAAAAGAACAGTGCAAGCTTCGGACAGGTGCTTTACTGCCCTTATGATTATGATAAAGTAAGATTGATTGTAAAGAAAATGACTGACTAGATGAGTTCTGGGTTTGAATGATAAGAGAATTTGACAATGACAGATGGAACGGTTATCCCTATATGACGAATGAGAGAGTTAGGGAGAAGTGTTTGGAGATATGTAGGAGTAGTTCAGAAAGGAAATCAATGGAATCAAAACCAAGGATTTTATATTTACAAAAGATACTGCTTGAGAGAACAGATGAGGAAAATATGCTTTCCACAACGCAGTTAATCAATATATTAAATGATGAATATGGGATATCTGCTCATAGGACTACCATAACAAAGGATATTGCGGCTCTTCAGGAGTTTGGAATGGATATTGTTGTTATTCATTCCACTCAAAGTAAATACTTTGTGGCAAGTCGTAAGTTTGAGCTACCTGAGCTGAAACTGTTGATTGACGCAGTAGAATCATCCAAATTTATTACGAGTAAGAAAAGCGACGCACTGATTGAGAAGATACATACAATGACAAGTGCAGGGCAGGTGGCAAAACTCAGGAGAAACAACTATGTTGTTAATCGGATAAAGCCGGACAACGAGCAGATTTATTATATTATTGACACGATAAATGAAGCCATAAATAGCGGTAAGCAGATTTCATTTCAGTATTATGACTATACAGGACTAAAGAAGAAAGTTCTTAAGAATAAAGGCGAGGTGTATAAGCTCAGTCCGTATAAACTTATCTGGTGTGGGGACTATTATTATGTTCTCGGATATTCTGAGAAGAAAAGTAAGGT
>ERZ827488.2758-NODE-2758-length-15945-cov-2.717810_pt1 | contig 15945 bp, 14 predicted proteins | sample MGYA00519771_ERZ827488 | MGnify/ENA primary metagenome ERZ827488 (study PRJEB31778, sample SAMEA3449323) | human gut metagenome | biome: human gut; feature: human-associated habitat; material: faeces | place: United Kingdom | collected 2010/2012 ... | reverse complement strand
CCTTGCGGGCGGCGTCCTCCTGTGGAAGTCGGGATTTGGCGGGTGGCTGTTTCTCGCTGGATTGATGGTCGCCGTTTCCTTTGGACGCGCAATATCAAAAAACAAGGGCATCAATCAAATCCTTGACGACCGGCTCCGATTGCCGGGGTTGTAATCTGATGATGCCCTTGTTTTCCATAAGAGTACCTGTCAGCTCCTGGACAACCGGCTCCAATTGCCGGAGTTGGTGGCTGATGATACCCTTGTTACCTATAATATACGCCAAAACGATGAAAATATCAATATATGTGTTATCCGTTTACAATATTTCGCCCGGTTTTATGTAATGCACCAGCGTTACCGTAGGGTGCGACGACCTCGGCGCACCGTAGCAAACGATTTGCACATATTTAATCGTAGGGGCGGTCATTGACCGCCCGAATGGAAAGCATATGAAGAAAAAGGATGGGGAGGAGGGGAGATAGTGAATTATTTTGTGAATAATATAATGATTTTGCATATAAATAAAATCTGCTATTGAAAAATAGATATAATTGCGGTATAATTATAAGATAAGGAAAAGTAAGAAAGGACTTGCGAAAAAAATGGATTTGGAATTAAAAGAAATTGAACTTGCGGCTAAACGTCTTGAGCCGACTATTCACAGAACTAAGATTGAATCATCTAAAACTTTCTCTGACATGACAGGCGGAGAGATATATTTAAAATTTGAGAACCAACAGAAAACAGGTTCATTTAAAATAAGAGGTGCGTCAAATAAGATTGCCGCACTTGTTGAAAGAGGCGAAATTACTTCAGCCGTTGCTTCATCTGCCGGCAACCATGCACAAGGTGTTGCGTATGCGTCACACGTTCACAACATTCCCGCAACTATCGTTATGCCGAAGTCTGCTCCTATCGCTAAGGTGAGTGCGACAGAGGGTTACGGTGCCAAGGTAGTGCTTTACGGAGATTGTTATGACGACGCTTACAAAAAAGCGGTTGAAATTCAAGAAAAAGAGGGTGCAACTTTCCTTCACCCATATGACGATCTTGAAGTTATGGCAGGACAAGGTACAATCGGTATAGAAATTCTTGAGGATTTACCTACTGTTGATATGGTACTTGTACCGGCTGGCGGCGGCGGTCTTTTGGCCGGTGTTGCGGCTTGCATAAAGCAAATCAATCCGCGTGTACAAATTATAGGTGTACAAGCTGAGGGCGCTCCTGCAATTTACAATTCATTTAAAGAGAAAAAACACGTTACTACCGATTCTGCCGTTACTATCGCAGACGGTATTGCGGTTAAAATACCGGGTGACAAAACTGTTGAACTTATTAACAAGTATGCAGATGATGTTGTAACGGTATCGGATGCGGAAATCTCAGAGGCTATTTTACTGCTTCTTGAAAGAACAAAGCAAGTTGTTGAACCTGCCGGTGCTACACCGCTTGCGGCTGTTCTTAACAACAAGGTTGATGTTAAGGGTAAGAAAATCGCTTGCGTACTTTCTGGCGGTAACATTGATGTTAGCTTTATTCACAGAATTATCGAGCTTGGTCTTGTTACGCGTGAGAGAAAGCTTAAATTTAAGACTACACTTCTTGATATTCCGGGAAGTTTGGAACATCTTTCACACATTCTTGCCGAGGCAAACGCAAATATCGTAATGGTACAGCACGACAGATTGAGTGCAGAACTTGATCCGAACGAGGCAATTATTCATATTGCTTGTGAAGTCGGCGGCAGAGAACACGGCGAAAGAGTTATTAAGGTACTTGAAAAGAACGGTTATAATATTGTGATGGAGTAAAATTAAATGATTAAAAAATCTCTTATTTCTCTGATGTATGAGGCGGCATCTATTCAGCGTTGGAACGACCATATCCGTCCTTGGACCGGCTTTACGGAGCTTGACAAGCAGGCAAGATGTTTTATGCTTATGTGCTTGCAAAGTGTGAGGGCGAAAGCGTTAATATGATAAAGCTTATTGAGGGCGGAATATTTGAGTTTTTCCACAGAATTGTGCTTACTGACATTAAACCGCCTATTTATCATAAACTTGTAAAAGAAAAAGGCTTTCAAATAGATAATTGGGTACTTTCCGAGCTTGAAGAACATATGGACGGTATCGGCGGCGGTTTCTTTGAGAGAATGAAAAAGTATTATCTTGACAAAGATTACGCATCTCTTGAAAAACAGATTTTAAAAGCCGCACATTACCATGCAAGCAACTGGGAATTTAAAATAATTTACCCTATGAATCCGCAGACTTTCGGTATAGAACAGGTTAAAACCGAAATGGCACAGGGATTGGCGGCTTGCGATACTTTTCACGGCTTCAGATATTTTGCCGGAAGTAAGTATCTTCAAGAGTTTTTGTCGCTTATAGGAAAGCTGAGATACCAACAAAGGTGGGCAAAAGCGGTAAGAATGCCCGAAACTTTTGTTATGGGGCATATGCTTGTCGTTGCGATTTTGTCGTACTTTATGTCGCTTGAACTTGACAATCCTTGCAGAAAACGTCTTGAAAACAACTTCTTTTCGGGACTTTTTCACGATTTACCCGAGGTTTTGACAAGGGATATTGTGTCCCCTGTAAAGAACAGCGTCAAGGGTTTGGACAGCATAATCAGTGAAATAGAAGATGAACAAATGCGTGAAGTTATTTATCCGCTTTTACCGCCTGCTTGGCACAGGGAGATAGAGTATTACACGCAGAATGAATTTGACTCTAAAATTATTGATGACGGCGAAATCAATATGGTTACGTCGGACTTGATAAACGAAAAGTATAATGAAGACAAATACAATCCGATAGACGGACAGATTATACGCGGATGTGACCACCTTTCCGCATACATTGAGGCATATATGTCGCTTAGCTATGGCATTAAGTCAGAGCAAATGCAGAGCGGATATGACCATTTGAAAGGCAAATACAAGGATAAGGTTATCGGCGGAATTAATTTTGGAGAATTATTTAGTTACTTTGTATTATGAGATATAACAGAGAAAAAAAAGAACTGACCTTTGATGAGGCTAAAGACAAGGCTTTGAGATTGCTTGAATTTCGTTCGCACAGTGAGCGTGAACTTTCGGATAAGCTGAAAAGAGCCGGTGCAAAGGAAGAAGATATAGATGAAATTCTTGAATTTTGCAGAAATTACGGCTTTTTGGACGACAGAAAGTATGCGATTGCAAAGGCAAAGGATTTAAAAAATTTGAAAAAATACGGTAAAAGACGTATTAAGTCCGAGCTTTACAGCAAGGGTATAGATGCGGAATACGTTGAGGAGGCAGTTTCGTATCTTGATGAGGACGAAGAAGATATGCTTTTGCCTCTTGTTGAAAAAAGGCTTAAAGGTGACTTTGAAAAGAAAAACATTGATAAATGTATACGATATTTTATGTACAGAGGTTACGGCTTTTCTGACATTAAAAATTGTATAGATAATATAAAAGAGGAATATGGAGAGTAAACTTATGTATAACATCGGTCTTGTTTCGCTTGGCTGTGCGAAAAATCAGACAGATGCCGAAATTATGCTCGGTATATTGGCAAATGACGGTTTTAATATAACGTATAATCCGTCGGACGCCGATGTCATAATCGTAAATACTTGCGGTTTTATCGAGTCGGCTAAACAGGAATCAATAGACGCTATACTTGAAATGGCTCAATACAAAAACGGAAGATGTCGATTGCTTATAGCGACAGGTTGCTTGGCAGAACGATACAGCAGTGATATTTTAATCGAACTGCCCGAGGTTGATGCAATAGTCGGAACAGGTGATTATGATAAAATCGCGGAGGTTATCCGCGAGGCGTTTAAGGGCGAAAAGCCTGTAATATGCGGTCATAATGACAGAACTCCGGATGAACGGCTTCCGCGAATTTTGTCAACACCGTCATATACGGCATATTTGAAAATTGCCGACGGTTGTGACAATAACTGTACTTATTGTGCTATTCCTATGATTAGAGGACATTTTAGGAGCAGAAAAATTGAAGATATAGTTGAAGAAGCTGAAAATCTTGCGAAAAACGGTGTTAAGGAACTTATACTTATTGCACAGGATACTTCACGTTACGGAAAAGATTTGTACGGCGAATATTCGCTTGATAAGTTGCTTGAAAAACTTGTCACGGTTGACGGTATCAAGTGGATAAGAGTGCATTATTTCTATCCCGAGGCTATTACGGACAGTCTTATTGATACAATGGCTAAATATGATAAAATATGCAATTATATCGATATGCCCGTACAGCATGGCAACAATGAGATTTTAAGACGTATGGCAAGACGTACAACTCAAGAACAAATGGTTGAGAGAATCAATAAAATAAGAGAAAAAATGCCTGACTGCACAATCAGAACGTCTATAATTGTAGGTTTTCCGGGTGAAACGGAGGAACAGTTTAACGACCTTTATGAATTTGTTAAAAAGGTGCGTTTTGACAGAATGGGTGCTTTCACATATTCACAGGAAGAAGATACTCCTGCGGCTGATTTTCCGAATCAGGTTGATGAGGAAATCAAGGAAGAACGTCTTGACAGACTTATGACACTTCAACAGGGAATATCGCTTGAACTTAACAAGGCTAAGCTTGGCAAAACACTTGAAGTTTTGGTTGAGGGATACGATGAAGAAAGTTTCTTGTTCTACGGCAGAAGTCGCGGCGGCAGTATTGATGTTGACGGAAAAGTATATTTTGCAACGGAGGAAGAAGTTACTCCGGGAGATATTATAAAAGTGAAAATTCTTGACGCAGATGAATATGACCTTACAGGTCAAGCGGAGGTGATTTGATGAATACAGCTAATAAAATTACAATGATTCGTGTAGTTCTTGTACCGATATTTATGGTGTTGTTTATGATAGATAACGTAATGTGTCATTATGCGGCACTTGGTGTTTTTGTACTTGCGTCGATAACTGACGCAATAGACGGTCACGTTGCAAGAAAATATAATCAAGTAACGACTTTCGGCAAATTCGTCGATCCGCTTGCGGACAAGGTACTTACAACGGCGGCATTTTTGATATTGATGTACTATGACCGTATGAGTGTATGGGCATTGATGATTGTGCTTGTAAGAGAATTTGCGGTTGCGGGTATAAGACTTGTTGCGGCGGGTGAAGGCAAGGTTGTTGCCGCAAGTATGTGGGGCAAACTTAAAACCGTTACGCAAATGGTTGCAATTATCGTTGCAATGCTTTTGCTTCCGATTCAGAATACATTCTTAGTTGTACACCCTAAATTGATTTCAGATATACTTATTTGGATTTCGGTTGTATTCACAATAATTTCGGGTGTGGACTATATAGCAAAGAATTGGAACTTGATGGAAATGAAATGAATTTGTTTTATATAAATTGAAAGGGGAATTACATAAATGAAAGAATTAATAAATACTCTTAAATTTGACGCAAGCGGACTTATTCCGGCAGTTGTGCAGAATATTGAAACTAACGAGGTGCTTATGGTTGCATATATGAATGCGGACACGATTAAGCAAACTCTTGAAACAGGCAGAGCAACTTTTTGGTCAAGAAGCAGACAGGAAGTTTGGGTAAAGGGCGATACTTCGGGTAATTATATGTACGTTAAAGAAGTTCGCGTTGACTGCGACTGCGATTGTCTTGTTGTGCTTGTTAATCCTGCCGGCCCTGCGTGTCATACGGGAAACAGAAGTTGTTTCTTCAGAAAGATTGAGGACGGCAAGCTTGTTGAGGACGCAAAGGAACAGACTAAGACAGATGTATTTGCGCGTGAACAGGCTGTAGTTATGGACAGAAAAGAACACCCTGAAGATGGCAGTTATACAAATTACTTGTTCGATAAGGGCGAAGATAAGATTTTGAAAAAAGTCGGTGAGGAGGCTGCCGAAGTTGTTATTGCAGGTAAAAACCGCGATAAGGACGAAATCAGCTACGAAACCGCTGACCTTATTTATCACCTTACTGTTATGCTGGTTGACAACGGTATGACTTGGGAAGATATTTATAAGGAAATGGAAAGAAGAAGTAACTAATCGAAAATCGGTTGCCGAAATTTTGGCAGCCGATTTTTTTGTTTTGAGAGGTGCAACGTTTTGGTATTGTAAAATGTCGGTATTTGTGATATAATAAACTATTATAGAAAAAGGAAGAATCACTGTATGTGGCATTTTATAAAACATTTTATGACAATCACAAGGCACCGTCACAAGGTAATGTATCATTGCCTAAGGTGCGGAATTTTGTGGCAGGGTATGCGTCACGATTTGTCGAAATATTCACCGACTGAATTTTTACCGGGAGCAAGATTTTATCTCGGTGACAGAAGTCCGACAGAGGGCGAAAGACGTGAATACGGTTATTCAAAGGCTTGGATGCACCACAAAGGAAGAAACAAACATCACTTTGAATATTGGACAGACTACAATCCCAAAACAAGACGTATGGAGGCGGTCGAAATGCCGTTAAAATATGTTAAAGAAATGTTTTGCGACCGTGTTGCGGCAGGAAAAATTTATTTGGACGACAAATATACAAACGATAATCCGATAGAATATTTCTTAAAGGGAAATGCTAAAACAAGTATGCACCCAAACACTGCAAAGCTGCTTGAAGGGTGGCTTATGATGTTGCAGCAAGAAGGGGAAGAAAAAACGTTTGCGTATATAAAAAATTTAAAATAGCCGTTTGAAAGGAGGATTTTGAATGAAAAAGATTTACAGACTTTTATATTCAAACAAATTCGTTGCAATGGTAATGCTTTTAATGCAAATCATTACGTTTGTTGCAATGTATATATGGATTTCCGACTATTCAAAGGTTTTGTTCGGTCTTTCGACTGTTTTGAGTGCCGTACTTATAATATTTGAAATTAATCGTACAGAGGAATCTACTTTTAAAATGACGTGGATAACGCTTATTGCGATTATACCTATATTCGGTGCTTTGTTTTATCTGTTTACAAGGGCACAGGGAGTGTCAATGAATATAGGTGACGATTACAAGAATATTCAAGAGGCAAACAAAAAGTATCTTGTTCAAGACAAAGATGTTATGAAAAATATTTATCAGACCGATAAAAATCAGGACGGATTTGCAAGGTATTTATCGAAATACGGCGGTTCTCCTGCTTACACAAATACGGGTGTACAGTATTACAGCATAGGCGAGAGAATGTTTGAGGATATGAAAAAGGAGCTTTTGAAAGCGGAAAAATTCATATTTTTGGAGTTCTTTATTATAAATCACACGAGCCGTATGTGGAATGAAATTCTTGAAATTTTAAAGAAAAAAGTTAAACAGGGCGTTGAAGTTCGCGTTATGTATGACGGTATGGGCTGTATCGTGACGCTTCCGCGAAAATACAATGAATATCTTGAAAGACAGGGGATTAAATGTCGTATATTTTCGCCGATTGTACCGCTTTTGTCAACTCACCAAAACAATCGTGACCACAGAAAAATAATGGTTATAGACGGTGCGACAGCATTTTGCGGTGGGATAAATATTTCAGATGAATATATTAATGAAAAGATGCGTTTCGGACATTGGAAAGATACGGGATTTATGCTCAGAGGCGAGGCGGTCGCGGGATTTACGGCGATGTTTCTTGAAATGTGGAACGTAAATGATGAACACATTGAGGATTGCGGTGAATATATCCAAGCGTCAAAAAAATATTCCGTAAGTACGGACGGATTTGTAATACCGTTCGGCGATACTCCGCTTGATGAAGTTTATGTCGGAAAGCGTGCATATATAAATAATCTGAACAATGCGTCGGAATATACTTATATAATGACGCCGTATCTTGTTATTGATGACGAGATGTATGAGTGTATGAAGTATGCGGCTCAAAGGGGCGTTGACGTTAAGATTATAATGCCACATATTCCTGACAAGAAATATGCGTTCTATCTTGCGAGAACATATTATAAGGAACTTTTGAAAGCAGGTATAGAAATATACGAATATACACCCGGTTTTGTTCACGCGAAAATGTCGATAAGTGACGGTAAAAAAGCCATTGTCGGTACGGTAAACCACGATTACAGAAGTTTGTATCTTCACTATGAATGTGCGGCTTATATGCTTAATGTACCGGCGGTTATGGATATTGAACGTGATTTCAAAGACACGCTTGAATTGTCGCAGAAGATTACATTAGAGGACGTTAAACATTTTAATATTTTCACAAAGCTTTTAGGACATATTATAAGGTTAGTAGCACCACTACTATAAAAAAATGCGGTCATACAGACCGCATTTTTGTTTGTTATAGTGAGGTGTACATACTGTATAGGTTGTAGTACAATCCTTTTTTATCAATCAATTCTTGGTGTGTGCCTTGTTCTTCGATACCGTTTTCGGTGAGGACAAGAATCATATTTGCGTTACGGATTGTTGTAAGTCTATGGGCGATTGTGAATACTGTTCTGCCTTTTGCAAGTTTTTCGAGTGAGTCTTGCACGATTTTTTCGCTTTCATTATCAAGTGCGGAGGTCGCTTCGTCAAGAATAAGTATAGGCGGATTTTTTAAGAATACTCTTGCGATACTTATTCTTTGCTTTTGACCGCCCGAAAGTTTAACTCCACGTTCGCCGACATATGTGTCATATCCGTTTTCGAGGTTTGAAATAAATTCATGTGCGCCTGCAAGCTTGGCGGCGTTTATAACATCTTCGCGTGTTGCACCGCTTAATCCGTAAGCGATGTTTTCAAAGACCGTTCCCGAGAACAAGTAAACGTCCTGTTGAACGACACCGATTGAATTTCGGAGCGAATTTAATGTGACGTTTTTTATATCTTTGCCGTCAATTAAAATACGTCCTTCTGTGACGTCATAAAAACGTGGGATAAGGTTACAAAGCGTTGTTTTTCCGCCGCCTGACGGACCGACAAGTGCAACGCTGTCGCCTTTCTTGATGTTAAGATTTATATTTGACAGCACGTTTGTGTCATCGTCACTGTAATGAAATCCGACGTTTTCAAACGTTATATTTCCTTGAACATTTTTCAATTCGTCGGCATTTTCTTTTTCTGTTATTTCGGCAGGTGCGTCCATAATTTCAAGGAAACGCTCAATACCTGTCATACCGCGTTGGAATTGTTCGGTAAATTGAATGATTGTACGCAAAGTGGCAAGGAGCGTGCTTACATACAAAAGATATGCGGTAAGGTCGGCAGGGGAGATTTTGCCGTTAATCATAAACAACGCACCCGCAACAACGACTATCAAATACATTACACCCTCAAAGGCTCTGTTTGATGTTTGAAAACCTGCCATATAGAAATATCCGAGTTTTTTTGTGTCAAGAAATTTTTTGTTGCCGTCCTCAAATTTTTCAGCTTCAAGTTCTTCTGTCGCAAATGACTTTACCACTCTTATACCGAGCAATGTATCCTCAACCTGTGAATTAATTTCGCCGATTTGGTTACGCTGTTTCTTGAACGCTTTACGCATACGCGTATTAAAGAATTTTACAAAACAGAATATAAGCGGAAGTGATGCGAACACAATAACCGTAAGCGGTACGTTTACTCCGCAAAGAATTATAAATGAAACGATTATTTTCAGTGCGGCGATGAAAAATTCTTCGGGGCAGTGGTGTGCAAATTCTGTTATATCAAACAAGTCACTTGTTATTCGTGCCATAATTTGTCCGACTTTGTGTTCGGCAAAGTATGAATGTGAAAGCGTTTCAAGGTGTGCGAATAAGTCACGGCGCATATCTGTTTCGATTTTTGCTCCCATAATATGTCCTGTGTCAGCCATATAGAAATTTGCCGCAGAGTCGATTATTCTTAAAATCAGATAGAAAAGTCCTATTTTTAAGATTATTCCGACGGTTAATCCTGCTATGTTATTGATACCCATATTTGTTATGTAACGCACGAGCATTGGGAATACAAGCTCACAAACCGTTGTCAGAGACGCACAGAGTAGATCGAGTATCAGTATCCATTTGTATTTTTTGAAATACGGTACAAAGCGCTTTATAAGATAACTCATCTTCATTTGTTTTTCTTCTGTCTGCATTGTTTTACTCCTTTATAAAAAATTGAATTTAATATATATTTATTATAACAGATATTTTGAATTTTTGCGAGTGATTTTAGAGTTTAACAGAATAAAAAAGATGTTGACATTATAACAATATAACGCTATTATATATAATATAGAGTAATAATGGAATATAATGTCGGAAAAGTAACACGTAAATTGTAATATTGATTGAGAGGTGCAATATGAACAAACAATGGGATTCAATAACGAGAGAGGATTTGCTTGAGTTATACGTTGAAAAAGGGTATATAGACAGTGAAGTTGCAGAACTTTTTGGTGTAACTAAGGAACAAGTCGTTTATAAGAGAAGAAAGTTTGATATTTCGCGGTCTGAAATAACAAAGGAAAGATTTATGGATGAAGAAGGCTTGGAATTATCAAAGAAAATAAATCAGAATTTTAAGCAGTCATTAATGGAAAAAGACATATCCGATATATCAAAAGCAATTATCCATTACGCATTTATAGATGGACCAATAAAAGATATGAATTCTAACGGACAAATTAGCGATATAGATATGAAAGCTATTAATGAGTATATGAACAATAGAATTGCAACTTTTTTATATCTTTTAAAAGAACAGGATTGGGTGCGTTTAGCTTTCCTCTTAGATTCATATAAGAATTGCGGCACTGATTGGGATGAACCGAATTTGCAAATTAATGAGTTGGATAGTTTGATAAAACTACCGTTTTCAGACAAACTTGATTAGGCATTTTTGTTGAGGTGAATAGTTAGGGTACTTATGTTTAACTATTTGCATTTGTGGCAGGTAATATTATGGAGGCATAGAATGAATATACAAAAACTTACTTTAGCTATTTCTGAATTTTCTAAAAAGAAAAAATCTAATACAGCATATTATGAAGAAAATTGGAATGAAAGAAAAGAACGCAAAGAATATTATCAGTCTTTTACAAAAGACAAACTTTTAGCAATGACAGAAGATGATTTTGCGGAATATATCGGAAAACTTTGGTCTATGCTCATTTGGGGTAATAAAAAATATGTTGTTGATAAACTGATTTCAGATAATGGCTTTAAGAAGCTTAAAAATCAGTTGGTTGATTTATTGTATGGTACTAATGATATAGAAAGTCGTTGGGATACTTTCTTGAAATCTGTTAAAGGAATGGGACCGGCGACAATCAGCGAGCTTCTTACATATGCAAATCCACAGGAATATGCGATTTTTAACCGAACAACAATACTTAGTTACAGCTATCTTGAAATTTCGGATATGCCGAAATATAATTATCAATACACAGGCAAGAAATATGTTGAGGTTTGTAAAGTGGCAAAGAAGATTTCTTTGGAATTACAAAAGTCCGGTGCAACGGACTATGATTTTTTAGCTGTTGATTATTTCTTGTGGGATGAAGTATTGCCGCTTACAGAAAAGAAATTATCTGAAGTCGTTAATGTTTCGGTATCTCCAAAAAGCGAAGATAAAAATAATTCAAAATCTTTACATGATGAGATAAAAGAAAAATTAGTGGCAATCGGTGAGCTTTTGGGGTTTGACAGTCGTTCCGAAGTTAAAATTGCCACGGGTGCAGTTGTAGACGCAATTTGGGAAGCAAAATAGGTAATATGGGTAAGGCAATTTACGTATTTGAAGTGCAGTCAAAGGGCTCTATCGACAGTTTGATATTGAATTTGAAAAAAGCTCAAAGCAATGCCGCCGTTCAAGCGGTCGTGGCAGTAGCAGATGAAGAACAGCTTGCAAAGATAATAAGTGAAAGTATGGGGGTTATAGATGAAAAATCACTGCGTACATGGGATTCGGAAGATGTTTTGGCAGTATATGATTCTCTTGTTAGAGCACATGAATCTATAAATAAACTTGCACTTGTGCCGGAAAGTTTTTAGCTTATAATGAAAATAAAGTAATTCTTTCGATTAAAAAGATAATAACATTTGTAGGGTATGGTGTTAATGATGTAAAACATAAAAATAAGGTTTTTGCTTAAAGCAAAAACCTTATTTTTGGCGGAGAAGGTGGGATTCGAACCCACGTGCCTGTTAAGGCAAACGCATTTCGAGTGCGCCCCGTTATGACCGCTTCGATACTTCTCCAAAAGTACCTTAATATTTTATCATAGTAAAACAAAAAAGTCAAGCGAAAAACGAGGTTTAAATTGACTTTATAAAAATTGAGTGATATACTGAAATTGAAGCAATTTGAAAAACGGAGCTATGGTTATGAAAAGATTCAGATATATATTTTTTGCCGCGTTATTGGCTATGATGTGGCTGGGGATTAATGTTTATGCAGATGAATATGACGGGTTGGATTTTGATTACGGAAGTGTGCTTGTGCAGTTAAAACCGCAGATTACCGATGCTGTTTCAATGTGTTCAGACCCGTTTGAAGAATTGAATATCAGTGATGCAAGATGTATTTTCGGTGACGATGCAAGCAGTATCAGTTTGTTTTCTGATAAAACAGAGCCTATTATATATGTACTTGATTTGGAAAATCCGAGCCGTGAAAATGTTATAGATACGATTGAAAAGTTAAAGGCTATGCCGAATATTGAATATGCAGAGCCTAACTACAATGTATATGAGTTTTCCGAACCTAATGACACGTACTATCAAAACGGAAAACAAGCTGTGCTTGATTTAATCGGTGCAAAAAAGCTTTGGGATTTTGATATTGATTGCTCTGATGTGACTGTCGGAGTTATGGATTCGGGTATACAGACAAATTACGAGGATTTAATTGATAATATATGGGTGAATACAGGAGAAATTGTCGGTGACGGCATTGATAATGACGGTAACGGCTATATTGATGACATATATGGTTGGAATTGCGGTGACAGTAACGGTGATGTGTCATATGTGAGTAATCACGGCGTCCACGTTGCAGGTATTGTGAGTGCGGTGACCGACAATTCCAAGGGTGTGGCGTCTGTTGCACGTAATGCCAAAATCGCATCAATAAAGATTTTTAACAGGAGTGGTAAAAGTACTTTATCTTATATAATAGAAGGGATTAATTACGCGAAAAAGAATGATATAAATATTATTAATTGCAGTTTTGGCGGTGCAGGTTGGGGAAGTACTTCGGTGAGTATCGTTAAATCGGCGATTGAGGCGGTGCCGGATATATTCTTTGCTATTGCGGCGGGAAATATTGCGACAAGTACACCGCAAGCGGATAATGACAAAGTGGCAGTGTATCCGTCACAACTTACAAAAGACCTTGACAATGTAATTTCTGTTGCAAACACGACAAGCAGTGATGAACTCAGCAGTACGTCGCATTACGGTGCAACAAGTGTTGATATTGCAGCACCGGGTACAGTTATTTACAGTACAATTCCGACAAGCAGTTACGGAACAATGTCGGGAACTTCTATGGCTACACCTATGGTTGCAAGTGCTGTTGCGGTAATGCGTGCAGTAAATCCGAATATTTCTGCAAAAAAAATTAAAGAAACTTTGTGTTCGAGTTCAGACAAGCTTTCGGCACTTACAGGTAAAGTTATAAGCGGCGGAAGATTGAATGCGTATAATGCGGTTAAGGCAATTATGCCGACACCGACGCCAAGTCCAACGGCAACACCGACAGCAACACTGAGTCCAACGGCAACACCAACAGTAAAACCGACAGCAACGCCTACGACAGTACCGACACCGACAGTAACACCAAGTCCAACGGCAACACCAACGGTAAAACCGACAGCAACACCAACGACAGTACCGACACCGACGCTAAGTCCAACGGCAACACCAACGGCTGCTCCGACAGTCACACCAATGCCGACTGTTTTAATGAACAATAAAATTGAGTGTGGAATAAAAGATAACAAACTTATCGTATCGCTTAATTTTGAAGAAGATGACGAAGTGATGTATGTTGCGTTCAGAAAAGGTAATGAACTTAAAAAGATTGTGACACCTGACATACATAATATGACGGCGGAGGTTGATTTGAGTGATACGGAATATGACAGTATAGATGTATATGTGTGGAATGGAAATATGAAGCCGTATGCAGAGGTAAAGCAAATAGAAAAATAAAAGAAAACCCAATCGAATTTCGTTCGATTGGGTTTTGTATTATTCTTTGTCTTTTAACAAATCGCGTATTTCGGCAAGAAGTTCTTCTTGGGTAGGACCTGCAGGAGTGACTTCTTCCTCAACTTTCTTTTTGAATTTATCATTTAGTTTATTAAGTCCCTTAACTACGCAGAAAATTATAAATGCAAGGATAAGGAAATTAATAATAGCCGAAAGGAAATTACCGATATTTATTGATGTACCCGGAATTATCCATTTAGACATATCCATAACCGATTCAACGGCACTTGTGTCACCGACTGTACTTGTAGCGGCTGTTTTGAGTGCGCCTGTTATAAGAGATACAACGTATGCAATACCCGGGTTGATAATGTCGGCAACGAGTGAATCTACAATGCTTTTAAATGCACCGCCGACAACAACGCCGACTGCCATATCAACTACGTTGCCGCGCATTGCGAATTCGCGGAATTCTTTAAGAAAGCTCATAAAATTTCCTTTTGTGTTGGTTTAAAAAATTAAAAGAGTGCGTATTATAGGTTTTCAGATTAAAAAGTAAACTGTTATTTAAATAAAAAATGCACTTGGTTGGAATAATTTTTCAATTTCTGACACGGATTTCTTGTCATTAATATAAACAATCACATTATCGCCTTCTTCAATAACAACCTGACGACGAGTAATGATTACTTCATTTTTACGTAAAATTGCCGCAATCATTGCCCCTACAGGCAGCTTGATATCGCCAATTTGTCTTCCAACCACATTGGATGTTGTCGCATCGCCATGCACAACAAGTTCAATGGCTTCCGCAGTACCATGACGCAAAGAGGCCACGTTTTTGATATCCCCTTTACGCACATGTCCTAATAAAGCTGAGATTGTTGCCTGTTGTGGTGAAACCGCAATATCAATGGTTCCACCTTGAATCAAATTGATATATGCCATGCGTTGAATAAGCACCATGGCTTTTTTAGCCCCTAGGCGTTTTGCCAGTAACGCCGACATAATATTGGCTTCATCATCCGCACTTAGAGATAAAAAGACATCGACGCTCTTAATATGCTCTTCAAAAAGCAAATTTTGGTCAGAAGCATCACCATGGAAAACCAAGGTTTTAGAAAGTCTTTCAGCTAAAACTTTCGCTTTTTCTCCATCGCGCTCAATGAGTTTTACTTGATACTTATCTTCTAGCTGTTTTGCCACACCTGAGGCAATATTCCCGCTGCCAACGATCATGATACGTTTGTAGGTTTTCTCAAGGCGTTGCAACTCACTCATCACCGCTTTAATGTGCTCTGTCGCACAAATGAATGTGATTTCATCGCCCGCCTCAATAATGGTCGAGCCTTGCGGACGAATTAATCTATCATTACGTAAAATCGAAATAATACGGCAATCAATGTGTGGCATATGCTCTTTAAAAGCAGATCGCGCATAACCCACTAACGGACCACCGTAATAGGCTTTTACAACCACAATGCTAATTCGATTATTGGCAAAATGCGCCACTTGTAAGGCACCTGGATAAGCAATTAAACGTGTAATCTCATCCGTAACTAAATTTTCTGGTGAAATCAGATGATCAATTGGTACGTTTTCATCATTAAATAATTTATCTTTCTCACGCAAATATTCCGCATTACGAATACGTGCAATACGTGTTGGGGTATTGAAAAGAGTATATCCCAACTGGCAAGCAATCATATTGATTTCATCTGATGCCGTTACTGCAACCATCAAATCTGCATCAGCGGCTCCTGCATCACGCAAAACCTTAGGGGAAGAAGGGGAACCTTTAACCACGCGTAAATCATGCTTATCTTGTAAATTCTGCAGATGTTGAGATTCATTATC
>ERZ827488.2741-NODE-2741-length-16018-cov-6.922195_pt1 | contig 16018 bp, 16 predicted proteins | sample MGYA00519771_ERZ827488 | MGnify/ENA primary metagenome ERZ827488 (study PRJEB31778, sample SAMEA3449323) | human gut metagenome | biome: human gut; feature: human-associated habitat; material: faeces | place: United Kingdom | collected 2010/2012 ... | reverse complement strand
GCACAGACGCTCGGCGTTTCCGCTGAAAAGGCTGCACAGTTGATTGGCTGCAAAACGAAGTCACTTTCTGTCTCTGCGCTTTCGGGTGACGATCCGGACGATGATCCGCTTGCGTGGCTGCTGCTCGACCAGCACACTCTCACGCCGGAACAGGCTGTTTACCGGCAGGTCTGCACGGAGGAACTGGAGCAACTTTTCCGTACACTCAGCGCGAAAGACCGCGCAATTCTCGGTCATACCTATGGCGTGTTCGGCTACGCTTGCATCTCCTTGAATTTGTTTTGGAAACCGGATTCGATTTCCTTCACCCGTAGTTTTGCCGGATGCACAAGCGTTATGAGTGCCAATTTGCGGCGCCGTTTCCATCGTTTGTTCCGTTTTTTTAATTTTTATCAGGTCTGCGGCTCCATCACATGCTGCAGCTGCCACACCTGCAGCAGCTGCAGCGGCAGAGTCCCGCCCTGCGGGATCAGGCTGACAGGGCGCAGCGGTGCTGTGTCAAAAACATTTACAGACAGACATTTTCCATCTGCAAAAATTTCTGCAGAGCATCGATCCAAAAACACCTGTAGCCGCACCGGCGTGCCCGGCGCCAACTGCAGTGTGCCGCAGTCCTGCATTGTCTGTTCACCGGTATCTTTGACATACGCATGCAGCGTCCGGGACACCAGCGTGAGCTCCAGGGCAAAGCAGTTGCCGACCTGCAGCAGCAGCCCGCCGGTCTGCTGCTGCGCCGGAATTTCAAGCAGAATCTCCCACGCCGTCTCTGCCTCATCCGGCAGCGTCCATGGTGCGGTCAGGTCCTTCCGGCCCCACGGAATTGCCTTTTTGCGCAGCGTTTCCAATTGCGGATGCGGCTGGAACCGCGGCAGTTTGTCCGCGCCCTCTGTCACAACGCGCGGCAATGTGAACCAGCCACGCCAGAAGCCCTGCTCCGCCACTCCCCAGCGCCGGAACTGCGGCATCCAGTCCCATCCATTGGCCCAGGCAACCTGCACGCACTGTCCCCGATCATCGACAAACGACTGCGCCGCGTAATAATCCGGCCCCGCGTCCGGGCAGACTGGCTCCACATTCAGAAGCTTCCCCTCTTCGCGTGAAAATGTCCCGACCAGGCACACATTGCGGTACGCCGGGCAATGCATCGGGGAAACGCAGAGCATATGCTTCCTGCCAAGCGGAATCAGATCCGGACACTCCCACATCGTGCCGAAGCGCCCCTCGCTGCGGGCCAGCACGCCCTGATACTGCCACTGGAAAAGATCCTGTGAGGAAAACAGCAGCGCTGCCCCCTCCCCTTCCAGGCTTGCGCCGCAGACGAAATAGAATATCCCATCTGCCTCGCGCCAGAGCTTTGGATCGCGGAAATTTGCCGGATCAACGCCCACCGGCGCGCAGACGACCGGATTATTTTCATATTTTTGAAACGTGAGGCCATCGTCACTCCAGGCCAGACACTGCGCCTGCACGCAGTGTCCATCCTTCTCACACACGCCCGTGTACAGAAGATACAGCCTCTGCCCTACAACAAGCGCACAGCCGGAAAAACAGCCGCCCTGTTCATACATGTCATACGGCTCACTTGGTACAAGCGCCGGCGGCAGCTGCGTCCAATGCAGCAGATCCCGGCTCACCGCGTGGCCCCAGCAGGGCTCGCCCCAGGTGAGGCCAAACGGGTTATACTGATAGAAAAAGTGATACGCGTCCTTGTACCAGACCAGGCCGTTCGGATCGTTGATCCAGCCCGGGCCGCCCATAAAATGATACTGTTGGCGCATATACATCGGATGCGGGCGCTGCTGCTCCTGCAGCAGCTGCGCAAGATACGTTCCGTCGTTTCGCATATGGCTCCTCCTTACACAGCTCTCTGGGCGCGGCCTGCAATCTCCAGCTGCATTTCCCGGCTCAGATCGACAAAACGCGCACTGTAGCCGCAGACGCGGATGACAAGCTGCTGATGGCGCTCCGGATGCTCCAGCGCGTCGGCAATTGCGGCGCTGTCCAGCACGTCAAAATCCACCGCGCTGCCGCCACAGGCCAAAAAGCACCGGATCAGACCTGCACAGATCTGCACGTTGTCGTCCGCTAGTGAAACAGGCATACAGAAATATGCCACCGCAGACTGCGGGAACTGCGCATAATCCACTCCGTCCATCGTGTGCAGAATGGCACTGAGCTCTGCGGGTGTCCGCTCTGACGGGTTGAGCCCGCGGGAAAGCGACTGTCCACGCAGACGCCCATCCGGCAGCGCGCCGCAGTGTGCTTTCATCCACTCATACCCATAAAACGACCAGATCGACGCCTCATACCGGCCGCCGCGGCCATTGGGCATCCAGCTGATGCTCTCGGCGATATCCTGCGTGACGCGGCGCACAAACGCGTTCATCTGCGCCGTATCCGCCCCCACCTTGGGAATCTTGTTCTGCAGATAGAGCCGGTCGAGCTCGCAGCCCACGTAGTTTTTGCGCAGCATGGCGGTCAGCTCAGCAAGCGTGTAGCGTTTTTGCTCATAAACCGCTTCTTTGATCGCGTAGAGCGAATCAATAAAATCTGCAAGACCGACAAGCGCAAAGCCGCTGTTGTTATAGATTGCCCCGCCCTGCGAAACATCCTGCGCCTTTTCAATGCAGCCGGTGATTGTCGAGGAAAAGAACGGGCACGGATTATAAGCTGCCCAGCGCTTTTCAAAGCCGTTATAATGCCAGGCCACAGCGTTGACGATCATAGAGAGGTTCCGCATCACACGGTGATAGAACGTCTCAAAATCCAGCGCAGCCAACACATCGTAGGGAACAATATGCTCCCGATCAAAAAACACCGTTCCATCCGGCTCCAGCATCATCTCAAGATACCGGCAGGGACTGAGATAGCACGTTGCGCGTGAATTGACCTCCGTATCCGCAAGCAGAACCTCCTGGCAGCCGCCATTGAGATACAATCTGGCGTCAGCCTCCTGTTTGCCCATGCGCATCTGCGCGGCAATGATCGTGCGGTCATTGAACACTGAAAGCACATTCCGGCCACTGGCCGCAAGCTGCGCCACAAGCTGATAGTATTCCTCCGGCGCGTCCGGCGCGAAGCGTGCCTGTACTTTGGGGTTAATCAGTCCGCAGTCCAGATAGCACTGCAGCACCCATCTTGTGATATCGTTGAAAACCGGCGTTCCGTTCCCATCGCAGCCGCCGATGCTCATAGCCGTGTTTGTTCCATAGAGCGCCTGCGACAGATCCCACTTGGCATCTGTCATGGCACAGAACCAATAGACGAGCTCCTGCGCCTGCGCCGCGGTCAATCTGCCAAGCTGCACATCGCGCGCGTAATACGGCGCAAGCACCCGGTCGACATGCCCCAGAATTGCAAAGCCCATCGACTCCAGCCCGTTGCCAAGCTCTTTTAAAAGCAGCATTGTATTCAGTGCTTCAAAAAACGTCTCTGCCGGCTCGGCCGGGCAGCGCCGTGCGCTGATTGCAATCCTTGCAAGACGAGCCTGGACAACCGGGTCACGCTCCGTGCCGCACAGGCGCTCCGCTTCATCGGCAAAGCGTGCGCACAGGCGCATCACGGCGTCCTCCGCACGGATCACGCAGCGCAGAAATGTCTGCTTTTCCACGTCCGTCTCCGTCTGCAGGCGTGCCTGCGCCTGCCGCTGCAGTCCGCGCAGACCATAGCGCAACACGTTGCCGACGCCCATCGCGTGGTGCGCGCAGTCCACGTACATCGTCGAGTTCAGCGCATCCTCCTGCACATACGGCGCGATCCAGTTCTGAAACTCCTGCTCCAGCCCGGAGGTGTCGCGGCGCATCAGCCAGCTGCCAAGCCCCGGGATCGGAGGAAAGCACGATCCTGCCAGATTGCGCGGCGCACCGGTGTCTACCTCAAAATAGAACGGGCAGTGCCGGAACAGCTTCACCCGGCATTTTTCGGCTGCCAGCTCATAAATCCACGTTTTTTTCTCCATGGCGCCCGCCTGCGGCTGCAGGCGGCTTTTTTCGTCCAGCTCCTGCTCCAGCGCGCTGACGTCCGTAGGGTAAGCGGCGTAATAGTCGTCCAACTCCTGACGGAATGCGTCATATTCTTTTCCAAATTGCGTTTGTTTCCAGTCGTTCATAGTGCTCCCTCAGAATGTCAGCGCGATCTTGATACCTTCTCTGCCGCGGACGAGCCGTAAGCCCTCCGCGAAGTCCTCCACGGGGATCTTGTGCGTCACGAACTCGCGAAGCGGCAGCCTGCCGCTCGTCACATAGCCGCAGACCTCGTCGTGCACGGCGCTCTCCTGCGCAGCAATGGGCCACTGCACCGTTTGCAGGATGCAGTTGTGCGGCAGCAGCGACCAGTCGATCGCCGCGTCCGCCCGCAGACCGAGACCGTACAGGCCGATCGTGCCCTCCTGCCGGATCAGGCGCATCCCATCCATCAGAAGATTCGGGTTGCCGACCGCATCGATATACAGATCCACGCCCTCCGGCATATAGCCGCGCACAGTGTCCGCCAGCGGCTGCTCCCGCGTGTCAAAGGCAAGATCCGCACCCAGCCGCTTTGCCGCCGCGATGCGCGCCGGATGGTGGCCTGCAAGCACGACCTTCCCGGCACCCATGCATTTAGCCAGCGCCGCCATAGCAATGCCGACCGGCCCGCAGCCTGCCACCACAACGTTCTGTCCCGGCTGCAGCCGCAGCCGGTGCAGGGCGCTGGCAACCTCCTTGAGCGTGATGAGCATGGTTGCCTCCACGGGATCTATCCCCGCCGGCACCAGCTGCCGCGTACTCGTCTCAATATCCGCGCCTGCGTGATCGGCCAGACGCGCAGCATAATCATCCGCCACGCCGTACTCAGCAAAACCACCCCAGAAGCTGTGATAGCCAGGCAGACCAGGCAGCGCCGAGCGGAGGATATAGTCCCCCTCTTGGAAGCTGCGCACCTTTTCCCCCACAGCCACAACCTGACCGACAGCCTCATGCCCCAGCACGAACGGATACTGGATAAACGGCATCTGCCCGTTTATGAGCTGCATATCCGTCCCATTGCAGATCCCACATCCCACATTGCGGCACAGGACCTGATATGCGTCTATCTCCGGCAGCGGCAGATCCTCCCGCAGGCAGATCTTCCCCGCCGCTTCTACTACAAGACCCTTCATTCTATTTCTTATCCCCCTTTTTCTGTGCTCTGCCGGACGTCACCGGCAGACCAAGCATCCGGAGCGTCTGCTCCGCAGTTTCACAGGCAGCCGCATCCGGCACCGGAAACTGCCGCTGTACGCGGTTCAGCTCGGCGCTTTTTTCAGCTCCAAGTGTATGATATGGCAAAATTTCTACCCGCCGCACGCGCGGCAGCTGTGTTAAAAACCTTCCGATGTCCTCAATCTGCTCCGTGTTGACGCCCGGCACAAACGGGATCCGGATCCAGATATCCGCGCGTGCAGCGAGCCGCCGGAGGTTCTCCAGAATCCGCTCGTTCCCCACGCCTGTCCACTGCCGGTGCGTCTGCGGCGAATATGCCTTCACGTCATAAAGGAACAGATCCGTCACCGGCAGCACCTGCTCGAAGGCTTCCCACGGGACATTTCCCGCCGTGTCGACGCACGTATGCAGGCCGCGCGCATGCATCCCGCCCAGAAGCTCCGCCACGGCGTCTGCCTGCAGCAGCGGCTCCCCGCCGGAGCATGTCACGCCGCCGGCTGTCGTGCGGAAGATCTTCTCGTCACGCAGCACCAGCTCTGTCAGCTCCTGGCAGGAGATCCTGCGCCCCGCCACATCAATGGCACCGGTGAGACAGGCCTGTGCGCAGCGGCCGCAGCCCACGCAGCGTGCCGTATCCCGCACCGGACCCTCCGGCCCCATCGTCCGCGCACCGGACGCGCAGCTGTGCACGCAGGTTCCGCACCGGACGCAGCGCTGCGCGCGAAAGATCAGCTCCGGCTGCGGATTTTGTGTCTCCGGGTTGTGGCACCAAGCACAGCGGAGATTGCAGCCCTTCAAAAACACGGTGGTCCGCATGCCGGGTCCATCATGGAACGACATGCGCTGGATATTCGTAATGAGCAGCTCCTGCATGGCGCCGCCTCCGTTTCTTCCCCCCGCCGCAGCAGGGTTTCATATTGAAGTTGCAAAAAAAGTATGTTATAATACTATAACAATCGATAATTCATCGGAGAATTGAGGATGGAATATGGTAAAATTAGATGATGTTGCAAAGCTCGCCGGCGTGTCCAAGGGAACCGCCTCGCGCGTGCTCAACAATCGCGGCTACATCTCCCAGCAGACGCGCGAGCGCATCGAGGCCGCTGTCAAGGAGCTCAACTACTACCCCAACGAGAATGCGCGCAACCTGCTCAAGCGCCGCTCCGGCATGATCGGCGTCGTCGTGCCGACCATCACCTATCCCTATTACTCCGAAATGATTTCCTTCCTTGAGAAATTCCTCAAGGCAAGCGGATACAAGATCCTGCTGTGCAACACATCGTTCAGTTCCGGTGCATCGCAGGACTATATCAAGCTCCTCAACAACAATCGTGTCGACGGAGCCATTATTTTCAACTATAAGCTTACCGAACAGGACTACGCCAGCCTCTCCTTCCCGATCGTCTCTATTGACCGCCATATCCGCGACGAGGCGTCGTATGTCGCCTCCGACCATGTGCAGGGCGGCACACTGGCCGCCGATTGTCTGCTGCGCTGCGGCTGCCGGCACGTGATCCAGATCGGCGGCTCATTCGAGGACGACGCACCCTGGAATATCCGCCATCAGGTTTTCCGCGATATCATGGCAAAGCACCAGGTGGACTGCTTTTCCTATGAGCAGGTCCGTGACTCGCACACCTTCCACGATTACCGGCAGATCGTCCTCGGCCTTCTGCGTGAGCATCCGGAAACGGACGGCATTTTCTGCAACGATCTTTGTGCGGCAGCTGTGCTGAACGCCGCCATGTCCCTGCAGCTGCGCGTACCGGAACAGCTGAAAATCATCGGCTATGACGGGACATTTCTCTCAGAAATCGTGACGCCATCCATCACAACCGTCTGGCAGAACACAGAAAAAATCGCCAGTTCAGCAGCAGATATCATCGTCAAAATGATCGACGATCCCAGCTTTTCTTCGTACCACCTGACGCTTGGCGTCAGGCTCATTGAGCGCGACAGCACACGCTGCGGCTGAAGGATGCATAGACAGGTTTCAGATACACCCTGAACAAAAAGGGGATGTTGCCAAGGCAGCATCCCCTTTGCGTATGTGTTGGGGTTTACCCCTTGACGGCGCCGACGGTCATACCGTCGACCACATGGCGCTGGAAGATCCCGTAGAATACGAGCTCCGGCAGCAGCACCATGACGCTGTAGGCGGCTAGGCCGCCGTAATCGATATTGTACTGCCCCTGGAATGCCGCAATGCCGCGCGAAATGGTGTAATAGGCCGGCTTTTCAATCATAATGGAGGCGAACGGATATTCGTTCCAGATATACAGCAGGTTGAATATGATCACCGTTGCCAGAACCGGCTTTGCAATCGGCACAAGAATCTTCGTCATCAGCTGCCACAGGCTCACGCCGTCCATCAGCGCCGCCTCGTCAAGCTCCTTGGGTACGGTACGGAGATAGGCAGTAAACAGCAGCGTATTGAAGGAAATGGATGTTGCGATATACGGCAGGATCAGCGACAGCTGCTGGCTAAAACCAAGGAATTTATTGATCTTATAGATCGGAAACAGCAGGATAAACGGGCTGACCGCGAGTCCCAGCTGCAAAAATCCCTGCAGGCCGCTGCGCACACCGTCACTGCGGTAATACAGCCGGGTCAGGCCCACGGCGCTGGAAAACGTAATGACGATCTCCACAGCAAGCGAGCAGACAGCGATAAAAGCCGTATTTTTGTACAGCGTGAACAGATCCAGCGTCTGCAGCGCGGATACATAGTTCCCAAAGTCCAGCGCATTCGGCAGCGAGAGCGGATTGTTCATGATCTCGCTGTTCGGCTTCATAGAGATAAAGACCAGCCAGATGATCGGGATCACAATTGCGATTGTCAGAAGCACCATCAGGACGTAGCACACGCCCAGCTTTTTTCTTACTCTCATGGCAGGCCCTCTCAATCTTTCCCGCGCAGCAGCAGCGTATAGATTCCCATGAGGATCAGCGAAATCAGGAACGTCGCTGTAGCCAGCGCCATGCCGTAGCCGTATTCTCCCCGGGCAAACGTTGTGTTGTACGCGTAGGTCACGAGTGTTTCTGAGTAATGCGTCGGGCCGCCGCCGGTCAACTGCTGCACCGTCTCAAAAATCTTCATCGAGCCGGTGATAATCAGGACGCCGACCGACACAAACGTGTCGCGCAGCGCCGGAATCGTCACATGCAGCAGCCGCTGCCAGAAATTTGTCCCATCGACAGCTGCCGCCTCCATCATCTCGTGCGGAATCGTCTTGAGCCCGGCAAGATAGATAGCCGCAATATAGCCGGCCTGCTGCCAGAAATAGACGAACGCAATACTGTAGGGCGAGAGCGTTTTGCCGCCGATCCACTCGAGCGCCAGCTTGTCAAGGCCGATGGCCCGCAGGACATTGTTGACAAGGCCCGTCACCGGGTCGAGCAGGTATCCCCAGATAACGCCCGCAATGATGCTTGCGATGATGGCCGGCGCAAAGATCAGCGCCTTGCACACGTTCACGCCGCGCATCGGCTGGTTCAGGAGCATCGCCACAAAGAACGCGCCGATGCCAAGCAGAAGGATGGAGATACCGAGGATAATCGCTGTGTTTTTCAGCGCGATCCAGAAATACGGATCATCCAGCAGGCGGGTGTAGTTTTTCAGTCCGTACAACCGCGGCTTGCTGATCCCGGAGTATTTGGTAAAGCTGTAGTAAAGCGAAACAAGGATCGGCAGGATGATGTAGACCACATACACCAAGCAGGTCGGCAAAAGCAGTAGCAGCTTATTCTTTTTTGTACTGAGTAATTGCATATTCTCTCCTTCCGGCGTATCCGCCTGGCGGCCGGTCTGCGATCATCCCGCCATTGGATCCTGCCTTGTTTTACTGTGCGCCCTCGGCAAAGGCAGCGTCGATGGACGCAACCGCCTGCTCCGTGGTGATGTTGCCGAGCATGAGGCTGTTCATCGCGTCATAGAAGGTTTCGCTGACGGATGCAGTCAGGGATGCGACCGGGTTGCTGGCTGTAGTACTTGCATAGCCGGTAGCCAGTGCCTCAGAGATTGCGGCAAAGGCCGGGTTGGTGTTTTCCATCTGCAGATCCGCATAGGTGGCAATGGGAATGTTGGAGTTGTCAAACAGGATGGACGAGCCTTCCTGGCCAAAGTAGAACGCGAGGAAACGATAAACAGCAGCCTGCTTGGCCTCGTCCTTTGCAACGTCCGCGCTCACAACGAACGGGCAGTTTGCGAACTGGTTGCTGGTTTTCTGCGAATAATCGGAATCCGTATAGGTCGGGCCCCACCAGAAGCCGACGTTCTCGCCGAGTGCTTCGCCGATTTCACCGGCATCCCACTGGCCGGAGGTGAAGATAGCCGCCTGGCCGGTCGTGAACAGGTTCTTGGCCTCGAAGTAGTCGATGGTTGCCATGTTCTGCGGATATGCGCCGGCGGCGCCAAGCTCTGCAAGCTTGTCAAACAGCTTGGAGAATACCGCGCTGCTCTGCGAGCCATCGGCGATTGCCGCAATGTTTTCCGCATAGCCATAGCGGTTCAGGCTGCCAAGATAACCCCAGACACTGTAGTTGGTCATAGCGCCCTGTGCGAAGGTCGTTACGCCGTTGTCGTGCAGCGTCTTGACCATGTCCAGAAGCTCCTCGTATGTCGTCTCGTTTGTCAACTCGGGCAGACCGTTGTCTGCAAAGATAGCCTTATTGTAATAGAAGCCGGTCACAAGCGAGGTGTAAGCCAGACCGTAGATCTCGCCGTTTTCGCCAGCATAGCAGTTCTTGATGGCATCGGGGATTGCGCTGTCAATGTCGGGGTTCTGGCTGAGGAAATCGTTGAGCGGCAGCAGATAGCCGTTCTCGCCATACTCCAGCACGTCGCCCTCCTGGCACCAGAAGATATCCGGCAGTTCCCCGGACTGCGCCCAGAGCTTGAGCTGCTTGTTGTGCTCCTCGGTCAGGTGCTCAACGAGCTCAATCTTCACATCGGGGTTCTCCTGCTGGAAAGCCTGAATCGCCTGATAGACGGCAGGCTCCTGCTCCTGCGTGTTGGACACGTGCATGGCAAGCGTGATGGTGGTCACATCACCATTGGTGTCCGTGGGCTGCTCCGCTTCAGTGTCTGCCGGCTGCTCTGCCGCTGTGTCTGTGGTGGTGGCTGCGTCGGCGGCCGTGTCCATCGTGGTTGTCTCTGTCTTGGCTGTGCAGGCTGCCAGTGCCAGCAGCATGGTCAGCGCAAGGATGACTGCAATAATCTTTTTCATGGGTTCCTCCTTGATCTTCATGTGATTGATTGTGTGTTTTCCGATATGACAATCGATTATCATATCCGTTGTTATATAGTGTAGTAATTGCGCTCTGTTTTGTCAAGAATGCAAGCGCCAAAAAAAATTTTTTGTCGGTTTCGATAATTTGCAGTCATTCACATTGTGTATTTTGCTGATTAAATTTGATTTTTTCCTGTTTATCTGTAGGTCAATCGGTTTTCTATATGGATATAAATAGACCGTTTCGGATCTGCCGAAGCTGCACGGCCTATAACCATCATATCGGTCCTGGGATTGCCGCTCCGTCAGGCCGCCTGCACAGCGGAGAATCTGCGGTACTGCTCCTGATTTCTGCGAAAAAAGCCGCGGATGGCCAGCAGCACAAACGCTGCAGCAGCGAGATAATAGACAGGCAGTGCAACGCTCCACGCGCGTTCCGGAATCAGCTGCCTGATGGCTGCCGCATCCAGCAGAATGTAAATCAGAAGCTGCTCACTGCCCACAACGAATGGGCGGAGAATGGCGGCGCGGATGGCCATCCGAGCAACACCCAGCGCCAGTTTCGGCGCATCCTTTGCACTGCATACCTCACCTCCAATCGTCACAAAACCGCAGAAATAGATTGAGCCATGGCAGAACATCGAAATATAGATACCCCTGATACCCGTCCGCGTGCAGCCAGCCCGAGAAGCCTTTCAGGAAAGCCTCCGCATGCTCCGCTTTTCGGGTGGGCTGGTACTCATACAGTACAATGGCCTGTTTGGCGCAGCCGCTGGTGCGGTACAGCCATATATAGGACTTGCTGGTAGAGGAACGTCCCGGCTCTTTCAGCACCTGCAAGGTTGTCTCATCCGCGTGCAGCACCGGCTTCCTGCAAAGCTGCTCATGCAGCACATCGTAGACCGGCCGCAGCCATTTCTCCGAGACGTTCAGCAGCCAGTTGGCCATAGTCTGCCGGGACAGCTTCAAGCCCTGACGATTGAATTCCTGTTCCAGCCGGTACATAAGTAAAGCTCAGCTGATCCGTGACCATCTGCTCCGCCTGTTCTGAGGAACGGCCAAACAGCTTCTTTTTGGACAGCTTCAGCTGCTCCAGCAGCCACTCATTCTGCAGCGTGAGGCTGGTAATGACCTGTGCCTGTTCGCGGGCAGCAAGCTTTGCTTCCAGTCTTGTATGCGCCTCTTCCAACTTGGCGCTCTTTGCTTCCAACTGCGCATTTTCCTGCTGGAGCTGCTCATATTCCGCACGGGAAATGGTGACCATTTCCGCCGTGTTGCTTGTCCGCATTTCTCTGTTTTCCATGCAAACATTATACCACAGAATGCGGCAAAAGCCAGTGTTTTCCATGGTTTCCACCCATTTTCCCTGCTCAGACAGTGGTCAATCCCATTACCGGGCGGTGGGCTTTCGGCTGCTCAATTTTTAGACCTTCCATGAGCCAGCGATACTGCTGCGGCGTTAGCGTCTTCACCTCGGATTCCGAGCGCGGCCATTGATACGCGCCCTGTTCCAGCCGCTTGTACAGCAGGATGAAGCCGTCCTTTTTCCAGTACAAGCCCTTGATACGGTCTCGCCGCCGTCCGCAAAACAGGAACAGGGTATTGGCAAACGGGTCTAACGCAAACTGCTGCTGGACGAGGCGTGCCAGACCGTCTATGCCTTTGCGCAGATCTGTGTAGCCGCAGGCAATGTAGATTTTATCTGCGCCGGTGAAGTCGTTCAGCATAGGCGCAGAAGTTCTACCAGCATTTTCAGCTGTTCCGTATCGCACCCGGGATAAATATCCAGACTGGCGTTCCCAATATGCAACGTTGCGGAACGTTCCGCAACGTTGCGTGATACCTGTTTCGGTGCCGGAAACTCTGCAAACCTGACGGCCGACACGCTCGAGCACGGCTCTGTTTCAGCCAAAGCCAGCAATTCCCGTTCCCAACGGTAATAGGTTGCTACATTGATTTCTTCTTGTCTGCACCACGCCCGCACTGACAGACCGCTGCTGCGGCAGTCCTGTATTCGTGCCGCCCACTCCTGCAGCTTTACACGGTGTTTCAACTTTGCGCTTGTCATCCCTATACCTCCAATATGACAGTAACGGAACGTTTCGCAACGTCCCGTTACTATTGTCTCATGCCTGTCCATGCGCGGGGTGGTTTGACGCTTACCTTGGAAAAGCGTGCGCTTTGCCTCGCCGCATAAAAAGCGGTCAGCAGCGGCTGGCTGCTGACCGGGAAAGCTTTATATTTTTTCACTCTACTCCAGACGGGGAGCGGTTCAGTTATTCTCTACCCAAACTATTGACACAGAGCCAAAATAAAACTAGTCACTTATCGCCATAAGCTTAGATGCCAGATTATAATCCACTATAAGAACATTGACCAGTTTTCCCTTGAGCACCGCCTTGAGAGAATATCCTTTATGAGTGCCAGAAGCAACTATTATTTTTTTAGGAATTTTCCTATATACATCTAAATCAATTGCGAGCGTTCTCTTTGACAGCTTCTGGCAGCACTCGTTGCCATCCTTATCTAGGAAACGCAGCATAATATCGGCGTAAGGTTTATATTCCATCAGCGTATTAAGATCTTTTTCGGACAAATAGGAAAGCTGTGATAAAGGGGAAGTCTGTTCAGGATAAAAAGAACCTATGCCACTGACAGAGATGCTTATCTTGTTATAAATTGAAAAAAGTCTGGCAACCTCTTCTGTCTTTTTAAGTTTTTCAACATCCTCCTCAGACGAGAGCAGTCCTTGAACTTCCGTCGCATATTTTGAACCTCCATATGCCATAGCGATACGATTTACCAGAGAATTAACCTCAAATTTACTGTTACAGCTCGTTATAGAGCCATGAAGCGTTATAAAAGAAGTGTTATTCTTCCGGCAAGGATTGAGATACTGGATAAGTTCATACATAGTGCCTCCCCAAGCAATCCCCAGAATATCTCCCTGTACAATGCTGCGTTCAAGATATCTGGCCCCCTCAAGAGCGACAGCTCTTTTAACCTCCATGGGAGATGTTTCACATAAGGTACATGTTGGCACAACAATAATTTCATTAAGATCAAACTTTTCTTTCAGGCATGATTCCAAGTAGATACACTCTTTGAATTCATCCGGCATATCAAATCGTATAATTTTTTCATCCCGAGCTCTCTTTAAAAGTCTTGAAACCGTAGGTGGTGAGATATTAAGTATTTCAGAAATCTTTTTCTGAGACATGTGGTCACTATAATACATTTTTGCTACTTTTATTACAAGGCATATTGATTGATTATAAACTTCGCCCTGCATAACTTTCGACACCCCCTGCTATTATATGACCAAATAAGAGCTGGATTGATCAGAATTATAATGAAATGAACTCAGGCTCCATTTTATTATAAACCGCAAGATATTTTATCCCTGATGAACGTGCCAAGTCTACCGCTTTATCAAAATTGTTTCCCACGGTTTGCTTAATATGAGCATCTGATCCAATAGTGACATACTGTCCGCCAAGCTCTGCATACCGTTTCAGCCATTTACATTCAGGGACTGCACCGTTTGGAAGCATCCATGATGCTGTATTGATTTCTGGGCATTTTCCGTGAGAAATAATATATTTTAAGAGTTCATCAATCTCACTGGCAGCATATTCGTACTTAAACTCTTTGTAAGGAAAATCTGGAATTATCCTGCATGCAGGCTTTATGGGCAGGTCTATATGTCCTATACTATTATACACCAAGTCGCTGGTTTTTTCTAGAGATTGCAATAATACCACTATATATTTTTTGCAAAAATCCTGAAAACCGTCATCTTCATAGAAGGATGGATTAAACACATTTATATTTTTAATTCTGTGAGCAGATGCAATTACAAAATCAAAGGAGTGGCTATTTACAGCTTCAATTGTTCTGTCCAAATCGCGATCCGAACAGGAAATACCTATTTCTGCTCCTATTTTTATCTTAATTTGTTTGTATTTCTCTTGAAAGGCCCTTATATCATGAATGTAACGGTCTATGTCCATCTCACGATAGTTCCAGTCAGAAAAACCAAGTTCTATATGATCTGTAAAACATATCTCATCTATTCCTTTGCTGATTGCTGCTAGAATTTGGTTTTCCGGGGACTCACTGCAATCAGGAGAATGAGAAGAATGCATGTGATAATCTACGTAATACATAAAATCCTCCTTTATAACATGCCAACTACAGAATAAGACCACTATATATAAGTATAACATTTTTAAGAATCGCTTTAATATTGAAAATTATTTCTTTAATAATTGCACATGATTTGCATTCATAATATTGGCATATTATATTGAAAAATTTTTTTATATACTCAAATAGCAAAGTTTAGTTTATATTGAAATAAAAAAGAAACAAATGACCAAGTAAGATGTGCCATATAAAATAGTTTCTGCTATTAATTTGCTCATCTACATGGCCAAATAAAAAAACGTAGGAGGTTAAAAATGGCTAAGCATTATACCAGAGATGAAGTTGTGGAGAGATTCAAGAAGACAATTGAATCAGGAAGTCCTGTAGTAATTGCAGGAGCGGGAACCGGTATTTCAGGAAAATTTGCTGAAAGGGGCGGAGCAGATTTAGTAGGTGTTTACAACTCTGGCCTCTATCGTATGGATGGTAACGGTTCCCTTGCAGGTCTTATGCCTTACGGCAATGCTAATGATATAGTATTGCAGCTTGCAAACAGAGTGTTCCCTCAGATTAAAGAAGCGCCAATGATTGCCGGTATCTGCGGAAGCGATCCAACACGTGTAATGGAAGCGTTTTTGAAAGATTTGATCAACATCGGGTTTTCTGCTGTAATGAACTTTCCTACAGTTGGTCTTATCGATGGGAGATATCGTAAAGAGCTCGAAGACACAGGGATGGGCTACGACAAAGAAATCGAAACTCTTATCAAAGCAAAAGAGCTTGGGCTTTTCACAATCGGTTATGCATTTAATGAAGAAGAGGCTGCAATGGTCGGTAAAGCAGGACTTGACGTAATGATCTGTCATATGGGTCTTACAACAGGTGGCGCTATCGGTTCCAAATACTCCGAGGAAGTATCTCTTGAGAAATGTGCAAATCTTATCAACAGAATGACTGCAGCAGCTAAAGAAGGAAATCCTGATATTATGATCTTTGCTCATGGTGGTCCTATTTCCGGTCCAGAAGATACCGCGTATATTTATGACCATACAGAGGCTGTAGGTTTTCTTGGAGCTTCAAGCATTGAAAGAATTCCTGTTGAGAAACCTCTTGAAAATGCCGTGAAAGATTTTAAGTCAAAGAAAATCGGTAAGAACAAGTATTGCATTACATAAACTGTTCTGCGGGCAAAATACTCATTTTGCCCGCAGATGTAGTTTAATATAGGAAATGGAGGTATATATGAAGAAAAAGATTATATGTGCCGGAATTTTGGATACAAAGGGTGAAGAAATAAAATATATCGCCAAGCAGGTAGAGGCTGCTGGAGGCGAGCCGGTAATCATGGAGCTTAGTGTTGGAAAAGAAACAGGATGGGCAGATATCGGGCTTAGTCAAATCCTGAGCATTACTGGAAGAACTCCTGAAGAACTCTTCAAGGAGGATCGCCATCAGGCA
>ERZ827488.2722-NODE-2722-length-16136-cov-85.324731_pt1 | contig 16136 bp, 18 predicted proteins | sample MGYA00519771_ERZ827488 | MGnify/ENA primary metagenome ERZ827488 (study PRJEB31778, sample SAMEA3449323) | human gut metagenome | biome: human gut; feature: human-associated habitat; material: faeces | place: United Kingdom | collected 2010/2012 ... | reverse complement strand
CTACATTCAGGAGCACCACAACATCATCCTGCTGGGAGCCACCGGCAGCGGCAAAACCTATCTGGCCTGCGCTCTGGGCATGGCTGCTGTAAGACGGTTCTATGCTGTGAAGTACATCCAGCTCCCGGATCTTCTGGTAGAATTCCAGATTGCCAGGGGCAACGGTACGATTCGCAAGCTCATGGCCCAGTATAGAGTTCGGTGTGGATATTGTCAAAGACCGCAGGGTTCAGAACCTCTACCATGTGGCTTCTCGGCATTTTGAAGCGCCGGAGGTCAAGCTGCTGATCGACGCCGTTCAGTCCGCCAGGTTTATCACGCCCCGCAAGGGCAGGGCGCTGGTTAAACGTCTTTCATCCTTCATTGCTCCCGGAGACGCCGCACTGCTGGAACGGCATCTGTACATCGACAGCCGCGTAAAAGCCATCAACGAGGGCGTCTACATCAGCGTAGACCGCATCCAGACCGCCATTGCAGAGCGAAAGAAGATCGCCTTCTGCTATTTCGATTATTCGCCCTCCAAGGAGCGCGTCCACCGCCATGACGGACAGGTTTACTCCGTTTCCCCGTATGCCCTGCTCTGGAACAACGACATTTACTACCTCGTTGGCTTCCACGACCACCGGCAGCAGGTCGCAAAGTTCCGGGTAGACCGTATCGACGGGTTGAAGGTCACGCAGAAAGCCGCCGTGCAGAAGCCGAAGGATTTTGACGTGTCAGCGTATTTTACGCAGGAGTTCTCCATGCTCAACGGCGAAGAATGCAAGGTCAGGCTGCTCTGCGAAAACCTCCTCATGAATAGCATCATCGACCGCTTCGGGGAGGATGTTGCGACGCAGGTCGTGGATGATAATCATTTCAGCGTGGAGGCGACGGTCGATCTCAGCAGCAATTTCTACGGCTGGGTGTTTGCCTCTGCCGGGAAGATGCGGATTGTGGAACCGCAGGAAGCGGTGAAAGGCTTTCACAGAATGCTGGAGAGCTTCAGCAGCGGGTAATCATCCGCTGAAATGCCCTCTTATGGGGCTGTCAGGTTAAAAATTGAAGATTTTTCGCGGAAGGTGTGCATCTGACTGCACACCTTCTTTTTTCCCTATTGACTTTCTCCGAATTATGTGTATAATAAATCTATCAGGAACTCTTGTTCCAGATAAGGAGATAACGCACCATGAGAAGCAAGAGCGAGGAGCTGATGCTCCGCATCCGGGAGTACATCGAAAGCTACTTTGAGCGGTATTCCTCTACCCCCACCGTTCGGGAGATTGCCGGCGCCATGAAGATCGCGGTTTCCTCCGCACACAGATACCTGGTGGCTATGGCGGAGAGGGATATGGTTTTCTATGAAAACGGAACGCTCTCCACGCCGAAGATCCGGCGGATGAATCCGGCGGTGAGCCCCGCCGCCATTGTCGGTTCCATCCCCTGCGGCTCGCCGGAGGAAAAGGAAGCCCAAGTGGAGGAATACCTGCCCCTGTCCGTGTCCTTCTTCGGCAAGGGGGACTTCTACGCTCTCCGCGCCTCCGGCAGTTCCATGACGGGGGCGCAGATTGACGACGGCGACCTTGTTATCATTCGCCAGCAGCACACCGCTCAGGTTGGGGAGATCGTCGTTGCCCTCACCGACGAGGACAAGAACACGCTGAAGCGGCTCTTATATGACGATGACCGGCAGAGCTATTACCTCCACCCGGAGAACAAAGACATGGAGGATATCTATGTATCCGGGCTTCGGGTACAGGGCGTAGCCACCCATGTGATCAAAGCCCTTTGACGGAGGTATTGCCCATGCAGAAAAAATATGTGTCCGTCAACGCGGAGGTGGATACGGACGGCGTGATCCGCCCGCTTCTTATCCGCTGGCATGACGGCAGACAGTGGGAGGTGACAAAGGTGCTTCATACCTGTACTGCTTCTCACGATGAGTTTGAAGGCGTCCGCTACACCGTCAAGATCGGTCGTGCGGTAAGATATTTGTATCGGGAGGGTCAGCGCTGGTATGTTGACCGCTCCCCATAGGAGGTGTTTGTGAGACATGAGGATTTTTTCCTATGAGGAACTCGACGAATTGGGCGAAGGTTTAATTCGCCAATATCTCGGGAAGAAAGCGGAGCGCACCTGCTGCGTGGACATCGAGGGGTTCGTTACGGACTTTCTGAAGCTGCCCCTGCTATACCGCAGCTTTGCCGAGGAGGACAGCGACAAAATCGGCTTCATTGCGGACGGCGTGACCCCTCTGCGCGTCTATGAGGGCGGAACCGTCGTCCGGCGCGTGTATCCCAGAGGAACCATCGTGATCGAGCGCTGTCTGCGGCGGGAGCGCGAAAGCGGCAGACGGCGCTTCACCATCAGCCACGAGTGCGCCCACTACATCATGGACAGGGCGGTTCCCTCTGCTGCTTTCCACAGAGAGTTTGATATCGAGCGCATCTACTCTCAGGAGGACTTCAAAAACCTGTTCAGCTTCCATGAAACGCTGATCGACCGGATGGGCGCGGCGCTCCTAATGCCGCGCTTCATGGTACGCAACGTAGTTGCCATGCACGGCTTCTCCGAAGGTATCCCCGTATTCGGTGACAGCGTTATGAGAACAACGGATAAGCTGAGGATCAAGCAAATGGCAAATACAATGGGCGTGTCCTTCTCCGCCTTTCTCATTCGGCTGCGGGAGCTGGGCTGTCTGTGTTACAGACCGCTGGTGGAGTACATCACGGAGGAAATGGGGCTGGGACAGGACGGTGGCGCAGGATGAGAAAAGCAAGCGCTCCCCGTAAGCTCTCGCCGGATGTGTCACGCAGGCTGTCCGATTCCCGCAGGCAATCCGCCGCGCTGACACTCCGGGAGATCCACTGCCCCTTTTGCAGCTTTCTGGTAGAGAAGGTGTTCTCCGACGCAGCGGGACACAAAATGGTCTACTGCCGAAAATGCAAGTCGGAGTATCCCATCAATCTGGGCTGCTTCCGCAGGATGAAGGCGAAACAGGCCGTCTGCCGCCTGCTTTCCGGAAAAACAAGGCAGAAAAGATAAACTGAATACAAAAACCGACTTTTAATCGAGCAAGCGGAGAGAATCAGATTCGTTCTGAGGAGACTGCCAAGCGCCGTACAAAGTCAGACTGAACCAGTAAATGAGTTCGGTCTGCTTTGACGGCGCTTTTTTGCTGCCCGATTTCTTTGTACGGCGTTGAAAGTCCTTTCCCGGCTTGGCTCGGGAAAGGACTTTTTCCATGAAACGCCGCTTTGAACAGTACAACACCCATTACCCGTGAGCTCCGAATTTTTGATTTCACCCAAATTCAAAAATTCAAAGGAGATCACGGCATGAAAACATTAAAGGAGTTCGATTACGACCTTTGGGCAATCGAGGAAAACGGAAGAAAGAGATATTTCGCCAGAATCAAGGCCACCGGCGAGGAAACGGAGGTCAGCCTTGAGGTGATGCGGCTGCTGCTCAGTCAGGAAAAGCAGATGCGCCGGGAGTATGCAAAACAGCAGACCATCGGGCCGGTTCTAAGCCTTGACGCCATCCGCGACGGCGGAAGCATGGATGAGGCCGCGTGGCTGCTGGATACGCGGCAGCGCATCGACTCCGAGGTGCTCACGGCAGAACTCACAGACGCATTCTGCAAAACGCTGACGGACAGCCAGCGTTCGATCTTTCGGGAATGCCTCATCGAGGGGAAAAGCCAGTCCGCATATGCTGCGGAGCACGGCATGACCAGGCAAAGCGTGCATGACGCAATCGCACTGATCCGCAAAAAAGCAAAAATATATTTTGCGTGATACCTGACAAAGGGCAAAAAAATGTCCATTGAAAGGTGAGAGGACAAATCTCACCGCAAGGGATACGGAGATTCAGTTTTCTCAGAGCCTTACGGCTCAGCGAACCTTGAAAACTGAATATCCAGGCATCAGGCACATTCCCAACGCTATGGGCTGAACCCCTGAGCCGCTTTCGTGAGTGCGCCACGACCTCGTCGGAGCGAGCTGCGTATCCTTCGCTTCCATGCAAAGCATGAAAGCTCAATCACTGCGCTGCTCCTCCTCTCCCATCAAAGTCCCTGACTTTGATGGGTACCCACATGAGCGAGCGATACAACTTACACGATAAAAGCCGGGCTGCTCCCGGTGGAGGCGATGACAGGTGTTGGGGACAATGATACTTCCGTAATTCGCGGCCCGGCCACAATGAAGGCGGGGAGGTTCGATTCCTATGGAGCGGTGCAGCACACCGCCGTCTGATGCTCTCCCTGCTCTCGGGGCGTCGAGGACAAATAGAGAGCGTACATACTCGAAAACCAAAACGACAAAGGACAAGGAGACGCAGTATGAACGCACAGGACAGATACAACAGCGAGAGATATTTGGACATGACCTGCTTTCTCGCTTTGAGGAATATCGAAAGAAACGAAAGAAAGGAACGTAGAAACTGCATGAAGGAAAACTGGATTTACCGCAGGGGCGACGTGTACCTTGCCAACCTCGACCCCTACATAGGCTCCGAGCAGGGCGGCACCCGCCCTGTTGTCGTCCTGCAAAACAACACCGGCAACTACTACTGCCCCACGCTGATCGTCGCGCCCATCACGTCCAAGGCCGGCAAGAAGCCGTCCCAGCCCACCCACTACTACGCCGAGCGCATCCACGGGCTGGAGCTTCCCGGCATGGTGCTGCTGGAGCAGATCAAGACCATCGACAAGCGGCGCGTGAAGAAGTACCTGGGCAGGATGACCCGGCAGCAGATGGACGAGATCGGAGAAGCCATCGAGGAAGCTCTCGGGCTGTACGTCCCCGAAGAAGTGGAGGCTCCGTAATGAATCCCGTACTGACCATCGACCCGGAGTTCGAGGCGAAATGCCCGCCGCTGACCGAGGACGAGCTTTCCCAGCTCGAAGAAAACATCTTAGAGGAAGGGCTTGTGCTCATGCCCCTCATCGTCTGGAACGATACGATTGTGGACGGTCACAACCGCTACCGCATCGCGCAGGCGCATCCGGGCATCGAGTTCCGCACCCATGAAAAGCAGTTCAACAACCGCTACGAGGCCCTTTCCTGGATTTGCAAGAATCAGCTTGGGCGGCGAAATCTTACGCCCCAGCAGAAGAAATATCTGATCGGGCAGCGATATGCTGCTGAGAAGCACGTAACATTTGATCTTGGCAATCAATACACTTTACCCCGCGAAAGTGGGGTGGTTCAAAATGAACCACCCCAAAATACACATGGAACACGCTCTCGTATTGCAACTGAAACAAATACCAGCGAGAGCTATGTAATGCGAGCGGATTGGTATGCTCAGGGAGTTGACGCCGCAGAAGAAGTGCTTCCGGGCATCAAGAATGACCTATTAAGCGGCAAATACAAGCCCAAAGAGACTGCTGTCGCGGCTGTCGCCCGCGCATCCCCGGAGGAGCGCCGTGAAAAAGCGGAACAGCTCAGGGTGATCCCGGAAAAGAAGCCCAAGGCAGATAAGGAGTCTGCGCGGAGCGGTGCAAAGCGCCAGCAAGAGGCTTATGCGACTATCGACAAAAGCTACGAGGATATGAAGGCCGCCAAGCGCGTCACGGAGGATTCGGCATTGGTAAGCCTGAGCTACACGGCGAAAAACATGGTGGAAACCTGCGATGTACTTTTTGACAATTTCCCCGGCTTATTGTCAAAGCCGGACTACAAGGCTCAGGTCATTGAAATCATGCAGGAGCCTAAACAATACATTCTCAAATTGGAAGGAGAAACAGACAATGAACAGCATTAAGACACTCTACAAGCTGATGAAAGTCAGCAGCCGGGATCTGGAGATTCCCGATGCGTACCAGCGGAAGCTGAACACCGAGCGTGTGGCAAAAATCGTAGCCGGATTTGACGAGCGTATCGCCAACGAGCCGAAGGTCAGCTTTCGTGACGGACACTATTATGTGTTTGACGGACAGCATACCATCATGGCGCGCAAGCACATGAACGGAGACAACGACCTGCCGATCCTTTGCAAAGTGTACTACGGTATGACCGAAGCTGAGGAAGCTTTACTGTTCGCCATGCAGACCGGCTATTCCGCGGCCCTGACGCCCAGCGCGAAGCTCCGTGCCAATCTTCGCGGCGAGGATAAGGCGTCGGGCGAGTTCTACGAGGCCACCGAGGAAGCGGGGCTGCATGTGGGCTTTGAGCGGGGCGGCGGCACGGGTCGCATCCTCTGCATCAATACCGCCTTTGCGGGGTTCAGGCGCGCCGGGGCGGAGCTTTATAAGGAAGCGCTGACCATCCTGCTGGAAGCCTGGGGCGGCGACCCTGATTCCCTGAGAGCGGAAATCATTCAGGGAATCGTCCATTTCGTGGAGCTATACCACGGCGAGTACGACCGGGAACGGCTCATTTACAGTCTCCGCGCCTACGAGCCCAAGTTTATTTATGCGGCGGGCAAGGCGGAAAAGGAGCTGCGGGGCGTAAAGCGCTACGTCAACCTGTTCTACCGCATCTACAACGGCAGGCGCAGGCACGAGATTCTTCCCATGAAGTTCTGACCGCCTGCACAGCTTCAATTCAACCATAGTAGGAGGTAATCCATGCAGGAAAAGCGGACAAAACCCGGCGAAAAAGCAAAACATGATCTGAATGAGAAAACGACCTATCGCTTCGGCAACAGGTCGTTTATTGTTGAACCGGTATTCAAGGAGGAGACGCAGAACACATTGGGCTGCGTCCTTCTGCGCCTGATGAAATCGGAATCTGCGGGGGCGTAGTCCCAGGCGGTGGGGCGTATCCCCGCCGCATACATGACAACAGGGCGAGACAGTGATATACTTGTTGTGGAATACAAGTGTTGCTGTTCGGCTGCCCGGAAAGGAGGACTGCATGAAACAGTCGAATAACAACAAAAAATCCCGTGACGTGACCGCCTTTCTGTATGAGAGGCTTTCCCGTGACGATAACATGGACGGAGAGAGCTACAGCATAGGGAATCAGAAAAAACTGCTCATCAAGGTCGCAAAGGAAAAAGGCTACACGAACCTGGTTCATTTTTTTGACGACGGCATCTCCGGCGTTACGATGGATCGTCCCGGCTTTGCCGATATGATTCAGCAGCTGGAGCAGGGAAAAGCGGCGGCAGTGTTTGTAAAAGATCTCAGCCGCCTGGGGCGTAACTACATCGAGGTCGGCAGACTGACCGAGGAGTTCTTTCCTAATCACGACATTCGGCTGGTCGCTGTTTCGGACAACATCGACACCGACGAAGGTGAAAACGAGTTGGCTCCCATCCGCAATCTTTTCAACGAATGGTATGCGCGCGACATCAGCAAGAAGCGGCGCATCAGCAACAAGATCAAGGGCAATGCCGGTGAACCCATGGGGCAGCCTCCTTACGGGTACGTCAAAGACCCTGAGAACCCCAAACGCTGGATTGTGGACGAGGAAGCGGCGCAGGTCGTGCGGCGGATTTACCGCATGACGCTGGAAGGTGTCGGAACGGAGCAGATTGCCGCGAAGCTTGAAGAGGACGGTATCCTGACCCCGCGCGCTTACTGGCACTCCAAGGGAATCAATCGCCCCGGCAAGGTCAAGGATCTGCCGCCCACCCATTGGAACAGCTCCAGCGTCATAAAGATGCTTTCCGTGCAGGAGTATTGCGGGGACATTCTCAACTTCAAGACCTATTCCAAGTCATACAAGAACAAGAAGCGACTGGAGAATGACCGTGAGAACTGGGCGATTTTCAAGGATGTGCATGAGCCGATCATTGAGCGAGCCGTCTTTGAACAGGTGCAGCAAAAGCGCGGCAAGATGAGAAAGCGTCAAGCGAAGGACGGGGAAAGGAGCATGTTTTCCGGGCTTCTGGTCTGCGCCGACTGCGGGAGCAACCTTCATTTTCATTTCAATCAGGGAAACCCGGAGATCAAGTATTTCAACTGCTCCAACTACAAGGGCAATCGCGGCACCTGCGGCTCCACGCACTATGTCAGAGTGGACTTTCTGGAGCAGGTCGTTCTCGGCGAAATCCGTCGTCTGACGAAGTATGCCGGCCTTTACGAGGACGATTTTCTCAAGGAAGTGATCGGTCACTCCCGGCAGGCAGAGGAAACGGAGCGCAGACTGAAGGAGAAGGAGCTGAAATCACTCCTTGCCCGCGACGATGAACTGGACGGCCTGTTCGAGCGCATCTATGAGGACAATGTTTCCGGCAAGCTCAGCGACGACCGCTTTGCGAAGATGTCCCGCCGCTATGAGGAGGAACAGAAGGAGCTTTCGGAGAAAATAAAAAAGCTCCGTTCCGAGATCGAGAAGCAGAGCAGCCGCGCAACCTCAACGGATATGTTCGTGTCCATCGTCCGCAAATACACCCGCGCCAGAAAGCTCACGCCGCGGATGCTCAACGAACTGGTGGAGAAAATCGAGGTATACAATGCCGAGAAGATCGACGGCGAATGGGTACAGCGGCTTCGCATCCACTACAACTGCGTGGGGGAAATGAACATTCCCAACGAACCGGCACTGCCCATCCCGGCCGTCACCGTCAACACCAGAAAAGGCGTGTTCGTGAGCTACACAACAGACGACAGACCCGCTGTTTGAGCAGAAAAAAGCGAGTGTCCTCACAGCTTTTCAAATGCTGTAAGAACACTCGCCATGGTGCGGGAAACAGGACTTGAACCTGCATGAAGTTAGCCCTCACTAGAACCTGAATCTAGCGCGTCTGCCAATTCCGCCATTCCCGCAGAATGTGGATGGGGGTGGATTCGAACCACCGAAGTCGGTGACGGCAGATTTACAGTCTGCTCCCTTTGGCCACTCGGGAACCCATCCATATGAAATTTCTCTGTAACCCAGAGAATGGAGCTGGCGATGGGACTTGAACCCGCAACCTGCTGATTACAAATCAGCTGCTCTGCCAATTGAGCTACACCAGCATTGCTTACTTGGTAGCACCTGCGAAGTTCAAACCAGAAAGTAGACGACCCGGAAGGGGCTCGAACCCTCGACCTCCAACGTGACAGGCTGGCGCTCTAACCAACTGAGCTACCGGGCCACCTGAGAAAGTAGGCCTTCAGGGACTCGAACCCGGGACCGACCGGATATAAGCCGGTTGCTCTAACCAACTGAGCTAAAGGCCCATACGGAAGGGAAAAGAAGAAGGATGACCCCGTCGGGATTCGAACCCGAGTAGCCGCCGTGAAAGGGCGGTGTCTTAGGCCACTTGACCACGGGGCCATATTTCCCATCCAAAGGAGAGTAGTAGCTGTCGGGGTGAAGGGATTTGAACCCCCGGCCCCATGCTCCCAAAGCACGTGCGCTACCAGACTGCGCTACACCCCGTCGTTCCCGTGTCTCTTGCATGTCCTGCAGGCGACTTCTTAAGTATACACCCATTTCAGCAGTTTGTCAACCCCCAAAATGAATTTTTTTGCGGATTTTTTGATTCTTTTTGGGCGTTTTTCGGAAAATCCCCGCAAATGCCCGTTTTTTCGGCATTTTTTCGCTTCCCCCTGCCGGTCATCAGGGGCGTTTTCGGCTCATATCCTCCTGCAAAGCCTTCTGCGCGACCATGCAGAAGCGCAAAAAGGAGGTTCTTCACGGAATCTTGGGGGAAGAGCAGCTTGGGGGCGCGTCTGCGGACGCGCAAAGTTACTGGCAGGGACGCTTCGCTGCCTGCACCTTTGTTGGCGGCTTCCTTGGGATTGGTCGGACGCGGAACAGTTGGGGCGTTGCCCCAAACCCCACAAGGGACGCTGTCCCTTGACCCTGCAAGGGGCAGACGAAAAGGGACGAAGTCCCCCCCTTGACCCCTTTTCGCGATTGAGTTGGTCGCGCTTTCATGCCCCTTTCGCGTGCAGCTTTTTTGGGGCTTCGCCTAAGCCCTTGTTTGCTCCCCCCAACTTCCCGTGAAGAACCAAAAGGAGGTTTCGCACATGGACGAAGCCATCGCCCAGCGCTGCATTGCCGAGGCGCACTACATGCTCCGCCACCGGACGACCATCCGGCAGACTGCCGCCGCGTTCCAGCTCTCCAAATCCGGCATCCACAAAGACATGCTCCAGCACCTTCCGCAGGCGGATGCAGCCCTCGCCCGCGAGGTGTCGGCGCTGCTGGCATACAACAAGTCCGTCCGCCATTTGCGCGGCGGCGAGGCGACACGGCAGCGTTACGCGCGGGAAAAAAGCCGAAAATCTGCGGAGTGCTTGCAATTTCCTGAAAATACGCTATACTAATGGAAGAGACTTTCCGGAGGAGGCTGCCTTCCATGACAACGATTACGCCCGACGAGATGAAATCCTTGGAAACGCTTTTCATGTCCGAAACCGGCACGCCCAGTATTCTGCTGATGGAACACGCTGCGCAGGGCGTGGCCGCAGCGATTGCCCGCCACGCGCCGAAATCCGCCCGTGTGCTCTTCCTCTGCGGTCCCGGCAATAACGGCGGCGACGGCTATGCGGCGGCGCGGCTCTGGTGCTCAGGCGGCGGTCAGGCAGACGTGTGGGAAGTGACCAGCGCCGTCCGCGGCGATGCACTGACGAACCGTACCTTGGCGCTGCTGCACGGCGTCCGCGTTCTGCCCAGCGTCGACGCGGTGGATGTCGCCGAGTACGCTGCCGTGGTGGACGCACTCTACGGCACGGGGCTGAATCACGCCATCGAGGGCGACGCGGCGATTCTCATCCACCGTCTGAACGACCATCCGCAGATTCCGGTCATCGCGGTGGATATTCCCAGTGGGCTGGACGGCACGACCGGGCGCGCGCTGGGTGCTGATGTCGTCCGCGCGGCGGAGACGGTCACGTTCCACCGCATCAAGCAGGGCTTGCTTCTGCGGCAGGGCGTCGAATACACGGGCAAAATCACCGTGCAGCCGATTCTCATCCGCCCCGGCGACGACATTGACCTCGGCTTCGACGGTTTGGAGACGCTCTCTCCTGCCGCGCTTGCGCCGCTTTTCGCCCGCACACCCGCGCTTCACAAAGGCGATTGCGGCCGCGCAGTGATTTTCTGCGGTTCGCGCGGGATGGTCGGCGCGGCGGCGTTCTGCGCCAATGCCTGCATCCGCGCGGGTGCAGGGCTGACGACGCTTTTGTGCCGCGAGAGTCTGCTGCCGATGCTGCAAGTGCTTGCGCCGGGCGCGACGTGCGTTCCCCTGCCCGAAACAAACGGGCTGCTAACGCCTCAAGCCGCGCGCATCACCCGCGAGACGCTGGACAAGGCGGACGCGGCTTGCATCGGCTGCGGCTGCGGGCTAACCCCGGACGTGACGATGCTGCTGCGCGTGTTCGCCGAGGCGGACTGCCCCATCGTCTGGGACGCGGACGCACTGACCCTGCTGGCGACGCACGACGGCATCCTCCCGCTGAAGGAGGAGGACATCATCACGCCGCACCCCGGCGAAGCGGCGCGCCTGCTGGAACAGCACGTCGAGTTCATTCTTGATGAGCCGCTGGATGCCCTATCGCGGCTGCATGACCTGTGCGGCTGCTGCGTGCTGCTCAAGGGTGCACGGACGCTTGTGTCCGACGGCGACGCAACGTACATCAGCCTCTACGGCACGCCCGCACTGGCGAAAGGGGGCAGCGGCGACGTGCTGTCCGGCATCCTGACGGCGCTGCTGTGCCAGCGGAATCGGCTGTCCACGTCGCTCTCCACAAGCGCGCTGGCAGCGTACGGCGTGCTGATTCACGCCCTGGCGGGACTTCGCGCGGAGAAGCGCTTCGGCGCGAACTGTTCCACCCCGCAGGCGCTGATTGACGCGATTCGGCTGGATGACAAAGAGCTGTAACCCAAAACGCACCTCTGCCCGGTTGGGGGAGGTGCGTTTTTGTTACTGGTCAATCGCGTTCAGGAATGTTTCCATTTTCTTGCACGCCGTTTCGCGGTCGTCCAGATAGAACCCATGCGCCGCGCCGCACAGCAGGAGCAGCATCAAGAGGATTCCAGCAAATTTCTTCATATAGTTCACCTCTTAACTGAGTTCAAACGCGAAGAAGTTCATGGCTCCTTCGCCCCGGAAGCGGAAGTACAGTGCCTTCACACCATCCGGCATACGGAACGGCGCGGTGACGTTCGTCATGGCCTTTCCGGCTTCAACCGGGATGCTTGCCGCCAGCGTCGCGAACTCCGGCGTATCGCTGACCTCGATATTGCCGCGGCATCCCCCGCTGACGGCGCACCGAATGGCTTTCGCGCCGTGCATCTGGAAGTACTTAAATCCGCATACGCTGCCGTCGCGCATGTTGGCGATATACTGCACCGCCGCCGGATCGCCGTCGCGCCCGCTCTGGGTGAAATACGGGTGTTCCTTCTTATTGAAGCGCTTGTCATAGCGGGCGACACCGTGCTTGCTCCACAGGTTGCAGGCAATGCGCGCCTCGTATTCGCCGATACCGTCCAGCGGGCCGCCGTTCAAACCGCAGCTGGTCACTTCCGCCTGCTGGAAGCCGCCGTCGGACGTGCGCTTCAGCGGTTCGGCGCAGGCTTGGCGGGAGTAGGAGTGCTGGTTCGTCTGGCGATGATAGAAGATGTACCACTGCCCGTTCAGCTCCGCCATGCCGCCGTGGGTGTTGCCGAGGTAGTTCGTGCCGCGCGTCTCGTCGGTGGTTCCGTCCTCCATGTACAGGTCGCCCAAGTCCACCAGCGTTCCGCCGTAGCGGTAGCCGGACAGCGGATGTTCGCTGACCGCATAGCACAATTCGTGGTTGTTCTCCGACGAGTACACAAAAACGTACTTGCCGTCAATTTTGCGGATGCTGCTTGCCTCGAAGAAGGCGTGTCCCGCGAATTCCTTCGGCGGGTTGTTGTCCTTCTGTGGGAAAATCAGCTGGATTTTGTCCTTGATGGTCAGCATGTCCTGTTCCAGCTCCATGCCGACGCCGCCGGAATTGCGGAGGTTATGGAAGCGGCTCATGATGAACGGCACCTTCGTCGCAAAGCCGGAGTAGAGGTAGACGCGCCCGTCGTCATCCACCAGCGCGCCGGGGTCGAACGGGAACTCATCCCCGGAGCGGCTGCCCCACTCGCGCCCGTCGGCATAACGGACATGGCCGTAGTATTCATACGGGCCCTGCGGCTTATCGCTGACCGCCACGCCCATGCGTCCAAGGAAATCATAGGCATAATAGAGGTAATAGCGCCCGTCCACGCCCTGCACCACGTCCGGCGCGAACAGCAGGCGGATGCCCAGCTTATTCAGCGGGTCTTGTTTTTTCTTGTAGATAACGCCCTCGTAACGCCACGCGGACAAATCGTCCACCGGCGCGGAGTAGCACACATAGTCGTTGACGCAGAAGATAGCGGCGTTAAAGCGGTCGTGCGAGCCGTACACATACACCCGATTGCCAAAGACATGCGGCTCACCGTCCGGAATGTACTCCCCTGCGGGCAAATACGGGTTGAATACCTGTTTCATCTGTTTTTCTCCCTTCCCAGCTTGATGATGCCATTTTAGCACGCTTTCCGCCCATTTTGCGCATTTCTTTCAGAACCTGTCATTTCGGCTTCCTATTCTGTTTTGATTGGCAAAATACGTTCCGTTTTTGACAGTCGTCTCCTTCCCGTGCAACAAGAAATCCCTTCGGCAAGAGGAGAAGCCGAAGGGATTGATGGGAAGGGCAGTCACCATTCCAAGAGGAGGACGGAACGATGACCGGAAACGGAATCGAATCAGATTTCGTTCTGCCGGATTCACTTTTCATATCAGATTATAGCACACTGCCAGCTTTCTATCCGCATTTTGGCGCAAACTGTCGTTTTTTTTGCACAATTAGCATGTCGCCGGATTCATCTACGCTTTTTTGCTCCCCGAACGCTGCCAGAGGCGCTGCCTCTGGACTCCGCCAAAGGGTCTTCGACCCTCTGGACTCCCGTTCGCGCGATTCAGTTGAGCACATTTTCACGCTATGCCCGCGTGCTGATTGGGGAGAGACGCAAGGGGCGCTGCCCCTTGACCCCGCCAAAGGGTCTTCGACCCTCTGGACTCCCGTCCGCGCGATTCAGTTGAGCGCATTTTCATACTATGCCCGCGTGCTGATTGGGGGAACCCAAGGGCGCTGCCTCTGGACTCCCTTTCGCGCGATTGCGTTGGTGACGCTCTCATGCTATGTCCGCGTGCTGATCCGGTGAGCAAAAGAGCCGCCCCTGCTTGCAGGGACAGCCCTTCCAATCGTCAGCATTCATTCCAGCAGGAACATCTGCTGTAATTGCGAATGCCCGCTGATTTCAGCGTGCCTTCATTTCCGGCCAGATGGCATCGTGGCGGCGCTTATATTCCGCCTGCATCCCCGGCTTGATTTTTCCCATCCATGCAAATCGTTCCATGCAAAAAATTTCTCCATCACCCAAACAAGGTGCAGCCCATCTCCCGGAATTCCTTCGCCTTTTGCAGCAGCGTTTCTTCGCTGACGCCGAACTTCTTCCCCAAGCAGTTGAGACACAGAAAGCGCGTCGCCCCGCGGTTAATCAGCTTCTTCGTCAGCGCAATTTCAACGCTTTGCAGCGCCCGATGGCACTGCATACATTCAGGCATTGTCCTTCACCAGATGGCAGAGGAACAGGCGGCAGTCATGGGCCTTGATGTGCGGATTGAACGAATCCTTCTGCGGCCCCAGATGCTCGCCGGAGAAAACGTCCGTCATGTCCAGCGCAACGCCGCCGGTCACGGGCAGCCCCATGTCCGCCATCTCGCAGTGTACCTCGGCATCCGCGTCGGAGAGGTTGGCATAGAACAGGGCAAACTCGTTGTCCGTCAGGTGGCGCAGCAGCACGAACGCGGTATCCGCCGGATGCGTCCACGGCGCTTGCGCGTCATCAGGGTTCGGGATACACACGCTGTCGCGGCGAACGATATACGGCGGACGGCATTCCGCGTCCTGATTGATGCGCAGCAGCGCGGGATTGAGCATCAGCGCACGGTATTCCGGCGCAAGGCTGCGCAGATCCGCGCCCATCATCAGCGGCACGCCGCACAGGCACCAAAGCACAAACTGCAAGCGGTATTCCTCATAGCTGCACACCTTGCCCAGCCCGACATTTCCCTTGCCCTCCATGCCGACGGTGAGCATGTCCATGTCGTTGAAGCAGTGGTTGCCGCTCATGCAGAGCTTATTCAGCTGGCTCTTGACGATGTCGGTGAAGGAGACGAAGTTATCCATAATATCGCCGGTGGAGCGGTACATGTGCGCACCGATTGCGCGCATCCACTCGCCGGGTTCTTCCATGCCCCAGTTGCAGGCGGAGAAGAGGATTTCGCGCCCGGTCGCTTTCAGCGCCATCGACATGGTGAGGTAGCGCGCCTTGCAGTTGCCGGACTGCGGGAAATTACAGAAGTCGTACTTGAGGAAATCCACGCCCCAGTCCGCAAACGTCTGCGCATCGACAAATTCATGGTCATAGCTGCCGGGATAGCCCGCGCACGTCCGCACGCCCGCGCAGGAGTACATGCCGAACTTCAGTCCCTTGCTGTGAACGTAGTCAGCAACCGCCTTCATGCCGTGCGGGAATTTCTCCGGGTCAGGCACGATGCGGCCGTCTTTGCCGCGCTCGCGCAGGCTCCAGCAGTCGTCGATGACCAGATATTCATACCCCGCCTCGCGGTAGCCCTGCGAAGCCATCAGGTCAGCCATTTCAAAAATCAACTGTTCGTTGATTTGCCAGCCGAACGTGTTCCAAGAGTTCCAGCCCATCGGGGGCAACTGTGCAAGCGGCATAAATTTCCTCCGTTTTGTCCTGCCAAGCAGGAGATTTGGTTTCTGCACAAACATTTCGCCATAAGTCCGGAAATCCCTGCATGATTCTCCCGAAAATATTTTCTGAAAATTTTCGCCGCGTCCATTTTGAAAGAGGAATTTCCAATCCCATGTCGAATGAAATGGATTGAATGGGCGATTTTCGGACATTCCTTCGAAGCATCTGGCCGCCCAGAATTTTTCTTCCTATATATCAAGGAGGACGCGATCAACATGAAACAGTCCAAGCTGATTCTGGACAAGGACTACATCATCTCCCCCATCGACCGCCGCCTGTACGGTTCGTTCATTGAGCACCTGGGCCGCGCCGTCTATACTGGCATTTACGAGCCTACCCATCCGCTGGCGGATGAACAGGGTTTCCGCCGCGACGTGCTGGATTTGGTGCGCAAGCTGAATGTGCCTGTCGTGCGCTATCCGGGCG
>ERZ827488.2698-NODE-2698-length-16295-cov-5.018596_pt1 | contig 16295 bp, 13 predicted proteins | sample MGYA00519771_ERZ827488 | MGnify/ENA primary metagenome ERZ827488 (study PRJEB31778, sample SAMEA3449323) | human gut metagenome | biome: human gut; feature: human-associated habitat; material: faeces | place: United Kingdom | collected 2010/2012 ... | reverse complement strand
CCTGTCCCTCGTAAATAGTGTTAGCGTTCACAAGGCGGTCGGCGTTGCGCTCGAAGATGGCCTTGTGCTTCATTAAGTCGCCGTAGGTGGCCTTGGCGATAGCGCCCAGCGTATCGCCCGCCTTGACTATGTTGTTTCGGCAAGCTAAAATTGTACTTATTGAAGCGATATTCTATCAATCACAGAAATTTGACGTATTCCTTTAATGGTTGCAGGAGAGGTTTCCTGAATGTTTCCCCGATAAAAAATTTTTACAATATCGCCTATATGCAACTCCTCCCCAGTTGGAATATATCTCGCGCAGTCATTGACAACATATGTATTTTGCCTATCCTCCGACATAACGACCATATCTCCCGCTTCATTTAAATCACAAATAGTTACCCGTATACTCTTCCCGCGATATGTAAATAAAAGAAGAAGGAGAGCAACGCAAAAGAGCATAGTCACAGTTCGTTTCATAAAAAACCTCCTTATCAAATCCGCAATTTGCCCGTTCCCTTCACCGCTGTCAAACCCATCATACCACGCTTTCCCTTGCAAGGCAACAAAAAGACGGGCCGCAGAAAATCCGTAATGGAATTTTCAGAGCATTGGCAGGGCTTGTTGAGATTTTTCCTAATAATTTCGCTCTTACAATTCGCGGCGGTTTCCGCTGACTTTTCTATCTTTCCGCGGACTTGTTATATGCTTGGGCGGTTTTCCTTCCGATATTCCCCTATGCGTTGCTCACAAGCCTTTCTGCAACAAGCTGTTAAGTTAAGCGCGGTCAAAAATAACACTATTTCGCTTTTTGTGAAAATCGCCTGATTTCTGATGCATTCCGCGCGAATGTTGAGATTTTAGGGACTATCGCGCTTTCTGCGGATTTCAGCTGATTTTTGGGGCGCTTTACAGACTTGTTGAAACGCTGACCATTTCCTAACTTAACGGCTGTTTTGGAAGTGTTTTTCTCAAAAAATGCCTACCCCACCAAAACGCAGTCCGCTGACTTTTGATACATGGGCGGGACTTGTTGAGATTTTCTTTGAATAATTTTGCTTTCACGGTTCGCGGCAGTTTCTGTTGACTTTTCTATCTTTGCGCGGACTTGTTGTGTTGTCGGTCAGCTTTCGCTCAATACGATGACACGTATGCTTACACTTGGCGAAGGCTTTGGTTATCTCTTTTCTGCGGTAAAAGAGGCTAAAGTTGTTGATGAATACACGGTTGAATTTGTATTGCAATATAGGTGAAGCTGGCAGAAGATTTCTGCGTTAGCTTATCCGGCTCTGGGACATCTCTACATGGACAAGATCACCGCGCGGCAGCTTCAGAAGTTTATCTCCGGTCTGTCTGAGCCGGGAGCAAATGAGAAAGACGCCACCAAGGGCCTCCACCCTAAATCCATCCGAAATTACCTCTCGTTCGTCTCCAGCGTGTTCGCCTATGCCTTGCGGATGGGCGTGGCCAAAGAGAATCCCTGTTCGCGTATTGTGCTCCCGGAGCGCCAGGAGAGTGAGAAGAAGATCTTCACCATAGAAGAGACACAAGCGTTCCTCGACGCGCTTGACGGTGAGCCGCTGCGCTATGTGGTCTTTTTCGTGCTGGCAATCTTCGGCGGATACCGCCGCGAAGAGCTGCTCGGCTTCGGGTTCCGAGATTTCAACTTCACAACCAACGTCGTCACGGTCGAGCGCATCTCCCTCTACGATCCAGCGCATGGAATATTCACAGGCCCGCCAAAGACAGCACGCTCTCATCGCTCCCTGAAACTCCCTGTGTGGATCTTCGACATGGTGAAGGCGCTACGGGCAGAGCAATCCATGCGGTGTATGGAGCTGGGTGACCAATGGCACGAGAGCGGCCGACTCTTTACCAAGCTCGACGGATCGCCGGCACGCCCCGGCGATTTCTATGACTGGGGAAAAGAGCTTTGCGAACGTCACGGCCTGCCGTGGTACGGCATCCATCAGTTTCGACATCTCAATGCCTCGCTACTCATCACCAATCACACCGATGTGCGCACCGTTTCTGCCGCGCTCGGCCACTCTCAGACATCGACCACGCTGAACATCTATTCCCACGCCTTCGAGACTGCGCAGGCTGAAGCAAGTGCCGGTCTTGCAGCAGCGCTCCCGGTCAATTTCGGAAAGAAAAAGGCATAGTGGAACAAACGTGGAACAAAACGCCGTTTTAGGCAAAAGAAAAAGCCTTGAAGCCGTTGAGTTTCAAGGCTTTTTTCGTGGTGCGCGGTACAGGACTCGAACCGACAAAAAGGTGTTTTGGCTTGTCCCTTTTTATGCCGGCAAGTACCATAATGTGGGGGAATTATGCAATTTTATCGCCATCTCATGTTAGGTAATTTTATCTCATATCAACGCAGTAAGGCTAAAAATAAGGCTAAATTTTAGCCGCTGTGCAGGACATATCCCACGATTCTATTGGGCCTTCTTAATATGTTTTTCAAAAATATATATTGTTGTGCTTATGACCCTTCTTCCCCACCCCAAAGGTCTTTATGGCACTTCAACGCGCAAAGAAATATTCAACAACCATCTTTTCCTCTCGCCCTTTCCGATAGCGACATTGATCGTCACTCCGCGGGTGTAGGAGACTCTGCTGCTAAGTAGAAGCGCGGCGGTATTTGCTGCCTCCGACAGTTTTCTGCTGCGTCCCATCGGTGTATTCGAAGTTTTGGCGTAGCCTACCCGCAGTTCATCAATGCTGATCCCATGAGCGGAGGTAAGCACCGTTTCGTAGCTGAGTGCACGTAGCCCTGTTGCCTCCAGAATGCCGGCACCGCACCGACTACACACCCCTTTTTCTTGCCCAACTCTTTTGCCCACAAGCGGTTCAGGGAATTGACCGCGTTCTTGCTGGCGGCATAGACGCTTTGCCCTTCACTACCTTCCAGGCCGCTTTCCGAGGCCATACTGACAATTACGCAGTTGGCTTGCTTTACCATGACTTGCGCCGCTACCTGTGCACATGGAAACACACCCTTTGAGTTGACATTCATCCACCTTTGCCGCATTCTTCACAAGATAGCGCAATATGTTATTTCTGACAGATAGTGCAATGCAGACTGTGAATTGTCACTTGTTAAGCGGGTGAAAAAATGCTATACTCTATGTGACATCACGATGGAGAGCGGGGATAATAGTGGAGCTGAAACAGTCGCATGTTTTATCGCAGAAGCTTGCGCTGACGCAGACGATGCGCCAGTCGTTGGACTGCCTCCAGCTTTCTGCACCGGAGCTATGTGAGTATGTGCAGGATGTGGCGCTTTCTAATCCATTGTTGGATGTGTGCATGCCGACCTACTATGAAACAGAGCTGCCAAACGAAGATATGCGATCTGAATACGAACAGATTGAGCTGCGCAGTGAGGAAACATGGCGTGATATGCCGAGAGGTTCTGGGAATGCACTGGATATTTCTGCCGTGCTGACACGGGAACTGACTTTCCGAGATTACCTCAACGAACAGATTGGGCAAATGCGCCTCGTAGATGATGGGATGCTGCAGCTGTGCCGTTTTCTCATTGACTGCCTCGATGGGCGCGGCTATCTTGATTGCCCGCTTGAAGAATTATCGAAGGAATTTTGTATTCCGTTTTTCTCCCTTGAGCAGGCACTATATGCCATACAAATGCTCGATCCGCCGGGCATCGGCGCACGCAGCCTCTCTGAGTGTCTGATTCTGCAGCTGGTGCAGAGCCGCTCATTAGACCCCCTGACAATAGGCATCGCTCGCAATGGTCTAGAGCAGTTAGGCAGACGAGATTATAAGGGGCTTGCAGCAATGTTGGGTGCCGGCGTAAGCGAGATAAAGCAGGCGAGCGCTAAGATTCTTGCGCTTGAACCGATTCCATCACGTAGCTTTGCCAGTAGCGAGCCGATAGCATACATCGTACCCGATGCGGCATTTTCTGTGGAACAGAGCAGGGTGACAATTGAGCTGAACAGGCGCGTTTTGCCCCGCCTTTCGGTCAACACCGAATACTCTGCGCTGCTTGCTACTTCCGATGACCCCAACGTGCAACAATATGTGCGTGAAAAACTTACAGAGGCAAACGCCATCATCAAGGGGGTTCATATGCGGTGCAATACGATCTTACGGTTGCTTACGCTGATTGCTACGGAGCAGCATGACTTCTTTTGCTCGGGTGGAACTCTTACGCCGATCACTATGCAGCAGATGGCGGAAAAAATGGACATGAGCACATCTACGGTAAGCCGTGCAATACAGAATAAATATATTCAGTATCGGGGCAGAATTGTCCCTCTTCGCAGCTTCTTCACGACTGCTATTCGCTCGGATGCTTCCGTTTCTTCCCAGGCCGTCAGGCAACGCATCCAAGACCTGATTAAGACAGAGAATCCAGAAGCACCACTTTCGGATGAGTCAGTACGTATAGCGCTATCAGCGCTCGGCATTGAGGTCAGTCGACGTGCTGTTGCAAAATACCGCATGGCGCTGGATATCCCGCCTTCTTCTCAGCGAAAAAAACGTTGAGGCAACAATGGGCATATGCCTCCTTGCCGATGAAGCTTTGCGGGAAGCATACTGCTGAAATGAGTTTTTTATCAAGATAATTCCGCTTATACACCGGGTAATTAACATCTGTATTGCATACGTATTGCAGCAACAATCTGTAACCTTCTCAGCGAAATAGTTAAGGCGGACACAGAGAAGCCCATAGAGGTTAATGCCATATATAGAAAACGGCAGAAGAAATGTTGTGCGAGGGGGGTCCTGTTATGTTATCAAACTACATTGAACAATTATTTAAACTTGATAATTATTATGATGGCCTAATTGTTACAGACAACAAAGGCTATATCGAGTTTTTTATGACATACCGTCCTGATATCAGCGGCGCTAAGCAGGAAGACTTAGTCGGCAAGCATGTTCTTGATATTTATCCGGGGCTGACCGAGGAAACAAGTACGATTATGCGGGTGTTGCGTAGCGGCGAGCCGATTTACAACGAATACCAGACCTTGATTACCTGCCGCGAGGAGGTATTTCAATCCGTTAATACAACTATGCCGATTCGCGCAGGAGGTACAGGCGAGATCATAGGGGCAATTGATGTATCAAGATACGCAAGTCGTTTCTACGAAAAGCAAAGCATCAATCTTCACTCTGCTCACACGAGAAAGGGGCCTTTTTACTGCGTTGATGATATTATAACCTGCTCAGAAGATATGGAGGCGATTAAACGAAAAATCCCATTGATCTCAAAAACAGATTCGACAGTGCTGATCACCGGACGGTCTGGTACAGGAAAGGAGTTGATTGCTCAGTCTATTCACACCTCAAGCAACCGGGCAGATAAGGCATTCGTATCTCAAAATTGTGCCGCAATACCTGCGACGTTGCTGGAGAGCATCCTCTTCGGTACAACCAAGGGAAGCTACACTGGAGCCGAAAACAAGCCGGGACTTTTCGAGATTGCAAATGGGGGAACGTTATTTCTTGATGAGATCAATTCTATGGATATTAGCGTTCAGCCAAAGCTGCTGCGTGCAATTGAGGAAAAGCGTGTCTGCCGTCTGGGCAGCTATAAGCCACTCGAAGTCGATGTTAAAATCGTTGCAGCAATGAATGAAGACCCGCAGGAATGCGTTCGTAAAGGAAAGCTGCGCGAGGACTTGCTCTATCGACTAAGTGTTGTTCGGGTGGATATGCCGACGTTGCAGGAGCGACGCTGCGATATCGAGCTTTTGATGAAATATTTCATAAGCAAGTTCAACAGTAGTATGAAAAAGGACATTTTCGGTGTTGATGAAGAAGTAAAAAAAATGTTTGAGGAATATCCGTGGCCCGGAAATGTCCGAGAGCTTCGCAATACGATAGAGGGCGCCTTTAATGTCGCACAAGGGAAATGTATTCATGCGAGGGATCTGACGGGCTATATTGTACAACAATGCGGGCAGCATGAGAAAGATTCATTGCCATGTAGCACTGGCGCTGATGAGGGGCCTTCCGGATTAAATGACCAGATTCATTCCGTGGAAAAGAGAATCATTGAGGATGCGCTGAAAAAAACCTCTACATATGCAGAGGCTGCACGACTAATCGGTATTTCTCGACAGGCTTTTATGTACAAAATGAAGAAATATAAAATTGACGTATGAATCGTTAGTCAAAAAATTTTGACGCCTATGTGTCAAAATTTTTTGCGTATATGCAAAAATTTTTGGCAATTAGGAGCTGGAGACGAACTGGCCGACGCTCCTGCTTAGCTTAAATCGGCGGCTCAAAGAGCGGCGGTGTTGCATAAAAACTCGGAATAGCAAAGAATTCTGTAAAAATAGCAAAGAACTCTATAAAATTAATATAATTTTATGTTTGACGTCCTCGTTCTGGCACACATTTTGCTGGTATACAAGTAGCACAACGACGCGGCCTCATCGAAGGCTGAAATCGTTGAATCTGCTTTAAAAACGAGGAGGATAATGCTAATGACAGATGTAAAACATGACATTGATGCTCTTGCTGGTGAGCGGTGGTTCCCACTCGAGACGACAATCACTGAGGATATGAGCAGTATATGGGGCGACTGGGGCGTGTGCTCAGAGGTCGATAAGCTTAAAGCAGTTTTGATGCGCCGTCCCGGAAAAGAAGTAGAGAATTTTGACTGGAAAGCCGCTCGATTCCGGGCTCCAATCGACCCCGAGAAGTTCCGTGCTCAGCATGATGCACTTGCCGATGTATACCGCGCACATGGTGTACAGGTACACTATGTCGATGAGCAGCGCAGTGACCGCCCCAACGCACTCTTCTGCCGCGATTTAGTCTTCATGACACCAGAAGGCGCAATCGTTACCCGTCCTGCAACGGAAGCTCGCAGAGGCGAGGAGCGTTATGCGGCAAAGAAATTGGCCGATCTTGGTGTACCGATTATTCGCACGATTTGTGGCGGCGCGACTTTTGAGGGTGCAATGGGAATGTGGATTGATCGCCATACAGTAATCCTTGCAAGCGGTGTACGTACAAATCGCGAGGGCTATGAAATGGTTCGCTATGAGCTTGAACGTATGGGAGTAACGCAGATTATTCATATGCAGATTCCCTATGGTCATGCGCACATTGACGGATTAGTAAATATGGCAAGTCATGATGTTGCTATGATTCACGCCTCTCAGGTCCCCTATGATGTTTGTGATGCGCTGAAGAAAAAGGGAATTAAGCTACTCGAGTGTCCCTCGAGAAATGAGGCTAAGGAGACCCTTGCAATCAATTATGTTGCTATTGAACCGGGCTTGGTTGTTATGCCAGCTGGTAATCCGCGCTCACAAGAGTTACTGGAGAAAAACGGAATCAAGGTTATTCCCATTCAGTTTGATGAAGTCCTTAAGGGCTTCGGCGCTATGCACTGCTGTACCGCATTCTTAAAACGCGGTTAATATTAGCAAATGGGATATGAAAGGAGCCTCAGCAAAATGAAGACGAAGAAATATATCAGTCTCCTGATGGCTATCATAATGATGCTCAGCCTATTTGCGGGCTGCGGCAGCGAGGGCAATACCCCATCGGTGAGCGATGATAAGGACACGCTTTACCTCCGGCTTTCCTCTGCGCTCCAAAGCACCGACTGGCAACAGACCTCTGCCATGGAAGGCAATAAAATCACTTATGTTCAACTTTTTGAAGGCCTTTATGGCATTGATGAGTCTGCAGGCGGCTACTACAACCTACTGGCAAAGGATATTCAGGTCAGTGAAGATGGTCTTACCTATACCATCGAGCTTGTGGATGCCACCTTCCAGAACGGAGATCCTCTTACGGCAGAGGACGTCGTATTCAGCTATGAGCTGGCAATGCAGAATTCTAAATTCGGTTATGTGACCTCTATGATCGACTCGATCAAGGCAGACGGTGACAAAACTGTAATCATGACGCTCAAATATCCCTATTCTGCCATCTCTCACACCTTTTTTACCATTAAAATTTACAGCAAGAGAGAATATCAGGAAATCATTGATAGCGGGGTTCCCTTTGGGACCAGGCCGCATACAGCGGGAACGGGACCTTATTACGTATCTGAGTATGATGTTTCCGCCGGCGTGAAGCTGAAGGCCTATGAAAATTATTGGCAGGGCGCACCGGCAATCAAAAATGTTGAATACCGTCTTATCACCGAGGACGCTGCGGCAGTCATCGCATATGAGAATGGTGAGCTTGACTATCTCATGGATGCGCCCTTGTCCGAGTGGGAGGACATTGAATCCTCTGCCCAAGGACGTTGCACACTGGCAAAGGCGAACGATATTCAGTTTCTCGGCATCAACTATCAATCCCCGTCTAACAATGGTATTCTTGCCAATCCCAAAGTCCGTGAAGCGATATTCTATGCTATTAATAAGGAAAGCGTTGTTAAGGCTGCGACCAGCGGCTATGGTACAGTAGCATATGAATACATGGTTCCTGACTATGTAGCAACCGCTCCGCGCGCTAGTGATGGAAGGTTTAAAACCTATGACTATAATAAGGATGCCTGCCATCAGGCGTTGCTTGATGCCGGCTTTTCCGAAGAACAGATTGCTGCGGGTATCAATGTCGGTACCATCCTGACCTACAATGCCGATACGGCACCGAAAGCAAAGGCCGCAGTTGTCATTCAGGCGTGCTTGGCCGAGAATGGTATGATCGCCAATGTTGAAATCGGCGAAACTGGTCCTGTGACAGAGCGTCTCTATGCACTTGACTATGATATGTGCGTATATTCGGACAGTGGTAACTATGATTACAATAACATTCGCCAGCAGGTTGATTCAGAGTCTGTCGGAATGTATGTTGTCTGCTATAAAGATGATAAAAACACATTCGACTGGCAAAAGATTGAGAATCTGGTTGATCAGGGTGTTCTTGCTACCGACACCAAGGAACGATATGATATTTACACTGAGCTGTGGAGCATGATTATGGACACCAAGACAATCCTGCCCCTTTATCATGGAGCCGTCGGCATTGCATGGTCTGACCGCGTAAAGATTGACAGCATTAACCCATTCTACTACCACCTGACCGATATCAGTTGGGCTAAATAAACTCTTTCCTGTAGGATAAGTGGATCAGCTATCGTTGGTCCTTAGGCTGACGATAGCTGATCTCTCAAAAAAGGGGGCAAGTATGCAGAAATACATCGCAAAGCGTATCCTATTTTTAATTCCAACCATTATCGGCGTGACTTTGATTATCTATCTGATTATGAACATAACGCCGGGAGATCCGGGACGTGCTATTCTCGGATCTGGTGTCTCTCAGGCGGATGTGGATGCATATAACCATGCGATCGGATATGACTTGCCGTTTTTTCAGAAATTTGTGAACTATCTCAGCAATATGTTTCTCCACCAGGATTTTGGCATTTCTTATGTTACCAAGCAAAATGTATTCGATGAGATATGGCCGCGGTATATTATGACATTAAAGCTGGCGTTCATTGGAATGATTCTCTCAACAGCCATCGGAATTCCTCTGGGAATCTATGCTGCTGTGAAGCAATATTCACCCATGGATACGATTTCCTCAGTTATCTCCTTCCTGTTGGCTGCTGTACCGACCTTTGTTCTCGGCCTTGTACTACTGTTCTTCTTTGCACTCAAGCTCAAGTGGCTGCCGTCTTACGGCATTCCGAACTGGACAGGCTATATCATGCCAGCACTGGCAATCTCACTTCCCATTGCCGCACAGAATTTCCGCTTTACCAAGTCGTCTATGTTAGATGCGATTCGTCAGGACTATGTCCGAACTGCACGCGCTAAGGGTGCCAGCGAACGTACTGTAATTTGGAAGCATGTGTTGAAGAATGCGCTTCTTCCTGTTATCACACAAGTTGGCATGAGCCTCGGCCTTCTGCTGTGTGGCGCTGTGGTTGCAGAGGAGTTGTTTTCTGTGCAAGGTATCGGCAGCCTGATTGTCGAGCGTATTACTTATAAGGATGAGCCGGTCATCATTGCCGGAACGATCCTGATCTCGATCTGCTTTACCGTTGTTATGCTGGTCGTGGATTTGATTTATGCGATGATCGACCCTCGCATTCGCGCCAAATACACAAAATCTGGGAGGAAGTGAGCAAATGGCGGCCAAAAAAAGCTTGAATGAAGACTACAAAAGTGACGGGAAATGGAAAGAGATATGGCGCAGATTCAAAAAGAATAAGGGAGCCGTGATTGGACTGGTGCTGCTGGTCGTGCTGACGGTGATCTTGGTGGGCGCGCCACTGTTTATCTCCTATGATAAGGCAATTACACAGAATATGGATTTAATGCTTGCAAAGCCCTCCGTAGGGAATCTTTTCGGCAACGACGGATACGGACGTGACATTTTCGCGCGTATTATCTACGGTGGACGTGTTTCCATTGCTATTGCGATTCTTGCGACGATTTCTTCATGCCTGTTTGGCAGCCTTCTCGGTGCAGTCGCTGGCTATTTTGGTGGCAAGGTAGACAGCATTATCATGCGGTCGCTGGATATTTTTATGTCGGTTCCTGACATTCTTTTTACCATGGCGGTCGTATATGCGTTGGGTGCCAGCTTTACCAATTTGATCATTGCGCTGACTTTGGCGTATTTTACCAACTATGTCCGGCTGGTTCGCTCTGAGGTACTTACGCTTTCTGAACAGGACTATGTCGAGGCGGCAAAGGCTGGCGGTTCGAGCGGATTTCGCATCATTCTCTCACATATTATCCCCAATGCAATTGGCGTTATTATTGTCAACACCACGTTGAACATCGCAAAAATTATTATTTATGAATCGACGCTGAGTTTCTTGGGCCTCGGTATGCCGGCCCCCCAGCCGGAGTGGGGGCAGATGCTTTCGGAGGCTCGCGAATTTATGAGAAAAGCGCCTCATTTGATGGCATTTCCCGCACTATCTATCATTGTTACGGCCTGCTCAGTGAATCTTATCGGCGATGGTCTGCGCGATGCGTTGGACCCGCATTTGAAGTCATAAGGTACGCCACGGGAGAGGAGCTATAATGGAAAATGAAAAAAGCCCGATTTTGGAGATTAAGGATCTTCGGGTTACTTATGAAACTGACATAGAGGTTGTGGAGGCTGTCAACGGTATCAGCTTTCAAATCGAAAAGGGAAAAACACTCGGTCTCGTCGGCGAGACCGGCGCTGGCAAGACGACAACAGCGCTGAGTATTCTTCGCCTTTTGCCGGAAACGACAGGTCGTATTAAAGGCGGAGAAATCCGCTTTGAAGGCGAAGACTTGCTCCATGTTGACGAGGAGCAAATGCGGGTCGTGAGAGGAAACCGCATCTCTATGGTATTTCAAGACCCGATGTCTTCGCTGAATCCGGTCTACACAGTCGGCGATCAAATTGGAGAGGCAATTCGACTTCACAGGCCTGAACTATCTAATGATGCCGTAGAGCAGCGAATCGACGAGATCCTCCAGTTGGTCGGCATTATGCCATCGCGAAAGCACGAGTATCCACATCAGTTTTCAGGCGGTATGAAGCAGCGCGTTGTTATCGCTATGGCGTTGTGCTGCGAGCCAGAGCTGCTCATTGCGGATGAACCGACAACTGCATTGGATGTCACGATACAGGCTCAGGTTTTGGCCATGATCGCGGAACTTCGGAGTCGGCTCGGAACCTCAATGCTGATGATTACACATGATTTGGGCATTGTTGCGCGAACCTGTGATGATGTGTGCGTGATGTATGCAGGAAAAATCGTAGAGGCTGGTACCGTAGAGGATATTTTTCTCGCGCCGTCGCACCACCCCTATACAGAGGGTCTCTTTGGTTCCATTCCAAATCTGACAACAAAGGCACGCCGACTTAAACCTATTTTAGGTCTTATGCCGGATCCTACAAATTTACCAAAGGGATGCGAATTCGCACCGCGCTGTGAAAAGTGCATGGAGATTTGTCGAACGGAAAAGCCAAAAATATGCGGCGAGGGGAGTCATAAGCTCTACTGCCATCTATTTGATCCGGATAGGCAAAAAACAGGTGTAGGAGGGAATACGAATGGATGATAAGGGCAACGCACCTCTGTTAGAAACAATAGACCTGAAAAAGTATTTTAAGGTGGGAGGTGGCACACTGCATGCTGTTGATTCAATCAACATTAAGCTCTATCAGGGTGAAACGCTTGGTGTTGTTGGCGAGTCAGGCTGCGGAAAGTCCACATTGGGCCGTACAATCCTCAAGCTTATTGAGCCGACCGCCGGTCATATTATCTACGACGGAAAAGACATTACCAGCCTCAATATCCGTAAGATGCGGCCGTTGCGCCGCGAAATGCAGATCATCTTTCAAGATCCTTACTCAAGCATTGATCCACGAAAATCCGTGATTGAAACGATCTCGGAATATATGTTCATCCATAAGTCTTATCCGACGCGGCGCGAAATTATGAACCGGGCGGTTGAGCTGATGGATATGGTTGGGCTTGCCAGACGTTACGCTGATGCTTACCCTCACGAACTTGACGGAGGGCGCCGTCAACGTATCGGCATTGCGCGTGCGCTGTCGCTGCAGCCACGCTTCATCGTTTGTGATGAGCCTGTTTCTGCACTTGATATGTCAATTCAGGCCCAAATACTAAACCTTTTGATGGACCTTCAGGATGAACTAAATCTGTCCTATATGTTCGTCACGCACGATTTATCCGTTGTCAAGCATATCTCGGACCAAATTATGGTCATGTATCTAGGAACCTGCATTGAGTTTGCAAGCTCTGACGAATTGTTTCAAAAGCCGCTCCACCCTTATACAAAGGCCCTCTTGGCCGCTATCCCGGAGCCTGATTTGGAGAGTCGCAAAAAGGGTTTCCAGCTCATTCGGGGTGAGGTATCCAGCCCGATCGACCCAAAACCAGGCTGCCGATTTGCTGGCCGCTGCGAGCACTGCATGGCGCAGTGCCTTGAAAAGACACCGGAATATGTGGAGACGGAACCGGGTCACTTTGTGGCTTGCCACTTGGTGAACGGGCGATAACAATACAACTCATAGGAGAATACATAACATGATGGACACCTTGAAAATGGACATTGACGCGTTGCTCGGTGAGCGATGGTTCCCAAAGGAAACATCCTTTGAGGAGGATATTACAGAGTATTGGGGTGAATGGGGCGTTTGCTCTGAGGTTGAAACGCTGCGTGCAGTTTTGATGCGTCGCCCCGGGAAGGAAGTTGAAAGCTTTGATCCAAAAGCAGTTCGTTTTTCAGACGAGCCGATCGACGTTGAGCTTATGCGCCGACAACACGATAATGTGGCTAAGGTCTATACGGACTTTGGCGCAAAGGTTTACTATGTAGAGCATCAGCTTGAAGACAGGCCAAATGCTGTTTTCTGCCGTGATTTGATGTTTATGACGCCGGAGGGGGCAATCATTACCCGCCCCGGCATGGCAGCTCGTCGCGGCGAGGAACGCTATGTTGCCGAAGCTCTTGCTAAAATCGGAGTTCCAATCCTCAAAACAATTGCCGGTGATGGTATGTTTGAGGGAGCAAATGCTATGTGGGTCGATCGACATACCTGTGTTGTTTCAACGGGGTCACGCTGCAATCGCAGCGGCTATGAGCAGGTTAAAACTGAGCTTGAGCGTATGGGCGTTACTGTTTATCATATGCAGCAGCCGTATAGCAACATCCACATTGATGGTATTATGAACGCAATTAGTCATGACAAGGTCCTTGTTCATGCAGCGCAGGTGCCTTATGACATCATTGATATGCTCAAGAAAAAGGGCTACGAGATTCTTGAGATTCCCTCCCGCACGGAGCAATTCAGAACATTGGCATGCAACTTTGTTGCGTTGGAGCCTAATCACATTCTTATGGCACAAGGGAATCCCCGTACACAGGAAATGTTGGACAAGCATGGCGTAAATATTGATACCGTGGATATCTCAGAAATTCTCAAGGGTCGTGGTTCTCTACACTGCATCACTGCGTTTTTAAAGAGAGGATAGGGTAAGCAATAATTGGCTTGCTCACCCGTGCGCTGCAGGGATGGATTGGAGCTGCAATACCACACACACACAAGCACTTGGGTCGTAACCGTCAAGGCTGACGGTGGCTGGATTACGCATGGGACAATAGTGTCGGGAAGCTTCTCAGCTTCCCGACACTATAATGTTCAGGGGCGCGCAATAAACGACGATCAATGAACTGAAACACAGGTCGCCTTTTTGCTCTCATAGGTGTGAATCGTCTTGAGCACTTTTGCTACAATTTTGACCTTGGATTTAGGCACAACAGAGAAAACATTGCGGTAGAAATGCACCGTGCAGCGCTGGTATTTGGCGTCCGGGAACACCTCGCCCACGGCCTCCTTCATGCCCTCAGCGGCGCCTAAAACCTCACGAAAACAATCCTATTTCACGGCGATTGCCACCAGAATCGCCACATTTTCGTGCTCTCCGCCCCAGTTGCGGCGCGGGTAGATGCTCTCCATGTAGACGTATGGATAGCGCCCGCCCTGCAATGGGCGGTTGCGCCAGTCCTCGATGTGAACGCAATCTTTCTTACTGAGGTAAAGAACATTGCCATCAATATCGGCATGGGAAAAATCCGAACCTGCCGTTTACACTGATTGACGAGGGTAATACAGCTTCTGCCAATACTGCTGCCCTCTATACAGATTCACTTACCGGCGGTTCAAACTGGTATAAGGACATTTCTAGCATGAAGGTTCTGGACATAGGTAACAAACGAAAAGGTTATTACCTCAATGGTTTGAAAGGCCGCAATAGGCAAAACCTTAGAGCTAAAATCTGTCAAATAGTTATCTGCTTTTTATCGAAGTGCTCGAGCATTGCTTGGGCGTTTCAGTCTGTTAAAAAACAGCATTGGCTGAACTTCGCAGGTAGCGGTGTTGGTTTACTTTGTAGGCCTTATTATATAGGTGAAAACTCAAGGGTTCCGTCAATACACCATTTATACGGCAGCAATACGACTTTGCCGAAATCATGAACCGATGATACGCACGGAATATGTACACAATACGCATTATGAAAATCTGCCGCAGCCTGATGAGACACCACATTTTGAAAATTTATCGCTTGACATATACCGTATCTTGTGGTATACAAAAATTGTAATTGATTCTATGCACGCTTTCCTCCTCGGAGGCGTAGGCCGTCTGGCCTATGTGCGGAGAGATCCGCCTGTGCACGTTTGTTAGGTTTGTACGTTATGTAATTACTACGATAAGGGCTTGTTATGCCCTTTTGCGGAGCAGATCTGCTCTGTGTTTGTATGGATTTTGCCGAATGGCTTTGCAGCTGCTCGGCACATTGGAGAGACGAAGGGGCGCTTTGTGTCCGTTCGCCTTTTTGCTCACTATGGAAAAACTCCAACTATACAGCCCCCGAAGGCTCTGCTACAATAGCCTTGTATTAGGAGTCTCGCGGTGCACTGGGCAGGAAATATCTGCTTGCCGCGAAGCATCCCTTGGGCGAAGTAAGTTAGGGCGGAGTAAGTTAGGGAGGAACGGCGACTGTAGTGGGACAAGTGCGCCCATTCGTCTGAAAAAAGAAGATTGGAAAGAAAAAAGATTCCGCAGAAACCTTAACCGTTTTCGGCGGTATAATACTTAAAACGATAAGAAGTAATTTCGCGGCGGGCGCTCGCGCTGTGCCGCTGAAGCAAAGAGACGAAGAATGCCTTTCGGCAAACTGCGTCTCTTTTTGCGTTTTTGTATGGAGCCTCGCTCGTCGGAGCAGCCACCGGTCCTGCCAGCCGGAGGCCACGAGGCCGCAGGAAGGTCAAGCAGTTAAAAGAAAGAACAGATTCCCCTCAAATCGGGGCGGTTTGAGGATACGGGAGAAAGCGCCTCACGAGACCGCGGCAAAGGTCTCACCCCTGCGTCTGGGCAGCGTGCCCGAACCGGCGGCGCAGGAACAGCATATCCCCGATCCGCAGCCGGTGCGGATCAAAGAACACCGGCAACTGCTTCCGATTTGTCAGCAGCTGCAGCCGAGTTCAGCGGCCTGGTGTTCACCGCCGCCATCACAGATGGCAGGGCGCACGCCCCACGCGGTATCGTACTGACCGAGGCAAAAGTAAAAAGAGACAGGTTTCGGGCCGCACCGCAAAACGGTAGACGCCGCAAGGCTTTTTCACCGTTCAAGGGCCTCCGTTCCGCGGAAAGGAAGCGGAAACGGACACCTTTGCCAACGGGTGAAGTGCGCCCATCTGAACACGATAACGACTTCTAAGGAGATCTACATATATGGCTACTATTCAAAGCAAAGGGATATTCCTCTCCCTTGTCGCCCAGTTGGACAAGCTGGCACGGCACAATCGACAAGGCAGCTTTCGTAC
>ERZ827488.2689-NODE-2689-length-16355-cov-5.924969_pt1 | contig 16355 bp, 15 predicted proteins | sample MGYA00519771_ERZ827488 | MGnify/ENA primary metagenome ERZ827488 (study PRJEB31778, sample SAMEA3449323) | human gut metagenome | biome: human gut; feature: human-associated habitat; material: faeces | place: United Kingdom | collected 2010/2012 ... | reverse complement strand
CAGAGGGATGGAAGCGCAGGCCGCCCTTGTAGGGGCCGATGGCGCTGTTGAACTGGACGCGGTAGCCGCGGTTCACCTGGACCTTGCCCTGATCATCGACCCAGGGCACACGGAAGGTGATGATGCGCTCGGGCTCGACCAGACGCTCGATCAGGCCGGCCTTCTCGTACTCGGGATGCTTCTCCACCACGGGCTGGATGCTCTCCAGCACCTCGCGGACAGCCTGCAGGAACTCAGGCTCATTGGCATTGCGCTGTGCAAGGCCATCGTAAACGCGCTTCAGGTATTCATTCGTCAGCATAATAGAATACTCCTTTTCCCATTATTTACACTCGCTCTGCCCACTATCACAGAGCGCTTTATCATTATAAAGCTTTGTGCAGCGATTTACAATAGAGGAAATCGGAAAATGTTTCAGTGAAGCCAAAATAAAAATGAATCCGCTTCACAGCGTCAGTGCCCGGCGGCGCTGGGGATCTCCTGCAATTCAAAGCGGTATTCCTGCGCGGCATCGGGGTATTTTGCCCTGTCCACGGGGCTGAGGAACATGGCAAGGGGCCGCAGCCAGAGCCCGCCGTCCCCGTAGAGCTTGCGGTAGACCACAAAAGGCTCCCCCGTTTCGGAATCGTTGGCAACGGCCTCTACCAGATAAAAGTCGCCCTTGAAGTGCCGGTACACCCGGCCGATCTTGAGTTCGTTCGGCATTTGCGTTCTCCTTTCTGCAGGGATATTCAAAAAATCCCCCGCAGGCGGCTGGCGCTGGCGGGGGACAGGCGCATGATTTACTTCTTCAGCAGCTTCTCGCAGGCATCGGCGGCACCCTCAAGGTACTGGCCGGGGTAGGCCTCGATCATGCCGGCATCAGAGCAGGCAGCCAGCTGGGGATCGATGGGGCACTTGGCCAGCACGGGCAGGCCGTGCTTTGCAGCCACCTCATCCACATGGCTCTCGCCGAACACGCTGATCTTCTTGCCGCAGTCGGGACAGACGATGTAGCTCATGTTCTCCACGATGCCCAGCATGGGCACCTTCATCATCTCGGCCATGTTCACGGCCTTGGCCACGATCATGCTGACCAGCTCCTGGGGGCTGGCAACGACCACGATGCCGTCCACGGGCAGGCTCTGGAACACGGTCAGGGGCACGTCGCCGGTTCCCGGAGGCATGTCCACGAACAGGAAGTCCACGTCCTTCCAGACCACATCGGTCCAGAACTGCTTGACCGCACCGGCGATCACGGGGCCGCGCCACACAACGGGGTCCTCCTCGTTCTCGACCAGCAGGTTGATGCTCATCACATCAATGCCCATCCGGCTCTGGATAGGCCAGCAGCCTTTTTCATCGGCCATGGCACGGCCATGGATGCCGAACAGCTTGGGGATGGACGGGCCGGTGATGTCGGCGTCGAGGATGCCGCAGTGGTAGCCGCGGCGTGCCATTGCACAGGCCAGCAGGGCGCTGGTCATGCTCTTGCCGACGCCGCCCTTGCCGGATACGACGCCGATGACCTTCTTGACGCTGCTGTGCGGGTTGGGTGCGTCATGCTGGGGCGCAGCATTGCGGGAAGAACACGCTGCCCCGCAGTTGGAGCAGTCATGGGTACATTCTTCGCTCATTGTCTCGTTGCGCACGGCCGTGGTACCGGGGTGCGCTTCCTCCTTGCATTCTTAGATCCGGTCTGGCGGAACATTCCCGCCAGATACGATATATATCATATCATAAAACTGGGAAAGAAACAACCCACGGCCCCGCTCATATTTCCCAGAGCAGTTTACATATTTATAAAAAGATACACTGGGGAAAGGGAGGGGTGCGCTGTGCGGCAGAGCTATCTGAAAAACGCAGCCCTGATGACCGGGGCGGACGTCCTGCTCCGTCTGGCGGGCATGGGGCTGCGCATCTGGCTGGCGAACGCCCTGGGCGGCGAGGGGATGGGATTGTACCAGCTGGTGCTGGCGGTCTATTCGCTCTTTGTCACGCTGGCGACGGCGGGCGTCTCGGTGGCGGCCACCCGCCTGATGGCTGAAGAGCTGGCCCGCAGCCCGGCGGAAGCCCGGGGGATGCTTCACTGTCTCCTGCTGGCGGGGGCCGGGCTGGGCGTGCTGGCGCTGGCGGCGCAGTTCGGGCTGGCGGGCCTCGCCGCAAAATGGTGGCTGGGCGATGTCCGGGCAGCGGGGGCGCTGCGTGTCTCGTCGCTGGGCCTGCCGTGGATGGCGGTGTCGTCGGTACTGCGGGGCTTTTTCATCGCCCGGCGGCAGGTGGAGCCAAACGTCCTGAGCCAGCTGGCCGAGCAGACCGTCCGCATCGGCATCGTATGGGCTGCGCTGGAGCGGGCCGACGCCCTCGGCTGGGACGTGGGCGGGCGCTGCACGGCAGTGCTGGGCGCAACGGCGGTCAGCGAGGCCGTCAGCACTGGGCTGATGGCACTTTTTTACCGTAAAGAGGCCCGCCGCTGCTTCGGTGCGCGGCCTGCCTGCCGCCCGCAGGAGCCGGGAAAGCGCCTCTGGGACATTCTCTGGCCGGTGGAGGGAGGACGTTGTCTCGCCAGTGCTCTCCACACCGCGGAGAATATGCTGGTGCCGGCCTGCCTGGCAGTCTATCTGCAGTTTTCCGGCGGGCGTGCCGAAGCCGTGGCCCAGTACGGCAGCCTCAAGGGGATGGCCCTGCCTCTGCTGACCTTTCCCTTCGGACTGCTGGGAAGCCTTTCCGTCCTGCTGATGCCCGAAATCACCCAGGCCCACCTCCGGGGCCAGAACGGGCGGCTGGCGGCTCTCATCGACAGGATGCTCCGGCTCACCGGCTATTTCTCGGCGCTGGCAGGAGCGGCGTTCTGGGTGTGGGGTCAGCCGCTGGCCGAAGCCCTCTACGGCAGCGCCGAGGCAGGCAGCTACCTCGTCATCCTCGGCCCGGCCATGCCGCTGATGTATCTCGAGAGCATGGTGGACGGTGCCATGAAGGGGGTAGGAGAACAGAAAGCCGTTTTCCGCTACAGCATGTGGGACTCCTGCCTCCGCATTGTGGGCGTGCTGCTCCTGCTGCCCCGCTTCGGGATGAAGGGCTTTCTTTTTGTGATATTGCTGTCCAGCTTCTACACATGCACCGCCAACACGGGGCGGCTGCTGTCCAGCTGCGGCCTGCGGCTGCAACTCTGGCGGTGGCTGGGCGCACCGGGCTTTGCGGGAGCCGTCAGCGCCGGGGCCGGGCTGGCCCTGCGGCATCTTTTAGCGGACTGGCTCACCGGCGGAGTCCTCTTGCAGCTGGCGGCGGTAGCGCTGGGTGGCGCGGGGATGGCAGTGGTCTGCTTTGCGGCGGCGTGGCCGCTGGGCCTCGGCGAAGAGCTGCGGGCCGTGGCGGCAGGGGAGAGGCGGCATAAGAAAAATGTCCAAAAAGTGAAATAGCTGGACACGGGGGAGAGAATCGAGTATAATACTAAAGATATTATGGGGTGATAGGCCCTTGAAATGAAAAACGGCAGCTGACATCTTCGGATGCCGGCCCCCGATGCAAAAGAGGATATGCTGTGAAGGAAAAGAAAACAAATCTGCTGCAGGTACTGGCCCGCCGGGCTCTGCTGGTGGCGCTGGACGGAGCCATCGTAGCCTTCAGCTTTTATTTCGCCCTGCTGCTGCGCGCAGACGGCGCTGTCGAGGCCTCCTGGTGGCCCCATAACCGCGCCCTGCTCTACGCGAATCTGCCCTGGATCGTGGCAGTCTACCTGCTCAGCTTTCTGGCCGGGCGGCTCTACACCATCCTTTGGAAGTACGCCGGGGAGCGTGACCTCATCCGTCTGGCCGGGATGATCGCCGTCCCGACGGGCATCGTCTATCTGGTCAACCGCTGCTTCATCCACGGCGTGCTTTTCAACTCGGCCAACGCCATGGCGGCGGTGCTCATTTTCCTGTTCATCGGCGGGAGCCGTCTGGCATGGCGGCTCTTCCTGAACCACCCGCTGGGCGAGCGTCTGCGCGGCAACACCAGCAAGGACCCCAACCGCCCTGTCATGATCGTGGGTGCGGGCGAGGCTGGTGCGTGGGCCATCAATGTCTGCAAGACCAACACCAGCTACGGCCATGTCATCGTGGCCGTGGATGATGACCCCAACAAGCTGGGCCAGACCATCCATGGTGTCCCGGTGCGCGGCACACTGGAAGAAATTCCTGACCTGTGTACCCGCTACAACATCCATACCATCATCGTGGCGATCCCGACCCTGAAGGGAAACCGCCTGAACCACGTCATCGACCTCTGCGTCTCCACCCACTGCGCCGTGCAGATGCTCAGCGACCCCCAGCTGGTGGGTGCAGGCACACCTCAGCAGGGCGCGTTCCGTGAGCTGAACACCGCCGATTTCCTCTCCCGTGAGGAAGTCACACTGGACACGGAGAAAATTTCCGGCTACCTCACCGGCAAGACCGTTCTGGTGACGGGCGGCGGCGGCAGCATCGGCAGCGAGCTCTGCCGTCAGGTCATGCGCTTCAAACCTGCAAAACTGCTTATCTTCGATATTTATGAGAACTGCGCCTATGAACTGCTGATGGAACTGCAGCAGAAGTATGGCCGTGATGTGCCGGTCACGGTGCTGGTCGGCTCCATCCGGGACAAGGCCCGTCTGGACGAGGTGTTTGAGACGTACCACCCGACGGTGGTGTTCCATGCTGCCGCCCACAAGCATGTCCCGCTGATGGAGATCAGCCCCGCCGAGGCCGTCAAAAACAATGTCTTTGGCACCAAGAATCTGCTCACCAGTGCCAGCGAACACGGCGTGGAGCGGCTGGTGCAGCTCTCCACCGATAAGGCCGTCAACCCCACCAGCGTTATGGGCTGCACCAAGCGCCTGTGTGAGATGCTTATCCAGACCTTCGCAGGCAACACCGACATGAAGTGCGTCGCCGTCCGCTTCGGCAATGTGCTGGGCAGCCACGGCAGTGTCATCCCGCTGTTTGAGGCGCAGATCAAAAAGGGCGGCCCCGTCACCCTCACCGATGCCAACATCGAGCGCTACTTTATGACCATCCCGGAGGCGGCACAGCTGGTGCTGCAGGCCGGTGCGCTGGCCGAGAGCGGCAGCATCTATGTGCTGGACATGGGCGAGCCGGTCAAGATCATGGACCTTGCAAAACAGCTCATCCGCTTCTACGGCTATGAGCCGGGCGTGAACATGGATATTAAGATCGTGGGTCTGCGCCCCGGCGAAAAACTCTACGAAGAACTGATGATGGACGAGGAGCAGGACAAGATGCGCCGCACCGTCCACAATAAGATCTTCGTGGCTCCGCCTCGGAACATCGACCTGGGCGAGTTCTACCAGCAGCTCCAGGAGCTGGCCGTCGCCGCCGAGCACAACGACGACAGCGTGGTGGAGCAGTTGGCCAAAATGGTGCCTACCTTTACCCCCACCCGCGAGAACCTCAAGCTGTAAAACCGCTGGCTGCACGGCGCCTTTGCTGTGTAAAAATATATGAGAGGGATGTACAATCATGGAAAAGAAACCGTTTTTGACTGAGTCGATGGCTCAGGACATCATTCAGGACGTACCCACCCCCTTCCACGTCTATGACGAGAAGGGCATTCGCGAGAACGCCCGCCGCATCAACAAGGCATTCAGCTGGAACAAGGGCTTCCGCGAGTATTTTGCGGTCAAGGCTCTGCCGAACCCCGTCATCCTCCAGATCCTGAAGGAAGAGGGCTGCGGCGTGGACTGCTCCTCTCTGACTGAGCTGATGCTCAGCGAAGTGTGCGGCTTCAGCGGCAGCGACATCATGTTCTCCTCCAACCAGACCCCTGTGGAGGACATGAAGAAGGCTTACGAGCTGGGCGCTTATATCAACCTCGACGACGCCACGATGGTGGACTTCCTCGACCGCGTGGCCGGTGTGCCGGAGAACATCTTCTGCCGCTACAATCCGGGCGGCACCTTCCAGCTGGGCGAGAGCAAAGAGGGCTTCCAGGTCATGGACAAGCCCGGCGACGCCAAGTACGGCATGACCGAGGAGCAGATGATCGACAGCTACAAGAAGCTGGCTGCAAAGGGTGCCAAAAACTTTGGCATCCACGCCTTCCTCGCCTCCAACACCATCTCTGACGCCTATTATCCTGAGCTGGCAGGTATCCTCTTCCAGCTGGCTGTCCGCGTCCAGAAGGCCACCGGCGTACATATCGCCTACATCAACCTGTCCGGCGGTGTCGGCATCCCGTACCGCCCCGAGCAGACTGAAAACGACATCATGGCCATCGGCGAGGGCGTTCGCAAGAAGTTTGAAGAAATCCTGGTCCCCGCCGGCATGGGCGATGTCTCCATCTTCACCGAGATGGGCCGCTTCACCACCGGCCCCTACGGCGCTCTGGTAGCTACTGCCATCCACGAGAAGCACATCTATAAGGAATACATCGGTCTGGATGCCTGCGCGGCCAACCTGATGCGCCCCGCCATGTACGGCGCTTACCACCACATCACCGTGCTGGGCAAGGAAGACGCACCCCACGACCACAAGTACGATGTGGTCGGCGGTCTGTGCGAGAACAACGACAAGTTTGCCATCGACCGTATGCTGCCCAAAATCGACATCGGCGACATCGTGTATATCCACGACACCGGTGCGCACGGCTCTGCCATGGGTTACAACTACAACGGCAAGCTGCGCAGCGCCGAGGTCCTGCTCTGCGAGGACGGCTCTCACCGCCTCATCCGCCGTGCCGAGACTCCCCGCGACTACTTTGCAACGCTGGACTTCCTGCCCTTCATGAAGCCGCTGCTGGGCGAGTACAACGACGACTGAGCACGCTTCTGACTCCATCAAACCAGAATAAAGCGAGGAACGACGCAGATGTTTTTTGGATTCCAACTCACCTGTGGCCTGATGCTGGTCTTTTACGGCTATTCGGTCATGAAAAATCCACGGGTCTGGGGCGACCAGGGCCGTCAGGCCGTCAAGGCCGAAAATTTCCCCGAGTACTGCCGCCAGAACGGCCTGTTTTTCCTGAAAGCTGGCTTCATCATGGCGCTCATTGGTGCGCTGGACGCGCTGGTAACGCTTTCGGGTCTGCTGTACGTCCTGCTGTACCTGTTCGGGCTGGCGTTTGCGTTCTACCCGCTGACCCGCTGGTGCAAGGAGAACGAGGGCTTCTCGTGGCCCTGGCCCCGCGTCGAGAGCGAGAAAAAGCGCATCAAGAAACTGCGCCGGCAGCAGGAGGCCGAAAAGGCGGAACGAGAAGAAAAGTAAATAGCAAAAAATAAGAGGTCGCTGTAAAAGCAACCTCTCAGTCTCACTTCGTTCGACAGCTCCCCCTACCGAGGGGAGCCTCTGGCGAAGAGATTGGGCTTTCTGCCATGCCAAAGCCTCCCCTCGATAGGGGAGGCAGCACGGCGAAGCCGTGACTGAGAGGTTGAACACAGCGGCCTCTTTTTGTTTTCTTAAATCAAACCATTTTCTTTGCAGTAGTGGTAAATACCATCCTCAGCACAGGGACGACAAACCTCGCTGGCGATGGCTTTCAAATCGGCAGAGGCGTTGCCCATGGCAACGCTTTGACCGACAGCCTGAAACATTTCTATATCGTTGTTGCCGTCGCCGAAAGCCATTGCATCCTCGGGCGTCAGGCCGTAATAGGCCAGAACTTTCTGGATACCGGCTCCTTTTCCGCCGGAGATGGGGATGATGTCCACCGCCCTGTCCCACCAGGCAGCGATTTTTGCACCGCTCGTGCCTTTGAGAATGGCGGGCCAGTCGCTTTCGCGGCAGCCCATCAGCAACTGGAAAACTTCACCTCGGGAGACTTCATCAAACTTATCGGAAATGACCGGCGCTCGTCCGCCGATGGCGTAATATGCCGTCAAATCGTCATCCGTCCCGTTGGAGAGCAGCTGCGTCCGTCCTGCAACCGACACCGGACGGCCAAGCGCTGCGGCGTTTTGAATCAGCGTCTGCACATCCTGCGGCGGGATGGGGCTGACAAAAATATCTCCGCGACGGTCGTAGCAGTAGGAGCCGTTGTAGGTGAGAAAGACATCGAACTCCACGCCGTCGAATTTCGGCACAATGAGCGGAGAACGCCCGGTGGCGATGGCCAGCAGGATGCCGTTTTGCTGTAAGCGGCGCAGAGCGTCCAGTGTCCGCTCAGTAATACGCTTTTTCTCCATGTCGATGAGGGTGCCGTCGATGTCGAAAAAGATGATGCGGGGCTTGTGCATGGTGCTGTACCTCCAATGCAAAAAGAGGGGAGAGGCTTACTTACGGGTCTTGCGGTCAGGATACATCAACAGCCTCCTGCCTGCTCTTGTCCAGCCCATCGAACTGCTTTACGATCTGCGGGTCTTTCAGCTTGATGACCTTGCCGGAGAGGTAGTGGAGGGTATTTTCCTCGGGGATGTCGAGGAAGCTGATACGGACGGCGCAGAGGGCTTGCGTCCGGGTGCCGGTGCGCTCATTCATCTTGCGGTTGCCGTACTTGATGTCGCCCAGCACCGGCTTGCCCAGATAGGCCAGATGGGCGCGTATCTGGTGAGTGCGGCCGGTGATGAGGCCGATGCGGCAGAGGGCGAAGGGGCCAGCCGTCCGCAGCACGTCCACATCGGTGATGATCTGCTTGCGGCGCTCGTTCTGGGACTGGTGGGCGTGGATACTCACCTTATTGTTCTTCTCGTCGTGCTCCCACCATGCAGTGAAGCGCCCGCTCTGGGGGATGCCCACCGTGATGGTGTAGTATTCCTTCTTGAGCAGGTCGGTGCGGATGATCTCGTTCATGTCCCGGAGGGCGGCGTAGCTCTTGGCCGCGATGACGAGGCCCTCAGTGCCGCGGTCGAGGCGGTTGCAGATGCCGGGCTTGAAGCGGTTCTCGCCCTGGGGGTCGTACTCGCCCTTCTGGGCCAGATACTGGGTGAAGGCGTCCACAAGGTTTGCGTCGCCGGTGCGGTCGCTGTGGCAGAGCAGGTGGGTGGGCTTGTAGAGGACGGCAATGTTCTCATCCTCGTAGATGACCGTCACCTTGGGCTGGTTCTGCTGCTTTTTTGGGGCGGGCTTGCGGGTTGGCCTTGCACCCTCGGGCGGGAAGAATTCGTCGTTGATGTAGAGCTCGATGAGGTCGCCGGCCTTGATGCGGTCTTCGGGTACACCCTTTTTGCCGTTGACCTTGATGCGCTTGTTGCGGAAGCTCTTGTATAAAAGGCTGGTAGGGAAGTCACGGGTCACGCTCTGGACAAAGCGGGAGAGGCGGACACCCTCGTCGTTGGCGGTGGCAGTGTATTGTTTCATGTTCGTTTTCCTTATATAAAAAGTATCTGATACACCTATAATAATCTACTCTCCCCGTGAAGTCAACGCAGAATATTTTCTGTCGGCTCTTGTCTTTTGCCGAAAATGGGGTACTATAAAAGAAACGACTACAAACAAAGGAGCGCAGCTATGGCAGGACAGAACATAAGCCACGAGGGTCACCGGCAGCGGATGCGTGCCCGGGTGGAGCAGTACGGGCTGGAAAGCCTCGCACCCCACGAGGCACTGGAATATCTGCTCTACATCACCAACGCCCGCCGGGATACCAACGGCATCGCCCACGCGCTGCTGGAGCGGTTCGGCAGCTTTGCCGGTGTGCTGGAAGCCAGTGAAGAAGAACTCTGCCGTGTGCCGGGCGTCGGCCCGGCCAGCGCCCGGATGCTGCATCTCCTGCCCGAGGTGAGCCGGTACTACGAGCACAGCCGCACCAGCACCGAAGGTGCATTGACGACTACTGAGCGGCTGGCGGCTTACCTGAAACCCCGCTTCGCCGCAGCAAAACAGGAGAAAGCCCTGCTCCTTTCGCTGGACAGCCGCAGCCGGGTAAAGAGCGTGTACTGGCTCAAAGAGGGGAACGCCCGGATGGTGAGCCTCGAGGTGAAGGACGTCGTCTCGGCGGCGCTCCGGGGCGGGACAGAAAGCGTCGTGCTCTGCCACAACCATCCCAACGGTGTGCCGCTGCCCTCCCGCGAAGACCTTGCCGCCACCGAGAACATCGTCCGTGCGCTGGGGCTGGTCAAGATACGCCTGCGCGACCACATCATCCTCGCCGAAAACGACTACTTCTCCATGCGGGAATCCAACCGCCTGCCTTTTTACGACTTCGAGACCGGCGCAATGTTACGCCCATATGGAAGAGAATGATTTACATTATAAAATAATTGTGGTATAATGACTGCGATAGATACAACTAATCGTAGTTTTGAAAAGGAGGGCTTTTTGTGGCAGAGGAAAAATTCCATCTGGTGTCGTCCTACGCCCCCACGGGCGACCAGCCGCAGGCCATCGCACAGCTGGTAGAGGGGGTAGAGCGGGGCGACCGCTGCCAGACCCTGTTGGGCGTCACCGGCAGCGGCAAGACCTTCACGATGGCGAACGTCATCGCCCAGTGCAACCGCCCGACGCTGGTGCTGGCCCACAACAAGACGCTGGCCGCCCAGCTCTGCACCGAGTTCCGCTCGTTTTTCCCGGACAACGCCGTGGAATATTTCGTCTCCTACTACGACTACTACCAGCCGGAGGCCTATATCCCCAGCACCGATACCTATATTGAAAAGGACAGCGCTATCAACGACGAGATAGACCGCCTGCGCCACTCGGCCACGGCGGCGCTCTCGGAGCGGCGGGACGTCATCATCGTCGCGTCGGTGTCCTGCATCTACTCGCTGGGCGACCCCATCGACTATCGCAGCATGGTCATCAGCCTGCGGCCCGGGATGCAGATGGAGCGGGACGAGTTGTGTGAAAAGCTGGTGACGCTGCAATATGAGCGCAACGATGTCAATTTCATCCGCAATAAGTTCCGCGTCCACGGCGACATCGTGGACATCTATCTGGCTTATATGAGCGAGCTGGCCATCCGGGTGGAGTTCTTCGGCGACGAGATCGACCGCATCACCGAGTTCAACCCCCTCACGGGCGCCAAGCAGAACGTGGTCAAGCATGTTGCCATCTTCCCGGCCAGCCACTATATCGTCAGCGCCGACAAAAAGGCTGCCGCCATTGAAAAGATTCGCGCCGAGTGCGACGCGCAGGTGAAGCAGTTCACCTCGGAAGGTAAGCTCATCGAGGCCCAGCGCATCCAGCAGCGGACGAACTACGACATTGAGATGCTGACGGAAGTGGGTATCTGCAAGGGCATCGAGAACTATTCTGCCGTTCTGTCGGGCCGTGCGGCGGGCAGTATGCCCACGACTCTGCTTGACTATTTCCCGGACGACTTCCTGCTCTTCGTAGACGAGAGCCATGTCACCCTGCCGCAGGTGCGGGCCATGTACGGTGGCGACTACGCCCGCAAAAAGACGCTGGTGGAGTACGGTTTCCGTCTTCCGTCGGCCTTTGACAACCGCCCCCTCAAGTTCGAGGAAGTGGAATCTAAGCTCAACCAGATGATATTTGTCTCGGCCACCCCCGGCGAGTACGAGCGGAAGAACAGCACCCAGGTGGCCCAGCAGGTCATCCGGCCCACTGGTCTGCTGGATCCGCTCATCTCGGTGCGCCCCGTAGAGGGGCAGGTGACTGACCTTCTGGGCGAGATAAACGCTCGCATCGAGCGGCATGAGCGCGTCCTGGTCACGACGCTGACCAAGAAAATGGCCGAAGATCTGACGGATTACTTTACCGAACAGGGGATAAAGGTCAAGTATATGCACCACGAGGTGGACACCTTCGAGCGGATGGAGATCATCAAAGACCTCCGCCTCGGCACCATCGACGTGGTGGTGGGCATCAACCTGCTGCGTGAGGGCCTCGACTTGCCCGAGGTCAGCCTTGTGGCCATCCTCGACGCCGACAAAGAGGGCTTCCTCCGCAGCGAGACGAGCCTGATTCAGACCATCGGCCGCGCCGCCCGCAACGCCGAGGGCCTGGTCATCCTGTACGCCGATACCGTTACCCCCTCCATGCGGGCAGCCATGGACGAGACGGAGCGCCGCCGGAAGCTGCAGGACGACTTCAACAAGGCCCACGGCATTATCCCGCAGACCATCCGCAAGAGTGTCCGCGAGATGGTGGAGATCAGCCACAGCGCCGAGGAGGCCTCCAAGCTGTCGAAGAAGAAGCTTTCTGACCGTGAGCGAGCTGAGACCATCGCACGTCTGGAGAAGGAAATGAAAGAGGCCAGCCGTATGCTGGAATTCGAATATGCCGCCCTGCTGCGTGACCAGATCATCGAACTGCGGGGGGAGAAATAAACCGAACCGAGAAACGACCTATGAAAAAGTACCTTTCCTATATCTACGTGATCCTCAGCGCCGTGTGCTGGGGCTTTATCGGTTTTTCCAACCGTATGCTCACGGAGGTGGGCGTATCGCTGGGCAACCGGGTGTTCATCCGGAACTTCGGCACGCTGGTGATCCTGACCATCGTATTCGCCCTGTTCCACCGTCAGGTGTTCCGCATCAAGCTGAAGCATCTGCCCATTTTCCTGTGCTCCGGCCTGCTCAGCATCCTGACGCTGAGCCTGGTCTACTTCCAGTGCCAGACCATGTGCTCCCTGTCGGTGGCGGCGGTGCTGCTGTATCTGGCCCCGTCCTTTGTGGTCATTTTCAGCGCCGTGCTGTGGAAGACACCGCTGACGAAGCGCAAGCTCATCGCCCTGGTGGTGTCCCTGCTGGGATGCGTGATGGTCAGCGGCATCATCGGCGGCGATATGACCGCCTCCTGGGCGGGTATCGGCCTGGGCGTGCTGTCCGGCCTGTGCTACGCCAGCTATACGGTGTTTGCCCACTACGGTCTGGCCCATTACGAGAGCTATACCATGATTTACTGGACATTTCTGGTGGCGGGGCTTGGCTCGGTATTTTTCGCGGACTTCGAGACGCTGCCGCTGGCCTTTTCCGGCACGCAGGGCATCGTGGGCGTGTGCGGTGTGGTGATCGTGGCCACGGTGCTGCCCTATATCTTCTATACGAAGGGGCTTGAGGGCGTGGAAAGCGGCCGCGCCTCCATCATTACCAACATCGAGCCGGTGGTGGAGACCCTCGTAGGCGTGTTCGTGTTTAAGGAGGCGCTGACCGTCTGGACCGTGTTGGGTATGGCCTGCGTGTTCGGCTGCGTGATCCTGCTGGCCAATGGAGATAAAAAATGCGAAGAAAAACCTGCCAAGTCCTGAACGGCTTTCACCTGAAGCTCATCGCCGCCTGCACCATGTTCATTGACCACATGGGGCACACGCTGTTCCCAACGGTTTTGTGGCTGCGCTGCATCGGACGGCTCGCCTTTCCCATCTTCTGCTTCCTCATCGCCGAGGGCTGCGTCTACACCCGCGATCGGAGGAAATACGCCCTGCGGCTGCTGGCGTTTGCCCTGCTGTCCGAAGTCCCCTTCGACCTGATGGTGGGCGGCACGGTGTGGTATCCCTATTCCCAGAACGTGCTGTGGACGCTGTTGGCCGGTGCGCTGATCTGCTGGTGTGTCGATTGGGCGCTGCGAAAGAAAACGCCGGCGGCCTTTTTGCTCACCGGCGCGGCCGTGGCCGCCGCGTTCTGCCTGCTGGAGCTGGCCGGGACGGACTATCGGGGCTGGGGTATGCTGCTGGTGGTGCTGTTCTACGGTGTCCGCCGCGTGTCCTGCGGCACCGTCGTGAAGCGAACGGCGCAGGCGGTGGGACTGGCGGTATTCAGCATCGGCATTATGGGCGGCGTGTCCATCGAGCTGTGGTCGCTGGCGGCACTGCTGCCCCTCTGGCTCTACAATGGTCGGCGCGGCTATTCCAACCGGGCGGTGCAGTACGGCTTTTACGCCTTTTACCCCGTGCATATCCTGATACTGTCCCTCATCGCCCTGTATGTGTAAACAGATAAGGAGGCTGGCCCTATGGCAAAGAACAAAGAAGAAAAAACCAACGTCATGCGGACGCTGGACCAGAAGAAAATACCCTATACCGCCCACAGCTACGACCCGGATGGCCCCATCGACGGCGTGTCCGTGGCGCAGATACTGGGCCAGCCGGCGGAGCAGGTGTTCAAAACGCTGGTGACCCAGGGACACAGCGGAAACTATTTTGTCTGTGTGTTGCCGGTGGAGCACGAGCTAAACTTAAAAAAGGCAGCCAAGGTGTTTGGAGAAAAATCGCTGGAGATGATTCCGGTTGCCAAAATCAATGCGGTCACTGGATACATCCGCGGCGGATGCTCTCCCATCGGGATGAAGAAAAGCTACCGGACGGTCTTTGACTGCTCGGCACAGCAGCAGGAAACGATGGTGGTCAGCGGGGGAAAGATTGGTTTTCAGATTGAAGCCAAGCCTGACGACCTGCTCAAAGCCTGCGGCGGTGTCTATGCGGAGATTTTGGCAGAGTAACAGAAGATGCAGCACCAAAGGAGGAAACGGATGGAAGAGATTTGCAAACTGGGCAAGGAATCCCTGAAAGAAATCGTGGCATTTGACTGCCTTTGCTTTCCGAACGACTTTTGGCGGCAGGAAGACTGGGAGAATTTGCTGAAAGATGAATGTGCCATCTACTATGCTCTGCTGGACGGCGAGCAAATTGTCGCCGGGCTGTTTCTCTACAACTGGCAGGGAAAGCGGGACTATGTCAAAATCATGAGTCTTGCAGTCCATCCAAAGTACCGCAAGCAGGGCTTAGGAGAGCGGCTGCTGCGTCACGCAGAGCGGGAGATGAGGCAGCTTGGGATGACAAAGTTCTGCGGAGAAACCAGAGCGTCCAACAATGCCATGCAGCGGTTGTTTACAAGGTGTGGCTATCGGCTGGAGTGGGTGGAGGAAAATTACTACCAGCATCCCGACGAAAGTGCATACAAGTATATCCTGCAATAAGATGAGAAAAAGCAATAGGCGCAGACCAAACGGTCTGCGCCTATTTGTTATAGAAAAAGTTTTTGCAATGACTTATTTTTTAGCTTCCTTTGCCCAGCTGTCTTTAAGTCCGACAATCTGGTTAAAGACGCCTTCGTCCTTGCTGTCCTTGCAGAAGTAGCCGGTGCGGACAAACTGGAATTTGTCGCCCGATTTTGCCTCTGCCAGAGCCGGCTCCAGCTTGCAGTTGTGCAGCTCGGTCAGCGAGTTCGGGTTGAGGTAGTCCAGATAGTTGGTGCCTTCCGGTACGTCGTTGACATTTTCCAAGGTGAACAGGTAGTCATACAGACGAACGGTGGCATCGATGGCATATTTTGCGGATACCCAGTGGATGGTGCCTTTGATCTTTCTGCCGTCAGCCGGGTTGCCGTTGCCGGTTTCCAGGTCAGCGGTGCAATGCAGCTCGACGATGTTGCCCTGCTCGTCCTTGATGATTTCATTGCATTTTACAATGTAAGCGCCCATCAGACGAACCTCGCCGTCCGGTTTCATGCGGAAGAACTTCGGAGGCGGTACCTCGGCAAAGTCGTCGGCATCAATGTACAGTTCGCGGGTGAACGGAACCGCTCTGACACCGGCTTCCTCATTTTTCGGGATGTTTGGCAGCTCGAAGGTTTCTTCCTTGTCTTCCGGGTAGTTGGTGATGACCACTTTAATCGGGTGCAGGACAGCTACGCGGCGCTGTGCGGTGGTGTTCAGCTCGTCGCGGATGCAGTGTTCCAGAAGACCGATGTCCACGATGCTGTATGCTTTGGCTACGCCGGCTTTTTTAACAAATTCGTTGATAGCAGTCGGGGTGTAGCCGCGGCGGCGCAGACCACAGATGGTAGGCATTCTCGGGTCATCCCAGCCGTCTACCTTTTTAGTTTCCACCAGCTCGCGCAGGTAGCGTTTGCTCATGACAGTGTGGGTGACGTTCAGGCGGGCAAACTCGTACTGATGCGGTTTGTGCTCAAAGCCGATGTTGTCCACTACCCAGTCGTACAGAGGGCGGTGGTTCTCAAATTCGATGGAGCACAGCGAATGGGTGATGCCTTCAAGTGCGTCCTGAATCGGATGTGCATAGTCGTACAGCGGATAAATGCACCATTTGTCGCCAGTATTGTGATGGCTGATGTGAGCGATACGGTAGATGACCGGATCTCTCATATTCATATTCGGAGAAGCCATATCGATTTTCGCCCGGAGGACCTTCTCCCCGTCTGCGTACTTGCCTTCCCGCATTTCTTCGAATAATTTCAGGTTTTCCTCTACAGAACGATTTCTATAAGGACTTTCTTTTCCGGGTTCTTTCAATGTCCCGCGGTATTCTCTCATCTGTTCTGCGGTAAGATCTCGTCCGCGCTCAGGTCGCAGACGTAAGCTTTGCCCTTCTTGATGAGATCCAGCGCACAATCATACATTTCATCAAAATAGTCGGACGCCCAAAGCCGGTTGTCCCACTGAAATCCCAGCCACTTCACATCTTCCTCGATGGAATCTACATATTCCACGTCCTCCTTGACCGGGTTTGTATCGTCATAACGCAGATTGCACTGACCACCGTAC
>ERZ827488.2684-NODE-2684-length-16397-cov-4.375841_pt1 | contig 16397 bp, 9 predicted proteins | sample MGYA00519771_ERZ827488 | MGnify/ENA primary metagenome ERZ827488 (study PRJEB31778, sample SAMEA3449323) | human gut metagenome | biome: human gut; feature: human-associated habitat; material: faeces | place: United Kingdom | collected 2010/2012 ... | reverse complement strand
ATAATATGAAGCTGTATGAAAAGGTGAGTGAGGGTGATAAGCTTGCACAGTATTATCCGCCGACGAAAGGTGTGTTTGGATTTGATGTAAAGGGGAAACTTTTAGCACCGAAGGCGGGCAAACCAAAATCCAATCTGCGCGGCAAAGGATTTACCGTGTAAGAGGACGGTAATACCTATTATGCAGCCATTGACGGTAAAGTTGAATACTGTAACTATGATTTGCGTATCGTGAATGTATTGGACATCAGTGGTGACGTTGATTTGAATATTGGTAATATTGATTTTAATGGGGATGTCAATATCACCGGAAATGTTATTACCGGTGTAACAATCCGGGCAATGGGCAGCATCTATATCGGTGGCTATGTAGAGGGTGCGGTGATTAAGTCAAATAAAGATATCGTTTTAAATAAAGGCGTCAACGCCAATGGCATCGGACAGATTGAAGCCAAAGGGAATATTTCGGCACGTTTTTTTGAGAATGCGATTGTTTATGCGGAAGGCGATGTCAATGCAGGCTATATTTTAAGCAGTAAGATTATGGCACTTGGCAAAGTCATTGTACAGGGAAGCAGAGGAACGATTCACGGCGGTGATGTAACAGGTGTTATGGGGATTGAAACCTCCAATGCCGGTAATGCATCTTATGCACCGACCAATTTAAGAATCGGAGCAACAAAGAAACTCCGTATGGATTATGCCAATATTATTGTACAGTTAAAGGATATTGATTCCCAGATTGAAATGTATGAGAGTGCATTGAAGAAACTGACGATGGTAAGGGATGTGAAACCTGAGGCATTTGACAGCGTTTCTTATACGAAAATCTGTCAGTCCAAGATTATAAAGAGTGCGGAGAAGGCTAAGTGTGAGCAGGAAAGCAAGCGGCTATACGATTTGATTAAAGAGTCCGGAAAAGCTGTTGTAAAGGTTGATTCCAAAATCTTTCCGGGAGCACGTATTTATATAGAAGCCAAGGTTTATGAACCGGCGGATACACTGGTACATGTTTTAGTCCGAAAGGTCAATGACAGTATCGTTGTAAGGGATTATGAAGAATAGTGGAGGAACAATCCGATGATAGAGGAAGTTGTATCGGTAGATTTGGCAGTTCATGAAAGACTGACGGTGAGAAAAAACAGACTTGCACCGAAACAGCTTACAGGAAATGAAAAGCGAATTTCCATTGTGACGGGTACGCATGGAGATGAACTGGATGGGCAGTATGTCTGCTATGAGATTGTGAAGCAGCTGAATGCACATCCTGAGAAGTTGAAAGGAATTGTTGATATATATCCAGATGTGAATCCTCTTGGACTTGATACAGGTTCAAGAGGAATCCCTATGTTTGACCTTGATATGAACCGGGTTTTTCCGGGAGATAACAATGGTGCGATTACGGAATATCTGGCTGCCGGGATTATTGATGATATTATTGGAAGCGATATGTGTCTGGATATTCATTCCAGCAATATTTTTGTCAAAGAAGTGCCGCAGGTGCGTTTAAATGATGACAACGAAGAGAAGCTTCTGCCGTATGCAAAGCTGCTCAATGCGGATTTTGTCTGGATTTATTCATCTATTACAGTGTTGGAAGCAACACTTGCCTACAGCCTCAATAATATGGGTGTGCCGACTTTAGTGGTTGAAATGGGTGTGGGACACCGTATCAATAATGCATACTGCCATCAGCTGATAGACGGCATTTTTAATATGCTGATTCATATGGGAATATGGGAGGATGAAGCACCGCAGGTGAAACAGCCGATTATTTCTACCGAAGGAGAAGTCAGCATTATCAATGCTGCTCAGACCGGTGTGTTTGTTGCAGCAACAGACCATATGGGAGCAATTGAGATGGGAACGCATATCGGCGATATAATTGAGCCGATAGAAGGAAAGGTGATTCAGAGAATTGAGTCACCGACAAATGGAATTATATTTACCCTGCGGGAAAATCCGGTTGTATACAAAGGTGCGTTGATTGCCCGGGTATATGGAGGAAAAGCATGAAAAAGATTGAGTTATATAGATTAAAAGGCCTCTACCGGGAAGATTTTGTTGTAGAGGGCTACCGGTTCGGCGGAGAGGAGAATTCAGCCTGTATCGTCGGGGCGTTGCGGGGAAATGAAATGCAGCAGCTCTATATCTGTTCACAGCTGATTAAAGTTTTAAAAGAGCTGGAAGCACACGGGGCGATTACACACGGACACGGCATTCTGGTTGTGCCGACGGCAAACAGTTATTCCATGAATGTTGGCAAACGGTTCTGGGCAGTGGATAATATAGATATTAACAGAACCTTTCCGGGCGATCTGCGTGGAGATACCACAAAGCAGATTGCGGGAGAACTGTTTGAAAAGGTAAAAGGATACAGCTACGGTATCCAGTTTGCAAGCTTTTATATGCCGGGGGATTTTATCCCGCATGTGCGCATGATGGAAACCGGCTATCAGAATGCAAGCCTTGCGAATCTGTTCGGGTTACAGTATGTAGTTATCCGAAAGCCAAAGCCGATGGATACGGTAACACTAAATTATAACTGGCAGATGAACGGAACAAATGCATTTTCGATTTATACCAACAGCACTGATCTGGTGGATGACCGTTCAGCAAGGCAGGCTGTGTCATCGGTGCTTCGTTTTCTGACCCGCATGGGCATTTTAAAATATAACAACCACAGCGGCTATATTGCCAGTGTGATTAATGAATATGACCTGCTTCCGGTAAAAACATATGATGCCGGATTTTACAGGCATTTGAAAAATCCGGGAGACCCGGTATTTCACGGCGATCTGATTGCACAGGTAATTGATCCGTATGAGGGAGAAGTCAAAAGTGAAATCTATTCCCAGACGGACGGTATCGTATTTTTTGCGCATACGGCACCGATGGTTACGGGAAATGAGGTTGTATATAAGATTATACGAAGAATGCATGAGTAGTTATTGTTTAATTTTGACAGATATGCTACAATGATACTTATTTCAATAATACATTAAAGCGGGGCGCGGTAAAGTTTGCACCCGGCAGAATTTTAGGAGGAAAAGATGAGCGGCGTTAAAAGAGTTTTTGTTGAAAAGAAAAAACCATATGCTGTAAAAGCAAAAGAGCTTCATGATGAGATTGCAGGATATTTGGGAATTAAGACGATTTCACAGGTAAGGGTTTTAATCCGTTATGATATTGAGAATCTTTCAGAGGAAACTTATACACAGGCATTGACAACGGTATTTTCAGAACCACCGGTTGATGATGTATATGAAATGGAATTTCCGGCAGATGCTGATGATTTCGTATTTTCCGTAGAATATCTTCCGGGACAGTTTGACCAGAGAGCAGATTCCGCTGTACAGTGTGTACAGTTCCTTGATGGAGATGCGCAGCCGATCATCCGTTCTGCAACAACTTATGTAATAGAAGGAAATGTAACAGACGAAGAATTTGATGCGATCAAACATCACTGCATCAACCCGGTAGACTCCCGTGAGACAGGACTTGAAAAACCGGAAACACTGGTTACCGTATTCCCGGAACCGGAAGATGTTAAGATTTTTGACGGATTTAAAGAAATGTCCGAGGCAGATCTCAAAGCCCTCTATGACTCCCTGAATCTTGCAATGACATTCAAGGATTTCCAGCACATCCAGAACTACTTCAAAAACGAAGAAAAACGTGATCCTTCCATGACAGAGATCCGAGTACTCGATACCTACTGGTCTGATCACTGCCGTCATACCACATTCTCCACAGAACTTACAGACGTGAAGTTCGATGAAGGTGACTACAAAGAACCAATCGTAAAAACATACGAAAAATACCTTGCTGACAGAGAAGTTCTCTACAAAGGCCGTGATGACAAATTTGTCTGCCTGATGGATCTTGCTCTGATGGCAATGAAAAAACTCAAATCCGAAGGAAAACTGGCTGATCAGGAAGAATCCGATGAGATCAATGCCTGCAGTATTGTTGTACCGGTAGATGTAGATGGCAAAGAGGAAGAGTGGCTTATCAACTTTAAGAATGAGACACACAACCATCCGACAGAGATCGAGCCATTTGGTGGTGCTGCTACCTGCCTTGGCGGTGCAATCCGCGACCCGCTTTCCGGACGTACTTATGTATATCAGGCAATGCGTGTGACAGGTGCTGCTGATCCGACTGTATCCGTAAAAGAAACGCTCAAAGGTAAACTTCCGCAGAAGAAACTGGTCAGAAGTGCTGCTCATGGATACAGCTCATATGGTAACCAGATCGGTCTGGCTACCGGCTATGTCAAAGAAATCTATCATCCGGACTACGTTGCAAAACGTATGGAGATCGGTGCCGTTATGGGTGCAGCTCCGAGACGTGCCGTTATCCGTGAAAACTCCGATCCGGGAGATATCATCATCCTTCTGGGAGGACGTACCGGCCGTGACGGTATCGGTGGTGCAACAGGTTCCTCCAAGGTACACACAGAGGCTTCCATCGAAGTCTGCGGTGCAGAAGTACAGAAAGGTAACGCACCTACAGAGCGTAAGATCCAGCGTATGTTCAGACGTGAAGAAGTCAGCTACATCATCAAAAAATGTAACGACTTTGGTGCAGGCGGTGTATCCGTTGCCATCGGTGAGCTTGCAGATGGACTTCGCGTAGATCTTGACAAAGTTCCGAAAAAATATGCCGGCCTTGACGGAACAGAGATCGCAATCTCTGAATCCCAGGAGCGTATGGCAGTTGTTGTAGATCCAAAAGATGTTGACAAATTCCTTGGCTTTGCAAACGAAGAAAACCTCGAAGCAATCCCGGTTGCAGTCGTTACCGAAGAGCCACGCCTTGTTCTTACATGGAGAGGCAAAGAGATCGTTAACATTTCCCGTGCATTCCTTGATACCAACGGTGCACATCAGGAAACAACTGTAGAGGTTGAGATCCCGAACAAAGACGGAAACCTTTTCGAAGAAAGACCAGACGTTGCCGATGTTAAGGCAAAATGGCTGGAGACACTTGCTGACCTCAACGTATGCTCCCAGAAAGGCCTCGTTGAAATGTTCGACGGTTCTATCGGTGCAGGCAGCGTATTTATGCCATACGGTGGTCAGTATCAGCTTACAGAGACACAGAGCATGGTTGCAAAAGTTCCGGTACAGAACGGAAAAACTGATACAGTTACCATGATGAGTTACGGCTTTGATCCATATCTCTCTTCCTGGAGCCCATATCACGGAGCTGCTTATGCAGTAACAGAATCTGTAGCAAGAATCGTAGCTACAGGTGGTGATTACAAGAAGATCCGCTTCACATTCCAGGAATACTTCCGTCGTATGACCGAAGATCCAAAGAGATGGAGCCAGCCATTCTCCGCACTCCTTGGTGCCTATGCAGCACAGATGGGATTCGGACTTCCGTCCATCGGTGGTAAAGACAGTATGTCCGGTACCTTCAATGAGATCGACGTGCCTCCAACGCTTGTTTCCTTTGCAGTAGACGTAGCCAAGATCCAGGACGTGATCACACCTGAACTCAAAAAAGCAGGAAACAAACTTGTATGGCTCCGCGCACCGCGTGATCAGTACGATTTGCCGGATTACGCAGGAATCATGGATCAGTACGAAAAACTCCACAATGATATCCAGGCTGGAAAAGTTGTTTCCGCTTACGCACTGGATCGTCATGGTATTGCAGCAGCTGTTTCCAAGATGGCCTTCGGTAATGCACTCGGTGTGAAAATCGAACACAACCTGGATCCAAGAGACTTCTTCGCACCAGGATTTGGTGATATCATCATGGAAGTTCCGGCAGACAAAGTCGGACAGCTTTCCATCACATACACACTGATCGGTGAAGTTACAGATGACGGTAAATTCTCTTACGGAAATACTGTTATTACTGAAAAAGAAGCTGAAGAAGCATGGAAGGGAACTCTGGAAAGAGTATTCAAGACAACTTCCGGCGAAGACAACGAAAAACAGGCAAAAGATGACCTGTACCATGCAGAAAACATTTATGTATGCAAACACAAAGTTGCAAAACCGCGTGTATTTATCCCGGTATTCCCTGGAACAAACTGCGAATACGACAGCACACGTGCTTTTGAACGCGCTGGTGCAGAGGTTGACGTTAAAGTATTCAAGAACCTGACAGCAGAAGATATCCATGATTCCGTGGAACTCTTCACAAAAGCAATCGACCAGGCTCAGATCATCATGTTCCCAGGCGGATTCTCCGCTGGTGATGAACCAGATGGCTCTGCGAAATTCTTTGCAACTGCATTCCAGAACGCAAAGATCAAAGAAGCAGTTATGAAGCTTGTCAACGAGAGAGACGGTCTTGCACTTGGTATCTGTAATGGATTCCAGGCTCTGATCAAACTCGGTCTGGTACCATACGGTGAGATCTGCGGACAGAAAGCAGATTCCCCGACACTGACCTTCAACACCATCGGACGTCATATCTCTAAGATGGTTTACACCAAGGTTGTAAGCAACAAGTCTCCATGGCTCCAGAAAGCACAGCTTGGCGGAGTATACTGTAACCCTGCATCCCACGGTGAAGGACGTTTTGTTGCCAACGATGAATGGCTTGCAAAACTCTTCGCAAACGGACAGGTTGCAACTCAGTATGTAACTCCAGCCGGTGAACTCAGTACAGACGAAGAATGGAACGTAAATGGTTCCTACATGAACATCGAAGGTATCACAAGTCCGGACGGACGTATCCTTGGTAAGATGGCACACAGCGAACGCCGTGGCGACGGAGTGGCTGTAAACATCTACGGCGAGCAGGATATCAAGATCTTCGAATCTGGTGTAGAGTACTTTAAATAAACAGGTTTAAACGGATACACCAAATTGGTCTGACCAAAATGAAAAATAGGCATTGACAAACCGAAATCATGTGGATATAATGGGTAACAGAATAAAGAAACACGTTGAAGAGAAGAGTAAACTGTGGAAGGCTCCAGAGAGAAATACATTTGCTGAGAGTATTTCAGCGGAAAGCAGTTGAAGACCATCTCCGAGTGGCCCTAATCCGGTCCGGTGATTCCGTTACCATCTTATAAGAGTGGCTGAGCTGCCATATGGCAGATGTAGCAAGCAGGGTGGAACCGCGAGTAGATTATTCGTCCCTTACAATACGAGATGTATTGTAAGGGACTTTTGTGTATAGAAAAGAAAAACTTACTCGTCCCTGTGGAAAACTTTAAAATTTTATTCAAAAAAGGAGTTCAAAATTATGATCATCACATTGAAAGACGGATCCAAAAAAGAGTATTCCGAAGCAAAATCAGTTATCGACATCGCTTATGATATCAGCGAAGGACTGGCACGTGCAGCATGCGCAGGCGAAGTAAACGGAGAAGTTGTAGACCTTCGTACTGTTCTTGACAGCGACTGCGAACTGAACATTCTCACAGCAAAAGACGAAAAAGGACTTGCTGTTCTTCGTCACACAGCTTCCCATGTACTTGCACAGGCAGTACAGACCTTATATCCGGAAGCTAAAGTTGCTATCGGACCTTCTATTGATACAGGATTTTATTATGACTTCGCTCACGAACCATTCTCCCGTGAGGATCTCGATGAAATCGAGAAAGAAATGAAAAAGATCATCAAAAAAGGTGCAAAGATCGAGCGCTTCACAAAATCAAGAGAAGACGCGATCGCATTCTTCAAAGAGAAAAATGAACCATACAAAGTTGAGCTGATCGAAGACCTTCCGGAAGGCGAAGAAATCTCCTTCTATTCACAGGGTGACTGGACAGACCTCTGCGCAGGACCACACCTTATGAGCGTAAAAGGCGTAAAAGCATTCAAACTTCTTTCTTCTTCCAGTGCTTACTGGAGAGGAAGCGAAAAGAACGCAATGCTGACACGTATCTACGGAACAGCATATGCTACAAAAGATGAACTCAAAGAACATCTGGAGCAGATGGAAGAAGCTAAAAAACGTGACCACAATAAACTTGGCCGTGAGATGAAAATTTTTACAACTGTAGATGTAATCGGACAGGGACTTCCGCTGATCATGCCAAACGGTGTTATCATGATGCAGGAACTGCAGAGATGGATCGAAGATGAGGAGACAAAACGTGGCTACGTAAGAACAAAAACTCCTCTGATGGCCAAGAGCGATCTTTACAAGATTTCCGGTCACTGGGATCATTACAAAGACGGAATGTTCGTACTTGGTGACGAAGAGAAAGACAAAGAAGTATATGCTCTCCGTCCGATGACATGCCCATTCCAGTACTATGTATACAAAGCAGAACAGCACAGCTACCGTGACCTGCCGCTTCGTTACGGCGAAACATCCACACTGTTCCGTAATGAGGACTCCGGTGAGATGCATGGTCTGACACGAGTTCGTCAGTTTACAATCTCTGAGGGACATCTGATCGTAAGACCAGACCAGATGGTCAAAGAATTCAAAGACTGTATCGCACTTGCTCAGTATTGCCTGCAGGTTCTTGGCGTTGAGGAAGATGTAACCTATCATCTGTCCAAATGGGATCCGAATAACAGAGAAAAATACATCGGTGAGCCGGAAGTATGGAATGAGACAGAAGAAGATATCCGTCAGATGCTCGAAGAACTGAACATCCCATTCACAGAGGATGTCGGAGAAGCAGCATTCTACGGACCGAAGGTCGACATCAATGCTAAGAACGTATATGGCAAAGAAGATACAATGATCACAATCCAGTGGGATGCACTTCTTGCTGAACAGTTCGATATGTACTATATCGACGAAAACGGCGACAAGAAACGTCCATGCATCATCCATCGTACATCCATGGGATGCTATGAAAGAACACTTGCATGGCTGATCGAAAAATACGCAGGAATGTTCCCGACATGGCTGTGTCCGGAGCAGGTTCGTGTGATCCCGATCTCCGAAAAATTCAATGCTTATGCTGACAAAGTAGAAGCACAGATGAAAGAAGCAGGCATCCGCTGCTCCGTTGACAGACGTTCCGAAAAGATGGGCTACAAGATCCGTGAAGCACGTCTGGAAAGAGTACCGTACATGCTTGTAGTTGGTGCAAAAGAAGAGGAAGAGGGCAAGGTTTCCGTAAGAAGCCGTTACCTTGGTGATGAAGGAATGAAAGACCTCGGAGAATTCATTGCAGCAATCAAAGAAGAAATCAAAAATAAAACAATCCGCAAGATCGAAGTAGAGGAAGAGAAAAAATAATCGGTCTGTGTAAGATCCTATCAGAGGGAGGCGAAATGCCTTCCTCTTTTTGTGTCGATAAGTTCCTGGGATACGACACGCTGTTTTGACAAAATCTGCGCCCTCTGTCACCTATAATGAGTTCACTTACCAAAGTGAAGGATCTATAGGCGGCAGGGGGCTTTTTGTATGCATCAGGAAGTGTACATAGATATTGTGTTTGTTGCGAATCTTCTGATGGACTATATTCTTCTGAGACTTACAGGAATTGTTCTGAGGAGAAAGAACAGCAGACGAAGATGTCTGGCGGCGGCAGCGGTCGGAGCTCTTTTTGCGTGTCTGAATCTTTATGTACGACCAGGAAAAACAGGGGTACTGACCATAGTTCTTCGAGTAGTCTGTGCTGTGTTCATGATATGGATCGCATATGAGATCCAGGATGTGAAGCACATGACCGGAGCCGCACTGTTTTTCTTTGGAATGACATTTCTGACCGGTGGTTTCTGGATGGCGGTATCAGAAAACAGAAGAGTGACGGCTGTGTTTTTTTTATCGTGTGCGGCTGTGACTTATGGAGGGTTAAGTCTGATGATCTGCCTGATGGAACAAATAAAAGAATCCAGAGAACATATCTATCCGGTTGCCCTGAAATATCACGGACAGCTGCAGGAGACGTATGGTCTGTATGATACAGGAAACCGTCTGTGTGATACAGTGACTGGAGCACCGGTTTCGGTGGCAGATCCGGAAATACTTCGAAGTCTTCTGAGTGAGGAGCTGACAGACAGGCTGCTGCATCTTAAAGAAAGACCAGAGGAGATTGAAAGTACAGAGATCGCTGACCTGAAACCGCACTATCTGTCCTTCCAGACCGTAGGACGGGAAGTGCAGCTGATTCTGGCAGTGACATTGGAGGATCTTTGTATTCAGATTCCGGGAGAGCGGATCCATGTATCCGAACCGGTGTTTGCATTGTCTTCAGAACCTTTTGCTTTGGGAAAGGAATACAAAGTGATATTGAATTCCAGATTATTGCATTAGGAGGGGCAGGATATGAGCAGATCGGCAGCAGGAGTGGATTATCGTCCGTTTCAGGTTTTTCAGAAATTAGTTCTTTCAAGATCGAGAGAACTTTATTATATCGGAGGAAGTGATGTGCTTCCGGCACCACTGGAGCCAAAAAGAGAAGCATATGTGATCAGCAGACTCAAAACAGACCAGGAGCAGGAAGCCAGATCCCTGCTGATTGAGCATAATCTCAGACTCGTCGTTTATATTGCAAGAAAATTCGATAACACAGGAGTTGGAGTGGAAGACCTGATCTCGATCGGGACGATCGGTCTGATCAAGGCTATCAATACATTCAACCCGGTAAAGAATATCAAACTGGCGACATATGCATCACGTTGTATTGAAAATGAGATTCTGATGTATCTGCGGCGAAACAGTAAGACGAGAATGGAAGTATCTATTGATGAACCATTGAATGTGGACTGGGATGGCAATGAACTGCTTCTTTCGGATATTCTTGGAACCGATGATGATGTAATCTCCAGGAAACTGGAGGATGAAGTGGAAATCACACTTCTGGGAAAAGCAATCAACAAACTGTCACCAAGAGAACAGACGATCATACGGCTGCGTTTTGGACTGAACAATGCCGACGGAAAAGAGAAGACGCAGAAAGAAGTCGCAGATCTTCTTGGAATCTCTCAGTCCTATATTTCCAGACTGGAGAAACGGATTATGAAACGTCTGAAAAAAGAAATCGTAAAGTATGAGTAAGGTAGTAAGAAGCCATACCGCTGCATATACATAGAAGGAATATGCAGCGAGGTGTGCATGCATGAAAAAATTCAGAAAATACAGAATGGAAATGGTCATGGCCTGTCTGCTGCTGGTAAGTTTTTACCTGCTGTCCAGACAGGCTGCTGTTGTTTCAGTACAGATGAATTTTCCGAAACTGATTCTTATAGATCCCGGACATGGGGAGGATGATCCTGGGATGATCGGTGTAGATGGACTGGAAGAGAAAGGAATCAATCTGGCGATATCACTTCTGCTGAAAAGTGAGCTTGAAACAAGGGGCTATTCTGTGGCAATGACAAGAGAAACAGATAAAGGACTTTATGATGCATCAGCAAATAATAAAAAAGCACAGGATATGCAGCGTCGCATAGCAATGATCGGCGAAAAGTCACCGGTGCTGTCGGTAAGTATTCACCAGAACAGCTATCAGCAGGATGCATCTGTGCATGGACCGCAGGTTTTTTATTATGAAAGTTCTGTAGAAGGAAAGAAGCTTGCAGAGGCAGTACAAAGCAGCCTGAATGAAAAGCTGGAAATAGACCGACCAAGAGAAATCAAGGGAAATACCAGTTATTATCTGCTCAAAAGAAGTCCCGGAACGCTTGTGATCGTAGAATGTGGTTTCCTGACCAATCCCGAAGAGGCCAGAAAATTGCAGACAGAATTGTATCAGCAAAGAGTAGCGGCTGCAGTGGCAGATGGAATTGATACATATCTGCATGTGGATAACCGGAAAAGTTACAGCTAAAAAGTGTAAATATTGTGAAAATCAGGAAGTTTGTTTGCTATATGAAAGTTCCTTTGTTATACTAAATCCGTATGAGCAGAGAAAAACGATTTTACAGGCTCTGGCAGGTATAAAGTGTAATATATTCTGTACGAGATTTAATGACGAGGTGGATAATGTTTGGTATCATATATATAGTACTGAGCCTGCTGGCTGGTAAAGAACTGGCAGAAATTCTTCTGTTTACAGGAAAAAACGCTCAGGAAGCAGGCAGCAGGAACGGACAGCACAAAGCTTTCTGCAATCAGATATGGGTTCTGGCGGCAGCCGCTTTTGGAATGGGAACACTGGTATTTGGATGGACAACGTACATGATCTCCTGGGCGGCCAGCGAAGCAGGTGCTAAGAAACCACTGATCTATGGAAATACAGCTGTTCTGATCATAACGGCAGTTGTTCTGGTTTTGCTTTATTGGAAACGATATCGAAAAACAGGAACTGTATGGACCGTGGCAGACAGGAAGCTGATCAGTGACAGCAGGGCATTTCGAAAAGAGTGTATTTTATTTGGATCCCTGTTGGTATTTCTGACGTGGATCATGTTTTATGTTTTTTATATAAGAAATGGCGAACTGTACAGTGGGTTTTCCGTATACGGGGATTATGCACCACATACAGCGATGATGCGCTCTTTCTCAAAGGGCAATAACTTCCCGACAGAGTACCCGCATTTCGGAGGACAGGATGTCAAATATCATTTTATGTTTCAGTTTCTTGTCGGAAATCTGGAATTTCTCGGGATCAGACTGGATTTTGCATATAATATAGAAAGTGTTCTGGCGCTGCTGGGATTTCTGATGCTGCTTTACAGCATTGCAAAACGACTGACAGCAAGCCTGGCAGCCGGAATTCTGACATTGGTACTTTTTTTCTTCCGCAGTTCACTTTCATTTTTTCATTTTGTGACAGAACATCTGCAGGCAAAAGACCTGTGGGCAACGCTGAGGGACAATACAACATTTATCGGATATACAACCAATGAAAACTGGGGATTATGGAATTTTAATGTATATCTGAATCAGAGGCATCTGGCATTTGGACTTCTGATCGTTTCTCTTGTCATCTGGTTATTTATGGACTGGCTGGATATCGGCTGTGCCGAGGAAGAAAAAGGCATTGTCTGGCTTCGTAACCGATTTTTTACAAAAAAGGCGTGGAAATGTATCTGCCCGGAAAATGCACTGATGGCAGGGATGTTCCTGGGATTGACATCGTTCTGGAATGGAGCAGCGGTGATCGGTGGCCTGCTGATCCTGCTGGGCTTTGCTGTTTTTTCAGACGGGAAGCTGGATTATCTGATCCTTGCAGCCACATCCGTGATCTTTTCGGTGCTTCAGACCAGGATCTTTATCTGGGGGGAAGCAGTAAGCCCTTCTCTTTACTGGGGATTTCTTTCCGATGATAAAACCCTGTGGGGAGTACTGTGGTACCTGATCCAGATGAGTGGGATTTTCTTTGTCGGCACAGTTGTGCTGGTGTTCTTGTTGAAAAAACGACAGCAGAGAGCGGCTCTTATAAGTTTCCTGTTTCCGGCTGCATTTGCATTTTTTGTATCGCTCACTCCAGATATTGCAGTGAATCATAAATATATTATGATCTCCTATGCATTTATCGCAATTTTCTGGGCATGGGCGCTTATGCAACTGTTTCAGAAAAAGATACTTCACAGAATCGTAGCGGTACTACTTGCTGTCTGTCTGACCATTACCGGTATTTATGATTTTGTTGTGATCATACGAAATAATGGCCCAGGGCACAGAGTCAGCGTGAATATGAACAGTGATCTGACAGACTGGCTGGAAGAACATCTGACGCATGAAGATCTGATCCTGACTCCGGAATACAGCATCAATGAGGTAACGATGTCGGGAGTCATGATGTATATGGGATGGCCATATTATGCGTGGTCGGCGGGATATGATACTTATTATCGCGCAGCACAGGCAAAGACTATTTACAGTACAATAAACAAAGAAGAACTGAAGAAACTTGTAAAGCAGGAAAAAATCACCTACATTCTGTATGAAGAAGGAATGGAATACGAACAGCAGTACTGCAGAGAAGAAACAATTGCCAGTGTATACAAGCTGGTATATGAAACAGAGGACGGGAGAATAAGAATTTATGAAACCTGATAAAATAAAAAAATTAATCATGATGATCATACCGGCAGCAGTATTAGTTGCATTGTCAGCATATCTGCTGCAGGGCGATGTATGGACTTTTTGGACCTGGTATCTTCTGGCACTGGTGCTGGGAGTGGCAGTTATGCCATTGACAGGAAGACTGTTTCGACGTTTTGATGATAAGGGATGGATTTTTTCAAAAGTAACCGCAATCGCGATCACCGGTTTTCTGACATGGTTTCTGGTAACTGTGAAGATATTGAAATTTACAGCAGTTACCTGCGTGGCGGTGACTGTTATCTGCACTGTTCTTTCTATATTATTATACCGAAAAGAACAGAAAGACGGATTCGAGTGTATTCCTTTTGCACATCTTAATCTGGTATATGCGGAAGAGCTTCTTTTCTTTGCATTCTTTCTTATGTGGACATATTTTGCAGGATTCCATCCGGCAGCTTATGGAACAGAGAAATTTATGGATTATGGTTTCATGGAAGCAATGATGCGAAGCAAAACACTTCCGGCAACAGATCTCTGGTATTCTGAGGGCAAGATCAATTACTATTATGGCGGACAGTATTTTGCAGTATTTCTGACAAAGCTGTCAGGCACGAAAGTAGAACTGACCTACAACCTGATGCGTACTTTTGTGGCAGGGCTTGCCTTTATTATGCCATTCTCACTCGTGCATCAGATGGTGAAAGACCGACTGGGCAGAAACATCAGCGGATGGAAGAAAAAGCTGCCGTCTGTAACAGGATTTCTGGCCGGAATCGCAGTTTCCGTGGCCGGAAATATGCACTATGTTGTTTATGCATGCGTGATTCCATGGATCCAGAAATTGAAAGGAGAGGAAGTCAGCAGTTACTGGTTCCCAGATGCGACCAGATATATCGGATTCAACCCGGATGTAGCTGACAAAACGATTCATGAATTTCCATGTTATTCCTTCGTACTTGGAGATCTGCATGCACATGTTGTGGATATCATGTTTGTTCTTTTGATCCTTGCATTGCTTTATGCCTGGATGAAAAAGGTAAGAACAACAAAGATCACACTCGAGAATACAGAGAAAAAAGAATTCTGGCGCAGACAGCTTCTGATGCCACAGCTCCTGGCAGCTGCAGCCCTTCTGGGAATGTTCCACTGGACAAACTACTGGGATTTTGTCATTTATTATACAGTGACCTGTGGTGTGATCCTGATCATGAATATTATCGGACAGGAAGGAAAGGTAAAATGGATCCTTGCCGTGACAGCGGCACAGGCAGCGGAGATCCTGATACTGGCAACACTGATCATCCTTCCGTTTACGATGCAGTTTGACAGCAGTAATATGGTACAGGGAATCGCACTTGCCCAGCATCATTCCCTTCCGCATCAGCTTCTGGTGCTCTGGGGCCTGCCGACGATACTGACTGTATTGTTTATCATTTCTCTGCTTGTTGAGAAATTAAAAGTGGCAGAAAACAGATCTCTGTATCAGCTTTTGAAATCAGTTACACTTCCGGATCTTTTTGCTGTGGTCATGGGACTCTGTGCGATCGGTCTGGTACTGATTCCGGAACTCGTCTATGTACGTGATATTTATGAAAACGGAAATGCCCGTGCCAATACGATGTTTAAGCTGACCTATCAGGCATATATTATGTTTGGGATGACTATGATCTACGCAATCTTCCGTCTGCTGATCATAGGAAAGAATAAGATACTCAAAGCCCTGGCAGTGATCGGACTGATTCTCTTTGTATGGACCTGTGGTTATTTCGGAAACAGTGTGCATGCGTGGTTCGGTGAAGTATGGAAACCGTCTGAATATAAAGGACTGAATGCAACTGCCTTTCTTGAGACCGATTTCTCGGAAGATGTCGGCGGAATCAAGTGGCTCAAAGAAAATGTCAAAGATGTAGAAGTGGTGCTTGAAGCAAACGGTGACAGTTATTCCGAATATGAACGTGTATCTGCCATGACCGGTCTCCCGACAATCATGGGATGGTATGTGCATGAGTGGCTGTGGCGAGGAGACCTTGCTGACATTAATGCCAAGATCGCAGATGTCGAGAACATTTATACTTCGACAGATGAAGCACGTGTGAAGTCCCTGTTGGAAGAGTATGATATATCGTATATTTTTGTGGGATCGTGTGAGCGAAAAAAGTATGGTGCCCAGTTGAATAACGATATGCTGAAGAGTATGGGAGAAGTCGTTTATCAGGATGATGAGTGGCAGACCTATATCGTAAAAGTGAAATAAATGAGATGAATGCAGGGGCGATGCTCCTGCATTTTCTAATGTCTGTCTTGTATAATCGTCCAAATTAGACTATAATAAAAAACATCATAGCCGGACGGGAGGAATTTTCATGAGCAGATTAAACAATCTTTACAGAAAAATGATTGAGTTTTACAGAGGTGACCCGGCGCGAATCCAGCATTTCGTGAAGGTACACAGTTTTGCGAAGCTGATCGGGGAGGAAGAGCATCTGGATGAGAAGCTGCTCTATATTCTGGAAG
>ERZ827488.2682-NODE-2682-length-16404-cov-2.796073_pt1 | contig 16404 bp, 13 predicted proteins | sample MGYA00519771_ERZ827488 | MGnify/ENA primary metagenome ERZ827488 (study PRJEB31778, sample SAMEA3449323) | human gut metagenome | biome: human gut; feature: human-associated habitat; material: faeces | place: United Kingdom | collected 2010/2012 ... | reverse complement strand
TCACGCAGAACATGATGGCGGAAAGCGCGTTGATGTCCGGCTTCACGCCGAGCCGCACCATTGAGTAGATGCGCAGGGGCAGCACCTCAAACGTCGGCCCGGCCACAAAAAAGCTGATCAGCACGTCGTCCATCGACAGCGTGAACGCCAAGAGCCACCCCGCGACCACGGCGGGCATGATCACCGGCAGGATCACATAGCGGAACGCCTGCGCCTCGGTAGCCCCGAGATCGCGGGCGGCCTCCACCAGATGCTCGTCGAATTCGGCCAGGCGCGCCAAAACGGTCAGGGCCACGAAGGGCAGGCCGAGCGTCGTGTGCGCGATGAGCATGGACACGAACCCGAGCGGCAGCTTGACGCTGATGAAAAAGATGAGCAGCGAAATCCCCATGACCATCTCCGGCGAGACGGTCAGGACGTACAGGGAGGCGTGCAGGAGCTGGCGTCCGGGGAATTCCGTGCGCTTGAGGCACAGCGCGGCGAGCACCCCGAGCAGCGTCGCCAGCGAGGCCGCCAGCGCCGCCACGGAAAGCGTGTTCACCACCGCGTCGATCAGCGCCGCATTGCCGAAAAGCTGGCTGTACCACTTGAGCGTGAACCCTTTCCACGCCGACGTGTACTTGGCGGCGTTGAAGGAATACGCGATCACCACAAAGATGGGCAGAAACAGGAACGCATACACGATCCAGAGCCACAGTTTGCCGAGTTTCCGCATCATCACGCCACCTCGTCCATGCGGTCGCGCGAGGCGACCTTGCGGTTGGCCATCCGGTACACCGCGATGAGCAGGGCCAGCAGCAGCGTCAGAATGGTGCTCGCCGCCGCGCCGAGCGGCCAGTCGCGGGCCACCATGAACTGGTTCTTGATGAAGTTGCCGATGAGCATACTTTTGGCCCCGCCGAGGATTTCAGGGATATAGAACGCCCCGAGCGAAGGCAGGAAAACGAGCATCGAGCCCGCGATGATGCCGGGCAGGGTCAGCGGGAACGTGACGTGCCAGAACGACTGGAAGCCGCTGGCCCCGAGATCCCGGGCCGCGTCGAGCAGGCGGCTGTCCAGCTTTTCGATGGATGCGTACAGCGGCAAAACCATGAACGGCAGGAACGTGTACAGGATGCCCATGAACACCGCGAAATCGCCGTACATGAAGGACACGGGCTGTTCCGTAACCCCGAGCCACACCAGCAGCGTGCTGATGAGCCCGTTGGCCTTGAGGATCAGGATGAGCGCATAGGTACGGATAAGCGAGTTCGTCCAGAACGGGATGATGACCAGCAGGAGCAGCCACGGCTTCATCTTGGCGCTGGCCCGGGCGATCCGGTAGGCGAACGGATAGCCCACCAGCAGGCACGCCAGCGTGCTCATGAAGGCCAGCCACAGGGATTCCCACAGGATTTTCAGGAACGTGGGATCGAGCAGGCGCAGGTAGTTGTCCAGCGTGAACTGCGGCAATACGAAATCCTGCTCGCCGCGCGTCAGCACCGTCACCACCAGAAGGCCGATATTCGGCAGCAAAGCGAACAACAGCAGCCACAAAGCCGTGACGCCGATGGAAAAGCGGTTGAAAAAGGCCCTAGTCTGCTTCATACGGCAACACCACTTCCCAACCGTCAACCCAAGTCACGGCAACGCGCTCCCCGCGGTTGTAGCTGATTTCCGCGTCGTCCTCGTTGAAGAACTCGGCAACGGAAAGGGTCTCGCCGCTGTCGAGGGCGATGGAAATATCCACGGTCGCCCCCTTATAGACGGTTTCCTCAATGCGCCCGGTGAGGTACGGCCCTTCGGGGCGCTCGTCGTCATGCGCATAGACGCGGATGTCCTCGGGCCGCAAAAGCACGTTCACCCGATCCCCCGCCGCGAACGGGCGCGACGTGCGCAGGGTGAAGCGGCGGCCGCTGATGTCCGCGATATAGATGCCCTCGCCGGGCACGGACATGATCCGCGCGGGCAGGATGTTGATCTCGCCGACGAAACGGGCGACGTACAGGTTGGACGGCTCCTCGTAGATTTCCTGAGGCGTGCCGATCTGTTCGATGCGGCCCTGATTCATGACCACAACGCGATCGGACATGGCAAAAGCCTCTTCCTGATCGTGGGTCACGAACACGAAGGTGATGCCGAGGCGTCGCTGGAGGCGTTTGATCTCAAGCTGCATGGCGCGCCGCAGCTTGTAGTCGAGGGCGCTGAACGGCTCGTCGAGGAGCAGCACCAGCGGCTTGTTGACCACGGCGCGGGCGATGGCCACGCGCTGCTGCTGGCCGCCGGAAAGCTGATGCGGGCGACGGTCCGCGTACTGTTCGAGATGCACCATGCGCAGGGCTTCCAGCACCCTGCCCTCGATCTCGCCTTTCGGACAGGACTGCATCCGAAGCCCGAAAGCCACGTTGTCGCGCACGGTCATATGCGGGAACAGCGCGTAATTCTGAAACACGGTATTGACCTGACGGCGCTCCGGCGGGACGTCGTTCATCCGCTGCCCGCCGATGGATACGTCTCCCTGATCCGGGGTCTCGAAGCCCGAAAGGATTCGCAGGATGGTCGTCTTGCCGCAACCGGAAGGCCCAAGGAGGGTCAGAAACTCGCCGTTGCTGATACTCAGATCAATGCCCTCAAGCGCGCGAGTGTCCTCGAAAGATTTGTCCACACCCCTCAATTCGATGATATTGTCCTGTCCGGTCATTCTTCCCGACTGCCTCCGTATCCTTGTATGGAAGGGCGCGCGTCCCCGAACGGGATCGCCACACATCGGCCATCCACGGCTCCGCTCGTCCTTCAGTGCAGATTCTTGCGAAAAAGCCTTCAGCGGCTTGTCCGGGCGGCCCGTCAGGACTCCCGAAGGCTGTCTCAGGACCTTCTCTTTCACGCATCCTCTACATGAGGCGGGTCAAAGGGTCAAGAAAAGCCCCATCCATGATTTTACAGCTAACCTTTTGTTTCTAAAGATTTTGTCCAAACAGGCCCTTTCCTTTTTTCCACAGGTGCCAAAAAAACGCTTGTCTTTCATTTTGGTTCGGGCTAAGAAGGGCTTCTTCACGGGATGTGGCTCAGTCTGGTAGAGCGCTGCGTTCGGGACGCAGAGACCGCGCGTTCAAATCGCGCCATCCCGACCACTTGGGTCTTAAGGGTTTGCTTCACGGCAAACCCTTTTTTCGTGCCCAATGCACGGCGCAAAAAAAGGAATCCTTCCGTATGAAGAATTCCCTCTTCGACGCGGGGGAAAACCTACCGCACGCCTACGTCCTCAGATTGCGTCGGCAACCACCGACTGCGGGGTCAGCAGATCCGCATGTATGGCCAGCCAGATGCACGGGGAGCTGGTGTAAACCACCCGATGCTTCCTGCGCTTCGGCAGAAACAGAGAATCCCCTTTCTTCAGACCCACTTCCTCGCCGTCCATGTAGTGCAGGCGGGCTTCGCCCTCAAGCACCACAACCCACTCGTCCAGATCCTGATCGTACCATTCCCCTTCGGGAGTGACCTGCCCGTTGGATACGATGCGCTCCACGCGGATGCTCCCCGCACCCGTCGCAAGCGTATCGAAAAGTTCCGGCTCTTCAAGAGAGGGGTACGCGTCTTTATCTACAAAAAGGATATTACGTTTTCCGTTCATAGTTATACCTCCATCCTCAACTATAGGCTCCGCGATACTTTCTGTCCATGCCGCTATTTATCATTTTCAATCCTCCGCCGGCGGGTATACGCCTTGAAAAAAGAATGCGGCCCAATCTCTACGGATGGAGGAAAAAAACATGCGATTCGGTTATACGCTGCTCTTGGCGGGAGCCCTCTCCCTCGGTATCGGCATCCAAGCTCAAGCCGACGATTTTATTCCCCAGAAAGCGGGAAATGTCACCATCAGCCTCCCTTCCGGCTGGGAAGTCCTCCCCAAGGGAGTCCTGAAACAGTTCTCCCAAGAGAATGGCCCTGAAATCCTGCTTCTGGCACAAGGCCCTGCGGACGACTTCCTCAAACTGAGCATCATCAGAAATCCCGATCCCGGCACGCAAGAGGCGTTTCTCAAACAAGATGCCGCACAAACGGAAAAAAACTGCAAGAAGCTCATCGGCGAACTGGAAAGCCAGCTTGGCACAGGCAAAGCTGAAGCCACATGCGGCAAGGTCGAGAACAACGGCGTCGCCGCCCTCGCTACCCAACTGGCCATCCCCGCTCAGGATAACCGCCCGGAACTCATCAATATGACGTGGGTCTACCCTAATGGGGACAAGGGAGTGATCGCAAACGCCATGTTCCTGAAGAAGGACGCCGGGAAGTACGAAGCCGACGTCAAGAAGGCCCTCCAGTCCATCAAGTTCGACAAGTAAAGGGCAACGGCAACCCCTGCCGGACTTTGGGAATTCCGGCGCGGCCTTTTCGCCAGCAGAGGCCGCACCTCGGGCACTTTAGACAAAAAACGCTTCACTATCCGGTTCACACGGACACTGAAGCGTTTTTCTTTTTCCGGAACACGGGGCCGTGCCCATCTTCACGCCACGGCATACATCCTTTTCCCCCAAAACAGAGAAATCCCCATCCTCCGCCGGAACGAACTCCCTCCGCACCGCCTCCCCACCAGCCAAAAGTCTTTGGGAGGGAGAGAGGAGAGGTTGGGGAGGGGAGAGGGAACCTTTCTGAGGAAGGTTCCCTCTCCCCTCCCCAATATCATCCCATCATCTCCGCCTAGAACTCCAACGAGCCCGGCGTACGGGGGAACGGGAGCGCGTCGCGGATATTGGAAATGCCGGTGAGCATCATGACGAGGCGCTCGAAGCCCATGCCAAACCCGGAATGCGGAACCGAGCCGAAACGGCGCAGATCCAAGTACCACCAATAGTTTGCGGGATCCTGATTCATCTCGCGGATACGGCTTTCGAGGACGTCGAGGCGCTCCTCGCGCTGGCTCCCGCCGATGAGTTCGCCGATGCGGGGAACCAGTACGTCCATCGCGGCCACGGTCTCACGATCGTCGTTCTGGCGCATATAGAACGCCTTGATCTCTTTGGGATAGTCATACACCGCCACCGGGCGCTTGAAATGTTCCTCGGCGAGGAAGCGCTCGTGCTCGGTCTGCAAATCAAGGCCAAACTTGGCGGGGTACTCGAAATTCTTTCCGCTCGCTTTCAAAATGTCGATGGCCTCGCGGTAGGAACAGCGCGCAAAGGGCTGCGCCACCATACCCTTGAGGCGATCCACCAGCCCCTTGTCCACAAAGCGATCGAACAAATCCATATCGTCGGCGCGGCGTTCGAGGACACGGTTGATCACAAAGCAGGTCAGGTTCTCGGCCAGATCCATATTGTCGTTGATATCCGTGAAGGCCACTTCCGGCTCGATCATCCAGAATTCCGCAGCGTGACGCGGGGTATTGGAATTTTCGGCGCGGAAGGTCGGGCCGAACGTGTAGACTTTGCCGAGCCCGAGGGCCAGCGCTTCGGCCTCAAGCTGGCCGGAAACAGTCAGGCTGCACTCCTTGCCGAAAAAATCCTGCGCATAGGGGTTTTCGCCGGGCTTCGCGGGCGTGTTCAGGGGCAGGGTCGTCACCCGGAACATTTCACCCGCGCCTTCGCAGTCGGACCCCGTCAGGATGGGCGTATGCACATAGTAAAACCCGTTCTGATAGAAAAAGTCGTGCACGGCGTGCGCGGCTTCGGCACGGATGCGGAAGGCCGCCCCGTACTTGTTGGTACGGGAGCGCAAGTGCGCAATGGTACGCAGGAATTCATCGGAATGGCGCTTCTTTTGGAGCGGGAAGGTTTCAGGATCGGCAAGGCCGAACACGGTCATATCCTTGGCCCGCACTTCCCATTTCTGGCCTTTGCCGGGCGACTCGACAAGTTCGCCCGTAACGGCGACGCACGCGCCCGTGTTGACGCCTTCCAGTTTATCCCATGCGGCAGTCCCCTCATCAACAATACACTGGATGTTGCCGAGGCAGGAACCGTCGTTGAGTTCGAGGAACGAAAACCCCTTGGCGTCGCGGCGGGTCCGGACCCATCCGCCGATACGGATTTCAGACGCGGCGGATGCCGCACCGAGCGCTTCAGCTACAGGAGTACGCAGCATAGAGCCTCCTCAGATTATATGTTATTTCTTGATTTTTGCCCGTATGAACTCGATAACCACCGGCAGGACCGAAACGATGATGATGCCGTAAATGACGACACTGAAATTGTTCTTTACGATCGGGATGTTGCCGAGGAAATACCCGGCGGAAACCAGCCCCGCCACCCAGAGGATGGCCCCGGTGATGTTGAAAGACAGGAACTTGACCGGGGACATGAGCGCAATCCCAGCCACAAACGGCGCAAAGGTACGCACGATGGGAATGAACCGGGCCAAGATAATGGCCTTGCCGCCATGCCGTTCGTAAAACGCATGGGCCTTGAGCAAGTGCTCCTTGTTCAGAAACCGTGTCTCCCGGCTGAATATGCTCGGCCCCACGTGCCGCCCGATCTCATAGTTTACGGCATCCCCCAAAATCGCCGCCCCCAGCAGGACAAGCATACACACGGGATAACTGAGATGCCCGGCTCCGGCCACGGTCCCCGCCGCAAACAGCAGCGAGTCGCCCGGCAGGAAAGGCGTCACCACCAGACCGGTTTCGCAGAACACGACGATAAACAGAAAAAGATACAGCAGCGCCCCATATTCCGCGACAAGTGCGAAAAGATGCTGATCGATATGCAGGACAAACGAAATCGCCTGTTCAAAAAAAGAAAGGTCCGTCATGAAAAAGTCCTGAGCACGCAAATACAGGTTTGAAACGGTTTGGAAAACAGCGCACAGGATACGGACAGACCTGTGGAGAATCAAGTCCTGATCGCCCCTTCAAATGTCCGTAATCCATTTGTCACAATCTCCCTTTACGGCCCGCCCGCGCCCCTGACGCCGTAAGTGCCGCAAGCCGTCCCCAACACCTTTTATTCCTCCAAAAGGAAAATGGCTTGACTTTAAACCGGGGACAAGCTATTGATTCCCCCTGTATTGACCCTCGGTCAATGCGCCAGCATAGCTCAGCTGGTAGAGCAACTGATTCGTAATCAGTAGGTCCACGGTTCAAATCCGCGTGCTGGCTCCAGAGAAATCAAGGGGTTACATCAAAAGATGTAACCCCTTTCTCGTGACTGTCCGCAAAACTGTCCGCAAACTGTCCGCACGGCCTTTTTACGGCTAGGAAATTTTGCTCCCCTTTTGGAAAAATACAGCAACATACGGACACACAAGGCTTTCCCTCGTTGCCGGTTTTTCTTCTTCCCTTCGTTGCTCCCGCAATACGCTACAATCCTCGGCATGTTCAGCCAGCGCCCCTTCTAAAAAATAAAGGCCAGCAGCAAGAAAGAAGGGCCGGATTGCACCCCTTCTGAGATGGCATAAAGCACACCCCCAAAAGGCCGCAGGTTTGGTGTGGGTGAGTGCGTTCTTTCCCGGCGCTGGCCTTCGGGCGAAAAGAAAGGGTATGGTATCGTCCCATGCCCTTCATCCCCTCCGGAGGCGTTACGCTGCCCGTTCTTCCGCTAGTCGTATAGTCGAGTGCTTAACGAAAGAGCTGGCCGCGTGCCCTACGCCATTACGACGCCCGAACACGGGACGGCCTTCGACATCGCCGGAAAGGGGATCGCCAAGACCAAGGCGACGGAGGAAGCCATCCGCATCGCCGCCCAGATGTCCGCGCCCAAAGCATGAACCTCTGATCCGGCATCAAACCGGACATCCATAATGCCGCTCCCTCATCCCCAATAAACAAGGAACTCACAGTCTGTCAGGCCGTGAGTTCCTCGTTTTTCAATCTGGGGGACCAGAAAAAATGACGAACAGGGATTCGATAAGGTCGAAACTCTTTGAAGAGGGGGGGGAGGTTTGGAGGGGGGCGGGAGAAGCCTTTCTCCAGAAAGGTTCTCCCGCCCCCCTCCAAGTGCTTTAGCCCAGCCATTCCCCTGTAAACACCGTCACCGCGCCGCCGGTCATGAAGACATGGTTGGTGGCCTTATCCCATTCGATGTCGAGCTCACCGCCAAGGAGCTTCATGCGCACCTTGCGCTCGGTATTGCCGGTCAATACGGCGGCGACCACGGACGCGCACGCCCCCGTGCCGCAGGCAAGGGTTTCGCCCGCGCCGCGCTCCCAAACCCGCATCTTCAAATGATGCCTGCCGACGACCTCCACGAACTCGGTGTTCGTGCGCCGGGGAAACAAGGGATGATGCTCAAACTGCGGCCCGATACCGGATAAATCCAAGTTGTCGATGCCATGCATGAAAACGACGGCGTGCGGATTGCCCATCGAAACCGCCGTGACGTTCCAGACGCGGCCCTGTACCCGCAGAGGCCGGTTAATGAAATCCTCGCCGGGCCCGCTCACCGGGATATCCTTAGGAGCGAGGCGGGGTTCGCCCATGTCCACCGTCACCGTCTCCACTTTTCCGCCGGAGACATGAAGCCGGAGCGTCAAAACACCCGCCAGCGTCTCGATGCGGACCTGTTCCTTATCCGTATGCCCGTTGTCGTAGACGTACTTGCCTACGCAGCGGATGCCGTTGCCGCACATTTCGGCCTCCGAGCCGTCCGCATTGAACATCCGCATCCGAAAATCCGCCTCGCCGGGATCGGAGGGAGGGCAAATGAGAATGAGCCCGTCGCTGCCTACGCCAAAGTGCCGATCGCTGATGCGGCGGGCCAGCGCTTCCGGGCTGGAAATGGGTGCCTTGAGCGTATCCATATACACATAATCGTTTCCGGCAGCCTGCATCTTGGTAAACCGCATGTCTGTTTCCCCTATCGTTGAAAAACCGCCCTCCGCGCCGTTTCACAGAGGAAACGAACGGAGGCTCCAACAAGCGCCATAACGGGCGCCCTCATCACATCAACCTGACAATCATTTGGAAAATATAGAAATATACGCATACTACCCATCAGGGGGACGGACTTTTCCGGAAACCAAAGTCCGATATGCGGCTTGCTTTTTTCGCCCAGTACGGGTATTCAAACCCTGTCCTGAAAATGTTTCAGGGTGGGAGTAGAGGGGCAGTCTTTTTCTTCGGAAAGAGGCTGCCTCTCTCGTTTCCGGACGCCTGAGCCGAAAAGAGGGAAGCCCTTCCCGGAAAGGCTTCCCTCTCTCCCATTCCCTCCGGCAAAGCGCCATACTGCACACGGAGCCGTCGCCGGAGGACGGGCACCACGCCCAAACAGACCCCAGCGGGATATTTTCAGCAACGGCAGGGCAGCTCCCTGCCCGCCTCGGAAAACGGAGAAACGCCCTCCTCAGAAGCCTAATGGAGCCACAGCAGTTCGGCGTAGCTCGGCAGCGGCCAGTCATGGCTGGCGCACAGACATTCCAGCGCATCGGCATGATTGCGGCACGCATTCATGGCCGGGAGCACTGTGTCACGGGCGTAGGCGGCGCGTGCCAGCGCCGTGCCGCCGAAATCGCCGTTGACGGCGGCTTCAAGGGTATCCAGAGCGGACATAAGGCCGCGCACCTGCTCGCGTACCCGTACAAAATACGCCTTCTCCTCCGCCGCATCGTCTACAAGAGCCGCTGCGGACGAAGCCGCTTTCGCCAAGCGGGTCTGATACGCCAAGGCGACGGGCAGGATACGGGTGCGCCCAAGCTTCAATGCGGTATGCCCTTCGATCGATACGCTGTGCGTGTAGTTCTCCAGCAAAATTTCCTGCCGGGACAGCATTTCCCTCGGGCTCAGGACGCCGTGGCGCTCAAAAACAGCCATCACATCCTTGTCGCTGTAGTGGGCAAGGGCGGCCACGGTGTCCTTGAGGTTCGGCAGCCCGCGCTTTTCAGCCTCGGCAAGCCACTCGTCGCTGTACCCGTTGCCGTCGAATACGATGGGCATGTGCTCGGCAAACAGTTTGGCGAGCAGGCTCTGGATGGCGGCGTTGAGCGGCGTCCCTTGGGCAAGCTCGGCTTCCAGCATGGAGGCGATGTCGTCCAGCGCGCAAGCCATGGCCGCATTCAGAGAAATATTTGCCGTAGCGATGTTTTGGGAGGAGCCGAGGGCGCGGAATTCAAACTTGTTGCCGGTGAACGCGAACGGGCTGGTCCGGTTGCGGTCGGACAGATCGCGCGGGATATTCGGCAACACGGAAACGCCTATCTGGAGCGGTTCCGAGCAGCCGCCGGCGGCCTCTTTCCCGTAGGCGATGGCACGGATGATCGCGGAGAGGCTGTCCCCGAGATACACGGACAGCACGGCGGGCGGCGCTTCGTTGGCGCCCAGGCGGTGATCGTTGCTGGTCCCGATGATGCCGAGGCGCAGGTTGATGCCGTGCTTGTGCACGGCGCGCAGGACGGCGGCGAGGAAGACGAGGAACTGGGCGTTCTTCATCGGGGTTTCGCCGGGGTTCAGCAGGTTGTGGCCGTCGGAATCGCACAGCGACCAGTTGTTGTGCTTGCCCGATCCGTTGACGCCCGCGAACGGCTTTTCATGCAGCAGGCAAACGTAGCCATGCCGCCGGGCCGTGCGGCGCATCACTTCCATCGTCAGCATGTTGTGGTCCGTGGCGATGTTCACGTCCTCGTATACGGGAGCGATCTCGAACTGGCCGGGAGCCACTTCGTTGTGGCGGGTATGCGCGGGGATGCCGAGCGCGAAAAGGCGCTGCTCCACATCCTGCATATAGGCCAGAACCCGGCTGGGGATGCTGCCGAAGTAGTGATCCTCCATCTCCTGACCCTTGGCGGGCTTTGCGCCGTAAAGGGTGCGCCCGCACATCATGAGGTCGGGCCGCTGGACATAGAGACGCCGATCGACAAGGAAATATTCCTGCTCGGAACCCACCATCGCCTGAACGCCGGTAGCCGTCGTATTGCCGAGCAGGCGGAGGATGCGCAGGGCCTGTGCGGAAACGGCCTCCACAGAGCGCATCAGCGGTGTTTTGCGGTCAAGGGCCTCACCCGTGTAGGAATAGAACACCGTGGGGATATACAGCGTCTTGCGTCCGTACTCGTCGCCAAGCAGGAATACCGGCGAGGTAGGGTCCCACGCCGTGTAGCCGCGGGCCTCAAACGTCGAACGGATGCCGCCGGACGGGAAGGAAGAAGCGTCCGGCTCACCCTTGATGAGCATTTTCCCGGAAAACTCGCCGAACACCTGCCCGTCCGCCGTGGGAGACAGGAAGGCGTCGTGCTTTTCAGCCGTCAGCCCGGTCATGGGCTGGAACCAGTGGGTGTAATGCGTAGCGCCGTGTTCGAGAGCCCAATCCTTCATGGCTCCGGCGATGATGTCGGCATCGGCTGGAGCAAGCGGGGTACGATGGGTCATGGTCCGCATGAGGCGGTCATACACCTCACGCGGGAGGCGCTGACGCATGACGCGCGTGTTGAACACATCGCAGCCATACCCGTTGGCAAGAGCCTTGCCCTGCTCCGGAGCCGGAAGAGGCGCAACAGGCTGGGCGGTGGAAATATGATCAAGGGCTGTTTCACGGACGGTGGAACTCATGGGATCACTCCTCGAATAGGTTGATGCCCGGATAGAAGCAAAATCGGGGCCAACATATTCAAAGCGTGAGCGGCGAACACGTCCATTCTCTAACGGATTAAAATCACAAAATTATCCCGTCTATACCCTGAGGTTGAATTCCAGATTTCCCTTCTTCCGGAGGAAAGGGACGAGGCGTGCATGAAAAAATTCCACCTTTACGTAGAATTCATCCATCCATTTGATTTCATGTATTTTTCAATCGGAATTTCTTCCTTCATCCGCCAGCGCTCATTCCTTGAACGCTCAATCAAATTGAATTCCGTGGGGTTTTCTCCAAAAAGACATTTTTGTAGGAAATACCTATCAATCTACATTTTTGTAGATTGATAGCAGTATGTCAGTGCAAAGCGCGCCGTTTCCCCGGAGAGACAATGCATGTGTGGGCGCTGCCTACTCCAACACAGCAAGATCGCAGATGGATAAAGAGAATCTTTTCACAGAGCCGAGGGTTGAAGAGGCGGCATCATTTGCGGTCCGCTCTCCCCAATGCCCTCCAGCATAAAAAAAGGAGGGAACCGAAGTTCCCTCCCGTGAATGGCATGAAGAGCGGCGGCTATTTCGCGTAGCCGACGGCCCGGCGCTCACGGATGACCGTGACGCGGATCTGGCCGGGATAGGTAAGGTTTTCTTCAATCTTGCCGGTGATGCCCTTACAGAGCATGTAGGTCTGATCGTCATCCACGTTTTCGGAATTGACCATGACGCGGATTTCGCGCCCGGCCTGAATGGCGTACGCTTTGGATACTCCGTCGAATTCGGAAGCGATGTTTTCCAAATCCTCAAGGCGCTTGACGTAGCTTTCCAAGAGTTCCTTGCGCGCGCCGGGACGGGCCCCGGAAAGGGAGTCCGCAGCCTGCACCAGCACGGCCAGCGCGGTTTCAGGGCGCTGATCCTCATGGTGTGCGGCGATGGCGTGCAGGATTTCCTTGCTTTCATTGTACTTTTTGGCGAGATCCGCTCCGATGAGCGCGTGCGGGCCTTCGACCTCGTGGTCGACGGCCTTGCCGATGTCGTGCAGCAGGCCGGCGCGCTTGGCTTTCTTGATGTCCATGCCGAGCTCGGCGGCCATCATGCCGCACAGGGCGGAAACTTCCAGCGAATGCTGGAGCACGTTCTGCGTGAAGCTGGTACGGTAGCGGAGCTGGCCCAGAAAGCGGACGAGTTCGGGATGGATGCCGTGCACGCCCGCGTCGAACGTGGCCTGTTCGCCCACTTCGCGGATCTGCACTTCAAGCTCCTGCTCGCATTTGTGGACAACATCCTCAATGCGGGCCGGATGGATGCGCCCGTCCTGAATGAGGCGTTCAAGGGCCATCTTGGCGACCTGGCGGCGCAGGGGGCTGTATGCGGACAGGATGACTGTTTCGGGAGTGTCGTCGATGATGAGATCAACGCCGGTAGCCGCTTCCAGAGCGCGGATGTTGCGCCCTTCACGGCCGATGATGCGGCCTTTCATGTCTTCGCTGGGCAGGGTCACGGCGGTGACGGTGTGTTCGCCCACATAGTCGCCCGCATAGCGCTGGATGGAACAGGCGATGATTTCCTTGGCCTTGCGGTCCGCGGTTTCGCGGGCTTCGGCCTCAATGAGGCGCATCATCTTGGCGGCCTCGTGGCGGGTGCGGGACTCGATTTCCGCAAAAAGCCGCTGCCGGGCCTCCTCGGCGGTCAGGCCGAGGGTCTGGAGCTTGAGGAGCTGGTCGCCGGCGATCTTGCCGATGGCGGCCTCGTGAATGAGCTGGGCGTCCGTGGAGTTCGCCGCGATCTCGGGAATGGAGCGGATCTTCGCGCTGCCCATGATGATGGAGTCGCACTGCACATGACCGAAGCACTTCGCGTTGCCGACCATGCGGGGATAGAAGAGCTGGCTGGACTCGTCCTGCGCGACGGAGCGGGAAATGACGCGCCCGCGGGAATTTTCGCCGTCGAGCACAATCTCCATGTCGCTCGTGGCCTCCTGATGGCCGTGGGTGAGCAGGCGCTCGGTGACGACGCCCTCGGCATCCTTGCCGCAGACGATCTTCGTGTAGCGCTTGGTGGAGTCGATGCCGCGGATCTGCACGGTGTCCATCTGGATGCTCGCGCCCTCCTCCAGATACACGATGGTCTGGGGATTCATAACGTTTTTGCCGTTGCCGTCTCCCTCGCCGTAATGCTTCTCGGAGTAGTGAACATGGGAATTTTTGCCGACGTAGAAGGTGTGTACGCCGTCATGGCGGCAGCCAGGGCGGAACCGCTATACACCACCTCGCCCACCTTGGCATAGGGCCATACGGCGTATGCGTTGGGGTCGCTGACCGCCTGCTCCTCCTTCTTGGTTTTAACATCGGTGTACTTCACTGCACCGTCCGTCTTGCTGTTGATGTCCACGATGCACACCGCGCCAAACACGCTATTGATGCTCTTGGTCTTTGCCTGGAGCGCAGCAGACACCGTGGCGTCCGCGCTGAACCTGGGGGCCAGCAGAATGCCGGGGGTCATGGACAGCTTGGGATATACCTGCCGCACCACCTCCAGGCCGGTTTCCTTGCCGGAGGAGATGTCCACACCGCCCACGATGTCCGCGGCTTTGACCTTGCTCGGGTCGATCTTGCTGCCGGTCGCAGTCAGCGTGGTTGCCTTTTCACCGGCTCCGCCTTTGAGCAGTACGATGTTCAGGGTGCCGTCGTTGTTCCATGTGGTCGTGTAATCCTTGCCTGCCTCCAGCGGCGTTGCATCCGCCTTGATGGTCAGACCCTCCAGCAGTACGCCCACTTCGTCCAGCACGGCCACGCCGTCGTTTACCTGCATCGTCTTTTCCGAAATATCCGCCTTGTGCTTCGCCGGGTCAAGCACATTGATAAGCACCATGGGGGCCACGCCCACTACGCTGAACGCCGCACTGATGCACTCGCACAGGGTATAGGCTTCAAAGTCGTCGTTGTAGCCGACAGCCTCCACAGCCTCCTTGTAGTTGTTCACCAGCAGCGGAACATTGACTGCCGCCGCCGGGTCTTTCAGCATATTCACCGGTGCGGTTCCCACGATCACTTGCAGTCCCGCCGTCCCGACAATAGGCGCAGTCAGGCTGGTTTCCACCTCGCTGGTATATACGCCATGCTTGTAAGCCATATTGTTTCCTCCTTACAGCTCAGATTTGATTTTGTGGTACAGGATGGCTTCTGCCGTTCCGGCAGTCTCCATCTTCCTCCTGGTCTCCGCGAACTGCTCCACCGGCACCAACAGGGCCTTTACCTCCGGGTGCCGTTCAGAAAAATCCTCCAGCGCCTCCGGGATGCCTCCGCTGAACACCGTGTACTGCTTCGCTACGCCCCTTACAGTCGGGCCGCAGTAGACAACAGGGCCAGCCTTTTTCTTCCGCCCTGCCGCTCCTTCCGCCCGCTCGGCCATACCCATGGCCGACGCCTCTGCTTTCCTGCTCATACCAGTCCCTCCAATTCCGTGTCCTGTGTCATAGCCGGGGCCGTGCAGGTCAAGGTGCAAGCCCCGAAATAATACGGGTGCGTATCATCCTGCTGCATAGCCCATACGACGGGTTTCAGGATGGTGAACGCACCGCCGAAATAGGGCCTCGTACAGACCCGCTGTACAATGTCCTCTTTGATGTTCGCCACATCCTGATAGCCCTCTCGCGCTCCGCCCTCGTCGTATGCGCATACGATCAAGCTGAACTCCACCGTCTGCGGCCCGCTTTCGTCCTTAATGGCTCCGCCGGTCATGCGGGCCACGATATAGGGGGCCGCCGCCGCATCCGTGTCCACATCCGCGTCGTAGTCCTCCGGCACCGGCAAATCCTGCTTATAGATTTTCAGCGGTTTTCTGCCCTGTTGGCCGTTGTACTTTTTCCCGGTGAAAAGCTCCTCCAGCATCTCGATCAGCGCGTCTTGGCAAAGCTGCGGCGTCCGCCCAATCCCTGCGGCTTTCACCGCATCCATGTAATCCTTCATCGCCTATCCCTTTCTGGCCTTTGCCCGCGCGATCACCCGCTCGGTCTGCTCCATCAGTCTGTCGTACAGGTATTCCGTTACCTCCGGTTCCACATAGGCTGTGCATCGCAGTTGCCGACGGACTTCCCATCGTCACCAGCTTTTCCACTTTCCCGTCCTTGTTCCGCCACCGCGGACGCCCCCGCTCTGTAACCGTATGGCTGGAGCTGGAGCCGATGCGCCGCTGAACCATGCCCACATGGCCGCTCTTGAACTCCACCAAAAAGCCCTTGCTCAGATTGGCTCCGTCGCCGGTCAAAGCGGTCATGGCAGAGGATTTCAGAACTCGCGCCTTTACATGGGCAGGCGCTCTGCGCAGGACATCCCGCCCCTTGAAGCTCTCTGTCGGCCTGTGCTGGAAATAGCCCAGGTCGTTCCGCATCTTCTCGATGTGAAGCTCTGCGCTCAGGCTTGTGTTCGTGGCCTTTTTCCGCTGTACCAGGTCTTTCAGGTGCCGCCGCCCAGCGGCGTTCACGGCATACCTGGCCTTTGCCTGCGCCACCATCAGCTTTCTTGCCTGTCGTGCTGTGGCGTTGATCGCTACCTTGGCCGCCGCCGGGGTCTTTTTCTTCAAGTCCCCCAGCGCTCGCTCCACATCCTCCAGCCCGTCCACTGTGATGGTCATGGTTCCTGCGTCGTAAGTCACCCTGCTCATTGTCTCGTCCTCTCCATGGTGATGCGGTAAATACCCGCTTCTTCCTCGCAGTTCAGGATACTGTAAGTCCGCTGCTGCGAGGTGCCCTTATCCATGACCAGATGCTTCCCGATCTTCGGCTTCGGCCCGTAGTCCTTTACCCGGATGTACAGCACGGTGGATGCGGTGTATAGGCCCGTATCAAAGTTCTGTTTCGCTCCGGCCTCCCAGTGCGAGTTGTGTTCTTTCAGCCGTTGGTCATCCACAATGACCAGAGCCTCTTTCCCGTCAAC
>ERZ827488.2674-NODE-2674-length-16423-cov-5.174853_pt1 | contig 16423 bp, 16 predicted proteins | sample MGYA00519771_ERZ827488 | MGnify/ENA primary metagenome ERZ827488 (study PRJEB31778, sample SAMEA3449323) | human gut metagenome | biome: human gut; feature: human-associated habitat; material: faeces | place: United Kingdom | collected 2010/2012 ... | reverse complement strand
GCTACGAGGCCGCCGACGTACTCTACGGCGTCACCATGCAGGAGCAGGGCGTGTCCAAGATCCTCCGCCTGAGCCTCGACGAGCTTGCAAAACAGCTGGGGGTTACGAACTGATAAAAACGCAGTTGATTTGTAGCTTTCCAGCGGGCCGATGTGGGCATCGGCCCCTACAGGGTACTGCGCAAATACCCGGAATATCATCCAGAAAGGATATCAAATACATGGGATTTTTTGAAAAACTCAAGCAGGGACTGAGCAAGACGGCCAGTTCCATCAGCAGCGTCTTTACCGCCAGTGAGCTGGACGACGAGTTCTATGACGATCTTGAGGAAAGCCTCATTGTCTCTGACCTCGGTATGGACACGACGGAGGCCGTTATGGATCGTCTGCGCCAGACCGCGAAGGAGCAGCGCATCAAGACCGTCGACGAGGCCAAGCTTGCCCTGCGCGGCATTCTCGCCGATATGCTGAATGTCGGCGATCCGGCCCTGAAGCTGGATACAAAGCCGTCGGTCATTCTCGTCATCGGCGTCAACGGCGTCGGCAAGACGACCACCATCGGCAAGCTTGCCCACCAGCTGCACGATCAGGGCAAGAAGGTCCTGCTGTGCGCGGGCGACACGTTCCGCGCCGCGGCAGCCGATCAGCTTGAGATCTGGTCGGAGCGTGCGCACTGCGACATCATCCGCCAGCACGAGGGCGCGGACCCCGCCTCCGTCGTTTTTGACGCCATCGCGGCGGCAAGAGCGCGCGGCAGCGACGTCATCATCTGCGACACCGCAGGCCGCCTGCACAACAAGCAGAACCTCATGAACGAATTAAATAAGATCTCCCGCATTCTTGACCGTGAGCTTCCCGGCGCCAGCAAGGAGGTCCTGCTCGTCCTCGACGGCACGACCGGCCAGAACGGCCTGCTTCAGGCCAGGCAGTTCCAGGAATGTGCGGGCGTTACCGGCATGGTTCTCACGAAGCTGGACGGCACGGCCAAGGGCGGCGTGGTCATTGCGGTCGCGCAGGCGCTGCATATCCCGGTCAAGTTCATCGGCGTCGGCGAGCAGATCGACGATCTGATGCCCTTCGACGCGAAGAGTTTTGCGGAGGCGCTGATATGAAGGTGATCTTAGCCAGCCAGAACCAGCACAAGCTGGTCGAGCTTTCCGCGATTTTATCCCAGCTCGGCTTTGAGATCGCGCTGGAATCGGAATACGGGCTGCACGTAGATGTCGACGAGACGGGCACGACGTTTGAAGAAAACTCGCTTTTGAAGGCGGAGGCCGTCATGAAGGCCAGCGGTATGCCCGTTCTGGCCGATGATTCCGGCCTCATGGTGGACGCGCTGGACGGCGCGCCGGGCGTGTACTCCGCCCGCTACGGCCATAAAAGCTCCGACGCGGAGCGCATTGCCTATCTGCTTGAAAATCTGAAGGACGTTCCGGCGGAGCGGCGCACGGCGAAATTCGTCTGCGTCATTACCTGCCTCTGGCCGGACGGCCGGAAAATCGTCGCGCGCGGCGAATGCCCCGGACAAATTCTGTTCGCGCCCAAGGGCACGGGCGGCTTCGGCTACGACCCGGTATTTTACCTGCCGGAGCTTGAAAAGACCTATGCCGAGCTTGCGCCTGAGGAGAAAAACGCCATTTCCCACCGTGCGCGGGCGCTTCAGGCATTTTGCAGAATCTATCGGGAGGAATTTGAACATGATGACAAGTAAGGAACGCGCCGAGCTTCGCGCGCAGGCCAATCCGCTGGACGTGACGCTCATCGTCGGCAAGGGCGGTATTTCCGACACGCTGCTGGACGAGGCTGTCGTCCTGCTTGACAGCCACGAGCTGGTCAAGGGCCGCGTGCTCGAAACCTCCGGACTCACGGCCCGCGAAGCCTCTGACGCCATCTGCGAGGCGCTGGGCGCCGAGGGCGTCGCCTGCGTCGGCACAAAGTTTGTGATCTGGCGCAAGTCCGAAAAGGTGGAGCAGGAGAAGAAAAAGGCCGCCGCGAAAAAGCCGGCCAAAAAAGTCTCCGGCAACTATAACCCCGTCAAGGCAGGGCTTCGCGCCCGCAAGCAGGCAGCCGAGCAGCAGCGGAAGCAGCGCAAGCAGTACTTCCACGATAAGGCAGTCTCCGCCGCCATCGAGCGCAGCCGCCAGCAGAAGGAAGAGCAGTAAATAAGAACACCGACAGGGGAGGGGCGCAGCATGGCAAGGATCGGCATTTACGGCGGCAGCTTCAATCCGCCGCATCTGGGGCATATTTTTGCCGCGCGCAAGGCGCGGCAGCTGCTGGGACTGGACAAAATTCTCTTGATCCCCGCAGCCATCCCGCCGCACAAGGCCGTGGCCGAAGGCTCGCCGGACGGCGAAACGCGCTTCGCGCTCACGCAGCTTGCCATAGCTGGAGAAACCGGCATGGAGGTCAGCCGCATCGAGCTTGACCGGCCCGGCCCGAGCTATACCGTGGATACGCTGCGCGAACTGCGGGAAAGCTATCCGCAGGATGAGCTGTATCTGCTGATGGGAACCGATATGTTCCTGTCCTTTTTCCAGTGGCGCGAGCCGGAGGCCATTGCAGCGCTGGCCGTGCCCGTCTGCATGGCCCGCGTGCGTGCCGATGCAGCGCTTTCTGCGCAGCTGCTGGCCCAGCAGGAAAAAATGGAGGCCGTATTCGGCGTCCGGCCCATCGTTCTGCAGAACGACTGTCTGGAAATTTCGTCGACCGAGGCCCGTCGGCTCCTGTTTTTCGGCATTGCGGACGAGGTCCTGCACCCGGACGTGCTGGCCATGATCGAACGGGAGAGGCTCTACGGCGTGGGCGGCGAGTATCGTGCGCTGCCGTTTGAAGAACTGCGCCGCGTCAGCCTTTCTCTGCACAAGGAAAAGCGCCGCGCCCACGCGCAGGGCGTGTCCGATACCGCCGTGCTGCTGGCAAAAAAATACGGCGCGGATGAGACGGACGCTGCCCGTGCCGGGATCCTGCACGATATTACCAAGGCGCTCTCTCCTGCGCAGCAGCAAAAGCTGGTCGATCATTGGAAGCTGCCGGTATCGCCGTTCGAATACGCGCAGACGAAGCTGCTCCACGCCAAGACCGGCGCGGCGGCTGCCGCACGTATTTTCGGTGAGAACAATGCCGTCGTCTCCGCCATCGACTATCATACGACCGGCCGGGCCAACATGACCCTGCTGGAAAAAATCATCTACATTGCGGATTATATGGAGCCGAACCGCGATTTTCCGGGCATTGACCGCCTGCGGGAGGCTGTCTGGCGCGATCTGGACGAGGGCGTGCTGCTCGGCATCGATATGACGCTGGAGCAGCTTGCCCAAAAGGGTCAGCCCGCCTGCGCCGATTCCCTTGCGGCCAGAGACTGGCTCATCCAAACCCGAAAGGAACCCTGAATGAAGCTATTTGGCAATCGCCGCCGTGCGGCGCATACAAAAAAGTCCGCGCTGTCGCGCGGTACACGCACGGCGCTGATCGCGGCGGTGATCGTGCTGGCAGTCGCCGGAAGCGCGTTTGCGGCGTGGAAGCTGCTGGTGAAGCCGGTGGAGCGTCCGGCGCTCTCCGAGCCGGAGCCGGAGCCTCCCGCCGAGGAAGAAGCGCCGGAGCCGTCCGCCGTTCCAGTCACACCGCAGGAGATTGAGCCGGAGCAGCAGCCGGAGGAGGACGTGCCCACCGAGCAGCCCAAGGCGCTGCGCGACGGCGTGTATAACATTCTCATCTGCGGCACCGACGGCGATGGCTACCGCACCGACACCATCATCGTCGCCCATCTGGATGCGAACACGCACACGGTCGCGCTTCTGTCTATCCCGCGCGATACCCCGGTCGCGACCGGGGGCGGGGGACTTATGAAGATCAACTCGGTTTACGCGGGCGGCGGTGCAGACGGCATGGAACGGCTTGCCTCGCGCCTGCACAGCCTGCTCGGCTTTCCGGTCGACGGCTATGTGCTCGTCGATCTGGAGGCGTTCAAGAAGACCGTTGACCTTGTCGGCGGCGTCGACTTTGACGTGCCGCAGGACATGGACTATGAGGATGCGTCGCAGGATCTGTATATCCACCTGAAGAAGGGGCCGCAGCATCTGGACGGCGAAAAGGCTATGGGCCTTGTCCGCTTCCGCAAGGGCTACGCCACGCAGGATATCCAGCGCACGCAGGTACAGCAGCAGTTTTTGAAGGCGCTGGCAAAGCAGTGCCTGTCCGTCAGCAGCCTGACAAAAATCGGGGAGTTTGCAGACATTTTTGCCGAATATGTCACCACGAGCCTCACAACCGGCAATATGGTCTGGTTCGGAAAGGAACTGTTTGCCTGCGATTTTGATTCCATGCAGTGCTGCACCGCAGAGGGCGAGGGCGCGATGATCAACGGCGCGGCCTATTATCCCCTCTACGCCGGCCGGCTGCTGGAAACAGTCAACGCCTGCTTCAATCCCTATGACGCGCCGATCGCCGCCGGCACGCTGAATGTCGTCACGCCCGAACAGGCGTATGCGTATCAGAAAGCCCCTGACCCGGAGCCGGAAGCGCCGGAGGAACCGGAGCAGACGGACGAACCGCAGGATGCCCCGGAAGAGCCGGGAGATCCAGAAGATCCGGATGAGGCGCAGGAACCCGGCGCATCCGAGCCTACAGAAGACCCCTTCCCGGACGGTACGGTCTGGGAAGAACCCGATACAGATCAGAAAGGAACATAAAAACCATGCTCAGTGCAAAAGAAGTGGCCGCGCTCGCGGCAAAGGCGCTCGACGCCAAAATGGGTGAGGACATCCGCCTCATCGGCATCACCGACATTTCGACCCTCGCCGACTTTTTTCTAATCTGCACCGCCACCAGCTCCACCCACGTCAAGACGCTCTGCGACGCAGTCGAAGAGGCGATGGACGAGGCGGGCGAGCCGATGCTCTCCCGCGAGGGCCATCGCGGCGGCACGTGGGTGCTCATGGACTTCGGCAGCCTTGTCGTGCACGTCTTTACGGCTGAGGCCAGAAAGTTCTATGACCTCGAACGCCTCTGGCAGGACGGACATCAGGTGAATCTGGCTGCCGTTTTGGGCGAAAACGCTTGACAAACGGCGCAAAAAAACGTACAATGACCCGGTAAAAGGCAGAGAAGGGGAATGCTCCGCGCGATTTTTTTCAGGGACCCGGCGGCTGGTGTGAGCCGGGAAAATCAACCGGACGTCTCTCACCCCTGAGCCGCCGCCCCGAAGGCAGTAAGGACGGACGCATGGCCGCGTTATAGGCCGCTTGAGGGCTGCTTGAAAAAGCAGCTGAATCAGGGTGGTACCGCGTATTTTACGCCCCTGACCGTATGGTCAGGGGCGTTTTATCATGAAAAAAATTACGAGACAAAGGAGCTTGTTATGAAATACGATTTTGCAGCCATTGAGAAGAAATGGCAGGAAAAATGGGAGCAGGAGAAGCCCTATGCCGCCGTCACTGGGGACAAAAAGCCAAAGTTTTACGGCCTGATCGAGTTCCCATACCCCTCCGCTGCCGGTCTTCATGTCGGCCATCCGCGTCCGTTTACAGCCATGGATATCATCTGCCGCAAAAAGCGCATGCAGGGCTATAACGTCCTGAACCCCATCGGCTTTGACGCCTTTGGCCTGCCGACGGAAAACTTTGCCATCAAGAACCACATCCATCCCGCCATCGTCACGAAGAAGAACATTGAGAACTTCACCCGTCAGCTCAAAATGCTCGGCTACGGCTTCGACTGGGACCGCGTCGTCGACACGACCGACCCGAATTACTACCGCTGGACGCAGTGGATCTTCCTGCAGATGTACAAGCATGGCCTCGCCTACAAGACCACCATGCCCGTCAACTGGTGTACGAGCTGCAAGTGCGTGCTTGCCAACGAAGAGGTCGTCGAGGGCGTGTGCGAGCGCTGCGGCGCGCCGGTCGTCCGCAAGGAAAAGAGCCAGTGGATGCTGCGCATCACGAAATACGCAGACCGTCTGGCCGACGATCTGGATCTTGAGGGTCTGGATTATATCGAGCGCGTCAAGACTCAGCAGAAAAACTGGATCGGCCGCTCCACCGGCACGGAGGTCACGTTCAAGACCAACACCGAAGACGATATCACTGTCTATACCACCCGCGTCGATACGCTCTTCGGCGTGACGTATACGGTCATTTCCCCGGAGCATCCGCTGCTGAACAAGTGGAAGGACCGCATTGCCAACTGGGCCGACGTGGAGGCCTACAAGCAGGCTGCCGCCCGCAAGTCCGATTTTGAGCGCGGCGAGCTTAACAAGGACAAGACCGGCGTGCGCCTCGAGGGCATCGAGGTCACGAACCCCGCGACCGGCAAGGCCGTGCCGATGTTCGTCTCCGATTATGTTCTTATGAGCTACGGCACGGGCATTGTCATGGGCGTGCCGGGCCACGATCAGAGAGACTGGGACTTTGCAACGAAGTTCGGCTTGCCCATCGTCGAGGTCGTCAAGGGCGGCGATATCACCAAGAGCGCGTTTACGCTCAAGGACGATACCGGCATCATGGTCAACTCCGGCTTCCTCAACGGCATGACCGTCAAGGAGGCCATCCCCGCCATGAAGCAGTATGCCATCGAGCAGGGCTGGGGCCATGAGAAGGTCAATTATAAGCTCCGCGACTGGGTCTTCTCCCGCCAGCGCTACTGGGGTGAGCCGATCCCGATGATCTCCTGCCCGAAGTGCGGCTGGGTGCCGGTTCCTGAGGATCAGCTGCCCGTCGTTCTGCCGCAGGTCGAAAGCTATGAGCCGACCGACGACGGCGAAAGCCCCCTGTCCAAGATGACCGACTGGGTCAACACCACCTGCCCGCAGTGCGGCGGCCCTGCCAAGCGCGAGACCGATACTATGCCGCAGTGGGCCGGCTCGAGCTGGTATTTCCTGCGCTACATGGACCCGCACAATGACAAAGCGCTCGCTTCCAAGGAGGCGCTGGACTACTGGAGCCCGGTCGACTGGTACAACGGCGGCATGGAGCACACCACGCTCCATCTGCTCTACAGCCGCTTCTGGCACAAGTTTCTGTATGACATCGGCGTCGTGCCGACCAAGGAGCCGTATCAGAAGCGCACGAGCCACGGCATGATCCTCGGCGAGGGCGGCGAGAAGATGTCCAAGTCCCGCGGCAACGTCGTCAACCCCAACGACATCGTCGATCAGTACGGCGCGGACACCATGCGTCTGCACATCATGTTCATCGGCGACTTTGAGAAGGCCGTCACCTGGTCCAACGAGGCCGTCAAGGGCTCGAAGCGCTTCCTCGACCGCGTCTGGAACCTGGCCGAGAGCTGCACGGACGACCCGGCCATCTCGGACAAGAATGAGGCGATCATCCATAAGACCATCAAGAAGGTCACGGAGGACATCGACGAGCTGAAGATGAACACCGCCATCGCGTCCATGATGACCATGGCCAACGAGTTTGCCACCAACGGCTGCACGAAGGGCGATATGGAGCAGCTGCTGCTCCTGCTCAGCCCGTTTGCACCGCACATCGTCGAGGAGCTCTGGGAGCGGCTCGGCTTCGCTGCCAAGTACGGCAAGATGTGCTGCCAGTGCGACTGGCCGACGTATGACGAGGCCAAAACGGTCGACACGACCGTCACCATGGCCGTGCAGGTGCTCGGCAAGCTCAAGGGCACCGTCACCGTGGCCAAGGACAGCGACCAGCAGACCGTTGTCGACGCGGCGCTGCAGCTCGATAAGGTCCAGCGCCAGATGGAGGGCATGCAGATCGTGAAGGTCATCCACGTCCCGAACAAGCTTGTCAACCTGATTTTGAAGCCGAAGGCCTAACTTCATCTTGACATCTGCGATCATTGCAATTATAATATTAACGCTAAAGCCATGCATGATGGCCCTTGAAGCGCCGCAAGGCGTATTTGGAGGGAGGGAATAAAATGTCTGAAATCTACGTCAAGGAGAATGAGTCTCTGGACAACGCGCTCAAGAGATTTAAGCGCAGCTGTGCCAAGGCCGGCGTCATGTCTGATCTGCGCCGCAAGGAGTACTACCAGAGCCCCAGCGTTCGTCGCCGCAAAAAGTCGGAGGCTGCACGCAAGAACAAGAATAAGCGTTACTACTAATGCAAACAAAAAATCCTGCATCCGAGGATGCAGGATTTTTCTTTGCTTTTTCAGCCCTGCTGCTCGTACACCGGCAGGTCCACATACGTCGGCGCGTGCGCCAGCGCCGGGATCAGCACGTCGACGGCATCCGCCATGCGCAGCTTGAGCGTGGAGGTGTTGATGCACGGGTGGCAGCAGAGGTACGTATCGTCCAGCAGGTCGCGGTCGATGAGCAGACGCACGCGATGGTCATGATCGTTCATCAGCCCCAGCACGCTCACGGAGCCGGGCGTGATGTCCAGCAGCTCGCGCATATGCTCCGGCGATGCGAACGACAGCCGCGCGCTGCCGATCTGGTGCGAGAGATCCTTCGTGCGAAACGGCTTGTGCCCCGGCATCAGCAGCAAGTAAAATGCCGTCTGCTGCCGGTTCGTGAGAAAGAGATTCTTGCAGATCCCGGCCTCCAGCACGTCCTCCACGGCGGCACAGGCCTCGATCGTGTCAGCGGCGTCGTGATCGGCCCGGTCGTAGGCGATCCCCAGCCGGTCGAGCAGATCGTAGCAGCGCAGCTCCTTGTCCAGCCGCTGCCCGCTTGCCGGGCGGCCGTGATACAATGTTTGGTCAACAAACATGGTGTCAACTCCTTAAAAATCGGTCTGCCGTCATTATAGCGGCTTTGGCGTGCGGGTTCAAGTCCCACCGTCCGGTTGACAGGGCGGGGCGAAACGGGTACAATATACCCTGTAAAACTGTGCAGAAAGGAACTTCTCATGGCGTATCAGCTCATCGCCGTCGATATGGACGGCACATTGCTCAATTCCAAAAAAGAGATCACACCGCGCACGGAGGCCGCCGTCACCGCGGCGCTCGCGCGCGGATATCACGTCGTCATGACGACCGGGCGCGGCTACCGGCAGATCGTGCCGTATATGGCGCAGTTTCCGGCCATGCGCTATGCCATCACGTCCAGCGGTGCTGCCGTGGCCGACTGCGCGCAGGATCGGATCATTTCGGCGCAGAACCTCCCGGATGACGCGGCGGCGGAGCTTGTCCGTGCATTCGAGGGACTTGACGGATTCCCGATCATTTTCTCCAACGGTGAGGCGCTCTACCGTCCGGAGCTGCTCGATGACCCGCAGCACTTCGGCATGGACGCCTATGTGGAGAATTTTAAGAGCCACTGCACGGCCGTTCCGGACATGGAGCAGCGCTTTCTCGCCGCGCCCTATCCGGTGGAGAAGCTGGACTTTTACTTTGTCGATTCCGCCGAGCGCGCCAAGTACCTCGCGCGCGTGCAGGATGCGCGCGCCTGGGTCGTTCCGTGCGAGAGCGCGGGCGTGGAGATCAACGCCGTCGGCGTCGATAAGGGGAGCGGTCTGCAGGCGCTGTGCCGCTGCCTGAATATCCCCATCAGCGCTGCGATCGCCATCGGCGACTCGGAAAACGACCGCCCGCTCCTGCGCGACGCCGGCCTGCCGCTCGCAATGGGCAACGCCATTGCGGACGTGAAGGCGGCGGCGCAGTACGTCATGCCCGACTGCGACCATGACGGTGTGGCGGAGGCTATTGAGCGCTTTCTGCTCGCGCAAAGTTGACCGGGCGCGCGAAGCGTTGTATGATAAGAAATAACCCCATTTGCGGGGGAGTGTAACAGGAGGCAGTGTCCATGGACAACATTCAGCAGCTGAAACAGTGGATCGACGGCAGCGACCGCATCGTGTTTTTCGGCGGCGCCGGCGTCTCGACCGAGAGCGGCATCCCGGATTTTCGCAGCGTGGACGGCCTGTATAACCAGAAGTATGATTATCCGCCCGAGACCATCCTGAGCCATTCCTTCTTCATGGCGCACCCGGAGGAGTACTACAAATTCCACCGGGACAAGCTTGTTGTCGACGGGGCCAAGCCCAACCGCGCCCACCTGCGTCTGGCGGAGCTGGAGCGTGAGGGCAAGCTCCAGGCAGTCATCACGCAGAATATCGACGGCCTGCATCAGGCGGCCGGGAGCAAGAACGTGCTCGAGCTGCACGGCAGCATCCACCGCTGTTACTGCATGCGCTGCGGCCGGCCGTACCCGGCGGAGCGCGTCAACCACGGCACCGGCGTGCCGCACTGCGACTGCGGCGGCATCATCCGGCCGGACATCGTGTTTTATGAGGAGTGCCTGGACGACGATGTCGTGTCCAAGGCGGTCCATTATATCCGCGAGGCGGAGGTCCTCATCGTCGGCGGTACGTCGCTGGCCGTGTACCCCGCGGCCGGACTTTTGAATTACTACCGGGGCAGCAAGCTGGTGCTCATCAACCGCAGCGCCACGCCGTATGACGATCAGGCGAATCTCATCATCCATGAGAAGATCGGCGAAGTCTTTGCTCAGGTATAACGGAGGAAACAGGTTTTCATGCGAATTGACGTAATGGGCGTCGGGTTTGACAGCCTGACGATGGACGAAGCGGTCGCGCGTGCGCGTGACCTGATGGCGGAGCGGCGTGCGGCCTATGTCGTCACGCCGAATCCGGAGATCGTGATGCTCTGCCGCGACGATCCCGCGGCCATGCAGGCCGTGCAGGGGGCGGACCTCGTCCTGCCGGACGGCATCGGCGTGATCTACGGCGCAAAAATTCTCGGCACGCCGCTGCGCGCGAAGCTGCCGGGCATCGACTTTGCCTCGGCGCTGATGGCGCAGATGGGGCAGGAGGGCAAAAGCGTGTTCCTGCTGGGGGCCAAGCCCGGCGTCGCGGACGCGGCAGCGGAGAAAATGCGTGAGCGGTTTCCCGGTCTCGTCATCGCCGGCACGAACGACGGCTATTTTCAGGACGATGATCCCGTTGTGGAGAAGATCAATGCCGTGCAGCCGGATCTGCTGCTCGTATGCCTCGGCGCACCGAAGCAGGAGCTGTGGATGCAGCGCAATGCCCCGCGTCTGCGCGTTGGTCTTATGGCGGGTCTCGGCGGCAGTCTGGACGTGTTTGCCGGCAACGTCAAGCGCGCACCGAAGTTTTTCCAGAAGCTCGGTCTCGAGTGGTTTTACCGGCTCATCAAAGAGCCGAAGCGCATCGGCCGCATGATGAAATTGCCGAAATTCCTGTTTGCGGCCATCGGCCGCAGGCTGCGGGGGAAGAAACACCATGGCGAAGGGTAAACTGATCGTATTGGAGGGCATCGACGGCAGCGGAAAGTCTGCGCAGTACCGTCGCCTGTGCGCGCGTTTTGACGAGGCGGGCATGGCCTACCATCATATTGTGTTCCCGCGCTACGACCAGGAATCGTCGGCACTGATCCGGATGTATCTCAACGGCGCGTTCGGCACGCACCCGTCGGACGTCAACGCTTATGCCGCGTCCACGTTCTTCGCGGTCGACCGCTATGCGTCCTACCGCACTGACTGGGGCGAGATCTATGAAAACGGCGGCCTGATCCTCTCCGACCGCTACACGACCTCCAACGCCATCCATCAGGGCTCGAAGCTGCCCGAGGCGGAGCTGCCGGCCTTCTTTGACTGGCTGTACGATCTCGAGTACGGCAAGATGGGTCTGCCGCGCCCGGATCTGGTGCTCTATCTGGATGTCGACCTGCCGACCTCGCTCAAGCGGATGCAGCACCGGCAGGAAAAGCACAACACCAAGGCCGATATCCACGAGCAGGACGCGGCCTATCTGGAAAACTGCCTGCGCATCGGCCGCCTCGCCGCCGCGCACTATGGCTGGACGGTCGTGCCGTTCATGAAAGACGGCGCCGAGCGCGAGCTGGAAGAAAAGCACGAGGAGATCTTCTCCATCATCCGCAGCGCGCTGTGAGCATTTCCGGGGAAAAGGCCGCCCTGCGCGCGCAGCTGCGCGCCCGGCTTTCGCAGAGCGACCCGGCGGAGAACGCCGCGTGCGATGTGCGCATCACGCAGCGGGTGCTCTCGCTGCCGGCGTTTCAGGCGGCGGAGCGGGTCTTTGCCTATTGCAGCGTCGTGCCCGAGGTGGACACGCATGCTATCCTCGCACAGGCGCGGCGCCGCGGCAAGACGGCCGCGCTCCCGGTCACGCAGCCGGACGGGCAGATGCAGTTTGCGCGCTATGACGGTGCGCTCGTGCCCGGGCGCTATGGCATCCCGGAACCGCCGCGCAGCGCGCAGATCCTGCTGCCGCAGCCCGGCGACCTGATGCTCGTCCCGGCGCTGGCGTATGACCGTGCCGGGCGGCGTCTCGGCCGCGGCGGCGGGTACTATGACCGCTTTCTGGCGCGTGTGGACTGCTGCACCGTGGGGTTGATCCGCGCGGCATTTTTGCTCGATGCGCTGCCGGCTGAATGGAACGATGTGCCGGTTTCCGCCGTCATAACCGAGGACGGCGTTTTCTGCCCACAGGAAAAACCGGGGCTCCCGGAGGAGCCCCGATCCTTCACCGGCCGTTAGCAGCCGCAGCCGCAGCCGTTATTGTTGTTGTTATCGCAGCCGCAATTGCCCCAACCGCCGCAGCAGAAGAGCAGGATCAGAATGAGGATGATCCAGAGACAGCTATTATTATTTCCGCAGCACATAACCAAAACCCTTTCTCCGCGCAACTGATTTTTGCGTGGCCAGACCCCGCGCGGTGCATGGATCTGGCGCGATGTTTTCCGGCGTGACCGGAGAAACGGCGCCGTTTCCGTCCGTCGCCTTATCTTATGCCCCTCGGGGCATGGGGGTTCCTCCGCCGTGTGGGCGGCAGGGACGAATTCCATGTTGACAGGGAGACCGAACCATGTCTGATCACTTTAAGAACTTTGATGAGCTGTTCCGCGACGAGCGGGATTCGTCCCGCCCGCAGCGTCCGGCAGCTGCACAGCCTGCCCGCCGCCGTCCGGCGCAGCCGGAGGGGCAGCGTCCCGTGCGCCCGGCCCAGCCGCGTCCGGTGCAGCCGGAGAGGCAGCAGCGTCCCGTGCGCCAGGCACAGCCGCACTCGGCGCAGCCGGAGGGGCAGCAGCGCCCCGCGCGCCCGGCCCAGCCACATCCGGCACGCCCGCACGCCGTGCAGCCGGAGGGGCAGCAGCATCCTGTCCGCCCCCGGCCTGCACAGCAGCATGCCCAGCCCCGCCCGGGGCAGACGCGGGATTCGCACGCGCAGCAGCCGCAGCGGCCGGTCCGTCCGCGTCCGGAGCAGACGCACACTGCGCGGCCGCGGCCGGTCTCGCGCCCCGTGCCGGAGACGGAGGTACAGGCAGAACCCGCCGTGCGCCCCGCGCGCCCGGCCCAGCCGGAAGCGCCGCGCCGTGCCGGACGCAGCGGCTGCCTCGGCGGCCTGATCTATTTTGCTTTCGTCGTCAGCATCAGCATCATTCTCGCCTGCGTCGGCTGGATGGCGGCGTCGGACGTGCTCGCGCTCAATAAGGAGCCGGTCACGGCGACGGTCACGCTCGACAAGGCGGAGTTCAAGGACGTCACCATTTCGTACACGGACGCTGACGGCAATGCCAAGGAGCGCGCCGGTCATCAGGTGAGCGTGGGCTACGTGGCAAAACAGCTCAAGGACGCCGGCATCATCAAGTACAAGGGCCTCTTCGAGCTATACTGCAGCGTCTCGCACGCGAAAACGAAGATCGACCCCGGCACGTACGAGCTGAGCACGAACTACGATTACCGCGCCCTCGTCAAGAAAATGCAGGTCGGCTCCGGCGCCATGGTCACGACCAAGGTCACCATCCCCGAGGGCTATACGATGGAGCAGATCTTCCACAAGCTCGAGGATGAAAACGTCTGCTCGTATGACGACCTCATGGACGCGGCGGCCAATTATTCCTACAACTACTCGTTCATCGACCAGAGCATGCAGGGCGACGCCAAGCGCCTCGAGGGCTTCCTGTTCCCGGACACGTATGAGTTCTATCAGGGCATGCAGGCATCGAGCGCCATCAACAAATTCCTCGAAAACTTCCACGACCGCATCACGGCCGAGATGCTCGAAAAGGCGGACGAGCGCGGCATGACCATGCAGGAGGTCGTCACGGTCGCATCCATGATCGAGAAGGAAGCGGCCAACGACGATGAGCGCGCCATGATCGCCGCCGTCATCTATAACCGCATCGAAGCGGGTATGCCGCTGCAGATCGACTCGACGATCATGTATGTCCTGCCGGAGCACAAGGATGTGCTCACCGTGGAGGACACGAAGATCGACAGCCCGTACAACACCTATCAGAACAAGGGCCTGCCGCCCACGCCGATCGCCAACCCCGGTCTTGCGTCCCTCAAGGCGACGCTCTCGCCGGCGAGCACGCAGGCGCTGTATTACGCGCTCGACGCCGAGTCCGGCACGCACAAGTTCTTCACGAGCTATGGCGAGTTCCAGGCGTTCGTGGCCAAACAGAGTTATTCACAATAAGCGGGGTCGATTCATGAACAAACCGGAATTGTTATGCCCTGCCGGAGATCTGGAGCGCCTGCAAATGGCGCTCCATTTCGGTGCAGACGCAGTGTATCTGGCCGGGGCGCAGTTCGGCATGCGCGCCGGAGCCGAAAATTTCACACCGGACGGCATCCGCGCGGCCGTGCAGCTTGCGCATGCGCAGGGCTCCGCCGTACACGTGACGTGCAATACGCTGCCGCGTGACGATGAAATGGCGCAGCTGCCGGCGTATCTGGAGCTGCTCGATGATGCGGGCGTGGACGCGATTATCGCGGCCGACCTCGGCGTGATCACGCTGGCCAAGCGCCATGCGCCCCATGTGGCGCTGCACGTGAGCACGCAGTTCGGCGTGGTCAATTCGGCCGCCGCCGCAGCGCTGTACGATCTCGGCGCGCAGCGGGTCGTGCTCGCGCGCGAGCTGTCGCTTGCCGAGATCCGCACCATCCGCGCCAACACGCCGCCGGAGCTGGAGCTGGAGGCGTTCGTCCACGGGGCGATGTGCGTGTCGTTTTCCGGCCGCTGCCTGCTGTCGAACTACCTCACCGGACGCGATGCCAACCGCGGCCGTTGCGCGCAGCCCTGCCGCTGGAAGTACGGTCTCACGGAGGCCAAGCGCCCCGGTCAGGTGTTCGATATTACAGAGGACGAACGGGGGACGTATATCTTTAACTCCCGCGATATGTGCATGATCGAGCATCTGCCCGCGCTGCTCGATGCCGGTATCACGAGTCTGAAGATCGAGGGGCGCACCAAGAGCGCTTACTATGTCGGCGCGGTCACGAATGCTTACCGCCACGCACTGGATGATGCGCTCGCCGGCCGCCCGCTCGACCCGGTCTGGCAGCGCGAGGTGCTGCAGATCAGCCACCGCCCGTACAGCACCGGCTTTTACTTCGGTGAGCCGGGACAGTATACGGCGAACTCCGCCTACTTTGCCGGGGCTGAGGTCTGCGCCGTCGTGGAGGGTACCGCGCCGGACGGACGCGCCGTGCTGACGCAGCGCAACAAGTTCTGCGCCGGCGATACGCTCGAACTCATCACGCCCGACGCGCCGCCTGTGACCTTCACGGCCGAGTCGCTGCGCGACGCCGACGGCCTGCCGCTTGAGACCGTGCCGCACCCGATGCAGCGCTTTACCATGCCGCTGCCGTGCGCGGCTGCGCCGCTGTCGCTCATCCGCCGGAAATTGCCCGCTGAAACGGTTGACATTCGGCTCGAATGTGGTAAAATAGAAAAATCCAGAACATAACGCTTGGATGGAGAAAAGCTGTGCAGCACCCGGTCATCAGAGAGAAGGGGACGGTGGAAGCCCTTCGGCCGGCAGCATGGCGGCCGCTCCGGAGCGGCCCGGGACGACCGGGACGTCTGTCCGCGTTAAGGACGACTTGAGACGCCGCGTGAGCGGCAATCAGGGTGGTACCGTGAAAGCAGATTGCCTTCGCCCCTGTGTATGGGGCGGAGGCATCTTTTTTTGAGGAGGTATAGTATGAAATGTCTGCGTTGTAACGGCGAGATGGAGCATCTGGGTCATGAATCCCTGCAGCTTGGGCAATACGGCTTTTTCACCGGCAACCTGTCCAACCTCTTTTCCGGCGCGCTCGAGGTCGATATTTATGCCTGCAAGTCTTGCGGCAAGCTGGAGTTTTACCGCGCCGCGGACGCGCCCAGCCTTTCCGAGCGGCTGCAAAAAGAATGAAGTAAGAGAATCACAATTGGAGGATAGATGATTATGAAACCATATGGTCTGAATGAACTGCGCGAGATGTTCCTGCGCTTTTTCGAGACGAAGGGGCACCTGCGTCTGCCGAGCTTCTCGCTCATCCCGCAGGATGATGCGAGCCTGCTGCTCATCAACTCCGGCATGGCGCCGATGAAGCCCTATTTCAAGGGCGACAAGGAGCCGCCGCGCCACCGCGTCTGCACCTGCCAGAAGTGCATCCGCACCGGCGACATTGAAAACATCGGCAAGACCGCGCGCCACGGCACGTATTT
>ERZ827488.2646-NODE-2646-length-16590-cov-11.340187_pt1 | contig 16590 bp, 20 predicted proteins | sample MGYA00519771_ERZ827488 | MGnify/ENA primary metagenome ERZ827488 (study PRJEB31778, sample SAMEA3449323) | human gut metagenome | biome: human gut; feature: human-associated habitat; material: faeces | place: United Kingdom | collected 2010/2012 ... | reverse complement strand
CCGGCGGCAGGATCCTCATTTCGTGCTTCGGGATTTTGGGCGGAATGCAGTCATCCGCTGGATTGCGCACGATCAGGCGTTCCTTGACTGCCCGGTCGAGCGCGTTGTGCAGCATCGTGTGAATGCCGCGGATCGTCGAATCGCTCAGTCCCGGTTGCTTGCCTTTCTGCGCTTCGCGGAGCCGCCCGTGTTCCCGCAAGTCCTTGTACAACCCTTGCAAATCGCGTCCGGTCAGCTTTTTGAGCGGAATATCGCCGAGTCGTGGTACGATGTGCAGTTCAATTCCGCGTCGGTAGTACTCGGCGGTCGAAAATCTTAGGTGTGGTTTAGCGTATAGCTCGTACCACGTTTGCAGCCATGTGCCGAGCGTGTACTCGTCTGCTCTCCGTACATCGACGGTTTCCGCTTCTGCGACTGCCTTTGCCAGCTTCTCTTTTACCTCCGCCTGCGTTTTGCCGAGGACGTTCTTGATCAGCCGTTTCCCTGTCTTTTCATCGTATCCGGCAGTGTAGCGCCCTTCCCAGCGCCCGTCCTTTCGTTTTCGGATGTTGCCTTCCCCGTTCGCTCGTTTCTTTGCCATGCTCGTACCTCCTTCGTTTTGGTAGCACAAACAACTACCACAGAACCGGCACAAAGTCTACTGATTTTTTCGGAAGATCGGAATATTTTTATCCGGTTCTGCCCACATCGAAAATCCTTATTCTTTGGTTACTGCGGCGAAGTTTTTGCGCAGTCCAGCTTCCATCTTCATCCTTGACATCTTTCCTGTCTGCTTTATAATGGTATTATGTAAATTGAATTTTGCTTGGACTATCAAAAAATCTGCAAAGCAACCAATATTTGCGCAAAAGCAACCGATTTTTGGTTTACAAAAATCGCGGTATCCCATAAAATCAGGAGAGAAAGATATGACACTTTGTGAAAAACTGACACAGGCGCGAAAGGCTGCGGGGCTAACACAGGCTGACGTTGCCGCAAAGCTGAACGTTTCCCGGCAAGCGGTTTCGCGTTGGGAAAGCGGACAGTCGAAGCCGTCCACGGAAAAGCTGCTTGCACTGGGGGCGCTTTACGGCGTGTCCATCGACCAGCTTTTGAATGCAGAGGAATCTGTCGTAGAGGCAGTTTCTGATGAGCCGGAAGCCGTGCCGGTCGAACCTGTAATTCCCCAAAAACACCGTTCACGAACATGGTGGAAATATGCGGCTGCTGTACTTTGCGGCGCACTGCTGATGCTGGCAATTATCCTGAGCTTAAAAACGCCCAATTCGTCCGAAAAATCCATCGATGCAAGAAAGCTCAACGATATGGAAGCGGATTATGTTGGGAACGTCCAGAAAAACGGAGAAGGATTCGATTTCACATGGGACTGAAAACCGGCTGAAATGGGCTTTTATGGGAGGAAACACAAATGAAAAGGTCCTGTCTGCTTTCCGCATTCATACTGCTTGCATTGAGCCTCCTCCTGCTGAGCGGCTGTTCTTCGCATTCCCCTGACGAAGGCGCTGATGAGCCGAAAGCAGTCACATTGGGCGTGTGGAAGAACGACACGATCCTTCCGACTGTGAATGCGTTCAATGCACAGCAGGAGCAATTTCAAATTCGCCTTGTCATTTATGATAGCCTGGAGCTTATGCAAACGGAATTGATGGCCGGAAAGTACTGCGATCTCTACCTGCTGGAAATGGACAATTCGGCAATGGCAGCCAAAAGCCTGTTCGTAGATTTCATGCCAAGGGTCGAAGAGACGCTGAAAAATACAGAAAATGAAGTCGTTCCGGAGCTGCTGGATGCCATGACAGTCAATGGCGCGCTGATGCAAATTCCTTATTCGTTCAGCATTGGGACGTGCATGGGACTTCAGCAGTACTTTGACGGGCACGGAATTTCTCTTGAGGATGCGAATCAGGCGCTCAATGATCATGCGCGCCCAATATTCCCGGAGGAGTGGAAACTGAAGGCGAGAAACATTGCGTCAAAGGTGTCCAGCGTGTCAGGCATCTTCTTTGTGGACCGGCCAAAGGAAGAAGTCCAATTTCAGAAAAGTGAATTTGAGGAGTATCTGAAATTCTGGATGGACGGATGGGTTGTTCAGCAATCACAGGATATAGATTCCGATCTTGCCTTGTTGATACCGACGTTCATCGGAGACCCGGGCGAGCCTCCGGCAGAGGGCTATGTATATACCGGTTATCCGACGCTGGAAAATATGCCCGCCGGTTCGTATTTTTCGTTTGGAACGGCGTTCAGCATCATATCCGGCTCAAAAAATGTTGACGAAGCGTGGGAATTTATCCGCTTCTGCTTATCGCCGGAGCAGCAGCGGAGCGTTCGGGGCGGAATGCCCGTAAACAGCCGCGTGCTTCAGGAGCGGATCGACGAAAGGCTTGAGAACAAAGAGATCACAGAAGCCGATGCCGAATGCTTCGATGAATTATTGGACGAAACGGAATGGGTCCGTGCTTCGCCGGACATAACCGATATCTTCTCGGAGGAGATATCCGCCTGCTTTGAGGGAAACCGTCAAGTTGACGAGGCGGCTAGGATGATAGAAAACAGGCTCAATCTTTTCTTAGCTGAATCTGCGGAATACTAACATTTGCATAGAATTGGATGGAGTCTTACATATTAGGTCATTCGGAGTATGGCTGGATGAAACAGACCGCGAGGTGTCTATGAAAAAAGGATTCTATATCGTGATCGCAGCGCTTCTCGTCCTGAGCCTGACCGCCTGCGGCAAAAGCAAATCTACAAATTCTGTTCCGCTGGTCGATTGCAGCGATCGTGGTTCCGCTGTAGAAGGTGGCTGTTATCTCATGACAGAAGAAACGCCGGATGAGATCTGCGAAGAAGCAAAGGTTATTTTCTCGGAGAATCTGTCGCAGTGGGTTTCCGTGTTCGAGGGCGACGCGGGAGAATATGTGCTTGGGACTCCGTACCATACGCATCTTCGCCCCGACAATACTGATGTTTACAGTTTTCCTGTTCTCTGCAATGGTGAGTTCTGGAGAATCTTGAGCATATATAAACCAGACGGCGAAATACTCCATCAATTTTCTCCTACCGCAGAGAAGTTCCAGCGTTTACACAGCCTGTCATCACCGGAGAATCCCATCCGTTTTGTTTGGGTCGGGGACGTTCGGTATGCCGTCGTCGGGAATACCGCGGAAATCATCACGCATGAGGGCGGGGACATTCCGGATAACATTGGAGAGCTGGCCGTTCAAAGTGACCTGCCGGACAGCGTTGTCATTGATATCTCAAAACCGATTGCGATTGCTGAAATCGCCGCGGAAAATACTCCTGCACCCAATTGGAATGAAATCTGCTCCAACGTCCGAATGCTTCCGCAGGATTTCACTTTTGCTGTTGATCTCAATGACGGGTCAAGTGTAACGGTATGCGGGCAGAAAGTGTCTATGCAGAACCAGGTCATTGTTCCTTCTGCGGACACTGTAACGGTTGATACATTGCGGTCGGAAGTTCTCTTTCCTTTGCAGGAAACTTTTGATTTGATTGGTATCGCATGGGACATTCAAAATGATGTGCTGAATATGGCTTGCCAGTATCATATCGAAGCGGATTACGGAAAAGATCTGCCGCACCTGTGCAGCGTCAATATGCAGACGCTGCAGGTGTATGATCGGGATGGCGTCAGCTACATGACGCTTCCGCAGAAAGCGCAGGAGCAGGACGGAGTTTTATATATCCCGCTTTCATGGCTGGAACAGTTTTTTGCATTTCATGTATCGGATACCGAACTGATTCTCGATACGGAACAATATCTTGCGTCGCAGCCGATCAAAAGCGACGACGGAACACTGAAAAAGTGGGTCTATTTGAACCAAGACGAAATCCCGGAGCGGTTTGCAAAGATTCAGACAGAGGATCTGAATGGGGTGCCGGTAGAAGTGTGGTCGGACGGCAGCTTGGAACTGCGCGTATTTGAGGAAATGAACAGCGTGTTTTCTGTTACGCTGCTGGATGATTCCCACGAAACAAAACGAGGCATCCGTGTTGGCGACAGCGTTGATCAGCTATGGGAATGGTATCTAGAACAGCAGCTGGATGGAATGGTCACAAGGATTGGAAAAGAAGAATCCAAGCGAAATCAGGCAAAGCAGCAGTTTGCGCTGGTTCCATATGTTCTTTCCTACACACAGGAAGACGGTCTTTTGACGAGTATTACAATTTCTGCACCAGAATGAGTATGTTCAACGAGGAACGGATATTTTTCGAGGCTTGGCTGGATGAAGAAAACCGTATTGTGTCCTTTCACGAGATTTCGGACAGCCGGTACTACAGCGCGGAGGAACACGATTTCTGGCAGATGATTGTCAGCCTGATTTTGAACGGATACCGTGTGCAGTAAAGCGTGGATCTTTTAGAAGGCAGCTTGCAAGTTCTCAGGCTTGCAAGCTGTTTTTCTCTGTAAACTCAGAGTCGTTTCTGCTGACGAAGCACCTCCGGGAACGAGATCTGACCATTCGTTCGCAGCACCTCCTGATAGCTCATACCGCGCATTTTCTGGTATGTTGCCGCGTCAATATCCGTGTCCGACGCAAGGATGTGATTGCAGACGTTTTGCTCGACAGCCTGCTTCAGAAGCAGTTTGCCGATTCGATCTCCGAACATACTGAGAATGGCTTCGAGCGTTTCACCAAGGATCTTCGGCAGAAAGTCTCCGGCGTACTCGCTCTGTAAATAGCCGCAGTAGAACAGAATTGCCTTTGCAATAAACTCGTTCTGTGTGCTGCATCCGTCGCTTTTGTAGTGTTCCTGCACCCGCTGCCAAACCGTATCTTCCATCCAGACTGTGTGGCGGCTTCGTTCTTCTGTTTTCGTGTTCAAAACCTCCAAAAATCATAATAGCGTCAAAATTGTCCTTGATTTTACTGGCGTTTTGCGGCTTTCGGGCAATAACAGCGTCATTCCACTTTTGACAGCCGCAAAAAAGCGCCATTTTTATCCCCCGAAACTGCCCGCACTGCGGGCAGAAGTGGACGGCCAGACGCAGAAAAGCGTCAGGCCTTTCTCCTGCTTCGCCGCTTGCGGCTTCTCCCTCTGCTGAAATTCGCCTGCAGCCGTTCTTTTTCTGCGTTTGCCGTGCCCGCAATGCTCCCGCACGTTGGCGCAACGTCCGGTCTTCGGGCTTCCGGCGGGTACGCGCTCGGCTGCGCTGCGAAAGCGGCACAAACCGCCAACACGGGCGTGACAGACTGTGACTGGCGTTTTGTCTGCGCTCTCAACCTGTGTTTTCAACAAAATCGGCATATTTTCGTCTTGCCGCATCCTCGTCCAGTTTCTGCATCTGCCGGTCATAGTCCTGTTGGAGCGCGAATTGAATTGGTCGGATGGTGAAGCGTAGATTGCCATTTCGCTTGCGACCATCCTTCGTTGTAACTTGCATCGGCTCTGTGACGAGCAGGTCGCGTTCTTCGAGTGAGCGGATATGCTTACGAATCGTATTCGGACTCAACCCAACCGCATCACCGATTTTTCGGTAGCTTGGCCAGCATTGGAATGTCTGCCGATCTTCGCAGAACAGCAGGTAGGCATAGATGGCGATTTCCGCTGCGCTCAGACCCAGCGAGAAGATTTCCTTTGGCAGCGGGAAGTAGTCGCGGACAGAATCGCGTGTCGGCCAGAGACTGCGCTTCACTCTACCCCTCCCGTGTGCTGCTCTACCCAGCGGATGAACGCTTCTTTCGGAACGACGAACGATTACCGATTCGCAGCGCGGGGAAATCTTTTTCGTGCATCAGCTCGTAGCTGCTGGACGGCGCGATGCCCAGCACCTTTGCCACGGTCGCTGCGTTCAGGAACAGCGGTAGTTCGTCGTAGCTCTTGTAGTTTGATTCTTTCATGTTGTCCTCCTTTGTTCGTGTTCATTTTTCCTGTCTGTATTTTGTCTGTCCGAAAAAACACCTCCTACCCTTTATCCGTATTCAGAGGGCTTTTGTACCAAACTTATTTCAAAAAATTTTCTCCTCACATTTAATTGCACAATTTTTACTGCGTTTGTACGAAAAAATTTTGGTCGTCACAATAAAGCCTCTCATTACTGATAGGGATAAAAATCGCAGTTTTGACAGCCTGCTTTCAAAAAACTCAGAAATTATTTCGCCATTCAAAACATCCCCCTATTTAATCCGACACTAAAAGCCGTTTTTGTTACCCTCCTTCGCAAATTTTTTTATTCAGAGGGGAAGATATTTTACGTCCAGCAATAACGCCCTCTATTTGATCCGACAGATTTTGCGTTTTGAGCGGTGTCTCACCGGAAAAAATCCCCTCACTGCATAGGCCACGGGAACGCGATTTTTAGAAGCCTTTTCGAGAAAATTCACAGATCATTTACATTTCTGCGCCTGCGTTGCCTGTTCGAACCCCTCCGAAAAAGTCTCTCATGTGGTAGGCAGCGAGAACGCACTTTTTAGAACCCTTTTCGCAAAAGTTCACAAAATGTTCACTCGAAAATGCGTCGTTGGCGGTTTTGAAAAGTCCCCCTATTTGATCCGACAGAAAATCGCGTTTTGAACAGCCAGTTTTGACAAAATTTTCGGGAGCATAAAAAATCCCCTGCCTAAGTTAGGCAGGGGACAGGCAACATACAGCACATCCGGTGCTGTGTTCTTCTTATTCAGATTCATGAAATGCTTGACAGGCTGCTTCGATTTCTACTCGCTTTTCTGGCGGATAGATTTCATGAAAACGCTCAAAGAAATCGTCCCACGCGAACAGCAGCAGATCCGACGAGCCGTCTTCTGCGCGAATGCGAAGCGGCACATTGCCGGTTCTGGCTTCTTCCGTCAGTACATCGAAGTGCTGCTGGAATTCTTCCGGCGTAACGGTATGCAGCGTTTCCAAGTTTAGTTCTTCTTTTCGCATGATGCATCTTTCTCCATCAGGTTTTCAAGATATGATTTTGCTTCCTCGGGGTGATGGACCATCCACTCCAGCGCAGTCGTCAGAATTTGTCCCGGCGTTGTGTCGTGTTCGTCGCAGAACGAATCGAGCTGTTCTTTCACATCTGCGTCAAGCAGAATCGAGACGGTCACAAAATTTTTGCCGCAGATATGCTCCGCTCTGCCGTATTCTCCGGTGATGAAATCGTAAAGCGCTTCCGGTTTGTGCAGATCCCACCTCTGGCTTTCATCTTCGGTCCAGACACAAAAATCGTCTGTTTCGGAAAGCCACCAGGATGTGTAGTCGCAAACATCGTCGATGCTGTCACGGAGCAGCGTCAGCAGAATTTGCCGAGACTCTGCGGCAAAATTCTCCTGCGTTTGCAACAGTTTCAGTGCCCTACAGTATGTTTTTCTGGAAATCAAAGTATACGCCTCCTTTTGCAGTATAAGAATAGTTTAGCACGAGGACTGTACGATAATCCGGACTTTCCAACCATGATCTTTATAGATTCCAGACGGATCTGTATGAAAAATGAGACCATCAGAAAGATGGCCGCATTTGGAGTATAATGATTTCGTCAACCTCGAATAAAGAATGACGGCTTAGACCACGTGAATGCGATTTTTATACCTGTTTTTGCGAAAGTTCACGAACCATATTCTGCAGTTCCTCGCTGAAGCCATCGAGCTCATCCAGCGAAACTGCGCTATCCGCGATCAGGTGCGCCAGATCAAACACAACGTTCTGTTTTCGGAGTTCAAGCTGCACACCCGGTTTTCTCCGATCCTCACGTATTCTTTTATTCAGCGTCCAAAAACGTTCTGATGGTTGGCATCTGTCATCGGTCAAAAATTCGGCATACTCACGGGTGAGCTTGTCCATATAGCGTTCCTGCCAACCAGGAAGCCGTTCTCGGAACAGTTTCCAATCATTCTTTGACAGTTCCATTTTTCATCCCTCTTTCTGCACTCTATGATTGCGTTCTCAGTATACTCTACAACGGAAATCTGCGTCAATACACTTCGGTTAAGAGAATCAGATTCTCCTATTGACAGAAAATATATACTGTGATATATATTATTTAGGGAGGTGATCACAATGGAAACAGCGAAAATCTTTGAGAATGGCAGAAGTCAGGCTGTGCGCCTACCGAAGAAGTTTCGTTTCAACACAGACGAAGTGATCGTCCAGCAGCTTGGTGACGCTGTGATCCTCGTTCCGAAGGAATCCATGTGGCAGACTTTTATGGACGGTTTGAACAGCTTCACCGAAGATATTTTCGAGGATGGTCGAGATCAGGGCGTCCAAGAGGAGCGTGAACATCTGTGACGTATATGCTGGACACCAACATCTGCATCTACGCGATGAAGAACAAGCCGGAGCAGGTATTGCAGCGACTGAAAAATGAACTGAACAGCGGCGTCTGCATTTCCGCCATCACATTGGCTGAACTGGAGTATGGAATGAAGCACAGCTCCAATCCCATAAAGAACGAGCAGGCGTTGCTTCGTTTTCTGGTTCCCTTGAGCATTCTTCCCTTTGGAGCGGCAGCGGCTTCTAAGTACGGTGAGATCCGCGCCTATCTTCAGAGCGGCGGAACACCGATTGGTCCGTTGGATATGCTGATTGCCGCGCACGCCAGATCGGAGGGCATGACCCTTGTGACGAACAACGTCCGCGAGTTTGAGCGCGTACCTGATTTGGAAGTTGAAAACTGGGTCGAGTAACGGCTGCTTATAAATAGGCTTAATCTTTGTTTACAGCGGCGCAGTTTTTGCGTGTGGTATTTTCCCGATAAGCTGAAGTTTGGCGTGGGAAAGTACTATGCGTTCTTATGAAATGGTATTTGGGGGCGTCTTTACATGGCGGACTTGTAAAAACGGCTGACCCACACCGTGACCCACACGCGGAAACGAGCGGACGGAAGCAGTGGAAACAGGGACGTGAAAGAGTATTTCAATTCCAGCGAAAACGATCAAAAAACGTCCAGAAAACGATATTTTCAGAATTTTTCTACTCTTTGTAATCAGCAGGTCGGGGGTTCGAATCCGTCTACCAGCTCCACCGTCGAAAGACGCTTGCTCCATTCCGCTTTCCGCAGAAGCGAAAAGCTCCATATCCGCAATCGCCTTTCTCCTCTTCATTTTGAAACCGCTTCGCTGGGTTTCAAAATGAGTACAGCAAAGTGAATATGGGGGAATTCCCGAGTGGCCAAAGGGGACAGACTGTAAATCTGCTGTCAATGACTTCGGTGGTTCGAATCCACCTTCCCCCACCAAAATCCGCACTGAAAAGTGCGGATTTTTGCTTTATCCGAACTTTTTGAAGAAGAACCGAGGCTGCCGACGCGGCGTGTTTTTGCACAGGCAGGCTTGATTTTTCTTCGTTTCACGCGGCTGTCGTCCGCACCGTAAGGTCAAGGCAACTTGGGCTGATGTCCTCCACTCAGCGACATTGACGCCAACCCTGACGCCAACGGCGATGGGACGAAACGTGCCTGGTTGGACAAAATGAGATGAAAACGAGAATCCCGGCTGCTTTTTTCAGGCAGCCGGGAGTTTATTATTGCGGTTTTCAACGCTCGAGCATCTTTGGCATGACCTTTCCGACGGTTCTAGCCGCTTCCTGCTGCATCCGACTGGTCGAGTGTGTGTAGACGTTCAGCGTGAAGCCAGCGCTGCTGTGGCCGAGCATCGTGGAGACTGTTTTTACGTCCACGCCGCATTGCAGCGCGGTCGTGGCGAAACTATGTCTCAAGTCATGAAATCTGACGTGCTCCAATCCAATGTCCTTGCAGATCTTGCGGTGGATCTTCACGATGGCGTCCGGGTGATACATTTCACCGGTTACTGGGGAAGGAAACATGTAGGGATTTTTCGGGTGCTTTTCATGCTCCTGCTCCAGCAGCTTTGCAGCTTCCTCCGGGATGGAAACGTAGCGGACAGAGGTGCTTGATTTGGGCGGGGACACAGTGCCCTGACCATTGTAGAAAAGGTACTGTTTTGTTACATGAATGGTCTGCGTCTGCGCGTCGTAATCCGACCAGAGCAGCGCCGCGATTTCCCCTTTCCGAAGTCCCGTAGCCAGCTCCAGATAAAACATCGGCAGGACACCGCGCTGTTCGGCGGCTGTCAAGTAGGACTGATACCGCTCCGACGGGATCACCTGCAGTTCCGGTTTCGTGATCTTGGGCGGGATACAGAACTCTGCCGGATTGAAGGGAATCAGTCGTTCTTGCACGGCACGTTTCAACGCAGATTTCAGCATGACATGGATGCCATGCACAGTCGTGCTGCTGAGCCCCGGTTTTTTGGCTTTTGTATCCTCACGAATTCTGCCGTTTTCCAACAGATCTTTATAGAACTGCTGAATGTCCAGCGACGTCAGCTTGTTTAACGGAATATCGCCCAGACGCGGGAGGACATGGTGATCGATATAACCCTTGTAGTAGCGCGCGGTCGTTTCGCGCACGTTTGGCTGCGCATACAGCGAGTACCAAGCCTGTATCCAGCCTGCCACGTTGTATTCGCCGGATTTGACCACATCGATCTCGTTTGCTTCTGCCAGTGCTTCTTTCAGTTTGGTGCGAACCTCAGCCTGTGTTTTGCCGAGAATGCTTTTTCGAATCTGCTTTCCGGTTTCCGGGTCGCGACCTGCGATGTATCGCGCTTCCCAGCGGCCGTCTTTTCGTTTTCCAATGGTTCCTTCCCCATTGACTCGCTTTTTTGCCATTTGCGTTCCTCCTTTCTGGCAGCTCAAACGAATATCACAAAGACAGCGAAATAGCTAGTCCTAAGTGAGAGAACTTTCCGCAGCCTGCTTTTCCAGCCAGTCCAGAAATTTTTCCTGTGAAATGACGATCCTGCGCCCAACCCGGAACGCAGGAAAATCTCTGCTGTGGGCGAGTGTATAGGCTCCTGCTTTGGAAATGCCGAGGACGGACGCAACGTCCATCATGCTCAGCATAAGCGGAAGTTCTTGTAATGATTGATAGGTTCTTTTCTCCATGTTGCTCCTTTCGCGTTACGCGCTCCAACACGCGGTTTTTATGATTTCCAGTGCAGAGCGTCCCTACCGGGGCGCAGAAAAGCCGACACGCAGGCGCGTGTCGGCTGACGGCTTGTGACAAAGGTTTATTCTGGAGTTAGATAAGGAGCAGGAGGAAGCGAATGAACGACGGGAAAAAGAGGCGGATCAGCGCTGAGCTGCCCGCCCACAAGCGATTTGCAAAATCGCGCAGCCGATGGATTTATCCATCGTTCCAGAACACAATTTTTGTGTTCTGCGAGGACTGCGGCCTGTGCGCCCTCATAATCAGACTTAAGCTGAAAACCGAGGACAGGGCCAACGCCAAACAGGCGCATCACGATAAGGCCATCGCCCTCCAACAACCTCACAGTTTTTCAATAAAGGATTGCACTTCACCTTACTCCTACACATTTCCGTATTGTTCCAATAATGTACCATGCAAAAAATTGCTATTTTTTTGTAGTCTCTATTGACAAAAGCGAAGATTAGTAATACATTATGTTTTGATAACACGGGTGGTGAATTGAAGAAAGGTCACTGCGGCGGGAATTATGTGTGAATACTTTTCAATTTTTTGTCACAGTATTATGCCGCCTCCTGTCCACTGTCCAAATTTGAAAGGGGTAAAGATTATGAAAGCACGTATATCACGCAAATTTTTCTGTCTTCTGCTGGCAGTAGTGATGGTATGCACACTACTGCCAATCACTGCGCTGGCGGCTGAACCAAGCGGTAGCATTGAGAGTGCTGGTATTACTCATGCTGGCGGCTACTTGAAAAATGCTGTTTCCGTTGGACTGAAGAATGTTAACTTTGAGTCCAGCGTACAGGTGAAGCTGTACAGCGGCGATACTCTGCTGACCACGGCTACCTTGCAGGAAGTAAATCCCGGCAGCTATGGTTTCCTGACCTGCTGCATCGCTACCGAGACTGCTGACGAGTACTGGGCACTGACCCCCTGGACTCCCAAAGATGATGTTGTCCCCAATAAAGTCGTGCTGTTTGTGGATGACAACGAAATGGACACTATGGAGTTCACTCTGGATGCTGCAGAGTGGAAAGCCCTGCCCGGCACGGTGCTCCCCTATAGCGGCAGCATCGAGCGCGTCGGCATCACTCATGCTAACGGTGTCCTGAAGAACGCTGTGTCTGTTGATCTGAAGAATGTTAACTTTGAGTCCAGCGTACAGGTGAAGCTGTACAGCGGCGATACTCTGCTGACCACGGCTACCTTGCAGGAAGTAAATCCCGGCAGCTATGGTTTCCTGACCTGCTGCATCGCTACCGAGACTGCTGACGAGTACTGGGCACTGACCCCCTGGACTCCCAAAGATGATGTTGTCCCCAATAAAGTCGTGCTGTTTGTGGATGACAACGAAATGGACACTATGGAGTTCACTCTGGATGCTGCAGAGTGGGCAGCCCTGCCCGGCACGGTGCTCCCCTATAGCGGCAGCATCGGCGGCGGTTACACCTACTGCACCATCAAGAAGGCTACCCCGAAGCTCAACACCTATGACCACTTCGCGTATGTGCAGGGCTATCCCGACGGCACCGTGAAGCCCGCAGGCAACATCACCCGCGCCGAGACGGCGGCGATCCTGTTCCGTCTCATGGACAATTCGTCCCGCAAGACCTATCTGTCCACTAAGAGCGGCTTCCGTGATGTCACCGCCAGCAGCTGGTACAACACCTATGTCGCGACGCTGAACAACGCCGGCGTCATCACCGACAGCGCCAACGGCTACTTCCGCCCGAACGAGGCCATCACTCGTGCAGAGCTCGCCGCCATGCTCGCCTCCTTCACCGAGACGACCCGCGCCGCGAACTACTTCGACGACGTGAGCGCCAACCATTGGGCCGCCAACGCCATCGCGATCTGCGCCAAGCTCGGCTGGATCACCGGCTATCCCGACGGCTCCTTCCGTCCGGACAGAAACGTGACCCGCGCGGAGCTCATGGCCATGATCAACCGCGCCACCGGCCGCGCGCCCAAGTCCGCCGACGCATTCCTGCCCGGCATGAAGACCTGGAGCGACAACACCGCCGACAAGTGGTACTACCTCGACGTGCAGGAGGCCACCAACAGCCATTCCTACGCCGTCAGCCCCACCGAGCTCTGGACCGCGCTTACCGCTGCGCCCGATTGGTCGCGCTACGAATAAGCTGACCCGAGCCCCGGCGATCTGAACCCCAAGAAAAAGCCTCTCCCACCCGGGAGAGGCTTTTTTGTGCAAAATCTGTGCGGTTCCGGACGAAAAGCGGCACAAAAAACAGTAGACTTTTCCGGCTGGCTGCGGTATGAAGCCCCTGTCTTACCCAACGGGCTGCCAGTATGGGTCTGCGCCGAGCTCCTGCAGAATCCCGACTGTCGTGGCGGCAGCCAGGGCCGGGATCAGACCTTCACCATCACCCCGAATAAGGGCTACGCCGTCGCCAAGGTGCTGATCGACAGCAAGAACGTGGGCGCGGTGAAGTCCTACACCTTTGAGAATGTCCGCAGAAACCATACCATCGAGGTCAGCTTTGCACGGGCGAACGAATTTATCGACGTTCCGGCGGGCAGCTATTTCTACGAGGCCGTTATGTGGGCAGTCGAAAACGGCGTCACCACCGGCATAAGTGCAAGCCGTTTCGATCCGGACGGCATCTGCACCAGAGCGCAGGCCGTCACCTTCCTGTGGCGCGCAGCAGGCAGCCCCGCAGCCAAGTCCGCAGTCATGCCCTTTGCCGATGTGAAGGTTGGCAGCTACTACTATGACGCGGTGCTGTGGGCCGTGGAGAACGGCATAACCAAGGGCACCAGCGAGACCATGTTCAGCCCCGATGCCACCTGCTCCCGTGCGCAGATCGTGACCTTCCTGTGGCGCTCTCAGAAGTCCCCGGCAGCGGGCACGGCCAATCCCTTCACCGATGTGAAGGCAAGCGCCTACTACGCTGACGCGGTACTGTGGGCTGTCAAGGAGGACGTCACCAAGGGCACCACCAACACCACGTTCAGCCCTGACGCCAACTGCACCCGCGCACAGATCGTCACCTTCATCTGGCGCGCCCTTGCAGAGTAAGCGCGTATGACGGAAAAGGAATAGCAGCAGATAAAGAGGCTTGACATCTCATTTGTGGTCATTGGCGGCATTGGAACGCTGTTGATCACCGCCATGATAGTTGCTCTTTCGTACTTGGGCTGGTTTGACCAGTTCACCGACAGCGGGCTTTTATCCTCTCTGGATGAGTGGCTGGTGACGGTGCTGATCGGAGGCATCCTGCTCGTGCCATTTCTCATAGTAACGGTGTAACGGTCATCGGTATTCTGTTGGTGCGGAGCGATCTGCGCATCGAGCGCGAGCGCCGCAAAAAGCCGCCAGAGCCGCCGGATGAGTTTTTCAGTCTATACGAATGGCTGAATAGCAAGGCCGCTGGCAAAGACCCATAAGCGAACATTGGACAGCGCAGCGGACGGGCATATCGCCCCGAAGCTGCGCTGTTTCTTTTTCGTTACAGGAAACATTTTGTCCGAACACACAACACTTTGAGCCGTGCCGCTGCTCCAGCGCGGCAGGAGAACGCATTATGAAAAGAATCAGACGGATCATCCGACCCATGCTCTGCATGGTAGTTTTGCTCTTTGCCATGACCACGGGCGTCATGGGCTGCTAGGTTCTTTTCTCCATGTTACTCCTTTCGCGTTACGCGCTCCAACACGCGGTTTTTATGATTTCCAGTGCAGCGTCCCTGTCGGGACGCAGAAAAGCCGACACGCGGGCGCGTGTCGGCTGACGGTTTGTGACAATGTTTTACCCCCGCAGGAGTTGACCTACGGGGGCTTGATTTTGGTTCAGGGTTCGTCCGCTTCCGGATGTTCATCTGGTTCATCATGCAGTATCGCTTCTCCGTCATCGTTTGGCGGTGTTTCTGTAATCGTCTCGGTCACCTCGGTGGCTTCGGCTTCTTCCAGTGCGCGGGTGATGATGTCAACTAAGAAGTCCTTCTTCTTGATGCCGCGCTCCTTGAGGTAGCGGTCGAGGCGGTCAAAGAGCTCTGCGGGGATCTGCGCGGCTAAGGTTCTCATTTCTCCGGTCATGATTTTTCCATCCTTCCAGTCGTAATATTCTGTGATCATGGCTTCCACATACTCACCGAGGGTCATCCCGGCTTTTTCCTGCTCCTGCCGGACTCTGGTATGGAGTGCGACGGGCAGCATGGCGCATAGGTTTTTTCTTGTTTCCATTGCAGTCTCCTTTCGATTTGGTACGCCAAGTATCGCAGGAAAAAGGAAAGAAAGCTATTCACCAGAGCCAACAAAGAATGCCGCACAAACGAAGCAAAAACGACTAAAAGTTGAAACAAGTTTTTTATAGAAAAGATAGGACTACCGTATCTTGCTATTGCTTGAATTCTCTTTTAGACGGTGCTGCTACATATAAAGGAAAAACGTTAATTTGTATATTAGACGCGTGCCGAGATAATCCATTTGCAATAGGTCGAGGACTCATAGCTGGGTTTGCACCATTTGATAATCCACCGAAAGGTACGATTATTGCTTACTCTACAGGCTCTGATTGTTCTGCATTTGATGGACACGGTAGCAACGGACTGTATACTCAAGTATTAAAGGATGCGATGCTTATTCCAAATCTCAAAATTGAGGATATGTTTAAATCTGTTAGAAAAAACGTGTCGGATATATCAATTAGCCAATATGGGCAAGAGCAACTATCATGGGAGTATTCATCACTTGTAGGAGACTTCTACTTTTCTGTTACGTCACAACCGGTCAATGAACACATTTCGGATGATGAAATATACACATTTGTCCGTGCGCGCCGCAAATTATATGAGAATGATTCTGAGGATATTCACGATATCGAATGTATGCCATATGTGGATGCCTACGATAAATACCACATACCCATTGTAAAAATACTACGGGCATATTCAAGAATTGACTTTTCTAAAAAGGGGTTGCAGTTTTCTGATGCAACTATTGACCAAATAAACAGCAATCATTTATCTTCATGGGGCTTCATGAAAAAGTATAGCAGATGGTATTATAAAGACCATTATGTTGAGATGGGAGATTTGTTACCGCTGCCAAAGGAATTGGAACCCGAACATCCTATGGCCGGACAAGAATTGAAAATAATAGCATCCTTAAATGGAGAAATAAACTGTGGAAAGATTAAATTTTCAGTATCCTCCAACATACCGGATGGCACTCCATTATTATTTACATTGCGCGGGAAAGGGTATTGTGCCCAATGTAAATCTGTAGTGGATAACGGTGTTTTGGTGAGCGAATGGTTCAGCGATCACGGTGACGCAATAAAAAATGGATGCTATACCGTTGAACTATCGTCACCAATATATAGTATCTTGCCAGAAAGAATACAGCGTATTTTTGGGGAAAGAAACAGAAATATATATGGGTCATGCGTTAAATTCAATCCAATTGGCGGTAATACAATCCACTGCTCTTTCGGCTTGATAATTAAAGAAAAATCGATTCATGTGATTGATTTTCAAGAAAAAATATCGGCACTGTGACTATTTCATTTTAAGAAATCCGTTAGTTTTTAGCTGAAAATAAATCCGGCCTTGCTGCGACGGCAAAGCCCTCGCGCCCGGTCACGACCACGCCATTCTGCCCGCCGG
>ERZ827488.2641-NODE-2641-length-16612-cov-4.150450_pt1 | contig 16612 bp, 10 predicted proteins | sample MGYA00519771_ERZ827488 | MGnify/ENA primary metagenome ERZ827488 (study PRJEB31778, sample SAMEA3449323) | human gut metagenome | biome: human gut; feature: human-associated habitat; material: faeces | place: United Kingdom | collected 2010/2012 ... | reverse complement strand
GAATGGATTCCAACGCTTCAATACGGCTGTTGGATATATCCTGGTCTTGCTTTCCAAAAGGAGGAAGAAAGAAAAGACCGTCGCGTTTACGGGATAAATCCCATGCTTTTCCCGAACCGAGATGATCCATTAAAGATTGGAAGTTACTTTTTGTCACAACGCCAACTTTACTGATACCCGAATTTACCATATTGGAAAGAGGAAAATCAATTAAGCGGTATCTGCCGCCGAAAGGAACGGAAGCTATGGTACGTCTTTCTGTCAGTTCACGAATTTTATCATCATGTACATTAGAAAATAAAACACCTACAACATTATTGCCGCGCATATTATATTTCCTCCTTTTGGTCGTCTGCATCTAACATGGTTTTGGGAGGAATTACTGTGTTAGGTGCTACAATATAGCCGCCGCCTACTACAGTTAAACCCCACTGCTCTAAATTTTCCATATCCTCGGGTCGTTTTCCCACTTCAGCATTTGCTTTTATAACAGCTTGTTCTCCTATAATTGCATATTGTACCGCTGCGCCTTCTTCTATTTTTGCACCCGGCATAATAATGGAATCACGGACGACTGCGCCTTTTCCGATGGTAACATCCTCAAATACAATGGAGGAATCCAATGCTCCGTAAATATCGCAGCCTTCTGCAATTAAAGCGTTTTGTACATGTGCTTCATTGGAAATATAATGAGGAGGGAGTGTTGGATTACGAGAATAAATTTTCCAGCTTTCATCGCTTAAATCCAAAGGGACTTTTGGATTGAGCAAGTCCATATTGGATTCCCATAAACTATCAATGGTGCCTACGTCTTTCCAATAACCTGAAAATTCATAAGCCATCATTTTTTCTCCTGCCCCCAGCATTGCGGGTAAAACATCTCCGCCAAAGTCATTGCTGGAATTTGGGTTTGCTTCATCTTCAGTTAGGTACTTACGTAATTTATCCCAGCTGAATACATAAATTCCCATAGATGCTTTGTTGCTCTTAGGCTGTTTTGGTTTTTCGTCAAATTCGTAAATGGTTCCGTCTTCGTATGTATTTAAAATGCCAAATCGGGAAGCTTCTTCCATAGGAACTTCTATTTCCGCAATGGTACATGCTGCGTGATGCTCTTTGTGGAACGCTACCATTTTGGAATAATCCATTTTATAAATGTGATCACCGCCTAAAATCAATACATACTCTGGATTAAAGCTGTCGATATAGCGAATGTTCTGGTAAATTGCATTTGCAGTACCAGTATACCAATCACTGTTCTCGTTTGCTTCATATGGAGATAGTACTGTCACTCCGCCATAATTACGGTCGAGATCCCACGGAATACCTATGCCGATATGGGTATTCAAACGAAGTGGCTGATACTGTGTTAACACACCTACTGTATCCACCCCTGAATTAATGCAGTTACTTAATGGGAAGTCAATAATGCTGTATTTCCCGCCGAAGGATACAGCTGGCTTCGCTACTTCTGAAGTCAAAACTCCAAGACGGCTTCCCTGTCCGCCCGCCAATAACATGGCGATCATTTCCTTTCTAACCACAAAATCACCCCTTTGTTCTTTAATTGTTGTGTTATCAGTTCACCAAGCGCCTGTCATCAAGTGAAATAAACTGTCTAACAGTGAAGGCACATAAGTGCAGTCTTGTGAATAGGCGTTTGGGGAACTGTAATCTTTTAGTACTTGTCGTTATTATAGCACATCTCTTTCAAAAAGTGAACAATTTACAGAAAAAAAAATATGCATTTTTATTTATTTGTTACAGTTCACGCAACCTGCTAGATCTGGACAAATTTCATGCTTGCATGGAAATTTGACAGATCAGCAGGATGTGGTGAACGCCTGTTTATGAGCAAAACAAAGCTGCGAGCAAACTTTGTTTGCGATTAGCAGCGACGCACGGAACGTGCGGTTTTGTGAATAGGCGTTCATTCGCACAGCATAATAACATTTACGCTTTACATTCCTCCAAAATCGAGTATACTTAAATCAAGCAGAATTTGTGTTAAGAAACAACTGTTTTTCAGTATTGACTTTGCTTATTTAACTTGATTATTCGGAGGAAGTACCATGTACCATATTAATTTTGAAAATCCATGCCATGTCTATTTTATTGGAATTGGCGGCATCAGCATGAGCGGACTTGCTGAGGTTTTAATGAAGGAGGGCTTTACCGTCAGCGGCTCTGATTCTAAGGAATCACCTCTGACTGACCATCTGTCCTCACTTGGCGCTGTTATCTTTTATGATCAGTCCATCTCTCACATTCCACAGGGAACAGATGTCGTTGTCTACACAGCAGCGATCCATCCTGAACATCCAGAGATTGTTGATGCAACAAAGCGCAATATCCCGCTGTTAACAAGAGCTGAGCTTCTTGGACAGCTGATGAGAAACTATAAAACGGCAATCAACATTGCTGGAACTCATGGAAAGACAACTACGACCTCTATGGTTACTGAAATTCTTTTGGCTGCTGATACTGATCCGACAATCTCTGTCGGAGGCATTCTTCCAACAATCGGAGGAAATATTCGCGTAGGTGGCTCAAATCTTTTTGTCACTGAGGCCTGCGAATACACAAACAGCTTTTTATCCTTCTATCCCACTATGGAAGTTATCCTGAATATTGAAGCAGACCATCTTGACTTCTTTAAGGACATTGACGATATCCGTCATTCTTTCCGCTTATTTATGGAAAAGCTTCCAAAGGATGGAATACTTGTAATTAACGGTGATATTCATAATCTTTCTGAGCTGATCAATGGACTTGACTGCGAGATTATCACTGTTGGACACGGAGAATCCTGCGATTATCGAGCTTCTAATATTTCATATAATGAATTTGCTCAGGCTTCCTTTGACGTCACAGATGCAAGCAACACTACACTTGGTCACATTCAGTTAAGTGTTCCTGGAGAGCATAATGTTTACAATGCACTTGCTGCCGTTGCCCTTTGCAAAAAGCTGAATCTTTCAATGGATGCCATTGCTGCTGGTCTTTTGAATTTCCATGGCACACAGCGACGCTTTGAAAAGAAGGGTGTCGTAAATGGAATTACTATTATTGACGATTACGCACATCATCCGCAGGAAATCACAGCGACACTTACTGCTGCAAAGAAGTATCCTCACAAAAAGATCTGGTGCATCTTCCAGCCGCACACCTATACAAGAACAAAAGCTTTGCTTACTGATTTTGCAAAAGCTCTGTCCTTAGCAGATGAGGTCGTTCTTGCAAAAATTTATCCGGCAAGAGAAACTGATGATCTTGGCATAAGCTCCGACAATATCCGCGTTTTGTTAGAGCAGGCTGGTACAAGTGCTCATTACTTTGAAACCTTTGAAGAAATTGAAAAATTTATTTTGCAGCACGCAGCCTCTGGTGATCTGGTGATCACTATGGGCGCCGGTGATGTTGTAAAAATCGGAGAAGACTTAATTTCTAAATAAGGTATTCGCAAAATCCCCAATTGCTTGCCCTGATCCTAAGGGAAATAATTGGGGATTTTTTATCGCTTTTCAAAAGAAATAACTTGTGCTATACTTTACAAAGATGATACTTGGATTTTGGAGGTTTTTTATGTCCTTTCTTTTACTGGAGAACCGGCTCAGCATAGATACCCTTGTTGTTCCCGGCTATTTTATAGACCGTTTTCTTCCTGCCGCCTCCGGTACGGATGTAAAGGTTTACCTATATTTGCTTCGCGCTGTCTCGACATCAGCCACTGGTTTAAGCAGTGCTTCAATTAGTGACAGGCTTGATATTTCAGAGCGCGAGGTACTTCGTTCTCTTAGTTATTGGGAATCTGTTGGTTTGATGCGCCTTAGCTTTACATCGGGTCACGAATTGTCAGGAGTTGCATTTACAGATCCATCTATTCAGGCAGAGACAGAGGCTTCTGCACAGACTGCACCTACGCAGACAGCTGCACCTGCTCCAAGCGTACAATCTGTAATTCCTACGCCCACTCCTGCTTTAGTTTCTCCTGCAAATACAACCATTGCAAATGCTTCTGGCTCAATGGCTTCCACACAAACTACTACACATTCTGCTGCAAATGCGACCCCTTCTATACAGTCACTTCATCTTTCCCAAGAGGAGCTGATTCTTCTTGAGAACGATCCAGAGTTTAACATGTATATGTCGGCATGGCAGCAGTATTTTTCGCATCCGCTTAATTATGCAGACACAGAATCATTTGGCTATTGGTATCTTCAGTTTAACCGCTCACCAGATGTCATTGATTATCTTGTTGATTACTGCGCTAATCACTGCAAGGGCAAGCTTAATATGAAATTTATTGATTCTGTTGCCCAGTCCTGGCATCAAAAGGGTCTTCATACACTTGATGCTATTCGTCAGTACAACCTGCTTCATAATGATACTGTCTATGCTATCATGAAGGCATATGGCTTATACAATCAGACTCCTGCTCCGGCTCAGCTTGAATATATCAATAAATGGATCAAGGATTACAGTTTTCCTACAGATGTCTATGTTTATGCCTGCAATATCACGATGAAAAAATGTCAGCGCCCAAATGTTAATTTTACAGAAAGCATCTTAAAGCGCTGGAAGGAAAAAAATGTGCATTCACTTGCTGATGCACAGGCTGCTGAAAATCAGCGCGATCAAAAGGTAAAAAGTGATGCTGCAAAGCGCACCAGTTCAAACCGTGCTTCTTCTGTCGCAAAGGGTACACAGCAGTTTCGTAATTTTACTGAGCGCAAAAATAATAATTACATGGAAAAGATTTTAAAGCAGTATAGTCAAGATTCAAATGAATGATTATCACAGAAAGGATTGACTTTTTATGGCTCTGACCAATTCACAATATAATGAACTGATGCGCCGCTACAGCCGCATCCGTTTCCAACACCAGCATGAGATGGAAGAACGTCTGCGCCATATCTATGCGCAGTGCCCACGACTTCTTGAGATTTCAAAGCTTCTTCCGACATCTAGCGCTGCTCTTGCAAAGGCTAAAATCACTGGCAATAAAGCGCAGGCTCTAAATGCGCAGATGCAGATTGATGCACTTAGACGCGAGCGCGGTGCGCTTCTTTCTTCTCTTCACTATACACTTGATGATCTTCAGCCAAAGTATAGCTGCCCGGACTGTAAAGATACTGGATATCTTGACGGAAACCGCAAATGTCACTGCTTTGAGCAGGCTAGCATAAGCTTACTCTATGAACAATCTGGCATTAGAGACCGTTTGGAACGTGAGAATTTTAACACATTTGATATAAACCGCTATTCAGATGCACCAAATCCACTTCTTGGCGGAATGAGTAATCGCGCCCATATGCAGCGTCTCAAACTTATTTATGAAAAATATGCTTATCAGTTCAAGGATGGAAACCCTAGTCTTTTAATCTTTGGAAATCCAGGCGTTGGCAAGACCTTTCTTTGTAACTGTATTGCAAAGGTTGTTCTTGACAAAGGATTTTCTGTCTTATATATGACTGCTCCTGAATTTTTTGAATCAGCTATGCAGCGTTTTCATTCTAACAACGATGATTCATCAGAAAATGATTCATATGCACTTACATGCAGCCTGTTGATTATTGATGATCTTGGAACTGAAAATCTGACTCCTTTTGTAATCAGTCAGCTGTTTCATGTGATCAATTCGCGTGATCTGTCAAGGAAAACAACTATTATCTCAACAAATCTAAGCCCAGAAGAGCTTCAAAGTACCTACACTGAGCGAATCTCCTCACGACTTATGGGGCAATATACGCCTATCCCTGTTTTTGGAGAAGATTTAAGAAATTCGTAGACACATCTTTTTTTCTAAAAAATTAACATGACCCCTGCTAATTCGCTTATGACTTTGATTCTCTGGGGTCATGTTGCACAAATTTTTCTTTCTTTTTACGTAAATTTCTTTTTTATCCATTTCGACGTAAGGCTTGAATCTTCGACATCTTCATGTTATGATTAGTTAAGGTTCGTACTTTTGGACGCAGGTAAGCTGCATATTATAATCATGGAGGTCATCATGCCAAACGAAAAGAATCTGAACACGATACCAGTGGGCACACTGGGTCTTATCCCACTTGAAAGCTGCGCAACCCTTGGACAGAAGGTTAATCAATACCTGACTGAGTGGCGCGCTGAGAGAAGTCATGCACAATCTACTGCGCTTCACTTCTCTGAATACAGCAAGGACAGCTATATTGTCAAAGCAAAGAATCCTCGCTTCGGTTCCGGTGAAGCAAAGGGCGTTATCGAGGAATCAGTCCGCGGCTGCGATCTGTATCTTATGGTGGATGTTTGTAACTATAGCCAAACGTATTCTCTGTGCGGATATGTGAATCACATGTCTCCAGACGATCATTACCAGGATTTAAAGCGTATCATTGCTGCTGTTGAAGGCAAGGCACGCCGTATCAATGTAATCATGCCATTCCTGTATGAAAGCCGCCAGCACAAGCGTACTTCCCGCGAGTCTCTTGACTGCGCTATGGCTCTTCAGGAACTTACAAAAATGGGTGTATCCAACATCATTACTTTTGATGCTCATGATGCACGTGTTCAGAACGCAATTCCACGTGATGGATTTGAGAGCGTTCCGTGTGTATACCAATTTATCAAAGCACTGCTTCGTGCAGAGCCAGATCTGCAGGTTGACAATGAGCATCTTATGGTCATCAGCCCAGATGAGGGCGGCATGGGCCGTGCAATCCAGCTGACTAACTATCTTGGTGTTGATATGGGTATGTTCTACAAGCGCCGCGATTACACCCGCATTGTAGACGGAAAGAACCCTATCGTTGCTCACGAGTTTTTAGGTACCAACGTAGAAGGAAAGGATGTCATCATTATCGACGACATGATTTCTTCTGGTGACAGCATTCTTGATGTTGCACGCGAATTAAAACGCCGTAAGGCACGCAAGGTTTACGCTGCTGCTACTTTTGGTCTGTTTACAAATGGCCTGGCAAAGTTTGATGCTGCTTATGATCAGGGTATCATTGATCATATCCTGACCACTAACCTTGTTTACCAGAGACCAGAGCTGCTATCTCGTCCGTACTATGTAAATGTTGATCTGAGCAAGTATATTGCACTTTTGATTGATAACTTAAATCACAATGTATCAATTCATGGTCTATTAAATCCGACTGACAGAATCAACCGTATTCTTGAAAAGCATCGTGCTGCACAGGCACAAAAAGCTGCCGAGAATAATATCTCTGAGGAAGCATAATACAAACAAAAAACCTTCAAATACATTTTTTATGGAATGTATTTGAAGGTTTTATTTTTATACTGCTTTACAAACAAGTCCGCATACTGTTCCGTCGGCTGCTGCTGTTGTCAGCTGACGCACCGTCTTAGTACGGCAGTCTCCTGCAGCGTAAACTCCCGGTGTCCTTGTTTTACAATTTTCACCGGCAATTACATATCCAGCCTCGTCAAGATCTACGAGATCTCTAAATACTTCATTGTGAGGCTCCATTCCTATTGCAACAAATAAGCCATCTGCCACAAGTGTCTTCTTTTCACCTGAAAGATTTGTAACTTCAAGTTCTGTCAGCTTCTTTTCACCAATAAGTGTAGTCACACAACTTTCCATCACACACTCAATATTCTCTGCAGCCATTACCTGATCAATAAGACTCTTCTCAGCGCGGAATGTATCTCTTCTGTGAATCAAATACACCTTGCTGCAAATGCCTGCTAGATACAGCGCATCCTGAAGAGCTGCGCTTCCTCCTCCTACAACAGCCGCTGTTTTCTCCTTAAAAAACGGTCCATCACATACAGCACAGTAAGAAACTCCTCTTCCAATCAGCTCCTGCTCTCGCTCGATTCCTAGATGACGATGTGCCGCACCTGACGCAATAATAAGATTTTTGCCCTCATATGTCTCACCATCCTCAGTGCAAACTTCAAAGCCATTATCTATTTTTCGTGCCGAAATTACCCTGCCAAAAGTAACCTCACCGCCAAGATTTGTCAACTGTGCCATCAGTCCATCTGCAAACTCCATTCCGCTGATCTTTGCAATACCTGGATAATTTTCCACACATGGAGACAATGTAATCTGTCCGCCCATAGCCTCACACTCCAGAATAAGCGGCTTAACGCCAGATCTGAGCGCATAAATTCCTGCTGTCAGACCCGCTGTTCCAGCCCCTACTATAATCATATCGTACATATTCTCTTATTTCCTCTTTTCTTAGTTAATAAATGGTATATATCCTCTAACTTAATGAATAAATTTCGAGATAAAATCTCTTACCAGACGGCGCGTCTCATCAATTCCATCTGCATGGCCAAATTTTCGCTCTGGATGCCACTGAACACCTAAAATCTTCATCTGTTCAGACTGATATGCCTCGATGGTGTGATTATCTTCATCTATTGCAAGCGGCTCAAAGCAGTCTGCAAGTGCATCCTCGAAAATGACATCCTTATGATAATTGTTAACGTAAATGCTTCGATTTTCTTTTAGCAAACGTACCTTATGATCCTCACCGCGCTCTCTAGGACACGGCAGATCAGGATGATATGCCAGTTTTCCACCGAATAGAACATTCACATACTGCATGCCTCGGCATGTACCTATAATCGGTATTCCATGATTAACACAGTAGTGAATAAGCTTTTCTTCCATCTTATCACGGTATGGCTGTACCGTTTCCTCATGTTTACGGTCATACCACTGCGGTCCAAGTGCACCGCCGCCAACTACAATCAAAAGATCTATTTTTTCATCAAACAGACGCTCGAAGTTTTTAGTATGGTTTGCAACAGGACGCGGAATAAAACCAATAGACTCATAAAATTCAACATATCCAGCCTCTAGTATATCAGTTGGATCTCCGTAATCGTTGACACCCTCTCTCTGCGTGATAAGTGCATGGAGATTTGTATATTGAATGCCTTCCTTGATCAGACCATTTCTGCAGTCCATCTCCAAATAGTCAAGCTGTGATACTGTATCGTAAATTTTCTCGCCGCAGCCGATTGCTGCCGGAATATTAAATTCTGCGCATCGGATTGCCATATGAGAAGCTGCACCACCGTACTTTGTGATAAATCCTTTGATATTTTTTGTAAAAATCCATTCGTAGCCTGGGTCAGCCTTTGGCACTACAACAATTTTTCCAGTGATATCAGCATCCGGCTCCTCATCAAGCAACACTACCTCGCCCTCGACTGTCTTTGCCGTTATGAAATTAGGGCGTGCCTCATACACAGGAATCACATCTACGCTCGCACCTGACAAAATAACTTCTGGAAGAAGAATTAATCGGCTGTCATGATTTAAACGGCGCCGCTTTGTGATTAGCTTCATCCAAAGCTTTTTTAAATTTTCTGGATCACAGCCTGACTCATATAGCTTAAAATCATCTACACACAGCCAAGACAAATCCATAGTACGAATCTCCAAAATTGAGCCAAGCTTACGAATCAGTTCTAATACCATACTAAGCGATTTTGTAAATTCAAATTTAAAATACTCTCGCTGTTCAATTGCGCTGATCCAAAATTTTGCCATACGCTCTGCAGGCACATCAAGCTGTGTATCTTCCAGAGCCTGCGTCAAAATACTGATATCAAGATCTTTTTGAATCTTTACCTTATCTTTTTTAATACGCGATGGCGCAGGGCGAAAATTCATCGCGTCGTATCGGTCTGAACGAATATCATATGTGCCGCTTCGAAGATGTCCATACTTAAAGTTAAACTCCTCGCGGCTTATAAGACCCTCAGAAAAGCGCTCAAAATCATCGTTAAATTCTGATGATACTGTAGAAATTCCCTGCATGAAAGTATCCACATTTTCACTTGTATAGTAGCCAGCATCTACAAGCGTGCGAAGAAATGCTCTTGCGATAAAGGCAAGTCTTGCTTGGCGGGCAAATTGCGGAGTACCATTTGTGCGAATTTCTTTTAACAAAGTCAAAATACTGTCGATGATTCTGTCAATTGACACATCTTGGTACAACAACTTTTCAATTTCCTCACGGCAATTTTCAAGACGCTTTAGTGCTTCAAGATCTTCTTTTAAAATCTTTTCCTGATTCATTACAGCATCAATCGTAAGCTTTTTTACTTCGCGCACAAGAAGTTTACGTTCTTCCTCGGTAAAACCATAACGAAGCAATCTCTTTGAATTTTCTTCCGTCATAAAATCATAGCTGCTGAAAATGATCTCAAACTCAATTTTATCGTGTGCAGAAAGGTCTTCCTCAAGCCTTGTCTGATAATACTGAACAAGACGAAGTGCGAGCGGTTCCGGAATACTTGCTGGAATCAGTGAATAATAGGAATATGTCAAGTTAATATATGGCTTATTTCCAACCTGATACATAAGATCCTCATTAAATGCACGATAGCCTAATGTACGGATTCCTTCATTCCATGCATGATGCGTTATGATCTCGCGGTACAGTGAATAATCTAACGCCCTTGGATTGCTTCCAATGATCTCAGATGGATTCCAAAAAGCCATATCAGAAAGCTTCATCGGCTTTCCTGTAATTGCATCAAGGTGCTCCTCATACTCCCGGCGAATCTGACCCTTTCTTGCAAAGAAAGAATAATCATCAATATAACGTCCTTCACGATAGCCTGCTGCAAGCGGACGAACCTGAAATAGAATCACCTGATTGTGGCTGTCTATGGCAAATTCAATATCAAGCGGAATATCCTCTATGATGCTCTCTACTTCTGTTACTGCTGTAATCAAATTGCGCCAGCGCTCCTCAAGCTGATAAAGTGAAACATTTCTCGCAATCCAAAGCGTTTTGCCGCCACGACCGCTTGTTACACTGTCTGTTGACCCCAAGTCATCGTAATTAACAAGATAATATGGTCGCTTTCCTTTTAAGTCACGTGAAAAGACAACACCGCTGACACACACGTCTATTGCCTGGCGCTGGATCAGTACCTGCTCATTTGAAATACCCTTTATATCTTTTTCATATGACTGAATTACAGCCTCGATTGATTCTACGATCTGCGCACGACTCGCTGAATCTACATCAAGAATACTTTTATAATGTCCTGCATTTGAGGACTTCATACAGTCTTCCTGCGTAGAGGAGCTTCGCACGACGATTCTGCAGCCACCAAATTTTTCCATAATCTCTGTGCAGACTTGATTTTTATTGCGCCAGAAGTCTTCAACTCTAAGGATATACATTTCCTCAATGCTTGCCTTTTTGATCAGGTTTTTCATCGCATACAATGTATTTGCCTTTGTCGAAATAATCTTATTGATACGATTCGCCATATTGCATGTCCTCCCTTGCCTGTACTGCTTTGTCTATTTTTTATCCAGATCTATATCACGAGTGTATCTGGTTTTTTTCTACCATACCAGTTTACCACACTTTTGACAATCCCGCCACATAAAAAGGAACCACCTTGCGGTGATTCCCTTTCTTATTGCTTATTACTCATTTTGTATTTTACTTTACTTCCTGCTGCTTCTTCTCAACCAGTTCACGAATAGCCTTAAGATCTTCGGCTGTCAATTCCTGACTGTCAAGATAAGCACGGATGAACTCTACCGCAGAACCACTAAAGCTAGTCTTCTGATAGCGCTTCATCAACTCTTTCTGATAATCTTGTTCTGAGATTAATGGTTTATAAACATATGCATGACTTCTCTTTTCATATGTTACATAGCCTTTGTCACGCAGGTAGGACATAAATACGCTAATTGTTGTTCTAGCATACTCTTTACCATACTCTGTCTTCAGACGCTCTAATAAGTCTGCTACAGCTACATTGTCACCAATTTCCCAGATACATTTCATGATCACTTGTTCTGTGTTTGTTAATTCTAACATCTCGATATCCCTTTCTGTACCTTAATTTAGACAACAGTATCTTCTGTTTTTACAGCTGTTTTTTTGCTCCCAGAATAAATCCTGCCATGTGGGCAATACTTTTTTTCTAAGGCAACGAGATTATATTACCGCATTTTCTTAATAATTACAATGAATAAAATTAGCATTTTATTAACTTTTTGTATTTTTTTGATCAAAAATATGACGGTAAATTTAATTTCTTTTGCAATCATCGTCAAATTCATTTATTTTGTGACAAAATCTGTGCTTAATCCTGTGCCACAATCTGTGGACGATTTAAGATTTCCATAAATTCCTCACCCGTAATTGTCTCGTGCTCATAAAGGAACTTTGAAATCTCATGAAGCTTGTCCATATGACTATTTAAAAGATTCTTTGCCTTTTCATACTGCTTCTGCACAAGTGCCACTACAAGATCATCGATCTTTGCAGCTGTCTCCTGTGAACAGCTCATACTGGTGTCTCCACCTAAGTAAACATTATTTAAGCTTTCCATTGCTACCATACCAAACTCACTCATGCCATATCTGGTGATAATTGCACGTGCAAGCTTCGTTGCCTGCTCAATATCGTTTGATGCACCTGTTGTCACATCACCGAACACAAGCTCCTCTGCCACGCGTCCTCCGGTAAAGGTTGCAATCTTGTTTTCAAGTTCTTCTTTTGTCATCAAATACTTTTCGCCTTCATCAACCTGCATTGTGAAGCCAAGCGCACCTGATGTACGCGGGATGATCGTAATCTTCTGCACTGGTGCGGAATTTGTCTGCAGCGCTGCTACAAGCGCATGTCCGACCTCGTGATACGAAACGATCAGTTTTTCTTTCGTTGAAAGAATACGGTTCTTTTTCTGATAACCAGCAATAACTACTTCAACACTTTCCATTAAATCAGTCTGTGTTGCAAATTTTCTTCCATCACGGACGGCACGAAGTGCTGCCTCATTAACAATGTTGGCAAGCTCAGCACCAGATGCACCTGCTGCTGTTCGCGCAATTGCGTTAAAGTCAACATTATCTGCAATCTTAATCTTTGCCGCATGTACCTTCAAAATATCCTCACGACCCTTAAGATCAGGCAGTTCAACCGGAATACGGCGGTCAAAACGGCCTGGACGAAGAAGTGCAGGGTCTAGAGACTCCGGACGGTTTGTCGCTGCCAAAATGACAACACCCTTAGAACCATCAAAACCATCCATCTCTGACAGCAGCTGATTTAACGTCTGCTCACGCTCATCATTGCCGCCGATTTGACCACTCTCTCTTTTCTTTCCAACTGCATCAATCTCGTCGATAAAAACAATACATGGAGCCTTTTCATTGGCCTGTTTAAACAGATCTCTTACTTTTGCGGCACCCATACCAACGAACATCTCAACAAATTCGGAACCTGAAATGGAGAAGAACGGAACATCTGCTTCACCAGCTACTGCTTTGGCAAGCATTGTCTTACCAGTTCCAGGAGGGCCTACAAGAAGCGCACCTTTTGGCATTTTCGCACCGATCTCACGATACTTTTCCGGATTATGAAGGAAATCAACGATCTCCTGAAGAAGTTCTTTGGCTTCCTCCTCTCCGGCAACATCTTTAAATTTAATACCATCAACAGACTTTACATAAACTTTGGCATTGCTCTTGGAGCCGCCGCCCATGCCAAAGGTCATCATGCTCTCTCCATCGCCCATCTTGCTCATCATTTTTCTGGAAAGAAACCATCCCAAAAGAGCAAAAAGAGCAATTGGAAGAATATAGCTTATCAACATATATTCAAGCATGCCCATCTGCTGAACAATTGGCTTACTAAATACAGCACCAGCTTCCTCAAGACGATTTACAAGATCAGGATCGTTCATTGTTCCTGTCTTGTAAATATGCTCACCACTCTTGTCTGAGAAGGTAATCTGCGTATCTTCTACGCTGACTTCTCCAATGTTCTTTTCCTCGATCATTTGGAGAAATGTGCTGTAATCCGTCTGCTCTACCTGTCGTCTAAACAGATTCGGAAATACAAATGTATTTAAAAGCAAAAACACAATGATGGCAATGACCCAATAGGTCAGCATCGGTTTTTTTGGCCTGTTCGGCCTGTCATCTACTTCCATAAGCACCTCACATTCTGCCTTGGATTTCCAAAGCTTTTGGCATATTTTAGCCTATTCGTATCATACCCCTTTTCATTAGCACTGTCAAGGTGAGAGTGCTAAATTTTGTGTGAAATAAATATGAATTATTCTATTTTTCCGACTGTTTACGTGCTTTTTTTGAATGATCTGTGGCCATTTTTCTTTCGTAATAAAACATATATTGCTGCATGACACCGGCAAATCCTTCGTATTTTTCTACTGGGAAGCTTCCATTATAATAGGTTTTCTGGATTCGGTCAATCCATACATCTACCGGAAATGCACCTATACGATGATATCCAAACAGCGCCACACAATTTGCAACCTTTTCACCAACGCCATAACATGAAAGAAGTGCTTTATGCAAGTCGTCATCACCAAGCATAGCCCATTTTTTTATGTCTAATTCCCCGGATGCTACCTTTTGGGCAGCTTCATACACATATTTTGCCCGATATCCCAAAGAAAGATCCTGCAGATCAGACAAGCTTAATCCTGCTAGCTGCGTTGGCGTTGGAAATGCAAAAAACTTATTTTCCTTATCTATACATGTTCCGCATGTCGTCGATAAGCTTTCCACTGCCTGACGTATTGCTGGAATATTTTTTCTTTGTGAAATTATAAAGGTGATGAGCATCTCCCATGGATCCTGGTTCAAAATGCGGATACCTTTTCCATATGCAAATGCAGACTTTAGATAATTGTCATCCGCATCAATTGCCTTTTCATAACTGCGGTAATCAAAATCCAAATCAAAGTAATGACACCAGAACTGCTTGTATTCCTCTTTGCTGCAAAAGAATATCAGATGGACACCATTCTGGCAAACAAAAACTTTTTTATCTGCAGCCATGACTCGATACCATGCCATGCTTTCACAATTCTCCAAACCCTTGCTTTTGCAAAGCTTTTCCTGCTCCTGCAAAGAAAGTTTATAAATTCTGAAGCATTGTCCACTCTCCATGATCTGTTCAAGGTCAAAGCAATCTGCCTCAACATGAACACATTTTGATTCTATATACTCACATAAATTTACATTCTCACTCATTGATACATTTCCTTTCTGCATGCGACTTTTCACATACAATACCATGATAAAGCAAATGCAAATATATGTCAATTGTGTTACAAACGAAGGGCACCGCCCCTGCATTTGTCATTGCCGAGGCGGTGTCCTGCTTATTAGCAAACTTTCTTTACTGCGTGATTTGTTATGCCTTTTTGCTGCGCAGATACAGCCAGATCAGTGCTGTAAGCATAATTGCTCCGAATCCAGCTAGTGCCATACCAATGGTTCTGCTCATGTCTTCAATACCAAGAATTACTCTTTCAGATGAAGGCGTTGTTGTCGGCGTTTCACTAACCGTTGTTTCCGCAGCAGTTGTTGTTGTATTGGCTGCTGGAGTGGTAACTTCTGGTGTTGATTCTTCATCATCTGGTGAAGGCAATGTTGTTTCTTCTTCTGAAACAGTTGTCTCTTCCTCAGAAACAGTCGTTTCTTCTGGAGATGTTTCTTCCTCAGAAGTCGTTGTTTCCTCCGGTGTTGTTTCTTCCTCAGAAGTTGTTGTCTCCTCTGGTGTTGTTGTCTCAGACTGATGAGGATCTGTCGGTCCATCAGGTTCTGTTTCTTCTTCCTCTTCAGGGTTTCTGACATCGCGAATAAGGTAAATCACATTGCCTGCCTCATCTACTACTTCTTCAATTACATTCTTGCCATTCTCATATTTCCAATCCTGACCTTCTGTAATTTGAATCTTTCCATCGGCAGTCACATTAAACAGAATGTCTCCCGGAATCTTATGATAACCACCAGTCGCCTTATCTTCTCTTAAGATGTATGACTTTCCGCAAGAGAGCTTTAATCCAAAGTTATGAACTTCCTTCCATCTGGATGTCCAGCTATCTACAAGAACCTCACCTTCATCTGTAATTTCATATACACTCAGAATGGTATCATACAATTCATGATCATCTGTTGCACTTACCTTATTTACAATAAAGTCGATGCGACGGGTATCTTCTACTAATAAGACTCCTTCTTCACTTACTGTTGTCGTTGTCTTCTCTGTATCGATACTTCCATCTTCCTTAAGTTCAAAGGTGGTATCTGATGTAATGCCATAACCTTCCGGTGCTACTGTCTCTCTTAGGATGTATGTCTTTCCTGTTGTAAGACCTGTTACTTCGTGGGCTTCATTTGTCGATGTCCACTCTTCTACAACTTCTCCTGTCTCCTTATCGATGAGCTGAATAGTTGCTCCTTCCAGTTCCTCTCCATCGGCAATATCTACCTTGCTGATCTTAACTGATGTGATTGTATTAATCAGGTTGGTTTCACTTACAGTTGTGATATAGCCTTCTACTGGCTCTTCATCTACTGTATATGTGTAGGCTGTTGATCCATCTTCGCTGTATGCTGGAAGTTCTGTAAACTCATAGCTCCAGTCGTCGGCTGCCGTTACTTTCTTTCTAGCAACTGGCTCGTCGTTACGATTTAGGATTACTGTGATGCTTTCTGGAAGTTTGGTTCCTTCTGGTACTCTCCAGGTTTTGGTTCCTGATACACTTGTGGTTCCTGTGATTGTGTTAATCAGGTTGGTTTCACTTACAGTTGTGATATAGCCTTCTACTGGCTCTTCAT
>ERZ827488.2609-NODE-2609-length-16813-cov-4.181704_pt1 | contig 16813 bp, 9 predicted proteins | sample MGYA00519771_ERZ827488 | MGnify/ENA primary metagenome ERZ827488 (study PRJEB31778, sample SAMEA3449323) | human gut metagenome | biome: human gut; feature: human-associated habitat; material: faeces | place: United Kingdom | collected 2010/2012 ... | reverse complement strand
TGAAGATCACGATCAGGGGCAGTCCATAGGTCAGATAACCGCGCATCCAGTCGTGGACTTTTAAGCCTTTGCCGGTATTTACTTCTGCCTTATAGTTCTCCCATCCCCAGCCGTATCTGGTCACGCAGAACAGCAGGTATACTAGGGATCCTAAGGGAAGGAACAGATTACTTACCAGGAAATCTTCGAAATCCAGTACTACTCCGCCGAAGATGGAGAAGCCGTCCCAGCTCCATACATTGTAGCCCAGTACGCAGGGCACGGACAATGCAATGATCAGGAACAGGTTCACCAGGGAAGATTTCTTACGGCTGGCACCGGTCAGTTCCATACCACAGCAGATGATATTTTCAAATACCGCCAGTACTGTAGACAGAGCTGCGAACGCCATGAACAGGAAGAACAGGCTTCCCCACAGGCGGCCGTAAGGCATATTTGCGAAAATATTCGGCAAAGTAATAAAGATCAGGCTGGGCCCGGAAGTCTGATCCACCCCATAGGTAAAGCAGGCGGGGAAAATGATCAGTCCTGCGGTAATTGCCACGAAAGTATCCAGTACCACAACTCTGACGGACTCACCCATCAGGGAATGATCCTTGCCGATGTAGCTTCCGAAGATCGCCATGGCACCAATGCCAAGACTTAAGGTAAAGAATGCCTGATTCATGGCACCTACCAGTGTAGATACCACACCAACCTCCTGCATACGTCCAAAATCAGGTACCAGATAGAACTTCAGACCTTCCTTTGCTCCCGCCATGAAGAAGCTGTTGATGGCAAGTACTACCATGATGGCAAGCAGTGCGATCATCATGACTTTCGTCACACGCTCCAGACCGTTCTGCAGTCCACCGGCACACACAACGATACCAATGATCACCACCAGTACCATCCAGAACATCATGACCCCCGGATCTGCCAGCATCTGGGTAAACTGTTCCGCTACCGCATCCGCGGAAAGCCCGGAAAGTTTACCGGTAGCCGTCATATAAAAATAGTGTAACATCCAACCTGCTACGGTAGTATAGAACATCATTAACAGATAACAGCCTGCCAGCGTGAAATACCCGTGGATATGCCACTTCTGTCCCGGCTTCTCCAGTGCCTGGTAAGCCTTTACGGGACTTTTCTTACTTGCTCTTCCCACAGCGAACTCCATGGTCATAATCGGCAGACCAAGGATCACCAGGAAGATCAGATAAAACAATACAAATGCGCCACCGCCGCCCTGGCCGGCCATGTACGGGAACTTCCATACATTGCCGATACCAATGGCACAGCCGGCAGACAGCAATATAAAGCCTAAACGGGATTTCAGATTCTCTCGTTCCATTATGCGAGCTGACCCTCCAGTACTTTGGACGCTTCCGCGATCGCTGCGGGAATGCCTGCGGGATTCTTACCGCCGGCCTGCGCCATGTTCGGACGTCCGCCGCCGCCACCGCCAACCAGTGCGGCAATTCCCTTGATCAGGTTGCCTGCATGGGCACCGGCCTTTACAGCACCGTCTGTTGCCATGGCGATCATATTGACCTTGCCATCCTGTGCAGAGAGCAGTACGACAACGCCTTCGCCAAGCTTATCCTTGAGCTGGTCGCCCAGGTCTCTCAAGCCATTCATATCCACACCGTCTACGCTGGTTGCCAGAAGCTTTGTTCCCTTGACTTCCACTGCCTGATCCATGACATTGCCCAGTGCGGACTGTGCCATCTTGGCTTTCAGGGACTCGTTCTCAGCATTCAGAGCCTTCAGTTCTGCCTGCATATGCTGGATTTTCTCGGTCAGGGCTGCCGGAGCTGCCTTTGCGGCTGCGGCTGCCTTATTGAAGTTCTCTTCCATAGCCTGATAGTATGCCATCACGTTGGCACCGGTCAGTGCTTCGATTCTTCTGACGCCGGCAGCGACACCGCTCTCGGACAGGATCTTGAAGTAACCGATCTCACCGGTATGCTTTACATGAGTACCACCACACAGTTCCTTCGAGAAGTCTCCCATGGATACCACGCGGACAGTATCGCCGTATTTTTCTCCGAACAGAGCCATAGCTCCGCTCTTCTTCGCATCTTCGATGCTCATGATATCGGTAACAACTGCAATATCCTCTGCGATCTTCTCGTTGACCAGAGCCTCTACTTTAGCGATCTCTTCTGCAGTCATAGCCTGTCCGTGGCTGAAGTCAAAACGGGTTCTTGCGCCGTCCTGGTAAGAACCCTGCTGTTCTACATGATCACCCAGTACGATCTGCAGTGCCTTCTGTAACAGATGGGTTGCGGAATGGTTCTTACATACGCTCTTTCTGTTGTCGGTATCCACTGCCAGCTCTGCCTTGTCTCCCACAGTAACTGTTCCGGATACGACCTTACCCACATGCCCGATGCGTCCGCCTGCGATCTTCACGGTCTCAGTCACTTCAAAAGTACCGTTTTCGGTGCGGATCACACCAAAGTCACCCTTCTGTCCGCCCATGGTAGCATAGAACGGAGTCACATCGGTGATCAGTGTACCGGTCTCACCTATCTTTAAGGTGTTTACCAGTTCAGTCTCGGTGGCCAGTGCTACTACCTTTCCTTCTGCGGTCAGTTTATCATAACCTACAAATTCGCTGGTGACCTTCTCATCCAGTCCATCGAATACACCTGCTGCGGTAGTCAGCTTCTGGGAGAAGTTCTGTCCTTCTCTTGCCTTCTGCTTCTGCTCTTCCATGGCAGCGGCGAAGCCTTCCTCATCTACAGTCAGATTCTCTTCCTGTGCCAGCTCTACGGTCAGCTCCAGAGGGAATCCGAAGGTATCGTATAAGTAGAATGCGGACTTGCCGTCGATCTCCTTTTTACCTTCACTTCTCTTCTGCTCCAGAATCTTCTGCAGCTCCTTCATGCCGTTCTCCAGAGTGCTCTCGAAACGTGCGATCTCCTTCTGCAGTTCGCTCAGAATGAACTCTCTGTTCTTTTTCATCAGAGGATAACTTTCTGCATAGATCTCATCAATGTACATGGCAGCAATGTGCAGCAGCTGCTCTGTAGTCATATTCAGGGTACGTCCGTGTCTTACCGAACGACGGATCAGACGACGGAGAATATAACCGGCACCGGTATTGGAAGGAAGCAGCTTTGCTTCGTCACCGATCAGCATTACACTGGTACGCAGATGGTCTGCCAGAATACGCATGGATCTGGTCAGCTTTTCATCCGCATTGTATTTCACACCGGAAGCCTCTTCAATGTAAGCGATCACCGGGGCAAACAGGTCTGTCTGGTATACATCTCTGGTACCGTTTAAAAAGGCCAGAATACGCTCCAGACCCCAACCGGTATCCACGTTCTTCTGCTTTAAGGGGGTCAGATGACCGTCATGATGCTTCTCATACTGCATAAATACATCATTACCCAGCTCCGTGTATTTACCGCAGTCACAGCCGGGTCCGCAGTTCGGTCCGCAGTCCGGTCTGTCTGCAATATAGAACATCTCACTGTCGGGACCGCAGGGGCCGTATTCCAGTCCCCACCAGTTGTCATCGGCAGGCAGATAATATACATTCTCCTTCTTGAAACCGGAAGCGATACGGTAGTGTGCGCCTTCCTCATCTCTGGGTGCATTCTCGTCACCGGCAAATACAGTAGCAGCCAGATGGTCGGCATCAAATCCGAATACCTGTGTCAGTAGTTCGAAACTCCACTGGCAACGCTCTTTCTTGAAATAATCTCCCAGGCTCCAGCTTCCCATCATCTCGAAGAAGGTTACATGGCTTTTGTCGCCTACGGAATCAATATCGTTGGTACGTACACAGCCCTGTACGTTGCAGAGTCTGGTACCCAGAGGGTGCTTCTGTCCCAGCAGATAAGGCATCAGAGGCTGCATGCCCGCTACGTTGAACATAACACCGGTGGATCCGTCAGATACCAGGGATACTGCTCCCACATCCACATGGCCACGGTCTATATAAAATTGTTTCCAAGCTTTTCTCAGCTCATCAGAAGTGAATTGTCTCATTCTCTCGGTCTCCTTGTCTAAAAATTACACCTTTCGGAAAATAAACCTACATTTCTACATTATAATGTTATCGTTTCGCCGCGTCAAGGATAAAACATCACTCATCCTCGTCTTCCAGGATCTCGTTCAATGCCTCTCTGGCCTCCTCGATCTCCTCTTTTTTGCCCTTTTTCAATGCAGCCTCGAAAACAGTGATATAACGATCCAGTTCTTTTCTCCGGTCTCCCAGTGCTTCCTCATACATCCGCTCCGCTCTGAGAAGCACCAGACGGTTCTCCTCCAGGTCTCTGGGCTGGATCTTCAGGTAGGACAATTCTTCCATTCGCTTCTGGATCTCATCATCCGTCATCTGGTTGTCCTGTCCCTTGATGATCATTTTCTGGGTCAGTCCGGTGGATACCACCTTGACTTCCACTTCCAGCAGGGAATTGATGTCATAGGTGTAAGTCACATCCACGGCTTCACTGCCTCTGGGCCCCTTGGGAACATCAATGTTCAGTTCTCCCAGAAACAGATTATTTCTGGCGAAACGGCTCTCTCCCTGCAGTACCCGGACGCGCACCTTGTCCTGATTGTCTCTGACAGTGTACAACCGCTCCGTATGACTGGCGGGGATCACGGTGTTGCGCTCAATGATGGGACAGAAACGGCCGTCTTCAAATTTGCCTTCCTCGTATTCCACCACGACTTCCGTTCCCAATGTAAAGGAGCATACATCCGTCAGAATGACTTCCTTTACCTCCGCCCGGCGTTCCTTCATGGCCGCCTGGATCGCCGCGCCCAGTGCCACGGCTTCGTCCGGGTTCAGTCTTGTATCCGGGAATTTGCGGAACAGCCTGATCAGGAAATCCCTGACCACCGACAGTCTGGTGGCTCCGCCGATCAGCAATACCTCATCGATGTCCGACAGCTTCAGTCCTGCATCCGCCAGACTCTTCTTCACCGGTTCCCTGATCTTCATTAGCAGTTCTTCGCACTCTTCCTCATATTCTTTTAAGGTGATCTCTGCCGTTTTGTTCTCTTCACCCAGCATAAGTTCCATGGTCACCGCAGTCTGATCACTGATTCCCCGCTTGGCTTCTTCTGCCTTTTTATAGAGACGCACCTGTTCTTTCTCCGACAGATCCTTATAATGCAGTCCTGTCTTTTGCAGAAAAAGTTTCGACATCACTTCCGTGAAATCTTCACCGCCAAGATAATTGTCTCCGGCTACCGCCCGCACCTCCAGAATATTGTGATACAGCTCCAGAATGGAGACATCAAAAGTTCCGCCGCCCAGGTCAAATACCAGAAATCTGGTGTCTTTTTCTTTTTCGTACAGGCCGTAGGCCACCGCCGCTGCAGTAGGCTCCGAGATCATACGCTCCACCTTCAGCCCGGCCAGTTCTCCGGCCCGCTTGGTGGCTTTTCTTCTCTTGTCGTCAAAATAGGCCGGTACACTGATCACGGCCTCTGTGACTTCTTCCCCCAGATAGGCTTCCGCATCTTCTTTCAGATAACGCAGGATCATGCTGGACAATTCTTCTGGGCGGAACTTTTTGCCGGACAGGTCATAAGTGCGATCCGTTCCCATGCTGCGCTTAAATGCCTGCGCCACACTGTCGGGATAGAGGTTTCTGCGTTCCTGTGCCGTCTCCCCCACATAGACATTGCCGTTCTCATCCACGCTGACCACAGAGGGGGTCAGATGTTTTCCCAGACGGTTGGGGATGATCACAGGTCCTTCCTCCGTAAATACTGCCACCAGACTGTTGGTGGTTCCCAAATCGATTCCGACTATCATATGTTTTCTTCTCTCTTCATTTTAATTTTTTACTTCTTCCCGAACAGCCTCTGCCAGAATCCCCGTTTCTCCGGCTGCGGCTTTTCCTTGTGAAAAGCGGCTACGGCAGGATCCGTATCCTTCGTCACCTGTTCCGAATGATACCGGTGCCAGATGGCCTGCAATCCCATTCCGGGATGTTCCTGCATCTGCTCTTTCAGCCGCTCCAGTGCTTCTTTCTCCCGGCCCTTTTTCAGCATCTGCAGTATCCGTACCATCTCCAGTTCCTCGCAGACGGGATGTACACAGCCATGGCAGAAGGAACAGTCTTTGTCCAGTTGCAGGAGCGTATCCTGTTCCTCATCGGTGGCCGTATAATATCCCGCCAGATATTCGTGTACGATCCGAAGCTTCGGATATTTCAGATACACATCCTTGCCGCTTTTATCTTCTCTTTCCATGCAGGCTTTCAGCGCCTGTGCATAGTCAGCACCTTTCTTCTTATCTCCGTACAGGATGCATGCCAGGATCAGGTCCGCAATGTCATCCTTTTTGCTGAGATCCTCCTTATTGAAGATCAGTGCCTTATCCATATTCTTGATGGCCACTTTTCCGGAACCACAGATCAGCCCATACCATCCCAGATGGAAAAAGTAATCTTCGAAATACTCCTGGGTATTCCCGGTATTTTTCCCAAGCAGTTCGATCTTCTCCGGCCACGATGTCAGAATATTTCCGGCGATCGTCTTTTCCCCGCACCAGACACACAGATCCAGCTTTTCTCCTGCCGCATCCAGTACATTGACGAATGCCTTCTCCAGAACTTTTAATCCCTCCGTAGTCTTGTCATTGCAGGCCAGACATCTGGCGAAATCCCTCATACGGTTCCGGTCCCGGTCTCCGGCACTTCCCATCATCTCACGGTATCTCCGGTAAAACTGTTCCGCCATTTCCGTATTGCCCAGCAAAAAATAAATTTCTGCCTGTTCCGCAATCAGTTCCGGCCAGGCATGATTCTGTGTTCCGCTCTTTTCATAGAAAAATACACATTTTCTCAGGCAGATCATGGCTTCATCGTATTTGCCGCGGCATCTGTGGATCCGTGCCAGTCCCTTCCAGGCAAAAGGATTGGCCGGGTTCGTGGAAAGCGCCTTTTCATAATCCACTTTTGCCGCCTCCAGACAGCCTGCCGCATTATGAAAATCTCCCCGCTCCACCAGTAAAAATTCACAAGGGTAGGCATACAGATATTCCGTAATGATCGGAAGTCCTCTCCGATAAAATATGGTCTTGCCCGCTTCCAGTTTGCTCAGATATTCCTTCCGGAATTTATCTATGGCGTCGTTCATCTGTTCCTGGGGAAGCCCCGTATTGGTCAGCTGCCATTCATAGGCATCCAGGATCACACTTTTGACATTATTATCCTTCGCCTGTTGTAACAGTTCCTTCAGTTCCTCCGGATGTGTCAGATCCATGTACACCTTTGCCATCATTTCATAGGCCTTGACATAGGTTGGAAAATAATTTAGACAGGCTCTGCCGTTCTGGATCACCCCTGCTGCATTCCACTGCCTCTTCGCCGCTTCCAGTTCGTTGGCATATGCAGCGTAAACCTGATAATCCCCGATCAGTTTCTGGGATATCTCCGCACAGCGTTCATACTCTTCCATCTCCACATAGATCTGTGCCTTTTCGATCAGCATACCGATATCCTTCGGTGTTCCGGTCTCGGCTTTTTCCGCTTCCGCAATGGCTTCGGCGAATTTTTCCGGCTGTACATAGCCATAAGCCCGATAGCACTGCATCCGGATCATATGTGACTGTCGGATCCGGTCTCTGTCTTTTTCCTCCTCTTCGGCATCCGTATCCCGGAGGATCTTTTTCTCCAGGCTTTCTTCCCATTGGGCTGCCGTGGAAATTGCCTTCTCATATTCTGCCGCTTCTGCCAGCAGTTTTGTCATAAGTCCCAGATATTCCTCACGCCTGTCCGCAGGAACTTTTGCTTCCAGCTCCCTGACCGTGCGGATTCCCAGATCGGTCCTGCCATCCTGCAGATAACACCAGCCCAGATCCAGTCCCAGACCGGGATCATGGTTCTGCGCATATTCCCGTTTCATTTCCCGTTCCAGTTCGGTGTTGATCTTCTGCAGTGTCTCCAGAAATGTGTCGTCTCCGCCTACGGAAAGAATCTCTTCCGCACATTTTTTTGCCTCTTTATAGTTCCCCTGCTCATAATACCAGTCCGTCAGACGCAGGTTCGCCATATAGTGTTTCGGCAGCTTCTCCCGAAGACTCTCATAAATAGCAGACGCTTCTACGCGCCCTTCATTTCTCCACAGTATTTCCGCCGTATTGTAAGCGATCAGATCATCCTCCGGATATTTTGCAGACAGTTTCTTTAACAAAGTAATGGCTTCTGCGGTCTGTCCCTTTCCTTCATAGAGGGACGCACGGCAGATCTCCATAACAGGGTGGGTAATCCCCAGAGCATCCCCACATCCGATCATCTGCTCCGCTTCCTGTAATTTTTTCTCCTGCAGCGCCTGATAAGCTCTGTCATAATATTGCAGAAACTGATCGTAATCCGCATCTTCCGCACCACGGAACTCGGAAAAATCCACTTCTTCCCCGGATTCGCACTTATGTACCATATAGCTTACAAACTGTGCCGGAAAACGCTCTCTGAAGGCCCCCGCATTCTGTACAATGTGGATTTTCTCATCCAGAAGCTTCCAGATTGCGGTCGGCAGCTTATAATGTTCCATCAGAAAACGAAGCAGATAAGTGGTGCAGTTTTCCTCTTCCTCCAGAGAAAGAAAGTCATCCGCCTCAAAAAGCGCTTTCCATTTTTCCACATCACAGCGGTCCGTAATATTCTCATAGACCTTCCGAACACCACGTACCCACTGTCCAGCCGGAGTATCGTCCTCCAGCGTCGGTTCCGCCTCCTCGTTCTCTTCTGCATCCGGCGTTCCGGCATAGCGGCAGGCCTCCTCATAAGCCATCCGCAGTCGCTTGAAGCCTTCCGGATCATCCTCCGGATTCGTTACCGTCAGCTTGTCACGATAGGCATTCTTCAGTGCCCTTTCGTCTTTTGTCTGTTCGATTCCCAGAATCTGAAACACTTCGATCGGTTCCACGCTGTCCCCTCCACTGTAAGTATCAAAGTTTTCGTACCAATAGAAAAAGATATTGAAAAGGAGCAGAAAAATCTTTCTGCTCCTGAATAGTGATCTTAGAATGTAAACTTATCTGCAAAGTAAGCATCCAGATCTTTGATAGCAACACGCTCCTGCTCCATGGAATCACGGAAACGTACGGTAACGCAGCCATCTGTCTCGGAATCAAAATCGTAAGTTACGCAGAAAGGAGTTCCGATCTCGTCCTGACGACGATATCTCTTACCAATGTTTCCTCTGTCATCAAATTCACAGTTGTATTTCTTGGAAAGCTCTGCGTAGATCTTCTCCGCACCCTCGTTCAGTTTCTTGGACAGAGGCAGCACACCGATCTTTACCGGTGCCAGTGCGGGATGGAAATGAAGCACAGTACGAACATCGCCGCCCTCTAACTCTTCCTCGTCGTAAGCTGCACACAGGAATGCCAGAACCACTCTGTCTGCACCAAGAGAAGGCTCAATAACGTAAGGGATGTATTTTTCCTTCTTCTCATCATCGAAGTAAGTCATATCCTCGCCGGAGGTATTGGCATGCTGGGTCAGATCATAATCGGTTCTGTCCGCAATACCCCACAGTTCGCCCCATCCGAAGGGGAACAGGAACTCAATATCGGTGGTTCCCTTACTGTAGAAGCACAGTTCCTCAGGAGAGTGATCACGAAGTCTCATCTCGTCTTCCTTGATGCCAAGAGACAGCAGCCAGTCACGGCAGAAGCCTCTCCAGTACTGGAACCACTCCATATCGGTGCCGGGCTCGCAGAAGAACTCCAGCTCCATCTGTTCAAACTCTCTGGTACGGAAAGTGAAATTGCCGGGTGTGATCTCGTTACGGAAGGACTTACCGATCTGTCCGATACCGAAGGGAATCTTCTTGCGGGAAGTTCTCTGTACATTTTTGAAGTTAACAAAAATACCCTGTGCGGTCTCGGGTCTTAAATAAACCGTGTTCTTGGCATCCTCGGTAACCCCCTGAAAGGTCTTGAACATCAGGTTGAACTGACGGATGTCGGTAAAGTTGTGCTTGCCGCAGGTGGGGCAGGGGATGTTGTGCTCCTCAACAAAGTCCTTCATCTCGCTCTGGGAGAAGGCGTCGATGGGCTTACTCAGCTCGAAGCCGTTCTCCGCGCACCAGTCCTCAATGAGCTTATCCGCGCGGAAGCGCTCGTGGCACTCGCGGCAGTCCATCAGAGGATCGGAGAAGCCGCTCAGATGGCCGCTCGCCACCCAGGTCTGGGGATTCATCAGGATCGCCGCGTCGAGGCCGACGTTGTAGGGATTCTCCTGCACGAACTTCTTCCACCAGGCGTTCTTGATGTTCTTCTTCAGCTCCGCGCCGAGCGGGCCGTAGTCCCAAGTGTTGGCAAGGCCGCCGTAGATCTCGCTGCCGGGGAACACAAAGCCGCGGTTCTTGCACAGGGCAACGATCTTGTCCATCGTCTTTTCGGTGTTTTTCATGGTTTCTTCTCCTTTTCGTTTGGTGGCCCGGAACGTTTTCAAAATTGCGTGTACGCAATTTTGACGCCATGCGCCCCGATCGCCGCGATGGCGGCGAGGGACGCGGTTCAAAACCTTGCGTTTTTGCGCAGCAAAAACGCCCTGAGCCGGTATTCGGCTCAGGGCGAACAAAGCATTGTCCGTGGTTCCACCTGAATTCCCCGTTGGAGGCGGGGCACTTCATTCCCGATAACGGCGGGGACCGGCGCGGCATTTCCGCCGCGCGGCTCAAAAGCGCCGCCCTTTCCCTGCCGCGAGGACTCGCACCGACCGTCCTCTCTCTGCTGCGCCGAAAGGAAAAGGCTTCTTTCTCACAGCCTTTTGTTGTGCGTAGCATAGCACGCCGCCGCGCGCTTGTCAAGTCACTTTTCCGCAAAGAACGCTTCGATGGCTTCGCGCTCCGCGCCGACGCTGCCTTGCACGAACTCGGGCTTGCCGCCGCCGCGCCCCGAGAGCGCCGCGTTCAGCTCCTTTGTCAGCGCGCGCAGATCGCCGCCGCGCTGTCCGATGGCGTATTTCCACGCGCTGCCCGCGCCCGCGAACACCGCGCAGCGCCCGCCGCAGGTCTCCGCCACCGCGTCGCAGAGCCTGCGCACGCTCTCGCCGCCCATCTCGTCCTCGAAGAGCAGTACATCGCCGCGCCCCGCGTGCTGCGCCGCGACGCCCGCGAACACGCTCTCCTCCAATTTTGCGCAGCGCTGCCTGAGCGCGCCGAGCTCGCCCAGCACCCGCTCGACCGCCGCGGCGGAGGCCGTCGGCTTGACGGAGAGCGCCTGCGCGGCCGCCACGTCCTGCGCCCAACAGGCGGAGAGATAGCGGTATGCCCGCCCGCCGCACAGCAGCTCGATGCGCACGCCCTCGCGGAACTTCTGCACGGAGAGAAACTTCACGATGCCGACCTGTCCGCTCCGCATGACGTGCGTGCCGCAGCACGCGCAGCAGTCCGCGCCGGGGAAGGTCACGATGCGCACGTCGCCCTCGAGCGGCTTTTTGCTGCGGTAGTCGATCGCGTCCAGCTCCGCGCCGCGGTGGAGCTGGATGTCGATGGCGTGATCCTCATAGATGTACCGGTTCGCCGCCGCCTCGAGCTCCAACAGCTCCTCCCACGGAATGTCGGCGTTGAAGTCGATGGTCACGCTCTCCGCGCCCATGTGGAAGCCCACGTTGTCGCAGCCGTAGCGCGCGCAGATCAGCCCCGAGCAGATGTGCTCGCCGGAGTGCTGCTGCATGTGGTCGAAGCGCCGTGCCCGGTCGATCTTCCCGTGTACGGCCGCGCCGACGGGCAGGGGAGAGGCGCATTTGTGCGTGATGACGCCCGCCTTTTCGTGCACGTCCAGCACCTCGGCGCCGCCGAGCACGCCGGTGTCATACGGCTGCCCGCCGCCCTCGGGATAAAACGCCGTGCGGTCGAGCACCACGGCATAGCCGCCCTTTTCCGCCTCGCACGCGAGCACCCGCGCGTCAAATTCCGTCAGAAAGGGGTCGGCATAGTATAGCTTTTCGGTCTCCATGAAAAAATTTCCTTTCGTTTCCGCGCCCGTGCGGGGCGCAAAATAGTTTCTAAGAAATGCTGACGATGAACCTCCACAGCGGGTCGATGAGCAGCAACCCCACCGTCGCGGAGCAGACATTTGCGGCGACGGCGTAGCCCACCGCGCGCCCTCGGCCCTTCTCCGTCAGCAGCCGGCGGTAGCACAGCAGCTCGACTGCGGTAATGATAATTTCGATGGGAATGTAGAACAGCAGCGACCACCCGCTCACGCCGTGGTTGAGCACCGTCACGGCAAGGTAGAGCGCGAAGCCGCCTTGCGTCACAAGGTTCACGAGCAGAAACACCAGCAAGCTCCGACGGCTCCGATAGCCGAAGGCGAGCAGCAGCACGCCCTCGATCAGCAGGGTAGGGAGGAGGGTGCAGAAAAATTGCAGCAGATAGGCGGTCGCCGCGCTCGGCGCGCTCGCGGTCCTTTTCGCCCAATCCACCGTCGCGCTCGATTGCAGCGTCGCGCGGTGCAGCGTATCGGACACCCAGCTCTCGCCGCTTTTTGTCACGAGAATGATCCGATACGTATCCGGTACGCCATGGTAGCGGAAGGAGTGGAGCCGCACCCCGCCTGCGTCGCTGCCGATCAGGTCGCCCCACATCGGCGCGCCGTTTGTCCCCTGCGCGGTGCAGGCGTGCCAGCCCTCCGGCACCGCTGCCCGCAGCGCGTCCAGCAGCTCGTCATCCAGCGCGGCGATTTCCTCCTCGGAGTAGCTCCAATCCAGCCCGCTGTATGTGTCATCCCCGTCTCCGGAGCCATAGGTGTGCCCCTGATAATCCCCCTTTTCCAAAAGATCGAGGTAGTACGGCTCGCTCGGCGCGTTTACCACCTTCACCGTCAGCTGGGCCTTCGGCCCCGAGTCGGCAAGGGCCGATACTGTCAGCAGCATCGCCGTCAGCAGCAAGAGAATACTGTTTCGCAGAGACCTTTTCATTTCTTTCGCTCCTTTCTGTTTCCGTCCTGCCTCTTCCAAAAGCAGGACCTTTGCATCTTTTGACGCAAAGCCGCGCCGTTTTGTTCCGAAATTCCAAAAAATCCTATTCGATCCACCCCTGCGCCTGCTTATAGCGCAGAATACGCAGCACGTGCGCGTCGATCTCGCGCTCCGCGATGCGCCCGTCCGCCACCGCCGCGAGCACGGCGGGAATGTCGTTTTGGTAGTCACTCGTGATGAGCATATCGTTTCCTGCGAGCACCGCCAGCACCGCGGCCTCGCCGTTCGCGTACTGCTTCACCGCGTCCATCGCAAGGTCGTCCGTGATGACAATGCCGTCATAGCCCAGCGTCTCCCGCAGCACCTCATGCACGGCGGGGGAGAGGGACGCCGGCAGCGCAGCGTCCATGCACTCCACCACGTTGTGGCTCACGAGCACGAACGGCGCGCCCGCTTCCATGCCCGCCCGGAACGGCAGGAAGTCGCTCTGCTCAAACGTCTCATACGGCCGCTTGTCGATGGCGACGCCCGTGTGCGTGTCGGCATTGTTCCCGTAGCCGGGGAAGTGCTTGAGGACCGCCGCCACCCCCGCGTCCCGGATCGCGTCGACCGCCGCCGTCACAAATTCGCTCGTCGCTGCGGCGTCTCCGCCGAACGAGCGCGCGTAGATGAAGTCGCCCGCGCCGGTGGATACGTCGCACACCGGCGCAAGGTTTACGTTGATGCCGAGCGCCAGAAGCTGCTTGTTATAGTCCAGCGTCTTCGCGGCAAGACCGTCCATGCCGCGCGCGGCATACAGCTCCTGCGGCGAGGGCAGCGGCTGCGCGAAGAGCTTCGGGTCGCGGCTTGCTCGCGTCACCGTGCCGCCCTCCTCGTCGCTGCCGATGAAGAGCGGAAGCTCCGCCACGGCCTGATAGCTCTCGAGCTTCGCCGTCAGCTCCTCCGCGCTCAGCCAGCCGCCGTCTGCGTCCTTGTAGTCCCGCCCGAAGAGCAGCAGCCCCCCGAGGTGGTAGGCAGCTACATCCTCCGCCGCGCCCATTTCGGGACAGCGGACAAAGAACATCTGCCCGACCTTTTCCTCGATCGACATCCCCGCGATGCGTTCGCGCAGCCGCGCCTCAGCCTGCTCGGCCTCGCTCGGCTCTGTCGGCGTGACCGGCGTCGGGTCGACCGTCGGCGGCGCGGGGTCAATGACCGGCGCGTCCGGCTCCGTTTTGCCCGCGCAGCCCGCGAGCAGGCACAGCGCCGCAAGCAGCGCAAAAATTCTTCGTTTCATCGTGTATTTCCCTCATTTGTTCGCGCGTTGTGTGCTTCTCTTTGCCGCGTTTCGCGGCTCTTTCCCTGATTTTACCATGCTGCGCGCGCAAACGCAACCCGCGTTCCCGCTCTGCCGCGCGTCGGGGCCCCTGCCCCTGATAAGACACCAAAAGCCCCCGTCGAAAGACGGGGGCTTTTGGCTGTGTGTTGTGTGTATTTTTAGGAGGGAGAAAATCACATCGGGGATCACGTAACCCCTTTGCAAGTATTAAGATACCAGCGATTTATGGCTAAAGCTTGAAAACCGTGTGAACAAATTGTAAATAAGCAGCCAAAAAGCGGTTTTTATCGAAAAAAAGAGACGTCCTCGCGGACGTCTCTCGCTGTTTGGTTCGATCAGCCAATGCTGTTGAGCTTGGTGGTCATAGCGCTCTTCTTGTGAGCGGCGTTGTTCTTGTGCAGCAGACCCTTCGCGGCAGACTTGTCCACGATCTTCACTGCGACCTTGTAAGCACCCTCGGCCTCGGTGCGATTGCCTTCAGCGGCAGCCGCCTCGAACTTCTTGAGTGCGGTCTTCAGTGCGGACTTGTCAGCCTTGTTGCGGGCGTTACGCACCTCAGCGAGCTGGACGCGCTTCTTGGCAGACTTAATATTCGGCAAACCAAACACCTCCTCCGGTTGGGATTTGACGGCGAACATAAAAAATCCACCGTGCAGAATGGTATTTTAACAAAGTTTTCGAGGAATTGCAAGCACTTTTTTCAGATTTTCTCCACTTTTTTGTATGCTTCAAAATTTAGGGGACATAATGAGAGCAATATACAAGATTTAGTGGAAGGTAGGCGGTTTTATGAACGCACGGCGGACGGACCTGGCGCTGGAGGCGCACGCGCTGTTCCGCGCGGCGCAAAGGGACGACGCCATCGACGGCCTCACGCTCACCGAGCGGACGCGCCGCGGCTGCGCCGTGACCACGGTGACGGTGGAGGGCGAGGCGGCCTCGCGCGCCCTCGGCAAGCCGCGCGGGACCTACGTCACGCTCGACCTGCGCACGCTTTCTCCCGAGGACCCCGCGTACACGGAGCGCGCGGCGCTCGCGCTCCGCGACGAGCTGCGCGCTCTCCTCGAAGGAACGGTCGATACCGCCCTCGTGGTCGGACTCGGCAACCGCGCCATGACGCCCGACGTCATCGGTCCCCGCGCCGCCGATCATGTGCCCGCCACGCGCCACCTGAAGGGCTGCGCCGCCTTCGGTGCGCTCGCGGATGTCAGCGTGCTGACGCCCGGCGTCCTCGGCACAACGGGATTGGAGGCCGCCGAGCTCGTGCGCGGTGCGGTGGAGACCGTGCGCCCCGACCTTGTCGTTGCCGTCGACGCGCTGGCGTCGCAGAGCCTCGGGCGCGTCTGCACCACCGTCCAGCTCACGGATGCCGGCATCGTCCCCGGCTCGGGCGTCGGCAACCACCGCCGCGCCCTCACGCGCGAGACGCTCGGCGTTCCCGTTCTCGCCGTCGGCGTCCCCACCGTGGTGGACGCCGCCACGCTCGCGCTCGACCTTTTAGACGAGGTCGGGGCGGACCTCCCCGATCCCACCGCCCTGCGCGGACAGGGGAGCGTCATGGTCACGCCGCGCGACATCGACGCGCGCGCCGAGCAGCTTGCCCGCGTCGTCGGCTTTGGCGTCGGCCTTGCCCTCCAGCCTTCGCTCTCGCTCGACGAGCTGCGCGCCCTGATCGACTGATTTTGTCACATCCGTGCGCGGAAAAGACCGATGAAATGAGAATTTCTGCGCTCCCTCCATTGCAATCCGCGCTTTTTTGCGCTACAATGACAGCAAGTTTCAAAAAAGGAGCGCAAGCTATGTACGATCTCAAGGATTTCAAGGCCGCGGACCACATTCCCGCCCTGCTCGACTGGATGCGCGCGCAGATGAAAAGCTGCGGCGGCAAGACCGCCGTCGTCGGTATCTCCGGCGGCAAGGACAGCTCGGTGATCGCCGCGCTGTGCGTCGAGGCGTATGGCCGCGAGAACGTGGTCGGCGTCCTTATGCCCGACGGCGTCCAGCCCGACATCGACTACTCCAACGGCATCGTGGACTTCCTCGGCATCAAGCATTACACCTTCAACATCCACGGCGGCACGAGCGGCATTCTGGGCGAGATGGCCCGCCTCGGCATCGAGGCCAGCCGCCAGACCACCGTCAACCTCCCCTCCCGCATCCGCATGGCGACGCTGTACGCCATCGCCCAGAGCGTAGATGCGGGCATCGTGGTCAACACCTCCAACCTCTCCGAGGACTGGGTCGGCTACTGCACCATCTACGGCGACAGCGCGGGCGCGTTCTCGCCCATCGGGATGTACACCACCGAGGAGGTCATCGCCATCGGCCGCGCGCTGGGCCTGCCCGAGCGCTTCCTCATCAAGCCCCCGTCCGACGGCCTGACCGGCAAGACCGACGAGGACAACCTCGGCTTTTCCTACCACGCGGTGAACGAATACGTCCGCAAGGGCGTCGCCGATCCCGCCATTAAAGAGCAGATCGACCATAAGCACCGCGTCTCGCGCTTCAAATTTCAAACCATTCCTGTCTACCACAACGGCCTGCCCATCGTCATTGAGGACGGCACGGATTTCTACAAGTAAAAAGCCAAAAGGAAAGA
>ERZ827488.2606-NODE-2606-length-16874-cov-2.729413_pt1 | contig 16874 bp, 18 predicted proteins | sample MGYA00519771_ERZ827488 | MGnify/ENA primary metagenome ERZ827488 (study PRJEB31778, sample SAMEA3449323) | human gut metagenome | biome: human gut; feature: human-associated habitat; material: faeces | place: United Kingdom | collected 2010/2012 ... | reverse complement strand
AATAAATATATATACAATAAGAAGAGCTACACTAGGGTTAGCTAACTATATAATAAAAAATAATAAAGAACAAGGAACAGATAGAGGCGTTGTAATAGCATATGACAGTAGATATATGTCTAAAGAATTTTGTGAAGAAGCAGCAAAAACTTTAGCTGCTTGTGGCATCAAATCATATATATTTGATAGTTTAAAATCAACACCTCAGTTATCATTTGCAATAAGATATTTAAATTGTATAGCAGGTATTGTAATAACTGCAAGTCATAATCCTAAAGAATATAATGGTTATAAGGTATACTGGAGTGATGGTGGACAAATTTGTCCTAATATTGCCAAAGAAATAATAAAAGAAGTTAATTTAATAGAAGATTATAGTAAAATACCAACTATATCATATGAGGAATCAATATCATTAGGGTTTATAAATATACTGGATGAAAAATGTGATAATGCTTTTATAAACTCGGTAAAGAGTCAAATAATAAGACAAGATATAATAGATGAATATGGAAGTAAAATAAAAATAGTATATACTCCTCTACATGGAACAGGAAATATTCCTGTAAGAAGAATGCTTGAAGGTTTGGACGTTACCGTTGTTAAGGAGCAGGAACTTCCCGATGGCAATTTTTCAACTGTTCGTTCTCCTAACCCTGAGGAAAAGGATGCGCTTAATATTGCCATTGAAAAGGCTAAGGAAATCGGTGCTGACCTTGTTTTAGGTACTGACCCCGATTGCGACAGAGTCGGTATTGCCGTTAAAGACGGTGACGATTATAAACTCTTTACAGGTAACCAAACAGGTGCGCTTCTTGTTAATTTCGTCCTTACCATGAAAAAGGATACTTTAAATGAAAAGTCAACACTTGTTAAAACAATTGTTACAAGCGAACTTGGCGCTAATATAGGCAGAAAGTTTGGACTTAAAATTGAAGAAACGCTTACAGGATTTAAATATATCGGCGATAAGATTAATAAGTATGAAGAGTCCGGCAAGCAGGAATTTGTTATCGGCTATGAGGAATCCTATGGCTATCTCGTAGGCACCCACGCAAGGGATAAGGATGCCGTTGTTTCTTCAATGCTTATTTGCCAAATGGCAGCTTGGTATAAAAATCAGGGCAAAACTCTCGTCGACGGGCTTAATGAGATTTATAATGAATACGGCTATTATCTTGATTTCCTTGATTCATTCGTATTGAAAGGAAAAGACGGAGCAGAAAAAATTCAAAGCCTTATGACTGAATTCAGAAGTAAGGGCATTTCTCTTTTTGACGGCATTAAAGAAGTCGTTGATTTTTCAGGCGGTATTCGTGATTTGCCTAAGGAAAATGTACTTAAATATATATGGAATGACGGCTCATGGCTTGCTGTTCGTCCTTCGGGTACAGAGCCTAAGATTAAGGTTTATTATTCAATTGTTGACCCGTCTAAGGAAAATGCGGCAAAGCGCCTTGATACTATAAGAGAAAAAATTAAAAATATTATTAATGCTTAATTTTGGAGTTTAATATGGAAAAAATTAAAAATTATGTTGAAACTGTTTTGCAACCGAAACTTCAGGGCGACGGCGGCTGGGTTGAATTTGTTGGTCTTGACGGTGATGAGCTTACTCTTATTTTCAGGGGCGAGTGTTCAAAATGCCTTATCTTAAATCGTTGCACAGCTTGGATAGAAGAACAGATAAAAAAAGATTTGAAAAAGAATGTTAAGGTTAATGCAATTCGTAAAAAGCCTTATTTTCAGGATATATAGGGAGGGATAAATATGGCACACATTAAAGTAGTCAGACGTTCAATGCGTCCTGAGGAATGGACAGATTTGCGCTTTGGCTGGCTTAAAAGATATATTTATTCTTCAAAGTGGGAAATAAATAATCTTATGATTAAAGATGCACGTCAAATTTCAGAAATGGAGTTTGAATATTACAGCGATGATTACAGACCGCTTAACAAAGGCGATATGTATTTCACTCCCGACGGAACTGCTTTTATTAAGGCGGACGTTGATATTCCTAAGGAACTTCAGGGCAAAGAGCTTTGGTTTTCACTTAAAACTGCGGCTGAAATTTGCGTTAAGGTAAACGGTAAATATGTCGGCGGTGTTGACCCTAACAGAGAAAGAATGCTTCTTTCTCCTTACGTTGACGATACTAAAACTCTTCATTTTGAAATGATGGGTTATAACCGTTCAAAGCCGGATGATGAGCGTAATCCCGAATCGCTTTCAGTTCGTGGTTGCCGTCAGATTTTTGAGGGCGCATATATTTGCACTGTCAATCATAAAGTGCAGGACCTTGTATGGGATTTTGAGCTTCTTTTGGATATTGCAAAGAGTGATTTGTTTAACGAAGATTACCGTGCATTTCTTAATAAAGAACTTAACAATGCAATGAATTTTATTGATTTCGACAGTGAAGAACTTGACGGCATTGATGAATGTCAAAAATATCTTGATGATGTTGTTTTTGCTAATGATAATTATAAAGGCAACGGCGATGTTGCTTTAATTGCACATTCTCATCTTGATATAGCATATTATTGGCGCAGAATACACGCTGTGCAGAAAAATCTTCGTACCGTTTTAATTCAGCTTAGGCTTATGGATAAATATCCCGATTTCAAGTATACTCATACTCAGCCTTATGTTTATGAAACACTTGAAAAATATTATCCCGACGTTTTTGATGAACTTAAAGAAAAAGTTAAAAATGGTCAGTTTGAGCCTGTAGGTGCAATGTATGTTGAACCTGATTGTAATATTCCTACAGCGGAAAGCCTTGTTCGTCAATGCCTTTACGGTCAGCAAACTTATAAGAGAATGTTTGGAAAAACAGTTAATAACGCTTGGCTTCCCGATGTTTTCGGCAATAGCTGGATTTTGCCGCAAATTCTTAAAAAGAGCGGTGTTGATTATTTTGTTTCTAACAAAATGTCAACATGGAATGACACTAACCGTTTTCCTCACAATAACTTTATTTGGAAGGGTATTGACGGCACGTCTGTTTTAGCTTGCGTTCCGCCTACTCACTTTATCACATGGAATATGCCGTCTCAAATTCAAGAAAATTGGGAGGCTTATATCGATAAGGACAGCGGCGGTCAAACTATGAATATGTTTGGCTACGGTGACGGCGGTTCGGGCTGCACAGAAGAAATGATTGAGCTTATGCACAGGTTTGATAAGCTTTCAATTATGCCGAAGTGCGAGCATATGGGCGGTCAGGAATTTCTTGAAAAAAATCTCAAAAACAATGATAGTTTGCAGACTTGGGACGGCGAACTTTATCTTGAAATGCACAGGGGTACGTTTACAACCAAGTCAAATATGAAACGTGCTAACAGGCGTCTTGAATATAAACTGCGTGACGCTGAAATTCTTTCTGTTTTACGTGGCGAGGATAATAAAAAAACTATAACAGATTCTTATAAAAAGCTTCTTATCAATCAGTTTCACGATATTCTTCCCGGCTCTCATATTCACCCTGTATATGAGGACGCAATGAAAGACTATGCCGAGATTGAAAAGACTGTCGATTCACTTATCGGCACAGGCTCAAAATATTTCAACACTCTTAATTTCAAACGTGACGCATTGACCTTTGTTCCTAACAAAAAGGGTACAGCTACTCGCTACGGCGTTAAAGGTAATTGGATTGTTCCTAATATTCCTGCGCTTTCCTCAGCGTCACTTCGTGCAACTAAGTTTAATGACGAATGGCTTAACTGCAACGGAAATAATATAGAAACTCCGTTTTATAAAGCCGTGCTTAATGATGACGGCTCTATTGCTTCTCTTGTTGATAAAAAGCAGGATAGGCAGTGGGTTGCCGGCGATTTCAACAAACTTAAGATTTATACAGACTGTCCGGGTAATTATGATGCTTGGGATATTCTTCCTAACTATAAGGATAAACAGATTGAAATTAAGGTGAGTGAAAAGCTGTCTCTTTGTGAACTTGACGGTGAATGTGCAACGTTTAAAACCGTTCTTTCAACCGATAAATCAACGTGGACTATGCTTATAAGATTCTTTAGAAGAAGCCGTGGCATAGAGGTTGAAAATATAGTTAATTGGAACGAAAAACATAAGCTTGCAAAGGCTGAATTTTCTTGTAATGTTCTTACACGCAAGGCACTTTGCGACACCTCGGCAGGTTTTATTGAGCGTGACACTCATAAAAATACTACATGGCAGCAGGCAAGGTTTGAAACATGTCACCACAAATGGGCTGACCTTTCTGAAACCGACGGCGGTGTTGCACTTATCAATGACGGCAAGTACGGTATCGGCTTTGATGAAAATACTATGTCGCTTTCTCTTCTTCGTGCAACGATACGCCCTGATGTAACCTCGGATATGGGCCATCATAATTTTAGCTATATGATTTATCCTCACGAAAACGGTGCTGTTGAGGCAGGCGTTAATAAACTTGCATTTCAGTTTAACGAGCAACTTGTAAAATCCGACGTATTATATGACGGCGATACTTTTGAACCTCTTTATTTGCAGGCTATGAAGGACAGCGAGGATGGCTCAATGACGGTTATTCGTTTGAGTGAACAGGACGGCAAGCGTGGCAAAATTAAGCTTTCTAAGTCTGTTAAGCTTCTCGATATGCTTGAAAATGTTATCGGTGAGGCTGTAGATACGCTTGAATATAAACCGTTTGAAATCATAACAATAGGTATTCAAAAATGACAGTTAATCAAATAATAATTCTCGTTGTTGTTATCCTTGTGCTTGGCATAATTGTTTTTCCACTTATCAATCGCAGGCAGTTTATAAATCTTGAGCCTGACCAGCAGATTAGGCTTATTATGAAAGAGGCTAAAGGGCTTGTGTATTTTAAAAATGTGTCTAAGGGCAGTACAGGTGTTCTCTTTTATGTGAAAAATAAAAGAAAAATTCTTGCACTTCCTTGGGTGCTTGACGGCGGCAATATGCTTTGTACTAAGAAAAATCCTTTTTCTAATTGGGATTATCCTGAGGATAAGCAGGAAATTAATCAAGATGAACTTGCTCAATTAAAGGACGAACTTGAAAAATATAATAAAAAGAACGCTGTTAAAATTGTGTTTAAATAAAAAGAAGAAAGACATTCTGAATTTTGAATGTCTTTCTTCTTTTTTATGTATTGTAATTCAAAAGTTTATTTTGCATATTCGGTTAAATATAAGTATGTGTAAGGATATAGCAATTTAAAATCATAATCAAGTTTGTTTTGCTTTTTTAAATCCCTTGCGTGTTTGTCAAAAGCGTCAAAGTATTCCTTGCCTGTGTTTGCACTTGCTTTAACGTATTCATCTTCTGCAATTTTTGAAAATGCGCTTTGAAGTATTTTGCCCTCCGGCTCGCCAAGCTTTCCGTTTTTATATTTATTGAATGTGTAGCGAACGGTGTATTCGTCATAGTCAATAAGAAGGTTGAAGTATTCGTTATAGTCATTATCAATCAAATTGATATTTCCTATTCTTTTAATCAGCGTTTCAATTGATTTGTTAATATCAATATCTTTATTGCTTTTAACTAAGCTTTTTATTGCTTGAGTTGTCAATTCTTTTGATATGCTATCATTGTTATTGGCATTGTCGCCAAAATAATAGGCGTATACGTCATTTGAAAACATTTCTTTTATGCTCTTATTGTATTCACTTCCGTCCTGCGGCACAGTAAATTTAACAACGCTGTAGTCGGAATTATTGTTAAGCTTTAAATCGATTTTTGCGTCACTCATCCAAGCGCTTTCATCCTTTACATAGCCAAACCTTGTTGAATAAGTTGCGGCATAAAAGTTTAAATATACGCTGATCGTGTCATCGCCTGTGTATTCCTTTTGGTAAATATAATGTGCCTCACTTTTGTATTTTTCATAATCAGAATTCGGCGATGTGTGCTTCAAAATTTCGTTTGATACTGCCTTGCCAAAGCCATTTGAATTTGGCATAATCTCATAAATTCTGATTCCGTCTGAGCCGTATAAAGTAGGCTTATTATCAAAGTATATTATGGAAACAAAACTTTTATCTTTATAGTATTTTACTTCTTTAATAAGCTTTGTGTTTTTAAAATATTTTTTGTCAATAACAGGTGTGAGCGTATCGTCATGATTGTAATATTTTTCTGAAAATTGCTTTTTGGTATATTCAAGCTCCTCAACCTTGTCGCTGTATTCGGTTTGCTCTGCATCATTGCTTCTGATTAGCTTTTTGCCGTCAAATTTGATTGTTGTGTTGCCGCCGTCAATCAGTATGCTTGAAAGTATAGGGCTTGCAAAAATCACTTTTCCTAAAATATAATCATCACTGACTGCTGCTTTGCGTTGAAGATATATTTGTATTTATGCTTATTTTATCAGTCTGCTTTTTTACATCAACAGGGTTTGAAACGCAGGCACTCAAAACAGTAAGGCAAAGTATTATTGAAATAATGCTGACTGCCTTTTTAGGCTTTTTGAATTTGAGAATGTTTTTTATTCTGCTTTTGGCGTCATTTTCAATAAAGCATAACGGACTCGGAGAAGCTTTATAATTATTTGTTGCAAAGCTAAGCAGGGCGGTGGAGTATTCTCTTTTTATACTTTTGAACGATTCAATAACCTTTTCGTCGCAGCTCATTTCCATATCCTTGTTCATAAGCCTAAATGCAACATAGCAAAGCGGATTGAAAAAGTGAATACATAAAAGCATGTATGCAAACGCTTTAATAATATAGTCTTTTCGCTTTAAATGGTATTTTTCGTGGGCAATTATATACTCAAGATAAGCGCTGTCTGTACCCTTTGGTATATAAATTTTCGGTGCTGTAATACCGAATATAAACGGTGTGCTTATTTTATCGCAATAATAAATATTATCGCTGAATTTTTCAACGTCTTTAAGCATATATTTGCATTTTAAATATTTAATAATGCTGACAGTTAAAATAATTAATACAATCCCAAGCCAAATATAAGGTAAGGCATTTGATAGGGTAATTGTATCTGTATTTGAAACGTCTGATGAGGAAGCGATACTCTGCGGTATTATGCTTGCTTTGTCAACATAGCTTAGCTTGTTATTATCTGTTTTAATCGGATTGCTGTTTATTACACTGCCGATATTAAAAAGACTTATAATTGATTTAAATGAGTACGGCACACAAAGCCTAAATCCTACTACGCTCCAAAGAATATAGCTGTATTTTTTAGGCAGATTTTTAAAGAAAAGCCTTATGATAATCACTAAAGCAATGATTATTGATGAGGTAATGCTCATATTTAAAACGGTATAAAATAAATTGCTCATATTCTTTTCACCTATTCCTTATAACCGTCAATCAGTTTTTTTAATTCCTCTGCTTCCTTATTGCTGATTTTTTTGCCTGAAAAAAACGCAGTTAAAAAATTGGGGAGTGAGCCTGAAAACGCTTCGTCGATAACGTGCCTGCTTTCAAACTCCTGCACCTCGCTTTTTTTAACTGTTGATGAAACAATGCTGTTTTGATTTTTTGCATATCCTTTTTCACATACTTTTTTTAGCGTGGTGTACGTTGTGGATTTTTTCCAATTAAGCTTCTCGGCGCAAAGCTCAACAAGCCTGCCTGAACGAACCGGCTCATTATTCCAAATGATGCTCATAAATTTATAATCGCTTTCACACATTTTTAAATTCATTTCATTAACACTCCTTTGGTCTACAAGTATCGACCTCATCTATAGTCTACAACAATAGACCATATTTGTCAAGCATAAAAAAATGCCTAACCGAATTATTTTCAGTTAGGCATTTGATAATATATTGCGTTTTGTTATAACCTTGCTTCCAATCTGTAAATAGGGAAACCTTGTGACGAAAACTTCTGTTCATATTCCGTTTCGATATTTCCTTCAAAACCGCTCTTATGCAAATCAAGCGAAATATTTGAAAGCTTGAAGCCGCATTTTGAAAAGCTTTCGATTGAATATTCAAAAAAGTGCATATTGTCTGTCTTTTGGCATATTGCACCGCCGTTTTTGAGCATAGGCTTGTATATTTCAAGAAAACGTGGATTTGTAAGCCTGTGTGCTTCGTGGCTCTTTTTTGGAAACGGGCACGAAAAGTTAAGATAAATTTCCTCAATGCTGTTATTTTGTATGTAAGACGGTAAATATTCCGCCGTGCCGCAAAGAAACATAATATTGTCAAGCCCAAGTTCTCTCGCCTTGTCAATCGCCATAATCAGCACGTTCCTGTTTCTTTCAACGCAAAGAATGTTTTTGTCGGGATTTTGATGTGCAAACGTGTTGCCGAATTGACCCTTGCCGCAACCTATTTCCAAATATACAGGCTGCTCCTTTTTAAATACTTTATTAAAATCAAGAAGATGATTTTCCTTTATTGCATCTTGAAAATCAAGCGAGTCGTTTTTCATAGTGATAAGATAATCGCTTGAAGCTGCTATTCTTTCATCAAGATTTTTCTTTCTTTTCATTCTCATAATGAATATGTCCTTTAGTATAAAATAAATTAATGCTCGTCATTAAGTACCGCATGTGCACATTTAACTCCGTCAACCGCCGCAGAAATTATGCCGCCTGCATAGCCTGCGCCCTCGCCGCACGGATAAACACCCCTGATATTGCATTGAAGCAAATCGTCACGTAAAATTCTTACAGAACTCGACGACCTCGTTTCAGGCGCCGTCAATACTGCATCATAGAGATTAAAGCCGTTTAGCTTTTTATCCATTTCAACTATAGCACTTTTCATTGTTGCAGATACCTTAGTCGGTAAGCATTCGTCAAGATTTGTCAGCGTAACACCCGTAGGACAGGTAGGCTTAACATTTCCGAGTTGCTTGCTTTCAATTCCTTTGAGGAAATCGCCGACAAGCTGAGCCGGTGCATTGTAATTAGCCCCTGCAAGTTCATAAGCCTTGTGCTCAATCTCTCTTTGATAATAAATGCCTGCAAGCGGGTGCTCACACGGAAAATCCTTTGGTTCAATGCCAACAAGAAGCGCAGAATTTGCGTTTTCTCCGTCACGTGCAAGCGAACTCATACCGTTTACTATTACACATTCTTTTTCACTTGCTGCCGCAACGACCGTGCCGCCGGGGCACATACAAAATGTATATGCACCTCTCTCGTGAAGTCCGTGGCACGCAAGCTTGTAATCAGCCGCACCGAGTTTTGGATGATTAGCAAATCTGCCGTATTGAGCCTCGTTAATAAGCTTTTGCGGATGCTCGATTCTTGCACCGACCGAAAACGGCTTTTGCATAATGTCAACGCCGAGGTTATAAAGCATTTCAACCGTATCTCTTGCACTGTGGCCTATTGCCATAATTACCGTATCTGTTTCAAGGTCAATGCTTTCACCCTTGTGCTCATATGTCACTCCGTGCACAAATTTATTTGCAACAATAAGCCTTGTAAGTTTGCATTCAAGCTTTACTTCGCCGCCTAAACTTTCAATCTTTTTTCTTATGTTTTTAACTACAATTTCAAGCCTGTCCGTTCCGATATGCGGTTTTGATGAATATAAAATTTCCTCCGGTGCTCCCGCTTCGTAAAGTTCCTCAAGTATTTTCTTGATAAACGGACTTTTTATTCCCGTTGTGAGCTTTCCGTCAGAAAATGTGCCTGCGCCGCCTTCGCCGAACTGTACGTTCGATTCTTCATTGAGCTTTTTTTCACGCCAAAATTTTTGAACGTCTGCCTTTCTTGCTTCGACGTCCTTGCCACGCTCAAGAATAATAGGCTTTAAGCCCGAAAGCGCAAGTATAAGACCTGCAAACATACCTGCCGGACCGAAACCTACAACAACAGGACGGAATTTGCTTACTCTTTTGTTTTCGGGCAATTCGTAAACATACGGCTTAACGATTTGCACCTTGTTTGATTTGCATTTTGATGCAATTTGCTCCTCGTCAAGCGAGATGTTTACGTCAAGCGAATATGTGAAATGCACATCATCCTTTTTTCTTGCGTCAATGCTTTTTTTATAAATAGTATATTTTTTTATATATTTTTCATTTATTTTAAGGATTTTAGCAGCTTTCTTTTTAAGTTGGCTTTCGTCCTCGTCAAGCGATAATGCAATTTCGTTAATTCTTATCATTGTTTGTCCTCTTTTTATTTATTTCGTCTGCGACGCTTATGCCGCTGTAAAATGCAAAGTTAAGATTATATCCGCCGCATTCAAATTGCCGATCCAATATCTCACCGCAGGCATATAGATTTTCAATAAGTTTAGATTCAAAATTATTAAATTCGGTCAAGTCTGCTCCGCCGCTCGTAATTTGTGCAAAATTATATCCTTTTGTGCCGGTGATAATCAATTGCCAATTTTTAGCATATTTGCAAATCTTTTTCTTGTCACCGTTTGCTTGCTTTTCAAGCAGAGATGAAACTTTTTCACCGAGTATTCCCTCAAGTGAGCCGAATTTGCTAATGTGTTCAAGTAATTCGTCTTCACTGAAATCATTTGCAAGGTCAATTACCGCATGGCATTTTTTAGGAGTTTTGCATTCAAAATTTTTGCTTACGGTTTCGCTTAAATTCATACTCACAATTCCGGATAAGCCGTAATCTGTAAAAAGAATTTCGCCGTATTCTTGTTTTACACATTCGCCGTCAAGAAGTATTTTCATATTTCCTTTAACTCTTTGCCCTTTTAACTGCCTCGGATATTTACTTGATGATACAAGTTGAACAAGAGCAGGGGACAGCGGTGTTATCCTGTGGCCGAGATTTTTCAGTATCTCATATCCGCTGCCGTTTGAGCCGAGGGAACTTTGAGCCATACCTCCGGCGGCAATAATAACGCTGTCTGCGTAAAACATACCGCAGTCGGTTGATACAATTAAATTCCTGTCAACGCTTTTAACCGTGCAGTCTGTAATGATTTGCACTTTGAGCCTGATACATTCTTTTTCAAGCATATCTCTGACGGTTGCGGCTTGATTTGAATAAGGATAAATTCTGCCCTCGCTGTCGCTTTTTGTTTTAAGTCCTATATTATTAAAGAAATTTATTACCTCTTTATAATGCTTTGCATGCTCGTTTGAAAGGTTGCATCTGCCGTTTCCCGTGGCAAGAATTTTTTTGCCGAGCGTATCAAGCCTTTCAAGAAGTATAACCTCATCATTTGGCATATTCTGTTTTAATCTTATTGCACAGGCAAGACCGCTTGCACCTGCGCCGATTATAATTTCAGTCATATTATTCATTGCCTTATCATTGATTTTGTTATATAATAATATAAAACTTCGCCAATTGCAAACTTTTTGTTGAAAATACTTGACTTAGTTTACTTTCTGTGATATAGTAGTGCTTACCTCGTAGTAGGTGAAATGCCGATAGGCGTTATTTTTTTGCCTGCTTCGCTTTGCGTGGCGAACGAGGGAGATTATTTTATCGAAATATTAATGGAGGTGCTATTTTATGAGAGTTAAGATTACCTTAGCTTGCACTGAATGCAAACAGCGCAATTACAACACAATGAAAAACAAGAAAAACACACCTGACAGGTTGGAAATGAACAAGTATTGTCCATTCTGTAAGAAACACACTCTCCACAGAGAGACAAAGTGATTGGAGGAAGACCGAATGGCTGAAGAAAAGAAGACTTCAACTAAGGCTGACGCTAAATCTGAAAAGACAGCAAAAGCCGCTAAGTCTAAGGACAAGAAGAAGTCAAAGAAAAATCCTTTTAAATCCATTGCGTCATTCTTCAAAAGTGTTAAGGCAGAGGGCAAAAAGGTTGTTTGGGCACCTGCAAAGGACGTCCTTAAAAACACCATTATTGTTCTTGTTGTAGTTATTATTGCAGGCTTGGCTATTTACGGTGTTGACTCGCTTCTTTCTCTTGGAATGAAGGGTATCAAGAACCTTGCCGAAACTACAACTACGACATCGGCTTCTCAGCAGGGTAAAAGTACAACAGCTGCCGCTCTTGATAAGGCTGCAACCACAGCCGAAACAACAAAAGCTGCTGAATAATTACTTTGTACTTAATGCTTAAATAATTATTCGGGAGGCTTATTGATGGAAGAACCAAAATGGTATGTTGCACATACTTTTTCAGGATATGAAAATAAAGTTGCAAGCAACATTTTAACTGTTGTTGAAAATCGTAACCTTCACGACTTAATTTTTGAGGTTGCTATTCCAACCGAAACAGTAAAAGAACTTAAAAGCGACGGCACAGAGAAAGAGTATCAAAGAAAGTTGATGCCCGGCTATGTCTTCGTAAAAATGATTATGACTGACGACAGCTGGTATGTTGTTCGTAACACAAGAGGCTGCACGGGCTTTGTAGGTCCTGAGGGTGAGCCTCAGCCGCTTACAGACGAAGAGGTAAGAAATAACGCTCTTGAAAGAGTCAGCGTTAAGGTTAACTACGAAGTAGGAGATCTTGTTAATGTTGTTGACGGTCCTCTTGAGGGATTCTCAGGTACTGTTGACGAGATTGACGTTGATAACAACAGCGTTAAGGTTACAGTTTCAATGTTCGGCAGAGAAAATCAGGTTGAATTTGAACTTGACCAGCTTGAAAAAGTTCAGGAAGACTAATCATTATTTAATTCAGTAATTCGCAGTATATCTGCTTATTATCATCGCTTGATTGCACTGTGGCGTTTAAGCGATGGTGGGAGAAGCCAAAGGCTTCGCCATTTACCACAATATTAGGAGGAAATTAATTATGGCACAGAAGGTAGTAGGTTTAATTAAACTTCAGATTCCTGCCGGCAAAGCTACTCCGGCACCACCTGTTGGTCCGGCTCTCGGTCAGCACGGCGTAAACATTATGTCATTCACAAAGGAATTCAACGAAAGAACTAAGAATGACGCAGGTCTTATCATCCCTGTAGTAATCACAGTATATGAAGACCGTTCATTTACATTTGTAACAAAGACACCGCCTGCAGCTGTTCTTATTAAGAAAGCTTGCGGTATTGATAAGGCTTCCGGTGTTCCTAACAAGAACAAGGTAGCAACCATCTCAAAGGCTGACGTACAAAAAATCGCTGAAACAAAGATGCCTGACCTTAACGCAGCAAATCTTGAATCAGCAATGTCAATGATTGCAGGCACTGCACGCAGCATGGGTATAGTAGTAGAAGACTAATTCCCTTGTGGGAGGAAGTATCCGATTTAACCACTGGAGGTAATTTAATTATGAAACACGGAAAGAAATATACAGACGGTGCAAAGCTTATTGACCGTTCAAATTTATATGATTCAAAAGAGGCTCTTGACCTCACAGTAAAGACAGCTACAGCTAAGTTTGACGAAACTGTTGAAGTTCATATTCGTTTAGGCGTTGACTCACGTCACGCTGATCAGCAGGTTCGTGGCGCTGTTATTCTTCCTAACGGTACAGGTAAGGACGTTAAGGTTGCTGTTTTCGCTAAGGGCGATCTTGCTAAGGCTGCTACAGAAGCAGGTGCTGACGTTGTTGGCGATGCTGACCTTGTTCAAAAGATTCAGGGCGGCTGGATGGATTTCGACGTTGCTATCGCATCACCTGATATGATGGGCTTCGTTGGCCGTTTAGGTAAGGTTCTCGGTCCTCGTGGTCTTATGCCGTCACCTAAGGCAGGCACAGTTACTATGGACGTAGCTAAGGCTGTTCAGGAGGCTAAGGCAGGTAAGATTGAATACCGTCTTGATAAAACAAACATTATTCACTGCCCAATCGGCAAGGCTTCATTCGGTACTGATAAGCTTCTTGAAAACTTCAATGCTCTTCTTGACGCTATCATCAAGGCTAAGCCTGCTTCATCAAAGGGTCAGTACATTAAGTCAGTAGCTGTTGCTTCAACAATGGGCCCTGGTGTTAAGATTAACCCAAACAAGGTTGGCACAGTTGCAAGTGCTGAGTAATTTTAGGTATTGACAAGGAGCAATCCTTGTGTTAAAATACAATAGCTGTTCAGCCAAAGACAGCAGGTGCCGATACGGCGTAAGTTTTCGCCTGCCGAGGAATGGACATTCAAGTAGCATTATGTTATTTTGATGTTTTACGTGCATTCCGAGGTTCTCGGAGTGCACTTTTTTGTTATAGCTAAACAGCCTTCAAGTCCGTATTTTTTACGGCAAATATTAATGGAGGTAAATTAAATGCCAAGTACAGCAGTTCTTGAAAGAAAAAAGCAAATGGTTGCTGACCTTTCAGAGAGAATTAAAAATTCTTGTGCCGGCGTTGTAGTTGACTACAAGGGTATCAACGTAGAAGACGACACAAAGCTTCGTAAGGAGCTTCGTGAAGCAGGTGTTGAATACACAGTAGTTAAGAATACAATCCTCGGCAGAGCAGTTGAGGATGCAGGTCTTGCAGGTCTCGAAGATGTTCTCGAAGGTACTACAGCAATCGCAACAGCGGCTGATGATTATGTAGCATCAGCACGTATTCTTCAAAAGTTCGCTGATTCACACGACAACTTCTCACTTAAGAGCGGTTATCTTGACGGCGAAGTAATCTCTATGGATAAGCTTATGGCTCTTGCTAAGCTTCCATCAAGAGAAGTTCTCCTTGCTACAGTTTGCAGCGTATTCAATGCACCTATCGCAGCTTTTGCTCGTGGAGTACAGGCTATTGTTGATAAGGGCGGCGTTGAGGCTTGTGAGCCTGCAGCTAAGGAAGAAGCACCTGCAGAAGAAGCAGAAGCTCCTGCAGAAGCACCGGCTGAAGAAACAGCTGAATAATTAAATCAAAACTATTTTAATTAAAATTAATCTTTAATCGGAGGAAAATAAAATGGCATCAGAAAAAGTTACAGCAATTGTTGAAGAGCTTAAAACTCTTACAGTTCTTGAGCTTTCAGAGCTCGTATCAGCAGTAGAAGAAGAATTCGGCGTAAGCGCTGCAGCAGCAGTAGCAGTAGCAGCACCTGCAGAGGGTGGCGCAGCAGCAGCTGACGAAAAGACAGAGTTTGACGTAGTACTTGCAGAAGTAGGCGCAAACAAGATTCAGGTTATCAAGGCTGTTCGTGAAGCAACAGGTCTTGGCCTTAAGGAAGCTAAGGAAATCGTTGATAACGCTCCTAAGGCTGTTAAGGAAGCAGTTCCAACTGCTGACGCTGAAGCTCTCAAGGCTAAGCTCGAAGAGGCTGGCGCAAAGGTTGAACTCAAGTAATTTAACCTTACAATTTACCTTTAATGAAACAAGCACAACCGTTTGGTTGTGCTTGTTTTTTTGTTTAATGTGTTTTGTTAAACACGGAATTTTTTTCGACATCGTAGGGGCGACCATTGGTCGCCTTATTTTTTATCTAAAAATCAAATAATTCATCATAGGTAGTATTTAAAATTTCTTTGATTAACTTTATCTCGTCGGGATATACGTGCCTTTGCCCGACTTCTATTTTTGCCACAGCAGAACGAGTAATGTCGCAGCCGCTAAGTTGTAGCTTAGCAGATAATGTGTCTTGCGTCATTTTTCTTTTTTCTCTTATTCTTCTGATATTATTTCCAAATTTCTTTTCATACTCGATATTCATAAGTCATACTCCTTTGCACCCAAACAGGAACAATTCTATTGACTTTATTTTAATTGTATGTTATCATTTATATGCACCTATATAAGTGCAAATAAATGATTGAAAGAGAGAATGGATATGCGTACTGCAAAAGAAATGGATGATTATAGTTTAGAAAAAGGATTTTCGGCTGCCGATAAAAGTGCTTTGAAACATTTTTTACTAATTGAAAAACAATTGAAGCCTGATGAAAATGTGAAATGTGCTATGACGGCTTTTGGTGTGTATAATGGACAACGAGCTGTTATGGGAGGAATAACTGCAATAGCTTTTACAAATATGCGTTTAATTTATGCTCAAAAAGGTGGTTTTTTATTTGGTGAACAAGTAAAAATTGTAAACCTTAATCAAGTGAATGATATTGAAAAAGCTCCTTTTGGGATTGCTTATGGTAGAATATCTATTGATACTATTAAAGAAAATATTGGTATCGATATTGATAAAAAGAAAATTGACGCAGTATTCAATGCAATTACAGAAATTATAGATGATTATAAAAGTGCATCAGGTGTCATATCTCAACCTGTTTCTGATGCTGAGGAATTAAAAAAATTCAAAGAATTATTTGATTCAGGAGTTATTACCGAAGAAGAATACAACAAAAAGAAAAGTCAAATTTTAGGATTTTAAGGTGAATATAAAAATGTCATATATAGGAACAAAAGAAGCTTCCGAATTGTGGGATGTACCTCAATGGAAAGTTAGAAAATGGTGTTCAAAAGTAAAAAATAAAACTGTATTACAAAAATCTAAGGGTTGTGAATATCAAATTCCAAAAGATTATCCCAATCCTTTTAAATAGCTTTTTGTGAATTATTCTCATATCATCGTAGGGGAGACCATTGGTCGCCTTATTTTTCATATCCCAATATTTTCTTGCACCGTATCAATTACCTTAAATGCCACGCCGGAGAGTGCGAACCATAAAAGTGAAAACGGTACGCAGACTTGACCTAAAAAGTTTAGCGGAACACCTGAATAATCCCAAACGTGCTCCTTTAGTATGATATTAAATATCAATCCAAACAACAGCTCAACCCCTGTTATAATCAACATTCCTACCAAGCATTTGAGCCAAAAACTCATTTCGTATTTTTGATTTATATAATAAAATGACGATAATACTATTGCACCGGCGAAAAACATTGAGTAGTGCGTTCTGCCACGGTAGAGTATTTCAATAAGGCAATATCCCGCTCCGCCCGTCAGCGCAACAATTAAATAAGTGTAAAAATTTTTCATAATTGTATTATTGCTTTGTTTGTGCTAAAATATTTATATAATTTTTTTTGTTTGGGTGCAATATGACAATTTTTGAAAAAGCAAATTACTTGATTGAAACAATTGAAAAAGCAGGCTTTGAG
>ERZ827488.2588-NODE-2588-length-16997-cov-3.006729_pt1 | contig 16997 bp, 16 predicted proteins | sample MGYA00519771_ERZ827488 | MGnify/ENA primary metagenome ERZ827488 (study PRJEB31778, sample SAMEA3449323) | human gut metagenome | biome: human gut; feature: human-associated habitat; material: faeces | place: United Kingdom | collected 2010/2012 ... | reverse complement strand
TGCAGATCCTGCGGATCAGGCAGATTAAATGCAATAATACGGATGACAGCGGCAAGAGAACCACGCTGCCGGTATGTATTTACACGAAATCTTGAGAGACCAGGGATAGCCATGGAAAAGTCATCGTCACCGGTTTCCAGCATAGGTTCTATATTCCGGTCGTGAGCAAGCTTGTAAATGATCCGGATAAATTCATCTGTCTCCGGAGGCATGAGCCGTTCTTCAAAACCATCCAGTGTACAGAGCTTTCCGTCAATTTTTACAGAAAGGGGACGACCGGCAATAATAAATATATCAGAGGCTTTTTTCTGAGTGGCAAGCTCCAGAAAAGCCTTTACTTTTTCTTCCATAAAATTATTCTCCTTTGTAGACAGACTGGCTGTTATCCGGATTCCAGTCTGCAGTTACAACCGTATTCCAGGAGAGGATCCCGGCGATATTGCTGCTGGCCACGTCCAATCCTGCATTATTCGTTACAGTACGGTCAGAAGCAGCGGTATCAGAGGCAGCGGCATCAGAAGCAACGGTATCAGAGGCTGCAGTGTCAGAAGCAGCGGTATCAGAAGCAACAGTATCAGAGGCTGTGGAATCAGCTGTACGGTCAGTCCAGAATACAGAAACTTTTACAGCCAGACTCTGGGTGTCGGAAAATGCTTTCATATATTCAGCAGTATGTTCCTCTGAATCCCATTTTACATTCTCCTGTGAGTTCAGATAATCGGAGACGAGCTTGTAATATGCACTTTCTGATTTTACCTGTGCCTGAAATCCTTCCAATGTCTGAACCAGATCTGAATAAAAATCAGCTGCCTCACTGCAGGCATTATAATAGGCTGAGGTCTGCTTCAGAGAAAGGCTGCTGGCGCGCAGATCCTGCCTGGAAGTACCATAGCCAAGCAAGGACAGGATCACCAGCATAAGAACTCCGAAGATTAGAAAAAGGGAAGGAATTCCAGTTGCAGAAAAAAGATGATTCTTTTCTTTCATGAATCTGCTACCTCCTTTGTGGAAAAAACTGGAAAGCGAATTGTCTGTGTATAAAGGCTGGTTTCCTCATTTGCATTCTGGAGTTTTTCGAAAGTAATGTGAACTTCTTTGACCTTGTCAGAAGCAGAGCAGACGAGCCTCATTTTATAAAATGCACTTTCTTCGGAAGCATTCTGCCAGTGCTTGTCAAAATAATAGCAAATACTGTCCTGATCTGCAACTCCATCTGGCATCAGTGCCAGAAAATTTTGAACAGTGCCGTCAGTTCCTTCCAGAATTTCACCGGCGCTGGTGATAAGTTCCTGGATATGAGAGTCCTCCCGGGCATGTACCCTTGCCATGTAGGAAGCCGCAAACAGTCTTACGCAGACACCGCAGGTCAGCCCAAGAAAAAGAAGGACAAATATCATTTCCATAAGAAAGAGCCCGGATTTGGAATTGGTAGTGATTTTTTTCATAAAAACTTCCTTTCAGCACATCATTCAGAAGTGACCTGCCCAAAATTCAGGAGCCTGCGAATCAGGCAGGAACCCCTGGATGAAGCAGAAAACTGGAACAATGTCCATCTGTGTCCGTTAATGTGATCCTGTAAAAAGTGTTTTCTAAAGCGTCAATCTGGAAATCCTGAAGCTGTGCAAGGTTGGTCCCCATGGAAAGATCGGCCTGGGAATCCGATGCTGTAAAAAGCTCTTTTAAATGACTGCCATCAAAATAAATGTAAGTGCAGTAATCTTTCCCCTCAATAGCTTCCTGAAAGCAAAGAACCTGTGTTCCCTGAAGCTCTGTAAGGGAGGTCATTCCGGGAATATCGTGCTGACGAAACTTGGTAGTGATGTAAGAGGCTGCCGTATAAAGGTTGTTATTAGTGTCCAGGCTTTTTACAGAGGCCTGATAGTTCCCGGCACCAAAAAGCATCAGAAATAGAAGAAACAGCACATACATTGCAAAAAGCAGCAAGGCTGCCAGTGAATCAATGCTGTGGTTCTTCCGGGTAAATCTGGAATTCATCTGGCACCTCCTTTTCTGGCATTTACCGGAAGTACGCTGATCGATGGCAGAAGATTGGATCCGTTTGGAACATATTCTACCACAAATTTCTCAGAATCATAGGTAATATGGTAATCTGAAAGCAATTCATCCAGGCTCTGAGGGTATTGGCCTGTGAGGGCGTAGGTGCGGATGGCACCTCCTTCAAGCGCCTGCGTTAAAGTAACCTGTTCTTTTTCCAGGGAATCAGTCTGTGTACGTGCAATTCCAAGATAGAAGATCAGGCAGAGGACTGCAGCGAACAGGATTGGAACAATAAAGCGGAAAATCCGCCTGACACGAATGAGTCTGGTTTCAAATATATCCATTTTCACTCTCCCTTACCGCTGTTATGCGATCATTTCAGATAACAGTCCCAGCAGCGGCATCATAACAGAAAGAAGGACCAGTCCTACAAGAATTGAAAGGACGATCACAATAGTAGGCTCCAAAATTGACACAATGTGGGAAACAGAGTCTGTGGATTTCTCTTCATACTGCTCAGCCAGTTTTTCCATTACTTCGTCAGATGCACCAGCCTGAAAACCAAGGGAGATCAGACGAAGCTCCATAGCCTTAAAAAGTCCGGATTCCGTGATGGCTTCTGTAAATCCATATCCTTCCGCGAGCTGCTTCTGAATGGATGTAAGTTTTTCCCTGATCTCAGTCTGGGTAACCACAGCCCCTGCCAGCTCCACACAAAGCTCAGGGGAAAGTCCGCTTCGAATTCCCAGGGAAATACATTGACAAAGACGGCTGTAATCCAGATTTACCGGAATTTCCTTCATGCCTGGAAAACGGCAGACGATTTTGCGGATCAGTTCCTGCCCCTTTGTGTGAAGAACCAGGAAAAGGATAAAGCCGATCATCGCGGCCAGAAGAACAAGGAAAGCAGTAGAATAGCGGCTAAGTGTTTCGCCGATTCCAAGAAGGGCACCGGAGATCCCGCTCATTTCCAGTCCAAGCTGGCGGAAAACCTGGCGGAAAACCGGGAGAACCTTTACCAGAAGAATTACAATAACCGCAGTCATCATGCCAAGCATAACAAGGGGATAGGCGACTGCACTCTGAATCTGGTCAGTGATCTGAATCTCCTTCGCATAGAAAGCAGACAGACCCTTCATAACCTCATCCAGACAGCCAGTCTCTTCGCCGGTGCGGACATAGGCAGCAGCAGAAGCAGGAAAAGCACCGGATTGCTCCATGGCGTGCGCCAGGGAGCCGGATTCCTCCATGTCTTTATAAAGAAAGGTCAAAATTTCTTTGCCCCGTTCTGTCTGGCTGTCGTCATTTAAGATGGCAAGTCCCTCAATGGCGGACATTCCGGAACGTAATATGATGGAAAACTGTTCACAGAATTGGAACAGCTCCCGATTGTTTAATTTGGTAATCATATAAAGTCCTCTCTGAAAAAAACATCAGGCAGATTCTGAAAAAATCCATGAACCTGCGAGGCGTTTTTCGTTGTGCTATCGGGTAAATTGCAGCGTATAATTTGCGCTGTCACCGATATAGGAATTGATAAGCTCTTCATCTTCACTGTTGGCGGTAAAGGTTGGATCCATGCGGTTCCATTTCTCCCCATCATAGGTAATCGCCTGTTCCACCCATCCTTTTCCACGTATGTAAACATCGATCCAGGCATGCTTGATGTCACCTGCATACCCGATCTGAAGCTTACAGGGAATATCCCGGCTTCGCAGCATTGCCGTCATCAGGGCTGCATAATCAAAACAGATTCCCTTTCCGGTAGAGAGGGTTTCGTCTATGTCAGGAAGATAGCCTGTCTCAACGGTGGCTGCTTTGTCCTCGTCGTAGGTGACGTGCTGGGTTACATACTGGAAAACGGTGTCAATGCTTTCCTGTTCCGTGGCATCCTCTGCCAGAAGAGAAAGAGCCAGCTTGCAGGCTTCTGAGTCTGGGGTGAAATTTACATACTGGTTCGGATACAAAAACGGGAGAAATTCATTCTCCAGGGAAACTTCCAGGGCCTGGGCAAAAAGTGCGGCATACTGGCTGCCGTTTACCTGCTCATAACAGGATACCTGGTAGGTGCCGCTTCCGCTGGTAAAAGGAATGACAGCACTTTCACCGGAACTTACAAAATAAGAATAAACAACGCCGTCATCTGCGGAAAGCTGGATGTTTTTGGTGGTACCATTGCTGTCACTGACAGCAGTCAGATATCCCTGGCTGATGTTGGAAATATCCAGTATCAGAGGTGAATATCCTATGGTGTCTGTCCCGGGGGCTTCCGGAACCAGAACCTTCAGCGGGGAAAAAACAGGCGGTTCTTCGCCGGAACCGGAGCTGCTGTTCTGACCGCAGCCTGCAGCTGGGAAAACTATTAGCAGGCAAAATAGAAATAAGCAAAGCAGAAGGGCCGAAATGCGTTTAGACATAGCGCCGCTCCTTTTTATAAGTTGATCATTCATTTTCAAACACGTTCCAGGGATTTTTGAAATTCGGGAAGATCGTACCATGCTGGTGGTTCCTTCATACGAACCACGAAATGGCACAGATCAGGACGAATCCTGGCTTCCAGGTATTCCATAGGACCCAGTGAACAGTGTGCTGTTCTGGTGTTGAAAAAAATAGGAGATCCCGGTTCAATGTTGAGAATCTGTGCATCAAGGAAATCAGCTGAGCTGATGTTGATGTGTTCTTCGCCAGTTTCAAATTTAATTCCGTAGTGCTTCTGAATAAAGTAATAGAGATCTACAAGCTGTTCGCGGTAGGTATCTAAATCCGGGAAAAAATCAATGCGGATATAATTTGTCTGGATTATCACAGGCTGTTCATTGGAGGAAACCACTCTTTGAAGGCGGAAGACTTCTGTTCCCTCATTAAGGTCCAACGCACTGGCGACCTGGCTGTTTGCAGGAATACGGTCAATCCAGGTTCCGCTGATGGTCAGGGCGGCATTATCCGGAAACAGAGTGTTTATGTCTATTACGTTATGAAATTTTGAGAAGTTGGTAAGCTCCCGTTCTTTGGGATTGATCACCTGTGTGCCGGCACCCTGCTTTACCTTTATGCGTTTGTCTTTAACCAGAAGGTCAATAGCATGGCGGACCGTCGTACGGCTTACCGAAAACATTTTTCCAAGCTCATCTTCTGTGGGAAGATAGGAACCTATGGGATAAACGTTATTATCTATATCGGATTTTAATTTGTTATAACATTTCTTATATGCAGGAATTTTTTCCATAATGTTTCCTTTCAAAATAAGGTTGTTTAGTAACCTATAGTATATATATATCAAACAAATAAGTCAAACAGTAATTGAAAAAACAGAGGGACTTATACAAAATGCATAAAAAAAAGCAAAGTATCTTGTTAAATAAAACACTTTACTAAAAAAGAAAAACATTGTATAGTAATGTTTGTAAACATAATTATGAATTTCAAAAATAAATTAAATATAAAGGAGAAACATAATGATGAAAAAACAGGAATTTGTACCGCGAAAGATAAGCGAGAAACCACTGTATGAACTGAAATCAGTGGAAGATATTCCGGTATCAGAGCTGTATCAGGTTAAGATAAACGGAAAGGAACAGCGAGTATATCATACGGAATTTTTTGATTTTGTTTCTTTCTTGGATGAAAATGAAAAGGCTGAGGTAGAAGTTACAGTAAACGAACCATTTCAGAAGGCTGTTATCCGTCCTGCAGCTGCACAGATACCGTTCGAAGAAGAGGGGAACAAAATCAGCATAAGCCTTCCTGCCGGAAAGAGAATTACTCTTGAACTGGACGATAAACTGGAGTCACCACTTTATGTTCTTCCTGGAAAATACATACCGAAGCCTGAGAATGCCACTTATGTATTTGAAAGTGGAAAAGCCTACAATGTGGGATGCCTTCAGCTTAATTCTGACGAAACTGTTTATATAGAGTACGGAGCAGTTGTAAGCGGAAGAATCTATTCCAGAATGGCAGACAGAGTCCGTATTCTGGGAAATGGAATCCTGTATGGAGGAAACTGGCATGCATGGGACGAAAATGGAGCAGAGCAGCTGATCGTTCCTGTATTGGGTGAGAACATTGAAATACGCGGAATCACACTTCTGGATGGTGGTTCCTGGCATATTGTTCCGGTTGCATGTAAAAATGTTCTGATTGAAGACGTAAATGTTCTGGGAAAAGTGATCACAGGAGATGGCGTCGATATAGTCGGATGTGAGAATGTAGTGCTTCGTAATTGCTTTATAAGGGCAAATGATGATTGTATATCTATTAAGGCTGTGGAATTCCAGGATCCGTCAGGCTGCACAGATGTGAGACATATCCTTGTTGAGGATTGCCTGTTCTGGAATGCAGAATTTGGAAACACACTTGAAATCGGATATGAAACCAGGAATGATTATCATGCGTTACGATCCGCTCAGATATTTTTACAGATTTTTTTGTTTTTGCACTTTTTAGACAGATTTTTGTAAGTTTTAACGAGGGAAATCCGTTGACAAAAGCGACAGCTTGCTTTATTATAAGAAGTGAATAAAAGGCAAACCTGTTGAAAGACAGGGACGCAAAGCCAAGGGTCTAAGGTCTCAGGACTATGACAGCCGGTTGCCGCATTGATATTGATTAGGTAATGTAATATGACAGGAGACGTGGTTCTTCTATTTGTGGCGACCGTTTATTTAATCTGATAAACGGTTTTTTTATTTCCACAAACTGATGGGACTGATAGTTTCCAGATAGCGGCAAGTCAGTTACATTATGGTTCAAGAAAGGTGTGTTATTTATGAAAGGAAAGAAATTAACAGAGTGGCTTGCAAATAAAAAAGTTGTTTCCAGTTGTGCTGCTATAGCATTGGCAGCAGTGATCGGCGGCGTTTCATTATTCTCAGGAGCAGGAGAAACACCTGAATTCCCCAGTTATACAGATCCGATCATGGAGACTTCCATCATAGAAGATGAAACTCCACTTGCTTCCCAGCCGAAGACTACTGTGAAGACTACCTCCAGTACCAAGACAACTAGGAAGACTGTTAAATTAAAAAAGGCTTCCAAGAAGAGCTACACCAAGAAACTGAAAACCAAAACAAAAGTAACCAATAAAACAAATAAAGCCGGTAATACAACAGTAGATACCAAGACAACCGTTGTTACCAAAGCAACAGCGAAATACACCAAGAAATCCAAAAAGAAAGTTGTTACATCCAAGATCACAACAACTGTTCAGACAACAACTACACAGCAGGTATCAATTGCCAATGAGACCGCTGTAAGCACTACTTCTTCTGGTACTTCCGTTTCCCAGGCAACTGCAGCAGCAAGCTCTTCACAGAACCAGAGCAAATACGAAGCAAATGTAGCAAGTGTTGCAGGCAAGATGGACAATCGTGTAATTGCAGCATATCAGCAGCTGGGATTTAAGCTTGTTGTTGATCCATCCGTCAACTATTCAGGATATTTTGATGCAAGATCAAGATCTATTACAATGAAGCAGATTGATGATTCTGTTTATCATGAGCTGGGTCATTTCCTTGCATTTATCGCAGGAAATGTAGATAAGACAGCAAGCTTCCAGAGCATTTTTGCAGCTGAGAAGGCAAATGTTACAGCTTTTAATAAAGCCTATGTAACACAGAATGCTTCCGAATATTTTGCAGAATCTGTTAAGGATTACATCTTGAACAATGCTTCCCTGAAGAACACCAGACCACAGACTTATGCAGCTGTTCAGAATGCATTGAATCAGATTACAGATGCACAGATCGCTAAGATTCAGAAGATTTATGGAGCGTTCTGGAACTAATGATTTTAAAGATGACCGGCACCCGGAGAAATATCTCCGGGTGTTTTACTGTGGATACCACAGGCGCGGGAAAATAGTGTTTTATAAAAAGGTAAGTGACAGATGGTACTTACCTTTTTGTCACCGGGAGAACCTTAATCTTATATATGTCGAGTTGCTGTTCACTGGTAACATTCCGCGAGGTGTTTTTTGTGAACAAAGTTCACAGAAAACCCGAGAATTAAGTTTGCGCAGCAAACGCTACTTCTTGTGCTTGTCACAAGAAGGTTCGTCTTTCTGTGCATTGCGAAGCGTGTTACTGGTCACGGAGTGAACAGTAACTATGTCGAAGAGTCTGGATATGTGTCGACAGAAAATTCTTGCAATGAAAAACCTTAGGTGTGTATAATACAAAACAAAGGTTATCACTTTCTTGCAGGCAGGGATAGATATATTGGGGTCACTGGTCCTAAGTGAACAGTAATATATATTTGGAATGGATGTAGACACGGCGCCTGAAATGTGTTAGAATCAACTTTAATAAGTTTTTTGAAGGATGTTTTTATAATTCAGTATATAGCTTCTGTCTAATCAGACATTTGTATCCCGTTAAATCAAAATTGAAATGTGTTTTAGAATTGTATTAGTCGAAGAGGTAGATGATTGATGAAAGAAAAGTATGAATCATTATCCCTGGCTACGCTGAAAGACTTGGCAAAAGCCAGAGGGCTGAAGGGCATTTCTACTATGAGAAAGCCTGAATTAATTGAACGTATGCTGGAAGAGGATAAGAAAGAACAGACTGCAGAAAATGAGCAGACTATTTCCGGAACAGCAGAAGAGAATACCATACCTGCAAGACCAGAGTATGTGGTAGCAGAAAAAACAGAAAATTCGGGAAGTGTTTCTGCACCGGAGAGAAGAGAGGCACCAACCAGATCTCGTACCATTATACGGCGCAATCCTGAGTATCGCAGCAATAATTATGGCAGAAGTGAAAATACGGGACGTCAGAACAGCTATAATGGGGAAAACAGACCGGAGAACTTTGTGAAGCGCACTCCTGTAGCGAAACCTGTAGAAGTGGTTCCGCCAGCCGAATTAAGACCCGAGGAAACGGAGCAGCCCCGTACAGGCGCAGCCAGTGAGAACCGTACAGAAGAGGGGGTAAGCAATGCTTACAATGTTCCGGCTGAAACGGTCCAGCTTGACAGTGGCGAAAAGGCCAATGGAATCCTGGAGGTTATGCCGGATGGTTTTGGATTTATTCGAAGTGAGAATTATCTTCCAGGAGAGAATGATATCTATGTTTCCCCGTCACAGATCCGCAGATTTAATCTGAAGACAGGGGATATTATTCAGGGAAATATCCGTATTAAAACACAGGGGGAGAAATTCAGTGCCCTTTTATATGTAACGTCTATCAATGGTTTCCATCCAAGTGAGGGACAGAAGAGATACAATTTTGAAAACATGACCCCAATCTTCCCAGATGAACGTCTGATCATGGAGCGTCCCGGCGGAACTACTGCCATGCGTATCGTAGATCTGATCAGCCCTATCGGAAAGGGACAACGTGGTATGATTGTTTCCCCGCCTAAGGCAGGTAAGACTACTTTGCTTAAGGATGTCGCGAAATCTATTCTTAAGAATAACAAGGATATGCATCTGATAATTCTTCTTATTGATGAACGTCCTGAGGAAGTTACCGATATCAGGGAAGCAATACAGGGACCGAACGTGGAAGTTATTTATTCCACATTTGATGAGCTTCCGGAGCATCATAAGCGTGTATCCGAGATGGTTGTAGAGCGTGCACGCCGCCTTGTAGAACATAAGCAGGATGTTGTGATCCTTCTGGATTCCATTACCAGACTGGCAAGAGCTTATAACCTGGTTGTTCCTCCAAGCGGAAGAACTCTGTCAGGAGGTCTTGATCCGGGAGCACTTCATATGCCGAAGCGCTTCTTTGGTGCAGCACGTAATATGCGTGAGGGAGGAAGCCTTACCATTCTGGCCACTGCACTGGTTGACACTGGAAGCAAAATGGACGACGTTATTTACGAAGAATTCAAGGGAACCGGCAATATGGAGCTTGTTCTTGACCGCAAGCTTCAGGAGAAACGGGTTTTCCCGGCCATCGACATTCAGAAATCCGGTACCAGACGAGAAGATCTGCTTCTGAGCAAAGACGAGCAGGAAGCTGTATATATTATGCGAAAGGCTCTTAACGGAATGAAGTCTGATGAGGCAGTGGAACAGATCCTGAACATGTTTGCACGTACTGCAAATAATGCTGAATTTGTGCAAATGGTAAAAAAACAGAAATTGTAATGTTCACAAAAAACACCGTGCAGAATATTATCTGGGATTAGTTTTAGAAATTTTTATAAATAACTTGCATTTCTCAGAACCCCATGCTATAATCAATAGGCTGTGTAAAGTGTGAATTCGTCAGATTCAACGCAAATAAAATAGAATAAATATAGAGAGGTGAAAATCATGAGAGAAGGAATCCATCCGAATTACTATCAGGCAACTGTAACCTGCAACTGCGGTAATACTTTTGTAACAGGATCTACCAAGCAGGACATCCACGTAGAAATCTGCTCCAAATGTCATCCGTTCTATACAGGACAGCAGAAAGCTGCTCAGGCTCGTGGACGTATTGATAAGTTCAATAAGAAATACGGCATGGATAACAAATAGACATAGGTTGTTTGGAAAGGTTGAGGTGTTTATCTCAACCTTTTTTTAAGAAAGAGGAGACAATGGGCTATTCCGGAATTGGTGGTCAGGCAGTCATGGAAGGTGTCATGATGAAAAATGGTGTTCATTATGCAGTGGCAGTCAGAAAGCCTGACAAAGAGATTGTGGTAGATGCACGGGAGTATCCCGGCATTGTCAAAAATCAGAAGATCAAAAAAATACCGATTTTGCGTGGTGTCATCAATTTTATCGATTCGCTGGTACTGGGCATGCGGACATTGATGTATTCCGCTTCTTTTTTTGATGAAGAGGCAAAGGAACTGAGCGAAGAGGATCAGAAGGCAAAGGAAAAGAAGGAAAGTGTGGCAATGGGGTTTACGGTCTTTTTGTCCGTGATCCTTGCACTTGTAATTTTTATGCTTCTTCCATATGGACTATCGCTCTTTTTTAAAAAATGGATTGCTTCGCCGACGTTACTTGCGTTGATAGAGGGTGTCATCCGCGTGGTTATTTTTTTCATATATATTGTTGCAATTACCTGCATGGAAGATATTAAGCGTGTTTATATGTACCATGGGGCAGAACATAAGTGTATCAACTGCGTGGAACATGGACTGGATCTGAATGTAGAGAATGTGAAGAACAGTTCAAGATTTCACAAACGATGCGGCACGAGTTTTTTGTTTCTGGTAGTATTTATCAGTATTTTGTTTTTCGCATGTATCCGCACCGATTCGGCAATCTGGAGATTTTCACTCAGAATTCTTTTAGTGCCGGTGATTGCGGGTGTTGCTTATGAATTTCTCCGCCTTGCAGGACGGAGTGAACATGCTTTTGTGAATCTGCTCAGCAAGCCGGGACTCTGGTTTCAGAAGTTTACGACGAAAGAGCCGGATGAGGATATGATCGAGGTTGCCATTGCTTCGGTAGAGGCAGTGTTTGACTGGAAACCATATGTAGAAAAAGTACGCGGCGAAGGAGCAGCAGAAGCGGACTGAGAGAAAAAGGAGAGGTCTTATGAGATATCGTGATGCATTAGCAGAGGGGACGGCAGCGCTTGAGAAAGCCGGAATTGAAACGGCAAGACTGGATGCGTGGTATCTGCTTGAGCATGTCTGTCATATCACAAGACAGTATTTTTATTTAAACGACACAGACGAATTAAAAGAAGAAGAACAGCAGGAATACGAGCTCGCAATCGGAAAGCGGGCAGAACGTGTGCCGTTGCAATATATTATCGGGGAACAGGAATTTATGGGACTGACTTTTAAGGTCAATCCAAGTGTTCTGATCCCAAGACAGGATACGGAGATTTTAGTGGAAGAAATCTTAAAGATCTGCAAGCCGGATGCCCGTGTGCTGGATTTATGCACAGGTTCAGGCTGTATCATTATCAGTATGGTACGGAATCTGCCGAATATAGAGGCGTATGGTGGAGATATTTCCCGTCAGGCGATCAATGCCGCAAAAGAAAATGCAAAGCTGAACCAGACGGCAGTTATTTTTGAACGCAGTAATCTCTATGAGGCATTCAGCGGAAAGTTCGATGTGATCGTTTCTAATCCCCCGTATATTCCATCTGCGGAGATTCCGAATCTGATGCCGGAGGTACGGGATTTTGAACCACATCAGGCATTAGACGGTTTAGAGGACGGACTGCATTTTTACCGGAAAATTATTGCAGGAAGTGTGGAATACTTAACTGAGGATGGCATCCTGTGTTTAGAGATCGGGTGTGAGCAGGCTTCTGCCGTAACGGAGATGATGAAGCATTTTGGATTTAAAGATATCACGGTGGTGCAGGATTTAGCAGGATTAGACCGGGTGGTCCGTGGCCATTTGTAGCGGACTTAGAGTGATATCGGATATGATACAGAAGGAAAGCAGAGAAATGAGGTAGAGATTATGTTTGACAGATTAGATGATACTTTGATGCGATATGAAGAAATGATGAATCAGCTCAGTGAGCCGGATGTTGCAAATGACCCGGAACGTTTTAAAAGACTGATGAAGGAACAGAGTGATTTGACACCGATTGTTGAGGCGTATAAGGAATACAAGCAGTGCAAACAGAATGTAGAGGATTCCCTTGCTATGCTTGATGAGGAAAGCGACGAGGAAATGCGTGAGCTTGCCAAAGAGGAATTGAACGAGTCCAAGGCAAGGATTGAAGAGTTAGAGCAGGAGTTAAAGGTACTGCTTCTTCCAAAAGACCCGAATGATGATAAGAACGTTATCGTAGAGATCCGTGCCGGTGCAGGTGGTGATGAGGCAGCACTTTTTGCAGCAGAGATTTACCGTATGTATGTACACTATGCTGAGAGTCAGCGTTGGAAGGTTGAGACCTTAGAAATGGAAGAAATCGGAATCGGCGGTATGAAATCTGTAAACTTTATGATTACAGGGCAGGGTGCTTATTCTAAGATGAAATATGAGTCCGGCGTACACCGTGTACAGCGTGTACCTGAGACAGAGTCCGGTGGACGTATCCACACTTCAACGATTACGGTTGCGGTTATGCCGGAGGCAGAGGAAGTGGATGTAGAGATTGATGAAAAAGATGTCCGTATTGATGTTATGCGTGCTTCCGGAAACGGTGGACAGTGTGTCAATACCACGGACTCCGCGGTACGTCTGACCCATTATCCGACCGGTATTGTTATTTACAGCCAGACGGAAAAATCCCAGATCCAGAATAAGGCGAAGGCATTTGCCCTTTTGCGTGCAAAACTTTACGATATGGAGTGCCAGAAGGCTCACGATGCAGAGGCAGAAGCCAGAAGAAGCCAGATCGGAACAGGGGATCGTTCCGAGAAGATCAGAACCTACCATTTCCCACAGGGTCGTGTGACCGACCACCGTATCAACCTGACCTTGTACAAACTTGACAAGATTATGAACGGGGATATCCAGGAAATCATTGATGCATGTATTGCAGCCGACCAGGCGAAGAAGCTAGCGAAGATGGGCGAGGAATAGAAGATATAAAAAAACGGTCTTTGACATAGTCAAACGGCCGTTTTTCTTATATAACAGTTCCGGCGAGTAATAATTCAGCTGGGTTAACTTTCAAAGAAATATACAAAATAAATAATTGTAAGAAAAGCTTGAGTGAGCTGAATGAATAATAAGATGGAAAAACAAGAACATACGTTCTTGACTGATGAGCATAAATTATGATATGATAACAGAACGGATGTTTGAAAAGGGAGAGGATAAGAGCATGGAAGAATATTTCGTAGAAAGAGCATGGAGTTATATGAGATATCAGGTGTTTCCGGGAGAGGGTACACCGATTTTGTTTATTAAGGACAGAGTTCGGGCGCTTATATTGGCGGAAGCAAATTTAGATCTGAGCAAAGAAGGGGCAACTAGTTACGAAATTACACGCGTTTCAGAAAAAGACTTTATGAAAACCAGTTATCAGTTATTGCTTGAAACGTGCAAAAAGAGTGGAAATACAATGTGGGCGGCGACCCTGACTAATTGGGAACCGTATGCTGCATTGTATCGTTTTTCAGAAAGTGCATTAAGGGGTGGAAATCCATCCTGGAGGCAATGCCTGTACCGTCTTCCGATAAAAAAAAGCTTCATTTATGGAGAAAAGTCATTGCCGGATAAAGATTGGGAAGAGCTGGAAAGCAGGGGGATTCATTTGGAAATTGTGGCCGGGGCTGGTCATTCTATGGCCTGGGAAAATCCGGATGGGGTGGCAATGGCAATTGCAGATTGCATAAAAGGGATGCAGTAGCACACAATGAAATTTTTGATCCCGGCAGAAACAGCTCTGCCGGGTTTTTTATATGCTTACAAAACCATCACCGCATGATCTGAACGACAAATGCGGTTGTCTGCGGCGGGATGCTTGCGGTGAGGAAAGAAGCATGCTGTACGCTGACCAGAAGACCGGGCACCAGTCTCGAAAAACTGATCTGCCGTCCGATCGAATCTAAAACGACCGTATTTGGGGAAACGTTGAATCGTATCATGGTGGCCGGATTTCCATCACTCATGGTAATGAAAAACTGATTTCGGGTGTCAATGTTGATGATTCTTCCGATGGTTATGTTTCCAACCTCCGGGCGGCCGGAGATGCGGATTCGGTATGCCTGTGCCTGCGGCGGATTGCTTCTTGTCATATTGGTCGAGAAGGTGGCATGGACGATCATACCGGTCTGCAAGTCTTCCGGGGTGATCAGATCACCGTTTTCGTCCAAGAGGATCGTATTGCCCGAAACGATCAGGGTGACAAGCATTTCCGGCGCGTTGCAGCGGGTACAGTTGTTGTAGGCGATCGTTACATATGCAGTGTCCTTATCATAGGAAATGTTTTGAATGACAGCGTTTGATACCCGTATCGCATTCTGGGCAGAGGGTACAGCGGCATTTTCAATAGGGTCTGAAAGATTTTGTTCCAAATGATCCATGGGAACCTCTGTTTTTTCTTTTCCAGATATTATATGCAGTTTGGGGAAAATGGATTTTAACGGAAAGCAGAAGACCGGACGGTGGCGGTTGTGATTTCTTTTGGGGAATGTTAAAATAGCAGCAGATACTAAGTATAAGAGGTAAAAGATATGGCACAGAAATATTATGCAGTCCGGACAGGAAAAAAGCCCGGCATTTATAACACCTGGGAGGAATGCAAGGCAGTGGTCGACGGATATCCGGGTGCGCAGTATAAGAGTTTTAAGACGCGGGAGGAAGCGGAGGCGTTTGCCGGAGTTTCCGGAGCTGCCGGAATAGAAAAGAAAGAAAAGGCAGCCACGGATATAGACGGGACGAAGGCATACGCGTTTGTGGATGGTTCCTATCACGCAAAGACCGGTGTTTACGGTTACGGCGGCTTTCTGGTGTATGACGGTAAAAGAGAGATCCTGCAGGGAAACGGAAATGATGCTGAGATGGCATCCATGCGCAATGTCGCGGGGGAGATCTGCGGCAGTATGGCGGCAATGAAAAAAGCGGTGGAGCTTGGATTGAAAGAACTCGTTATCTATTATGACTATATGGGGATCGAAATGTGGGCAAAAGGGCTGTGGAAGCGCAACAAAAAAGGAACGATGGCTTATTATGACTATGCGGCGGAAGTACAAAAGGAGTTAAAACTTACGTTTGTCAAGGTGAAGGGACATTCCGGGATCGAGGGAAATGAGGAAGCGGACCGTCTTGCCAAAGAAAGTGTTGGAATTGTATAAAAAGGTAAAAGAATGTCTAGTTTTTGATTGACGAATGTGGTTAAAATGACTATAATTGAATTATATCATAGTGCAAAGTTGGACAAAACAGACAAAAGGGGCGATTATATGAAAAACTTAAAAGTCAAAACAAAACTGAATATGATCATAGCACTGGTGATCATTCTGGTCCTGGGTGCGAGTGTTGTGTCCATAAGGAATTTAAATCAGGTAAAGGACAAAGCGATCGAGAGCATGGAGGCATCGACCAGACAGAGCTATGACCAGAACATCAAGGAGCAGGTAGGGGCAGTGATATCGCTTCTGACAGAGATCAACCAGGAGTATGAAGATGGAACCTATACGCTGGATGAGGCAAAAAAAGTAGCTGCGGATGAAGTCCGCGAGATGCGCTATGGTGACAGCGGCTATTTCTGGGTAGACGAGTCTGATGGTACGAACGTTGTGCTGCTTGGCAGTGATACCGAAGGTACCAACCGTATGGGAACAAAAGATGCAGCCGGTTATCAGATGGTAAAAGAGATCATCCGTGTCGCGGTAGAAGACGGCGGCGGATATACCGATTATGTATTCCCGAAGGAGGGAGAGACCGAGTCCTCCCCGAAACGTTCTTACAGTGAATACTTTGAGCCGTTTGACTGGGTAGTCGGAACCGGTAATTACACGGATTACATTGATGATGAGATCGCGGCTCAGGACGCGGAGTATTCGGATTTCGCAACACAGAAGGCAATTACGTTAGTCAGCATCTGCATCGTTTTACTGATCATCGTTACACTGCTTGTTATTCAGATCGCAGTTGATATCACCAGAGCATTAAAGAAGATCTCCGGCCATATCGAAGTGATCGCGGAAGGAAATTTCGCACAGTCGATGGATGCGGCTTATCTGAACCGTAAAGATGATTTTGGACAGTTGTCCGCAACTTTGAACAAGATGCGTGAATCTGTCCGTGAATTACTGGTAAAAGTAAAAGGTGAGGCTGACAATATCGATACGGTTGTACAGAATATCGAGAGCAATGTGACAACCTTAAATGAAGAGATCGAAGATGTATCCGCAACGACAGAAGAACTGGCAGCAAGCACGGAGGAGACAGCAGCTTCCGCAGAGCAGATCAGTACCATGTCACAGGAGATCGAGGGCGCTGCAAAGGGTATTGCGGTAAGAGCACAGGATGGAGCTACCGAAGCAGAAGAGATCCATAAACGTGCGAGAGAGACAAAGGACAATACCGTAAAGAACCGCGCAATGGTGACCAAGATGCTTTCTGAGATCCGAGAAAGCCTGGAGAAAGCATTGGAGGATGCAAAGGTAGTCGATCAGAT
>ERZ827488.2585-NODE-2585-length-17013-cov-5.955950_pt1 | contig 17013 bp, 15 predicted proteins | sample MGYA00519771_ERZ827488 | MGnify/ENA primary metagenome ERZ827488 (study PRJEB31778, sample SAMEA3449323) | human gut metagenome | biome: human gut; feature: human-associated habitat; material: faeces | place: United Kingdom | collected 2010/2012 ... | reverse complement strand
CTTTTGCTTTTTTTAGTTCGCCGCTTTCCATTCCTTCGCTATAAATTTTCTCCATTTCATGGCACATAAGCTCCACTCCTTTCTGCGTGTCTTTTAATTCATGTACCTGTTTTACAACAACCGGACTGTGCATTTCATCCGCATTCCTGTTTGTGAGATCATACTATTTTAACCAATCTGTGATATTTTCATCTGTTGCATGGTTCGCATTAAATGGTCTGCACCATTTTGCAGAATATTTCTTTTTGATCTTCACTGCAACATTCTGTGGTTCTGTAGCTCCGCTGGTTGTAAAAATTGCTGCTTTTTTTCCATTCAGATTTACCTTGTCCAGAAAACTGAATACTGCATTTGGAAATGTTCCACACCAGATCGGGCTTCCTATCAGTATCCTGTCGTATGCAGAAATATCAGGAATCTCCATATCCAGTTCTGGCCGCTCATTTAATAAAATTTCTTTTAATGAGGTAAATACCGTTTTTCTATAAGACATCCGGTAAGATTTATGAGTCTTAATCTCTGCCAGATCTGCACCGGAAAGCTGTGCGATCCGTCCAGCAGCTTCTTTTGTCTTTCCTTTCTGCGAAAAATAGATAACTAATGTTTCCATTTGATAGGCTCCTTTTCTAATACTATATATTTATGGCTGATGTCTCTACAACTCTGATACAGAATAACTGCTCTATTATAACTGGATATTTACTCTTAAGCACGATATTATATAAATCAGGGCAAGCCCAACAGACCTGCCCATTTATAAATGCGTTCCTTATTTTATTGCACATAGATTTTCATCAATCCATTTTTGGACTTCATTCACATTATGATTTACAGCTTTTGCAATTTTTTCAACAGGCAGACCCATTTCTGCAAGTGAAAGGGCTGTTTCCTTTTTAGCCTTTAATTCACCGCGCTTTTCGCCGCTTTCCATTCCCTCGCTATAAATTTTCTCCATTTCATGGCACATAAGCTCAACCCCTTTCTGCGTGTCTTTTAATTCATGTACCCGTTTTGCAAGAACTGGACTGTGCATTTCATCCGCATTCTTACAATGCAGATCATGCATAAGTCTCCCAAGTTCTGTGTCTTCCTGTTTTCTGGAATTCACATATATAATATGTGCTTCGTCCTGAAAGCTATCATCGGCTTCTTTGATATGCCTGTCAATATGGTAAATAGGAAAGCCATACCCAAGGATGTCATCCCTGGTAATAAAGATCACATAGCTTTCCGGTAATTCATCAAAATCCTGACCCGGATTTAAAGTGTTCATGTCCATCAAACCACTATGGTAACGTGCCCTCTTAGGTGATGCACCTTCATTATCCTGCTGGATCTCCACATCAAACTGTTTGCCTTCGGAATCTCTGGCAACACAGTCCATGATTGCGGATCGTCCCTGCAGATTCTTATAATCCTTCTGGATGATCTGATCAATTACTTTCAGATCCTGTTTTTCCATAATGACCTGCAGAACATATTCCAGGCATTCTCTCTGTTTGAAAACATTTCTCATAAATATGTCACTCATGAGTGTAAAATTCTTAATAATACCTTTATATCTTTCGTAACGTACTTCCAATCCGTTCTCTGGCACAATTTTTTCATCTGCCACGTTCGCTGTCACCTCCCACTTTATTCTTTTTATGTTATGAAGAAATTTTCGAAAAAGCTTTTGTTTATTTTATCTTAGCATCAATGAATGACCTTTACAAGACACTTTTTCCCCGAATTGCATCGGGTGTTTTTTAACCTACCCGTTCCACATAGCATACACTGTTTCCCTTGCACTCAAATTCCGGACAAAGAGACAGCCATAATCTTTCCAGATCATTGATGTTCATGGCGTCCAATTCTGTTTCATCTTCCTCACCATAAATATTTACAAAACCGATCCGATATATGCCATACCCTTTATGTAGGTTTTTTACTACTTTTCTTCCTGCTCTTCGTATATTCATAAGCTCTCTTCTCTCCTCTCTTCTGCTTCCAGCAAAAATGTATTGCAGGTATAGCTTCCGGAAGCACTGACACCAGCGGCCCCTCCAAGGCTGTCCAGATACTGGCTTCCATTTTTAGATGCAGAAATGTACATATAAAAGTTTGTCAAAACATAGTTTTTATTTTCCAGAACATTCTTATAACTGCTGCTAAGTACAAGCCTTGCTCCAAGTTTTTCTGCTTTTTCTTTTACCAGCATAGCAGTTAAATTTACTGCTTTTCGTATTTCCTGTTCGCTAAGTCCGCTTTGATAATAACGTTCCAAAAACAAAACCAGTTCTTCTGCTTTATTTTCATGTGGTTCGCTTTTGGCAGTCACATCAACAAACTCAATCGTCTTCCTTTCATCCGCAGCTACAAAAGAACCTTTTGTCAGACGGAGGATTGCACGAAATACAATTTTACCATTGTGTTTGATAAATATAATTTTTTTATTTGCATCAAAACAGGATAACAGACAATCACAATTTGGACCATTCCGATAGGAAATGCAGCTGCGCAGCGGTACTTCTCCTATCTGCATGACCGGAAGCAGGCTGTCCTCTTCCCAGATTTCCCATCCACAATCCACGCGCAGCAGCTTTTCTTTCCAGATTTCTTCTGTATCTCTTTTTATTGGAAAAGCAATTTCCCGTCCCAGATCTCCTCCATGGTATTTCAGCTCCATGAATTTTCCTAATAACTCAGCATTTACGATTCTTCGGATTTCTTCCTTCTTTTTCGGCTGCCTGTTCAGAAAGGAAGTCATGATCTCAGCGCCGCCTTCATAAATGAACTTCTGGATATTGGATTTATTTTCCGCGACAAAAGCATCCGAAATATTCAATTCTGTCTTTAAATTCTTCCAGGAAGGATCCTGGGCCAGCAGTTTGTCCATCAATGCAGGTAATCCGGAACAGCCATTTAAAAGATTCTGATTATGTAAAAGGAAGTAAACCTGATTATCCTTTGTAAGATCCTTTAAAAGTTCAGTAAAATCCATTAAAAATATCAGAATCCATATGGCTGTTTCATGCCGAAGATCCAGAATGTTTTTAAAATCCTCCTGCATCCATCTGGAAAGCGGCTTTTTTGACAAAGCTTCTGCCAATCGCTCAACCTGATTTTCCTCTAATGCATCTGTCAGGCAGTCTCTTTTTATCAACTCACGGATCACCCGAAGACGATCATCACTTTTGGAGTATGCTAAACGATCATACAGGTCTATATAGACTGCTTTCACATTGTACAGGACTTTCAATTCTTCAAATACACGAGGCTTCGAAAACAGTGATTCTTCACTCTTTCTCCAGGGAACTACCATATATTCACAATCCCTTAAATTTTGCTCGTTTAAAGTATTTAGATTCAGGCATCTTTTATAAACCTCTTCATCCAGAATCAACGAATTCCTGTCAAGGTTTATGAGCCAGTCTCCATTCTTTCGCAAAAGTTCCAGGAAATGTTTCTTCCGTTTCGTAATGGCATACAGGATAAGCTCTGTCTTTTCCAAAGTGAGCTCATAAAGATCCATATCTGGAAGCGGATTTCCATACAGAGTGTTCACATAGGCTGCCTTTCCGTTTGAAACCTTTTCAAAATCTGCATCTGGACCTGTCAAAAATCTTATCAGCTTCGGGATATCTGCATATAATGATTCGTTCCAAAGCCACAAGTGAAGAAAAGAGGCCTGCCATTCTTTTGGAATCTGAGTGAGAATCACTTCCAGTCCATTCCGAATTTCTTTTGGATGCCGGCTCAGTTCTTCCAGCTGTTTCTTATTTAAACTTTCCGTTTCTTCACAAAACTCTGATAAATAATTTACAAGTTCCATCAGATCCTGTTTCAAAAGTAATGCCAATGATTCCTCATCCTTGAGCAGCTCATAAAGAAGCTCCGTTGAAAAAGCCGGATTTATCAAAAGCATGCGTATCTTTATTCCCGCACGGGCAACATCAAACTCACCAATGCAGGTATCAAGACTTGCTACAAGCTGTTTCTTTAACTCTTCTTTCGGTTCCAGAAAAGCATAATATTTCAGATAAACATATACGATCCGGTCCGGGATTTCTTTATCTGCCAGTACTTTCTCAATCTTTTCATAGGGAAATTCGGACAGCTTTTCATTTCCCGCACATTCTATGACCATTCTGATGCGGTCTGGTTCTAAAATAGGAAAATCCTTTTTGTTCATTTTCCCCAAATAGCTGAGTATTTCCGGATCGTCCATCAAAGAAGAAATCGTCTCCTCATTTAACCCCTCCATCAGACCGGAAAGTTCCTGCTGATTTACCAGTCTGGCCGCATTCATACAGGAATCTTCCCCTTTCTTTCCTATCAGGTTCAGGGGAATTGCTGCATTTTTCATTTCCCTGTAAATATTCATGTGCTTTAAGATTCTTTCGATCATCACGCTACCTCTGCCCTTTCTATTAATTCAGTAATCTCCGGTAACTCCATGCATTCGTCCTGGTACATATTTTCTGCCAGCTTAAGAAGATACAGAGCTTCCTTTTTTGCCATAGGCTTTTTCGCTGTTCCTGCAAAATTATCTTTTAAATACGAGGAAACGATCTTACAGTAGAGCTTTTTATGGCCATATGAATAACGACCATTCTTGTAAAACTCATAAATAGACTGAATCTCCTTATCCGTTTTTCTGTTTTCCCGTAATATCTGATTAAACTGCTGTTTGATGTTTTTTTCAGTTTTCCAGTGATCTATCCGTTTTTTCTGTTCCTTTAGCCATTCTTTCCGTTCCTGATATCTTTTCCGATCCTCTTCTGTCATATATTTCTGATACAGGGTTTCTCTTCGATAAGAATCACTTATAAATGGAAGAAGCAATTTGGAAAGCTCATATGCTTCTGACTGTTCCATCCAAAGTGCTGTACTTTCCTTTAAAAGTAAGGCCGTCAGGTATTCTGGATAAATATCCGGATATTCATAAAAAAACTTCTTTTCTACCATTGAAAACAGTTCCCGGTGTTCCTCTTTTCCCAGAACTGGCGAAAAAAATTCGCACTCTCTATGTCGGATAGCATAGTATCCCAAGGAGAAAGTTTCCTTTAAAATCCTCCAGGGGCTTAAGAATTCGCATCCATCCATTCCAATCTCATTGATCAGAAATTTCAGCATAGGATAGGAATGCTCATTACAAAGACCCTTTATTTCACTTTTTAAATATCCTGCCATAAATTCCCATTTCTTTTCCAAATCTGGATCTTCATTTTTATAATCCTTTACAAACTCTTCCAGATACTTTTTTCCATCCAAAATCCCATGCAGGATCAGCCGGTTGAAAACCACATGTAGTTCCGGCTCACTCTTTTTCCAAAAAACATCCTGGTATCTTTTTCCTGTAAGGTTTTCATAACGTTCCAGATACTTCAGCAAACTTTTCGTACTGTATGTTTTGCCTTTCAGAGTATCTGTAACACACGCTTCAAATTCTTCCGAAGAGAGTTCTTTTACCAGAGGATCCCATTTTTCTTCTGTCAGATCAATGTAGTGCCACTCTTCCGGTTCATTACTTCTAAATGGAAACAACGTAAGAAACGTTTTTACATTTTCCACCCTGAACGTTTCATTCATACATTTTTCCAGCCGTTCTTTACCGTCGATACGGACAGAAAGTTTCCCATATGTTCTTAAAATCCGTGAACAAAGTACATAAGCCTCTTCTGGATATGTCTCTTTTCCAGGCAAAAATGCCTCTAATACATTCAGACCAATTTTTTCTGCTGTCAACCCGGAAAGGCTTATCCGATCGGGTCTCTCTACAAAATACATCAGTACAAAATTTAAAAAAGCGGTCTCTTTGTCGGAATATCCAAACATACGCATACGTTTTTCCAAAACGGCATCCGCGTTTTTAGCATTTGTGCCTGTTAACTTTACCAGCAGTTTCAGGATATCCAGATCCTTTTTGCGATACCCTTTAAGCTTTGTCATTACTTTGCCTACCATCCACACGAAAAGATTCCATTCAGTAAATACGGATATCTTCCGGTTCTTTGAAAAGCTGTCAGCAAGTCTCTGTTTTATGCCTTCCCACAGTGTTTCATCATCCGGAAGGATGGACATGGCAAACAGCATTTCTTCTGCTCGCTCAAATGGATACGCATGCATGGCCTGTTTCCACCGATTCTTTTCCTTTTCCTCACAGATATAATTGATACTGATCAAAAACAGGTCTTTCTCTCCAAGAATCTGTTTCATCTTTTTCCAAAACAGATCCTTTTGAGTTCCATTGAACATACAGGTCTCCTGCAAAGGCATCATCCTTGCCAGGGCAAGTCCGAGGGCACGGTATGTCTGCTTTGTCAAGGTCAGATGTTCTCCGATGCGCTCCAGGACTTCTCCCGGATAGTGCAGTCCATAAGCGGTTTCCATGTCTACTTTCGGCTTTTCCAGAAACATATCATTTTCTTTTAATTGCATATAAATTTTATATTTTTCCTCATTAGATGACAGCTTATAGATCAGGTTCGTCATCTGCCGGTACAGGGTAATATCAAGCCATTCTTCATAAATCTTCCATTCCATCCAATTTCCTCCTGTTTTCCCATATAAAAAGGGGACTGTTCGCCAGTCCCCCAAAATTGTTCTTATGCTGCCAGGATAATCTTCTTTTTCCGGCTTGCATAAGTGATCGCCATTGTAGAATGTTCCATGCCTCGCTGTTTCTGGTATTGCTTTACATCTGCATAATTTGCAAACGAAAGGATCTTACCATTTTCCTCTAACAAGTTCTCTTCGTTATCTTCCATATTTTCACTCCCGCAGGAAGCCAGCGTCCAGTTTACATGGCAGACATAACAGGACATGCCTGCAAATCCCAGATACTTATGTACATACTCTTCCGCTGCCTCAGCACTCGGAAAATAACGTGCATACTCCAGGGAACGGCAAACGATCCGGTCTTTGTACCATCCGGCAAAATACCGGTTCTTTTTCAGTTCAAGTACATACCCTGTCAGATAAATCTTCTGTAAAGCATTTTCTTCCTCGTCCATCATATCAAGAAGCTGTTCCGCATAGATTTTTTTCCATTTCAATGTATTCTTCTTTATTCTTTTACGCAGCATTATCTTTTTCCTCCTCAGTTCCCACAATGAGTTTTTCTATCATTCTGTACAAGTTCCGGAAATTTCCAGCCTGTCTGCGGCGTGTCATGCAATCCTGTTCAAATGCCCGGATCACAGCAGAAGTTCTTGCAAACAGTGTGAAGATTTCCTCATCTTTCAGCTGTATGGTAACCTCTTTTTCTTTCCGGTAGCTGTCTTTTTTACAATACTGCCCGCCATTGGCATTATGCATCGCTACACCGGTGCCATTCTGTATCCTGACAACCCACGGATAATTTAAAACTTCTCCTTTGTTGTTGCGAACCTTCCTCTGTATGGAAAATACTGTAACTCTTCCCGTGTTGGAATTTTTATCCTCGCAAAAGATCTTTTGCTGGAAGAATTTAAATTCCTGTACATTATTCAATATACGGGAATACACGTATTTTATGATTTCCGGACTCAGATTTGCATAAACGCTGATGCTGTCTTCTTTGCTGTAGTCAACCATGACCGCCCGGATCCTGGAATAATCGCTGGCAAAGTCTTCGTGAAGATGCCAGAACTCCTTTGGTTCTGCCATCCGCAAAAAGCTATTAAATTCCAGTAACGTATTCTGTGTCTTATGAACACAGATCTGCTTTGATACATCCGTATTCTGTTCTTTTTCTTTCCTGTTTTTCCTGTTCATCCTTACCTCCTGATAAAACGCAGCAGTTTCTTTGTCAGAAGAGCCGGAAGCTGTTCAAGATCCGTAATATCCAGAAAAGATTCCTCATAAATTTCCTGAATTGCTTCCTTGTCGCTTCCGATCGCAGCCGCCTGAAAGAATACTCCCTGCTGCAGCAGCTTTTTCCGAATCTTCTGAAGGTCCCTTTTTGCCCCTGTGCCTCCATACTGGTTTGCATTAGGTGCACCATCACTGATCACAAACAGCAGTTTCTGCTTTTCCGGTCGTTCTAAAAGCCGGCTGCCAGCATACCACAATGCAGTTCCATCCCGGTTGCTTCCATAAGGCTGCATACCAGCAATCCGGAACCGATCCTTTTCATCCGTTTCAAAATCTGCGCAGCAATGCAGATACACCGTTTCGTCTTTCAGGTTCTCATGCCGGTATCCATCTGTATGATGTCCGCACACCAAAACCGGTATTTCTGATTCCATACAAAAATCATACAGGCAAAGTGCTGCAAGAATGGCATGATCCATCCGTTCCCCACACATGGAAAAAGAATTATCGACCAGCACAGCCACACAGATATCCAGCTTTTTTCCTGGCTGTTGTTTCTTAAATACTGCCCCAGACGGTGCAGCTATGTTTCGAAGATCTACCCGACGTCCAAGAAAAAGCTTATGTTCCGTGCGTTCTTTCTGATTTTTCAATATAGGAAGCAGTTTCAGGCGAAGTCTCTTTTTTACCTGTTTAAGCTGCCCCTCATACTTTTCTGTCAGTAATTTTAAAAAATCTGATATCTCGGTCTTACGGCAAAGTTTTTTCTGTACCAGGTCATGGCCTTCTTCAAACGGTATCTCCATCAATTCCTTTTGAAGATGTTCGAAAATTTCTTTCTGTATCTTCTCATCAAGCGTCTCTTTCGCCATTTCATAAAGGATTTTTTGTAAGGCATTATCACTGGATGCTTCCGTTTCTGAGGCAGGGATGCCACATTCATTCTGTTTGTCTTCGAAGCCACCAGACTCCCTGACACATTTCGGAAGATTTTCACACAGCTGCTGCAGGAACTTCTGAAGTTCTGCAGTACGCCCGTATTCATGGCCTTCCGTTTCCTGATCCTTTCCGTTCCTTTCGGTTTTGTCTTCTGTTTCCGACTCCTGTTCCGTATCCTCTTTTCTGATCTTATCTTCATTTTGCTCAGTCTGTGACCCTGTGTTACCCTGCTTTTCTTCCTCCGGTTCTTCTTCGGATTCATTCGGGTTTTCCTTTTGCCCTTCACGCTCTTCCTGTTCTGGCTTTTGCTCTTCATTTTCTGTACTGTTCTTCTCTATTTCATCTATGATTTCCGCAAAATATTTCCAGATCATCAGAAGAATATGGTTGGTGGCAAGATATCTCTCCATGTCATCTGCTGCCTTTCCCGCTTCATCAATGACCGGCATAAGCAGTTTTAGTGTATCAATAAGCTCGTAATCCGCACCATCCCAGGCATTGACCCTTGAAGACAAGGCATACTGTGCACACAGGTTCATAAGAATAGATAACCTGTCTTTCTCCGTTTCCAGCATTTCCCTAAGTGTTGGAAGCCATTCCACATTTCGGTCGCGATTCATAAGGATTCCCCTGCGGATGCTTCCCGGAAAAAGGGCGCACATCTTCTCTTCTATGTACATATCATTCAAAAGATTGCTGAGATAGGATGCTGTCTGCAGAAAGATAGAAAGGATTGCTTTATCTTTTCTTTCAAAGTAGACATTCATCGCATCCAATGCCTCTTTTTCCTGTGCATTTTCCGGTACTGGCTCCTTTGGATACCAGCTGCCATTTAACATATGCTCGGCATACCTTTTTCTAAGTGCAGAATCCGTATACCGGTAATGTCCGCATTCATGTCCCAGAATCCCGATCAGGCTGTCACTTTTTAATTCCAGTGTCAGAAAACTTGACGTAATCTGGTTTCCAAGATTTACGGCAACTGTTTCTCCCTGATTCCATCCTGCAATCCCTGAATTTTTATCATCGTATAACCGTAATGTAGTCAACTTTCCACCCGTGATTTCATGCCCGATCGAGGTCAAAAGATCACGATACTGCGGCGTATGAAATACTTTTTCCGGTGTCAGTTTTTCTTTCTCTGCACATATCCGTTTCCGGTATAAAGCCTTTTTCATTCGTTTCCTCCATCCGTTTTTAATCCACAGCACAATGAGGAAGAAGAAAGACGCGTTCCATAGTTCCCTGTTCTTCCCTGTCCATGGATGCTTTACTGAGCAGTGCTGTCCATGCTGACCTCCTGAGATCATTGGAAACCATGTAACTTAACACCCAGTTTTCCAATTCCCGGTATCCGCATACGCCATCTGTAATGTCCTGTTCGATCAAATATTCATGGATCTTGCAGACCGTGGCAGCCATAAAGGACAGAAGTTCTTTGTTTTTAAACCCGGTTCTTTTCATTGCCCTTTTTGCCATTTCCTCTTCTGTCAGGGCTTCCTTTGGCTGAATCAGATTCATTCGGGAAAGAACTGACTGGTTGAAGTTCTGACAGCCAACATAATCCAGATTGGTGGTCATGATCACAATGGTATCCGGATTTCTCCGTATCTGTTCTCCATTTACCAGATCGGTTACAGCTCCATCGTCAAACAGGGAGTTTAATCTCGTAAGTGTCCCAGGTTTTTCAATCATGGCCGGCTCCTGAATTTCAATCACAGATGGTTCCCTGCATGCCTTTACGATTTCTGACTCTTTTAATAGGAAGTCTTTTTCATTTTTCGACTTTTCATAGCCTTTTTCATAAACTGCTTTCAGGATCTCCTGAAAAGCTTTTTCCCGGCTGATCCCCTCTTCATAAATGCCATTTACCGTTGCAAGAGCTGAAGCCGGATCCATTTCAATGTCTTCCAGACGTGGCAATTCCATTTCCAGATGCGCTGTTCCTCCCATATTTGGTACGGTGGTCGCTAAAAGTTCCAGTTCATCCGTTCCGGGTCCACAGGTGAACACATAATATGGAAGCCCTAAGATCTGGGCGATCATTCTGGCATCCGTTGTCTTTCCAGTACCGGCATCGCCTGTCATCATAAACAGCCTTGCCGGTGTCTTATCCACCATCTGCAGGATTTCTTCAGCTTCCTTACTTACCAGATAGTCTTCTGGAAGCGAAGGGATCCTTTCTTTTGTCCTTTCATTTACATCCCATCTGCCAGAGTAGATCTGTTTTAATTCAAAAAGTGTTCTTTTTGTCTTCTCATTTACAGGCAAAAGCACATGAAACTTTCCATAGATTTCATCGTTTGGTGCATATACCCCGGCCGCAATTTTATATTCCGGAAGCACATCCTCCAGTTCCTCTGCACGGAACTGGCTCTTTTCCAGCGGGATTGCCTGCTGCGGATTTGCTATTACTTCGCAGTACATGGCATCGCAACAGATAAATGCCGCCCTCAGTGCAGATTCCATGTCTTCCCATTCCTTTTTTTCCTGTTCTTCAAGTATGTAGAAATTTTTTTGGAACTCTTCGTTAAATAAAGGATTATCCGGGACCAGATTGGCATAAGCCAAAAGGGCCAGGTACTGCTCGCCTGTGTTTTTGCCCTCCCGGATTCCCGGAAGCTTCTCGTTTTTTTCTTCTGTCTTTAAAATCCCACTGAAACGTCCGTTTTTCGAATTATAAGTCATTACATACTTTCCCTGATTTCCAGGATATTCCATGCAGAAATAATTTATGGCATCCCTGCCCCTTTGTATACCGGCAGCACCAGAGTCTTTTTCTTTCCGGATCTGAATCAGTGTCAGAAGAGCATGTAACGTAGGCCCATGAAGGCGGGAGACTTTTCCCTGCTTCCTGATATTTCGCATGGAACAATCCGCTTCATCATAGCTGATCCGTTTTTTCCCTGCTTTTTCCAACATCATCCGAAATGGGTCCGGAATGGGTTCTTTCATAATCCATGGTGCATAAAAACAAAGATCTGGCATTTTGTTCCCTCCTCTTTCATTATGTGATTTTCTGCATACGAAGGAAAGAAACAGGCAGAGCATTGGGTTTTTCCAACGTCTGCCTGTCATTCATTCTTTATGCGCTCTTTTCCTGTTCCAGGATTGCTTCATATATTTTTCGGATACGGTACCCAAACATGGTGTTTCGCCGGCTGATGTAATCCGTCCGGATAGCCTGTGCGATTGCACGTTTGCTTCCCACAATTATAAACCTTTCTCTGGCTCTTGTTACTGCTGTATAGAAAATGTTTCTGCGAAGCATCCACCGGAAACATGGAAGCATTGGAAGGATTGCCATCGGATATTCACTGCCCTGAGCCTTATGTACCGTAATCGCATATGCCAGTGTCAGCGGCCAATAGTCTTCCTCCTGATATTCCATGACCCGGCCATCCCCAAAATCTACACGCATGACCATTTTTTGATCTTTCCGAAAAATCCCTATGACTTCTCCAATGTCGCCATTTGCTACTTCATCGTTGTTTTTTGTCTGCATGACCCGGTCACCTTCCCGGTAAGTATTCCTGCCATTTGTGATTTCCGGATAACCGAAACGCTTTGGATTCGCAATGTCACGCAATACCAGATTCAATGCATCCGTACCTGCTTCCGTATCTTTTCGAAGCGGTGACATCACCTGCACTTCTTCCAGAGAACCGTTTCTCTGCAGTACTTCTTTTCGATAGATCTTCTGTATCTTTCGCGAAGCCTCCTCCGGTGTGGAAGCCGGAATAAACTGAAAGGTATCATCAAACACCAGATCCAGCTGATTCTTATTGATCTTAATGGCATTCTGGCTGATGGTGGAATTCCCTTCCTGTCGGAAACATTCATCTAAGACAGTTACCGGAAATACGCCGGAATCAATGATCTCCTGAAATACTTTTCCAGGCCCTACGGATTCGATCTGATCTTTATCACCCACCAGGACCAGTCTGGCACCGGATTTAATACTGGAAAACAGTTTATCCGCCAGATACATATCGACCATGCTGAACTCATCTGCTATGATCAGGTCATCTGGAATTGGCTGCTCGTTCTTCCATTCTTCCTCTCCAGCTTCTCCGGTAAGCCCTATGGATTTATGGATCGTCAGTGCTGGATACTCTGTACATTCCCGCATTCGCCTTCTGGCGATGCCTGTAGGTGCACATAAAAGGATCACCGCATTTTTATCCAATGCTTCCTGTACAGCAATGATGAAACGGATCACCGTAGTCTTTCCTCTGCCGGGTCCTCCTGTAATGATGGATACCGGGTTTTCAAAGACATTTTTTACTGCCACCTGCTGTTTCGCATTCAAAATAATATCCTGTTCTTTCTGGATCTTTCTTAAAATACGGTCAACATTTACAGCCATTCCCGTCTGCATATGGAGTCTGACTAATGCGGCAGCAGCTCCCAGTTCGGCCTGGAAGCTTTTGCGTGTATAAAACCCTCCATCGTGGCAGACCAGGCTTCCATCTGTATGGATCATATCATTGCCTGTATCCCGGATTGCCCGTTCAGAGACCGGTGAAACATCTTTGTTGTGATTTAAAAGTTTTTCGACACGTTCTATAATGTCCTCTCTTTTTAAATACAAATGTCCTTCGCCTTCTGCTTCTGACATAATATGCAAAATAGCAGCCTTAATGCGAAGGGGATCATCTGCACGGAAATGTTTTGCCTTTACTGCAATCTGGTCAACAGTCAGAAATCCAAATCCATGAACCTCACAGAGCCGGAAAGGCTCCTCTTTCACGATCATAACTGCAGCAGGACCAAATTTCTCCTGTATTTTTGAAACTTTTGCAGGAGTCACCCCAAAAGGGGACAAATACATCATCAGTTCCCGGATGGAACTGCTTTTTTGATATCCTTCCAGAATATCATCTAAGCGTTTCTGCGTAATTCCTTTTACCTGAAGGAGTTTCTCCGGGCTGTCATTAAAAACATTCAGTGTGTCTTCCCCAAACGTTTCTACGATGCGGGCTGCCATTGCCGGTCCGATCCCTTTGATCAGGGATGACGACAAATAAGTCCGAATACCTTCTTTTGTGGTTGGCATGGTTACTGAAAAATTGCTCACACTATACTGCATTCCATATTTTGTGGGTTTCCAGTCTCCCGTCAGTTCCACATCCAGGCCTTCGTTTGTCGGAAGTTCGGTTCCAAATGCCTGAAATATTCCATAATTTCCATTCTTTTGTTTTTTTACTTCCTCCGGTAAATCTTCATTGGTCATGTAGGAAGCTACCGTATATCCACTTCCTGCATTATAATAGATCTGCCGGATGGCTTTACAGCAAATGCTCATGTTCCAGCTCCTCTCTACCATGAGATCCAGAGATAATTATTGCATCCCATACTGGTGATGAAACCATCCTTCTTTAGTTTTTCCCGGATCACCTCTGTCTGTCCAAAAGGATATCCTTTTAAAATTCCAACCCTTCGATATTTCCTTTTTCCAATGGAAATACTGCAGATTCCTTCCCTGTTTACTGAAAAACGGTTTCGATTTTCAGATTCCAGAGTTTTCCGAATCGCCTGGATCCGCTCAAAGCCTTCATCTTCGTACCATATGGCAGCCTGTGCCCTGCATCTTGCCTGCTTCTCCTGATTATCGAAATTTACCGTTTCCGATCCCTTCTCATGATTTTTCGGTAAATCCTCGGTCTTTTCAGCATCTGCATGTACTTTACGGGCATCTGCATGTTTTTTTTGCTGCTTATTGTCATCATCATTCTCATTCGTTTCCTCCTTGTCCTTTTTCATAATAAATTTTTCATAGAAAAACAATCCTGCTGCAACCGGAATGACCAGTGAAAGGGACTGTATGATCACTGCCAGAAATACCGGCCATAAAAATGGTGATACTAACAGACCAAAAATTCCAGTTATCACGCACAGCTGTTTATGTGCAGACAACCATTTGTTCATTTCCTCCATCATAAGCATTTCCTCCTATGATTTGCTCAGTCAAAATCCAGCTTTTCATCATCTGTTTCCATGTACCGGTCATCAATATCCTGACTACGCTCCCGGCTTCTTGCCGAAGTTCCTCTGGATCTTGTCCCGCCAGAATTTGATCTCCGTCTATCATCCGATGCATCTGTCCTGGTATTGCTTCTGTATCTTCCACCTTCACGTTCCCTGTCATAGTCACGGTCATCCATTTCTGCTGCTCTTTCACTTCTGGTGCTTCTGGAAGCTGAACGCTGGTTTTCTGCACGGTCAGAACGGTTTCGATTAGAAGATGCCCTTGTTTCTCTTTCCGGCTCTTCCCGCTCGTCATTTCCAGATTCTAAAGCTTTCTTACTTTCTGCAAAAGAAATCTCTTCAATCATAAGCCGCATGCCGTAGACATTTTCACCAGCCCGATTCTTGTAGTTGTCATTCTGCATACGACCTTCTACCAGAATCTTGATACCCTTAAACAGATATTTTTCCGCGAACTCTGCTTTTCGGCCAAAAGCCGTACAGCTGAAGAAATCTGCTTCCGGATCTCCTCTTCGTACAAATTTCCGGTTTACCGCCAAGCGAAAGTTTGCGATGGCAAGTTCTCCATTCTCTGTCTGTGTGTAGCGTAAATCAGGCTCATTTACTACTCGTCCCATCATGATTGATTTGTTCATAATTGTCCTCCCATAACTTTATAAAGTTTTCCAGTTTCATTCCAGATGTTCCCGCATACATTTGACTAATGCTCCCATACCATTTTTTCGGATCTCGCGGGCAGCAGAGTCAGCCGTACATAAATTTTTCGCCATCTCCAGTGATTCTTCTCCCGGATGTGTTGCAAACAATACCGGTATCAGATAAAACAGAGATTTTTTGACCAGCATATCATATGCCATCTTAAAAGATTCAGGCGAAGTTTCTTTTCCATCTGGATTACATACAATCTGCCATACTCCTGGATATTCGATAATCCATTCAAGAAGGTGCACGACCTCCTTTTCCATCTTTTTTCGTTTCATAACGCCCTCCTTGCATTCTGAGTTTCCTTGTGTTTTTTATGATCCTCCTTTCCTTATTTGCTGATCTGTACTTGTTGTCTGCCATATTTTTGCAACAAAAAAAGGCCATTTAGAAATTTTCATTCTAAATGACCTTATTTATTACAAAGGCAGGAGGCTTTTGGCTCCTTAATGTTTTACTCCCGGTCAGATCCGGAACCAGCGTTTCTTATCTGTGTCTACAGATACAAATACAAATCTCACAATCATATTAACACAAGATATTGTTGGCGTCAATCGCACTTTTGCTATATTTTGTATTTTCGATTTTCAAAGATTTAATCAACTTCTCTTATTACTTACGGAAATGTAATTTTCACCACGACGGCTTGTATCTTCCCTAAGAGAATTGATCTGCGTGAATATGACGGAATCGATACAGAAGAATTTGGAGGGGAACTGTTTGTTCATATCTGGTAAGAAACGCCGAGAAAAAAGACACAAAGAGAACACACAGAAAGGAGGAACTACACATGACAGCAGAAAGAGCAATCATCACTGAAAGAGATCGGAAAGTAATCAATCTTGTAACAAGACTGAACGATCGGGAACTGTTTGGACTGGAGTGCTTTTTAGCGGGCACCAGAGTAGCAAAGAAAGAAGAACTGGCAACTAAGCAGAAGGTTGGAATGGCGACAACATGAAAGATTACAAGGTAGAAACGATCTTACGCGAGCCAGTGAATGGATATGGGCGCAGCGTTCTGATAGTAGTGGCCGCAAAGAACCGGCAACAGGCAGAAGAAACGGCAAAAAGAGAATTTATTGCATTAACTGGGCTGCCAGCAACACTAATCGAGGAAATCAACGCAGCGCCCATTTATCCAAACGATGCGGAAAGCGTAACAGGAGGGCCAAGAGATGGAAAAGAAAAAGACTGAATGCACAATCAAAATTCCGGTAGATGCTGCAGGACTGGATTGTGCTATCGAAAAAGCGAAACAGCTTGTTGCGTTGCTGGAAAAAGCAGCAGAAATTCAGGCAAAGGAGGGCTGGATGATGGATAATAAAATCTATTTCCTTTGCGACGGAGAAAAAGAAGATTGCAGGAGAACACACTGCTATAAGAATACAGATGATCCTGTATGTGTATGCAGACATACGACAGATATTACACATGCGAAGAATTTTGAAAGAAGAAAAACGGGAAATTACATGGAAAAGCCGCAACACATGAAAAGCGCTGCGGCTGAGGGAGCTAAGGAATAAAGTTTGAAAGAAAACTTAAAATATCTTTTGCTCCGTTTTTGAAACGGTTTTCCATGTAAACGATACAGGAAGAAGTG
>ERZ827488.2580-NODE-2580-length-17036-cov-2.818562_pt1 | contig 17036 bp, 16 predicted proteins | sample MGYA00519771_ERZ827488 | MGnify/ENA primary metagenome ERZ827488 (study PRJEB31778, sample SAMEA3449323) | human gut metagenome | biome: human gut; feature: human-associated habitat; material: faeces | place: United Kingdom | collected 2010/2012 ... | reverse complement strand
AAGCTGATAGTGGACAGAACTTGTCACAAGGCGGTTATTTCAGGAATGATACTTGCCGGTGCAGAACCTATTTTTATTGAACCCGAGTATATTGAAAGGTTTGGAATATATGGAGCTATGTCTCCAATCACGGTTATGGACGCGCTCAGAAATAATCCCGACGCTGTAGGCGTAGTTTTGACATCTCCGAATTATTACGGCATTTGTTCTGATATTAAACGTTTGGCAAAAAACATACATTCCTCAGACAAATTTTTGATTGTTGACGAAGCTCATGGCGCACATTTTGCTTTTAGCGATGAGCTGCCAAAACCGGCTCTTGAATCGGGAGCTGATTTGGTTATTCACAGCGCACACAAGACTTTGCCGGCGCTTGGGCAGACCGCGCTCATTCATGTGGGAAACACGGAGTTAGTAGATGTTTTAAGGCTGAGAAGAAATATAAATTTACTGCAAACTTCAAGCCCGTCATATATTTTGCTTGCCAGTATTGATGAAGCTGTTTCAAAAATGTCAAATGAATATGGAAAGCAGCTGAATCGGGTAATAGAGACAGTAACAGCAATAAAATCTAAAATTGGAGTTTTGGATAAGGTTTCGTGCATGACGAGAGGAAACTTAGATAATGATTATGATATAACTAAGCTGGCAGTTGACTTTTCAAAACTGGGAATAACCGGATACGGCGCTGCCGAACTGCTGAAAAAGGATTATGGAATCTATCCTGAAATGGCCGATGAGAGAAATGTTCTTTTATATATAACGGCTAGCACAACGAAAAAAGATTTGGAGCTTATTGACAGGGCTATAACCGATATATCTAAGTCTGAGTATAGGCCTCAGGTGATTAAAAAACCAAAACCTATGCCGCATACGAGATTTGAAATGCCTATGAAAGAAGCTTTTTTCTCGGACAGCGTTATGATTTCGGCCGAATCGGCTATTGGAAAGATTTGTGCAGAAATTGTTAATTCCTGTCCTCCATGCTGCCCCATAGTTTTGCCGGGTCAAATAATTGACAACAGCGTTGTGGAATATCTCAAGGAATATACGGATATTGAAAAAATAGCCGTTGTGTCAAACAGTATAAACTCCAAAACAGGTCAAATTGAGGAGGAAGGTTAATTTCGTGAGCCATTTTAGCGGAATATACGGACATGAAAGTGTAAAAAAGCTTCTGGAAACGGCTGTTAAGACAGGACGAATAAGTCACGCATATATTTTCTGCGGCCCTTTAGGGGTCGGCAGATATACCACTGCAAGGGCGTTTGCCGCAGATGCGGTTAAGACTGACCTGAAACAGCATCCTGATATTATAACGGTTACAAACAGTCTTTATGGAGTTGAGAGTAAATCCGATTCTATATTAGTGGATACTGTGAGCGAAATGAGGAAAGATATATTTATAAAGCCATACAGTGCTGAGCGTAAGATTTATATAGTTCCAAAAGCGGACACTATGAACGCAGCGTCCCAAAATAAGCTTTTGAAAGTGTTTGAGGAACCGCCCGGATATTGCACTATAATTATGATAGCGGAAAATTTAAATAAATTTTTGCCGACTATTTTATCAAGGGCGTCGGTTGTAAAATTTTCAGCATTGCCAAACAAGACTGTATCTGACTTTTTGATTGACAAGTATAAACTTTCTGATGAAGAAGCGGCCGCAAAAGCTGTTATGAGCAATGGCAGTATAGGAAGGGCGGCTGAGTTGATTGACAGCCCTCGTCCGGCAATGCTTAGAAAAGAGACGATAGATGGTTTTATGGGACTTTTGGGCAGTGAGAACAGAAATATTTATAATTTCGCAAAATTTTAAAGTCTGAAAAAGATGATTTAAGTTTTATATTTTCAGTTTTAAAGAGCTTTTTTGAAGATTTTGTTCATTTAAAGTTTGGGCTTGCGGATGAAATGGTAAATGTTGATAAAACCGCGGAGATGCGTAAACTGGCTAATGTTGCTACCAAACGTGCAGCGGTACAGTTTTTGGATATAACCTTAAAATACGAAAGAATTGCTGCGGCTAATACAAATCTTAGGATTTCAATGTTTTGTTTAGCCTGTGAATATTGGGAGGAAATACATGGCAGAGATTATAGGAGTACGATTTAACAGTGCAGGAAAGGCGTATTATTTTGACCCGGACGGGCAAAACCTTTCTATGGGCACAATGGTAGTCGTAGAGACCTCTCATGGTGTAGAGATGGGAAAGGTTTCTATCCCAAACCGTGAGGTTAGTGAAAAAGATTTAAAAGCGCCTCTAAAAAAAATAATAAGAGTTGCGACCGATGATGATATAAAGCAGCTGAATGAAAATCAAGTTAAAGAAAAAGAAGCGTTTAAAACGGCGAGTGAACTTATTATTAAGCATAAACTAGAGATGAAGCTTATAGATGTCGAATATACGTTTGACAGAAGCAAAATTCTGTTTTACTTTACCGCTGACGGAAGAGTTGACTTTAGAGACCTTGTTAAGTCATTGGCGAGTGTGTTCAGAACAAGGATAGAACTGCGCCAAATCGGAGTTCGTGATGAGGCGAGACAGCTTGGAAGCATTGGAATATGCGGCAGATTTTTGTGCTGCAGTACTTTTCTTGACGACTTTCGTCCGGTTTCGATAAAGATGGCTAAAGAACAAGGGCTATCGCTTAATCCTACAAAGATTTCAGGAGTGTGCGGCAGACTTATGTGCTGCCTGCAGTATGAAGAGGCGGCTTATGATGACGCGCTGAAAACTATGCCTGAAAGAGGGGCAACTGTTGAAACTTTGGACGGTACCGGAACCGTGGTGGACACAGCAACGCTTAAGCAGCAGATAAGAGTAAAGTTAGACGGAACCGAAGGTCATAAAACCGAGGTATATAATGTTGGAGAATTCAATATTGTAGGACATGAGCCTTCTGTGTCACTGGACGAATTGAAGTCTAAAAAAGAGCAGGAAGTTTTAGAAAAAGCTCAAAGACTGCTTGAGGACAGCGAGAGAATAAACTCAATTTTTGCAAATGAAGATACTGAGTTTGAGAAGGAAACAGAGCGTGAGAACAAAGAAAATCAGAACAAAAACAAAAATAACAGAAGAAGACGGCGCCCTGCAGGAAGGAAACCGGCACCCAAAAACTCAGGAAACACAGAATCTAAGAATCCCTCTTTGAAAAATTCGGAGTCTGATAATAAAGAGGGAAACAACAAAAGGCGGTATCGCCGTCCCAGCCCAAAAAAGACAGGCAACGGCGGTTATAATAACCAATAAGTTTGGAGAAAAATATGCGAAGATTTTTTACTGAACCTGATAATATTGATTTAGACAACGGCACTTTGACTATTATTGATGACGCGGTGCACATTTCCAAAGTCTTGAGAATGGAATGCGGAGATAAAATTATAGTTTTTGACGGTACAGGATATGAATATGAAGCTATGCTTATAAAAATAGAAAAAGAGAAGAGCATAGCCAATATTTTGGGAAGGAGCCTGTTAGAACTGGAACCCGAAACAAAAGTTACTCTGTTTCAAGGGATTCCAAAATCGGATAAGCTGGAGATAATAGTTCAAAAAGCTGTGGAGCTTGGTGTTCATGATATCGTTCCTGTTAAAACGTCGAGGTCTGTTGCAAAGATTGCTGATGATAAAAAGGGCCGGCAAAAGATAGAGCGTCTCAATAAAATATCCAAAGAAGCGGCTAAGCAGTGCGGAAGAGGGCTTGTGCCAAAAGTTTCAATGCCTGTTGTCTTCAGTGCTATGGCTGATATTTTGAAAAATTATGACCTTTCAATAATGTTTTATGAGGAGCTGGGTCATGACGGAAAGAAAAATTTAAAAGAAATTTTAAGGACAAATCCTGAGGCGGAATCTATTGCAGTATTGATTGGACCTGAGGGTGGGTTTTCTCCGTCAGAGGCTGAGACTATTCAAGACATGAATGAAAATACCTTCTGCGCAGGACTAGGAAAAAGGATACTTAGGACAGAGACCGCAGGAAGCACCGCTCTTTCTGTGATTATGTATGAAAAAGATGAAATATGAGATATAATGCTGAAAATATTCTTCAGCAAAATGAAGGAGAGAAGAAAATGGCGGCAATGACAAAAAAGGAAAAAATGGCGGCAAAAAGCAAGAAGATTCGCGACAAGGAGCAGAGAAGAGAAAAGCTTACAAACTGGTATATCATAAATCTGAGCTTTGGTATTTTGGCTATTATAGCGGTTCTTATTCTAAGACAGCTCTATTTGATGCCTTCAATGCTATCATATATGCAGATTGTAACGTGGGTAATGACCGGTGTGTTTGCAGCTGCGGCAATAGTTGTCTTATCACTGGGCCTGACCGGGAAGATAAAGAATAAGCAAAGGGCTGTGAATTATAGTATTTTCTTGGGCGTTTGCGCTTTGGGTTCGTTTTGGCTGGCACTGTATAATAAAATCAGAGTAGCGGCTGAAAATGTTCTGCATTTCATTACTAATAATACGAATTTAAACATCAACTCACATTGGAATATTAATTTATTGATTATAGGTATTGTTGTTTACCTTATAGCTGCTTTTGTTTATTATGTTATAAAGCTGTACAGAACAAAATAGAAGTTATACATATATAAAAATAACCGGGAAACAGCGGAAATTATTCCGCTATACTCCGGTTATTTTTATATAGTATCGATTTATTATAACTATTTTTTCAGCAGTGAAGCCGCCCAGTCCTTGTCTTCTTTGGTTACACGGTATGAATCTCTCAGTTTTCTGACTGTCATTTTTAAGACAGCGTCTCCCAATGAAAAGTTGTTTGTCAGATAATCTTTTGTCAAGTCCCTTTGCTTGGCAAAAGCGGTTGCGATAAGCCACGCCTGCGCCATTTGAACATAATATTCGTCACTTTTCACGCTGTTGGCTTCGTTTAGAGCGTATTCAGTGTTTTCTTTATCGCAGAGATAATAATCAAGCAAAATTATAAGCCCGACTCTTTGTTCCCAGGGGTTTTCGCTCTTTAAAAATCTATATATTTCAATTTTGTATTCTTCAATATATTTTTTTATTTCTTTAAACGAACTTACGGGACAATCACAGCATGCCCAATTGTTGACTTTGGAGGCATAGGTTCTGATTCTTTGACAGAGTTCCCCGAACGGAAGTTTGGCATATCCAATTACCATTCCATATATAGAAATCTCTTCATGAGATAAGGATTTATTATCAAGAGCGTCCACATAATCCAAAAAAGCGCGAAAAGACCCTTTTGCAATCAATTTGGCAGTATCGCGCATTTTGGGAACCCTTACTCCGTAAATTTGACTTTCGTTTGATATAGGTGTTATTTTGCTGTTAAATTCTTTATATTTGTCGTCAGCAAGACTTTTTAGGTATTCAATATAGGCTTGGTAGCTGTTATCATTCCATATTGTTTGTGTAAAATCCATATTATTCCGCCTTTTAATATATTTAATCCTCAAAATCACCGGTTAGGACGTTAATAATCCGACAGTGCCCTGAATCTAAAGCATAATTGGTAGTGTAAGCCGTTCCGCTGGACATAGAGAGAATATACACAATAACCGCCGAACTGTTATCTACCATAAATCTGTTACGCTTGTGCATACATTCGGGCGTATAGCTTTCCGATACATATATGACTTCATCGGCGCTTCCGAGAAGTTTTGTATATTGATTTTTTTGTATCTTGTTCCATTTGCAAGCCTGGTCTTTGCACGGAAGAGCAAGTATAAGCCTGATATTTGAATATTTAGAGCGAAGTTTAATAACACTTTCCGCCGCCAGCGTATCAAAGCCAAGAGCGCCTCCTGAGATAAAATTTGTTATTCCCTTATTATAGAGCGTTTCAAGTATTTTATCCAAATTAGCAAGAATGTTGTCATAGTCCTGAGACTTCACAATCCTGTGTCCGCTGAAGCAGCAAGTGTTTTTTTGATTTATATTATTTTCCGCTGTAAATTTCAAATTTCATCACCTTTTATAGTATATCATTGATTAAGTGTTAACACAAGTCTTTACTTTTTGCTTTTTTTGATTTATAATATTTCGCTAGAGGCTGGTGAATTATGAGAATTTTAAAACAAATTGGATTTATATTTGGTATTTGTTTGGTGGGTCAGATAATAGCGGAGCTAATACCGGTGCCGTTTCCCGGAAGCGTAATGAGTATGGTGCTGTTATTTATATTGTTTATGCTTAACTGGGCAAATCCTGAAAAGCTGAAAAATGTTAATGATTTTTTGCTGGAAAATATGTCGTTTTTTTTCGTTCCGTCAGCGGTTAGCATAATAACAAAGTATGATTTAATAAAAAACAGTATTGTTCAGATTTTGATTATCTGTGTTGTTTCGTTTGTGGTGACATTTGCTGTAACGGCTTATACAGTCACTTTTGTTATGAAAATACAAGAGCGTTTCAGAAGGAAAAGAATTGGTTCGGGAGATGAATGCTGATGCAGGACATAATTAATAACATAACATCCAGCGCCCTGTTCGGGGTTACACTGAGTATATTTGCATATGTTTTCGGGGTAATGGCTAATAAAAAACTTAAGACGCCTATAGCCAATCCTGTTCTTATTGCTGATATAATTATTGTAACTATTTTATTGGCGCTTAATATTCCATACGAAAATTATGCTGTCGGCGGAAGTTTTATAGAGCTGTTTCTGGCTCCAGTAACAGCGGCTTTGGCGGTTAAGATACACGCTCAGATTAAAGAGCTGAAAGCGAATTGGCTGCCGCTGATTATCGGAACGGCTGTCGGGTCGCTGGCTTTTATATTATGTGTTCTGTTTATGTGCCGTTTATTTGGGTTTAGTGATACGCTGACAGTATCTTTATTTCCAAAATCAGTTACAACAGCTATAGCGATACCGATTAGTGAAAGTCACGGCGGCGTTTCAGCGATAACGGTTATCTCGCTGATGTTTACCGGTATGCTCGGTGCCATGTTTTCACCAGTTTTGATAAAATTATTCCGTATAAAAAATCCGGTCGCAGCAGGCACCGCTATAGGAACATCGTCACATGCACTCGGCACAACAAAGGCCTTAGAACTGGGAGATGTTGAGGGGGCAATGAGCGGTATTGCCATAGGAATGGCAGGTTTAATAACTACTGTCTATTCTATTTTTATGCTGTAAGGGTTTAAAAATAAAAGTAAATATAAATAACAATTCATATAATTATGCAGGTTAAAAATTATTTTATAGGGTGAAGAAGATGAAAACAAATAAAGTTTATTCAAATAAGTATTGGGAAGTAAAACCTTTTCCGGAGAGTGTGGAGGAGGGAAGAACCTGGCGTGAAGGAATGGTAGGAGGCAACGGAGAAAATGGTTTTATAACCAGCGGCGCGCCTTATTCGGATACGATTATTTATCAGAATATTAATTTCATAATGCCTAGTGATGAACCGAGATATACGCCGGAGGAGCTTTTAAGCGAACTTGAGGAGGCAAGGCAGGCTGTAATAAATTTTGATGATACGTGGGACGTGCATGGAAGGAAGAGAACATGTTTTTATTGTTTTCATCCGGGTCATTTACTGAGAATGAATATGAATGACCGGAACTGTGAAAGTTATGTGCGCTGGACTGATTATGAAACGGGCGAAGTGTGCGTTAGTTTTGAGGATGAGGACGGAATATGGGAAAGAAGAACGTTTACCTCGCATACTGACAATGTAACTATTACAGAAATAAAAAAATCATCTAAAGATTCAAAAATTGATATGGTTATAAGTATTGATGATGTCTCATCGATGAAAAAGTTCGGGCTTCGTGATGAAAATTTTATGCAGTATAAGAAGCTTGTTGATGAAGACGGTTCATATATAGCCCAAGCGGCTCATTATCCGTCATATGAAGGTTCTGAACTGAAAAACGGTGGTTATGCCGGGGTCACCTATGTTTTGAATATTGGCGGAACTAAAGAAAAGATACTGCTTGAAAACACAGATGAAAAACAAAATGTTGGAGAGGAACAAAATCCGGCTGTAAAAATCTGCGGTGCTGAGGCTGTTTATTTGATAACCAAAACCGGCAGGACTTTTGATATGGGAGAATTTCAAGAGTTTAAGAATAGTAAAAGTTATAAACTTGTTGATTCTTTGCTTAATGATTGTATTGCTGCCGCTGAAAACTATGGAGGCAGTAAGTTCAGCTATGATGACGCTTTGAAAAAGAGTGCCGAGATACAAAAGGAGATGTTTGGGGCAGTATATTTTTCATTGGGGAACGATGAGAATATACCAAATGAAGACTTGATTGAAAGACAGAAAAGCAGAGAGGTTCTCAGCAGTTCTTTTGTAGAAAAGGCATATAACCATGGAAGATATGCAATGACCTGCTGCGCCGGAAAAACTATGAGCCGTTTGTGCGGTATGTGGAGCGGCGAATGGAACACAAAATGGCGTGGGATATATACAATGGACGCCAATGTTAACATTCAGTCCAGCGGTATGAATACAGGAAATTTAAAAGAATTCGGAATAGGATATGTTAATTTTGTTCTGAGACAGATTGATGACTGGAAAGATAACGCAAAAAAATCTTACGGTATGGAAGACGCTATTCAGGTTCCTGTAAACTGTGACGGCGACAGGGCAATGATGGTGGAATACGACAGCAACTACCCGTTTCAGTATTGGAACGCAGGAGCGTCTTGGATGATACAGCCTATCTTTGAGATGTATCAGTGCTTTGGAAATATTACTGTAAATACTGATTTTGGAGATAAAGAATTGCTCGGCGATATATTATTGCCTTTGCTTAGAATGCAGACCAACTTTTGGAAACAGCTGTGCACTCCCGAGTATTTTACTGATACGGATGGCAATGCGTGTTATTTAAAAGGTAAAAAAAGCTTAAATGACGGTGAAAAATATCTGATAATACCATCGTATTCTCCGGAAAATCATCCTAAAGGATATGAATCTACTATAACCGCCAATGCTGCAATGGATATTTCAGCCGCGCGCGACGGTCTCAGAATGAATATTGAGGTTGAAAAAATATTAAAATTTGAAGGATATGAGGACAGAATATCAGAAATTCAGAATTTTGAAAAACTATTGCCTGATTATAAATTCGACGATAGCGGAGCGCTTTGTGAGTGGTCAATGAAAGGTTATGAGGAAAACAATGTTCATAGGCATATAAGCCATCTTTACTGTGCTTGGCCGGCATATGAAACTCAGCACAGCAAAGTGCTCACAGACGCGTGCAATCAGGCCATAGAGAACAGAAACACTGAAAATAAAGGCCATGACGACACGGCTTCACATGGATGGGTACATAAGGCTTTAGTGGCGGCAAGACTGAAAAATTCGAAATCTGTGTATGAAACCCTATATACATTATTAAACAGTGAAATTTATTACACTTCTCTGATGACTGACCATAATACTGACAGACGTGCAGATACTTATTGTACAGATACCGGGTTTGGTATTGTTGGTATTATTAACGAGGCTTTGCTCTATTCAAATACAGGAGAAATAGAACTTTTGCCTGCGCTGCCTGTGCAGTGGAAATGCGGAGAAATAAGAGGTCTTATGGCAAGAACCGAAGCGGAAGTCTTCATTAAATGGTTTGATGGAAAAGCGGAAGCTAAAATCAAGTCTTTTAAGCCTCAGACAATAACAGTATCATGCGGAGAGAGTAAAAAAACAGTTGATTTTAAAGCGGGAGAAGAGAAAGAATTGGAGTTTATTCTTTAATGCTATTCTGTTATAACAGTCTTATTTCAGTTAGTGCAATACAAATAATTTGAGTCTTAAATTTTTTTATGATAAAATAAAACAAATAATTTGACGCAAAAAAAGCAGGTACCATAAGGTCTGCGAGCATTTTTCTTATATTCAACTGTCAAACTCCCGTGACGGGATATCGCGAAGCGTGTTACCGGGTACGGAGTGAACAGTAACAACAGATATAGAAGATGAAAGAAAACGGGAATCACCCCTTGACATCCACAAATCTCATATACTAAAATATCTACCGTATGAGCAAAAATATGATGCCAATTCAAACCGAAAAATGGAGGACCCCCTGTGACAGATTATACAAATGAAATTCAAAAACGACGAACCTTCGCCATTATATCTCACCCTGATGCCGGAAAAACCACTCTGACGGAAAAATTCCTTCTCTACGGCGGAGCCATCAATCTCGCCGGAAGCGTAAAAGGAAAAGCAACTGCCCGTCATGCGGTATCCGACTGGATGGAAATCGAGAAAGAACGAGGAATCTCCGTAACCTCCTCCGTACTCCAGTTCAACTACGACGGCTACTGCATCAATATCCTGGATACCCCGGGACATCAGGACTTCTCTGAAGATACGTATCGAACCCTGATGGCAGCCGATTCTGCTGTGATGGTCATCGATGCGTCCAAAGGAGTGGAGGCGCAGACCAGAAAACTTTTCAAAGTCTGTGCTATGCGCCACATCCCGATCTTCACTTTCATCAATAAGATGGACCGTGATGCCAATGATACCTTTGAACTTTTAGATGATATTGAAAAAGAACTCGGTATTCCTACCTGTCCGGTCAACTGGCCGATTGGATCCGGAAAAAAATTCCGTGGTGTCTACGACAGAGATACCAGAAAAGTTCTGACCTTCTCCGATACCATGAAAGGAACCAAAGAAGGCCATATCGAAGAACTTGATGTTGACGATGCAAAAATCGATGAGGTCATGGATCCGGATCAGAAAGAACAGCTGATGGATGAAATCGAACTTTTAGATGGCGCAAGTGCGGAATTTGATATGGAAGCTGTAAGTTGCGGAAAACTTTCCCCGGTATTCTTCGGATCAGCCCTGACAAACTTCGGTGTGGAAACTTTCCTGCAGCATTTCCTGACTATGACCACTTCACCGCTGCCAAGAACGGCAGACTGTGGTGTGATCGATCCGATGACGGAAGATTTTTCTGCATTTGTCTTCAAGATTCAGGCCAATATGAACAAAGCCCACAGAGACCGAATCGCATTCATGCGTATCTGCTCCGGTAAATTTGATGCCGGAATGGAGGTTTATCATGTACAGGGCGATAAAAAAATGCGTCTGTCCCAGCCACAGCAGATGATGGCACAGGATCGGCACATTGTGGAAGAAGCATACGCGGGAGATATCATCGGTGTCTTTGACCCGGGTATCTTCTCTATCGGAGATACTGTATGTACACCGGGCAATAAATTTGCCTATGAAGGTATTCCGACTTTTGCACCGGAACATTTTGCAAGAGTCCGTCTGTTAGACAGCATGAAGCGAAAACAGTTCGTCAAAGGTGTCAACCAGATCGCCCAGGAAGGAGCTATCCAGATCTTTCAGGAATACATGGGAGGAATGGAAGAGATCATTGTCGGAGTTGTCGGTGTGCTGCAGTTCGACGTGTTAAAATACCGCCTGGAAAACGAATACAACGTAGATATCCGTCTGGAAAATCTGCCATATGAACATATTCGCTGGATCGCAAACAAAGAAGAAATCGATGTGGAAAAACTGACCGGAACCTCAGATATGAAGAAAGTAAAAGATATGAAAGGCAATCCACTGCTCCTCTTTGTAAACTCCTGGAGTGTGGGAATGACACTTGATCGAAATGAGAATCTGCAACTGGAAGAATTCAGTAAAAACTAAGGCAATCCCCCTTTCATTTTATGTAAATTTTTGATATAATAGATATAAATAATGGTTCCTGACTGAAAAATCAGAAAACAGCCGGGAAAACTCTTGATTATAAGGAGGGTTTGAAATGACAGATAATAAAAAAGATATGCGTGATACGTATACCATATATGACGATCAGACTATTGGAAAAGTACAGATTGCAGACGAGGTTGTGGCAATTATCGCAGGCCTGGCAGCTACCGAAGTAGAAGGTGTGGCTTCTATGGCAGGAAATATTACCAACGAACTGGTTGGAAAACTGGGTATGAAAAACCTGTCCAAAGGTGTGAAAGTAGATGTTCTGGAGAATGTGGTATGCGTGAATCTGAACCTGAATCTGGAATATGGATACAGTATTCCGGAAACCTGTAAAAAAGTACAGGAAAAGGTAAAAACAGCCATTGAAAATATGACTGGTCTGGAAGTTTCCGATGTAAACATCAGCATTGCCGGTGTGGCACTGGAAGAGGAAAAATAAAATAGAACGCAGGACGGAAGGAAAGGGGGTCTGGATGAAGGCTCCCTTTTTTACTACTGGCGAATACGAGGAGAAAACCATGGGAAGAAGAGAATTAAGAGAAAGCATTTTTCAGCTGCTGTTTATGACAGAATTTAACGACAATCAGGAGATGGCAGAACAGAAACAACTGTATCTGGAAACAATCGAAGATATTCAGGAAAAAGATCAGAGTTATATTCAGGAAAAATATGAAAAGATCCGTGAAAAACTGCCGGAGATCGATGCAGCACTGAACGAGGCAAGTAAAGGATGGAAAACCAGCCGCATGGGTAAAGTAGAACTTTCTATCCTGCGTCTGGCAGTCTATGAACTGCGTTATGATGATGATGTACCCGGAAAAGTGGCAATCAACGAAGCGGTAGAACTGGCGAAAAAGTTCGGCGGCAGCGAAGCTCCGGCATTTATCAACGGTGTACTCGGAAAACTGGCAAAAGAAGCGGATGAGTAACGTATATTCGGTAGAGCAGGTCAACAGATATATTAAAAATATGTTCACACAGGACTTTATGCTGAGCCGGATCTCGGTAGGCGGTGAGGTGAGCAACTGCAAATATCACAGTTCCGGACATATCTATTTTTCCCTGAAGGATGGCAGTGGTTCTCTGGCCTGTGTGATGTTTGCGGGACAGAGAAAAGGACTGGCATTTGCCATGAAAAATGGCGACCGGGTGGTTGTAACAGGCAGCGTGGATGTATACGAGCGGGATGGCAAATACCAGATGTATGCGAGGAAGATCACACTGGAGGGTGCCGGGATTCTTTATGAACGGTTTCTTGCATTAAAAGAAGAACTGGAAGATATGGGAATGTTCGCACCGGAGTACAAACAGCCGATCCCTTCATTTATCAAAACGCTGGGTGTAGTGACGGCACCAACCGGTGCGGTTATTCAGGATATCCGAAATGTAACAGCCCGGAGGAATCCATATGTGCAGATTATTCTCTATCCTGCCAGGGTGCAGGGAGAGGATGCGGCAGAAAGCATCGTGGAAGGAATCGAAGCGCTGGATCAACTTGGTGTGGATGTGATCATTGTCGGCCGTGGAGGAGGATCCATGGAGGATCTTTGGGCATTTAACGAAGAAATCGTGGCAAGGGCGATTTTTAACTGTTCCACACCGATCATTTCTGCGGTAGGTCATGAGACGGATGTGACGATCGCTGATTATGTAGCGGATCTTCGAGCACCGACACCGTCGGCGGCAGCGGAACTTGCTGTCTTTGATTATCGCGGCTGGCAGGAAGTGCTCGCAGGTTATGTGCGGAGACTGGAGCTGTCTATGGACAGCAAACTGGAGATGACCAGACAGAGACTGACTGAGAAGGCAGCACGTCTGGCGTATCTCAGTCCTGAAAACCAGATCCGGGAGAAACGGATGTATCTGCTGCGGGCGGAAGAGAAACTTACCGAGCGGATGGAAAAGAAGCTGCAGATGGAGAAAACAAGACTGTATCTGTATGTGGAACGGTTGCGCGGCGTATCTCCACTCGAAAAACTGCAGCAGGGACTCGGCTATATGGAACATGATGATGGAACCCGGATCTCTTCGGTAAACCAGGTTACGGTGGGAGAACGGATGAAAACTTATGTGAAAGATGGTGTGATCTGGTCGAATGTAGAAAAAACAGAGCATTCGGAGGAGTGGAATGCCAGTAGAGACAAAGAACCGGATAACTGTGAATAGCTGTCACTGACAGGTATTAGAAATAGAAAAGAGACAGAGTATATGCCAAGAAAAACAGTAAGCATGGAAGAGGCGTTTCAGGAACTTGATGCGATCCTGGAAAAGCTGGAAGGAAAAGATATTTCGCTGGAAGATTCTTTTGCCTTATATCAGAAAGGTATGGAACTGGTGAAAACGTGTAACAGTAAGATTGACACGGTAGAGAAAAAAATGATAACCATTACAAAATGATGAAAAATCCCGTAAGGTTGGTGAACAGAGTGAATTTTGAAAAAGAATTGCAGGAAAAGAAACTGGAATGCGAAGACATGATTCGAAAGTATCTTCCGAAAGAAGAAGGCTTTGCCGCACAGCTGGCAGAAGCTATGAATTACAGCATGGAAGCCGGTGGAAAACGGCTGCGTCCGATCCTGATGGGAGAGACATATCGGATGTTTGGAGGAACATCGGCTATCATTGAGCCATTTCAGGCGGCGATGGAGATGATCCACACATCTTCTCTGATTCACGATGATCTCCCGGCAATTGATAACGATTTGTACCGGCGGGGAAAAAAGACTACTCATGCGGTATATGGGGAAGCACTGGGAATCTTAAGCGGAGATGCATTATTGAATTATGCATATGAGACAGCCAGTACGGCATTTTTCCTGGAGCCGGCGAATCCGGCGATTGGAAAAGCCATGGCATTACTTACGAGAAAGACCGGCATGTATGGGATGCTCGGGGGCCAGAGCGTGGATGTGACCAACGAAGGAAAACCCATGGGGCGTCAGATGCTGGATTATATATATGAAAACAAAACCTCGGCTCTGATTGAGGCTTCCCTGATGGTGGGAGCGATTCTGGCAGGAGCCACAGAGGAAGAGAACGCGCAGATGGAACAGATCGGCAGTAAAGTAGGGCTGGCGTTCCAGATCCGGGACGATATCCTGGATGTGACAAGCACGGAAGAAGAACTGGGAAAACCGATTCACAGCGATGAAAAGAATCAGAAACAGACCTATGTGACACTTCGCGGACTTGAGGGTGCGGCGAAGGACGTGGAGAGAATTTCAGAGGAAGCATTGGAACTTCTGGATACATTTCCTCAGAAAAATGAATTTCTCCGGGAATTGATAGGATATCTGGTGAACAGGAGAAATTAAAAAGGATGAATGCGTATGATACTGGAAAAGATCAAAGAGGCGAATGATGTAAAACAATTATCTCTTTCGGAATGTGAGCAGCTGGCACAGGAAATCCGTGATTTTCTGATCCGGTCGCTCAGTGAGACCGGCGGACACCTTGCATCGAATCTGGGTGTGGTGGAGCTGACCATTGCTTTGCACCGATTTTTACATTTTCCGGAAGATAAGCTGGTCTGGGATGTAGGTCATCAGGCTTATACACATAAGATTCTGACAGGAAGAAAAGAACAGTTTGCCACCCTTCGAAAGACGGGTGGCTTAAGTGGATTTCCGAAGAGAAAAGAAAGCGACTGTGATGCGTTTGATACCGGGCACAGTTCTACTTCAATATCTGCAGGACTGGGGCTGGTGCAGGCGAGAGACCTGAAAGGGGAGAACTATCAGGTTGTTTCTGTGATCGGTGATGGAGCGCTGACCGGCGGTATGGCGTATGAAGCGTTGAATAATGCGGCGGAATTAAAGAAGAATTTTATTATTATTTTGAATGATAATGAGATGTCCATTACCCGGAATGTGGGTGGAATGTCCTCCTATCTGGATCATATCCGGATGGCGGCACCTTATACTGAGTTGAAAATGGGCGTAACCAACGCTCTGAAAAAGATTCCCAAAGTGGGAGATGGCATGGTGGATGCACTTCATAAGACAAAAAGCAGCATCAAACAGCTGGTGATTCCTGGAATGCTTTTTGAAAATATGGGACTGACCTATCTTGGTCCGGTGGATGGACACGATATGCGGCAACTGGGAAAAGTGTTGCAGGAAGCAAAACGGAAGAAGGGTCCGGTACTGATCCATGTGCTGACAGAAAAAGGCCGTGGATATGAACCGGCGATGCGCCATCCGGCCAGATTTCACGGGGCAGCACCTTATGAGATAGAAACCGGACTTCCAAAATCGAATGGAAATCCATCCTATACAGATATTTTTTCGACTGTCATGAGAAAATTTGGTGATCGGGAACCGGATGTGGTAGCCGTATCCGCAGCTATGGTACCGGGAACCGGTTTGAAACGGTTTGGTAATATGTTCCCGGAACGATTATTCGATGTGGGAATAGCAGAAGAGCATGCGGTGACTTTTGCGGCAGGACTGGCACTTGGCGGTCTTCGTCCGGTGGTGGCTATTTATTCTTCTTTCCTGCAGCGTGCGGTTGATCAGATCCTTCATGATGTATGTATGCAGAATCTGCCGGTTGTATTTGCCGTGGATCGTGCCGGTCTGGTGGGAAGCGATGGAGAGACCCATCACGGCTGCTTTGATCTGAGTTATCTGTCCATGATGCCGAATATGACGGTCATGGCACCGAAAAACAAATGGGAACTGTCTGATATGCTGAAATTTGCCATCCGTCAGAAGAGTCCGGTTGCCATCCGTTATCCGAGAGGAGAAGCCTATACAGGTCTGGAAGATTACCGTGCCCCGATCGAGATGGGAAAAGCGGAAATTCTGGAAAAAGGAAAAGAAATTGCTATTCTGGCAGTGGGAAATATGGTACGGACAGCCGTACAGGTAACAGAAAATCTTCGAAACTGCGGATATGAACCTACTCTGGTAAACATGCGGTTTGTGAAACCGCTGGATATGGATCTGCTGGAGATACTGAGAGAGGATCACAGCCTGATCGTGACTATGGAGGAAAATGTAAAGTCCGGTGGTTTCGGGGAACAGGTAATGACATATTATGGAAGCAGATTGCACAGTCCGGCAGTTCGGATCGTAGCGATCGAAGACAAATTTGTTCCGCATGGAAGTGTGGAAGATCTGATGCATCAGCAGCAGATGGACAGTGCATCTGTGACAGAGAGAATTCTTCGATGGAAAGAAGAACAACAGAAAAGTACTGAGCAATTACCGGAATAGTTACAATGCAGAAATGAGACAGGAGATACAAGAATGAAAGAACGATTGGATGTACTGGTAGTCAGCCGTGGACTGGCACCGTCAAGAGAAAAAGCGAAAGCGATTATTATGGCGGG
>ERZ827488.2579-NODE-2579-length-17044-cov-3.116252_pt1 | contig 17044 bp, 18 predicted proteins | sample MGYA00519771_ERZ827488 | MGnify/ENA primary metagenome ERZ827488 (study PRJEB31778, sample SAMEA3449323) | human gut metagenome | biome: human gut; feature: human-associated habitat; material: faeces | place: United Kingdom | collected 2010/2012 ... | reverse complement strand
AAGCATAACAGCGTAAGTAAAAAGTCCTTTTGTATGGCAGATCGCGAAGCCATACAAAAGGACTTTTTATGCTTCTCTGCCGCATGGTCGGAAACGCCCATTTTCCTTGCAGCGCAAAACGCCCTCTGTTGCACGCCGCAGTGCATCGGAGGGAAAAGAATGATCCGCGGCCCGTCCCGCAGGGATAAGCGCGCCGCCGGGCGCATAAGCTCCTCCGAGGGGGCGATGGAATGACAAGGAAAAAGCGGCGGGCGCTGCTGTGTATGCTCGCCGTACCGCTGCTGGCGCTTGCGCCGCGTTCGGAGGAAAGCCTGCCGGCCTCTGCCGCTGAGCCGGCGGCTATGCCGGAGAAATATGTGGCGCTGACCTTCGACGACGGCCCATGGCACGAGACCACCGAGCAGCTGCTCGACGGCCTCGCGGAGCGGGGCGCCAAGGCGACCTTCTTCCTGATCGGCGAGCAAATCGCCGGGCACGAGGACACCGTGCGCCGCATGGCGGATGAGGGGCATCAGGTCGGCAGCCACACCTTTACGCACATGGATCTCAGCCGCGGCGACCCCGCCGAGCGCCTGCGCGAGATCGCTGCGACCGACGAGACGCTGCGCGCGCTGCTGGGCGACGGAGTCTATTGGCTCCGCCCGCCGTGGGGCTTTCTCGCCCCGCAGACCGCCGCGGCGGTCGAGGTGCCGATGGTCTACTGGTCGCTGGATACGGAGGACTGGCGCAGGCTGGACGCCGACGCCGTGGCGCAGGACATCATCGACCATGCCCGCGACGGCGACATCATTCTCCTGCACGACCCTTACGCCACAAGCGTCGAGGCGGCGCTGCGCGCCATCGACGCCCTGACCCCGCAAGGCTACCACTTTGTCACCTTAGAGGAGCTCTTTCGGCAAAAGGGCGTCGAGCCGGAGCCGGGAAAGCTCTACATCCGTCCCGACGAGCTCAAGCGGATCGTGTGAGACAGAGAAAAAGAGCTACCGAAGCGAGGCTTCGGCAGCTCTTTTCGATTACAGTTTGTCGAATATGCGCGAAAAATTACAGCATGTTGAGAACGAGCGTCAGGACGATGAACGCAGCGCCGACCCACTTGGTCGCGCGGGCGAGCTTGGCGTCCATGCTCTTGGCCTTGTTCTTCGCCATAAAGGAATCGGCCACGCCGCCGATGGCGCCGCTCAGGCCGGCGGACTTGCCGCTCTGGAAGAGCACGATGCCGATGACGATCAGACCGCAGATGAGCTGAAGAATGGTGATAAACAGTTCCATAACAGGAGACCTCCAATCAGTTGATAAACGCAGAACGCGCTGTATTCACAGGATGTAATCATACCACAGTCCCGGACAAAAAGCAAGCGGAAATTAGCAGTTTTTCACCCAAAACGCAGCGAATGTGCAAAGCCTCAAGGGACCTTGCACATTCGCAGTAAGCTCCGGCGGGAAGGAAGATCGGGATGGGGGTGGCCGGAGTTTCCTCGGTAGCGGGTAAATATGAATTTATATTCGCGAATCAAAATGATGACATAGTATAAGAGGATATTCATGCAAAGTCAATCGATTTGATATTCAAAATTCACGCACAATAATTAAATTTTCTTATGCAAAATGACAAGAATCCGTTGCAGATGCAAAAGAGCCTTGCAATCCAAAAAGAAAAGAGATAAAATACGAAGAAATTGAGTAAATACCGAATGAAAATACGCAAAACGGCTGTATACGCCGAATGAAATCTCAAAAGTACAAGGGCACATCTCGGCTCGTTCGCGAGATGTGCGGGAAGTGAGGATAGGATATGAATACGACCTACGGAGTGCTCAACAACTCAAGCCTGATCATTGATACCGACAAGCTGCGCGAAAACGTGCGCACGATCCTGCGCTCGCTCCCGGCGGGGACAAAGCTCATCCCCGTCGTCAAGGACGACGCCTACGGCATGGGAATGGTCGGCGTCGCGCGGACGCTCAGCGCCTTTCCGGAGATCGGCTGCTTTGCCGTCGCCAACGTCTCCGAGGGCGTGACGCTGCGCCGTGAGGGCATCCGTCAGGACATCCTGATCATGGGCAGCACGCTGCCGTTCCAGTATGCGCCGGCGATCGAATGTGACCTGACCGTGACCGTCTCGCGCCTCGGCATGGTGCCGGAGCTTGCGGAGGTCTGCAAGGCGCAGAGCAAGCCGCTGAACGTGCAGATCAAACTGGAGAGCGGTATGCACCGCATCGGCGTGGAGCCGGGCAAGGAGCTCGCCGCGCTGATCGGGGAGCTCAAGGCGGCGCAGGAGTGGGTCCATGTCACCGGCGCGTTCTCCCATTTCGCGTGGCCCGGCAACGCCGAGGTCTGCGAGGCGCAGTATAAGAAGCTGCTTGCCGGCGCGGAGCAGCTCAAGGCGGCGGGTATTCCGGTCCCGATGTGCCACATCAGCGCCTCGGAGAGTTCCGAGCTTTTCCCGCAGTACGCGCTCGACGCCGTGCGCATTGGCCGCCGGCTCTATATGGACCATCCGAAAAAGCCGCTCGGCAACATTCAGGAGGTCGTCTCCTGGCGCAGTTACCTCACCAACGTCAAGCAGCGCCACGCGGGCGACTCGCTCGCCTATTTCGGCAAGTACGTTCTGGATAAGGATACCGTCGTGGCGACCGTCGGCGTCGGCTACGGCGACGGCCTGAACGAAAAGCTCGTGGCGTGCCACGCGCCGGTGCTCGTGGGCGGCAAGCGCTGCCCGCTGCTGGCGTGCTGCATGGACCAGTGCTTCGTGGATGTCACCGGTGTAGAGGATGCCAAGGTCGGCGACGAGATCACCTTCTTCGGCTATGACAGCGACGGCAACTTCCTCTCCTCGCAGGAAACGGCGAACCTCATCGGCGACGACGAGGGCTGCGGCCTGACCTCCGCGCTGATGCACCGCGTCGCCCGCGTATTCCACTGATTTCCGCGCGGCGTGTGCCGCATGTGCCAGTGAACGGTTATTTTTGCATACATCATTGCATAATTTTTGATATTACAGTATAATAGCCGCAGAACCACGCATGAAATAACATACGGTGGGGGTAGGCTATGAAGAGCAAGCGACAGGAGAAGATCCTTGAACTGATCGCGCAGTACGCGATCGAAACGCAGGAGGAGCTGCTCGAGCGGCTTTCCGAATGCGGCATCCCCAGCACGCAGGCGACCGTTTCCCGCGACATCAAGCAGCTGCACCTGTATAAAGAGCCGTGCGGCGGCGGACGCTACCGTTACGCCTCCTCGGCGCGCTCGACGGGCTGCGACTTTAACGACCGGCTCCAGCGCATCCTGCGCGAGTGCAGCCTGAGCGTGGACTACGCGCAGAACCTTGTGGTCCTCAAGACGATGCCGGGCCTTGCCAGCGCGGCGGGCGCGGCCTTCGACGCGATGGACGATCTGCCCGCCATGATCGGCTGCGTCTGCGGCGACGATACAGTGCTCGTCGTCATGCGGGACGAAGCCTCGGCGCAGAGCTTCTGCGAGGAGCTGAGCGGACTGTGCAAGTAAAAAAACGATCGGAAAAGGCAAGGCGATCGCCTTGCCTTTTCTCTTGCCCTGTGCTATAGTTTTCCGAGAATCTCAGGAAGGCAGGTCACGCCATGAAAGCAGAAAGAGCCTATCCCCGCTTCACCATCACCGCCAAGGGGACCCGCTGGGTCGAGGGCGGCCACCCGTGGATCTACGCGCAGGAGATCGTCTCCGCGCCCGAGGGCGTGGAAAACGGTGCGCTCGTGGACGCGGTGAGCGAGAAAGGGAAATACCTTGGCAGCGGCTTTTTCTCCCGCGAGAGCAAGATCCGTATCCGTCTGCTCTCCCGCAACGCGAACGACCGCTTCGATGCGGACTTCTGGCGCCGCCGCATCCGCTACGCCTGGGACTACCGCAAGACGGTCATGGGCGCGGACGTTTCCTGCTGCCGCGTCATCTTCGGCGAGGCGGACGGCTTCCCCGGCCTGACCGTGGACCGCTTTGAAAACCTGCTCGTCACGCAGACCCTCTCCGTCGGCATGGAGCGCATCAAGGAGATGCTTTTCCCGCTGCTCGTCGAGGTCCTCGCCGAGGACGGCGTTGTGATCGACGGCGTTTTCGAGCGCAATGACGCGGCCATCCGCGCGCTTGAGGGTATGGAGCAGGGGAAGGGCTGGTTCCCGCTCGAGGGCAGGGACGTGCCCGCGAGCGCCGTGACGGAGATCTGCGAGAACGGCGTCTATTACCGCGTGGACGTGGAGAACGGCCAGAAGACCGGCTTCTTCCTCGACCAGAAGTATAACCGCCTCGCGGTCGCGCGCCTTGCCCGCGGCCGCCGCGTGCTCGACTGCTTCACCCACACCGGCTCCTTTGCGCTCAATGCCGCGCGGGGCGGCGCGGAGCACGTCACCGCCGTGGACATCTCGCAGAGCGCCATCGACATGGCCCGCGCGAATGCCGTGCGCAACGGGCTGGAGGGCCGCATGGACTTCCTGACCGCAGACGTGTTCGACCTTCTCACCGAGCTGGAGAAAAAGGGCGGCAAGCCGTATGACTTTATCATCCTCGACCCGCCGGCCTTCACCAAGTCGCGCAAAACGGTGAAAAGCGCCGAGCGCGGCTATAAGGACATCAACCTCCGCGCCCTGCGGCTGCTGCCGCGCGGCGGCTACTTCGCCACCGCCTCGTGCAGCCACTTCATGCCGAGCGAGCTGTTTGAAAAAATGCTGCGCTCCGCCGCACTGGACGCGGGCGTGGAGCTGCGCCAGATCGAGGCCCGTCAGCAATCCCCCGACCATCCGATCCTCTGGAACGTGCCGGAGACGGACTACCTCAAATTCTACCTCTTTCAGGTGGTGTAAAGGAGAAGCGCCATGTACCATTGCTTTCGCCTGCATCACGGCGACGATCTGTATGAGAGCATCCAACGCTATGCCGACGCGCATCATATCGCCGCGGGCGTTGTGCTCTCCGCCGTCGGCTGCGTCTGCCGCTGGGAGCTGCGCGACGCGAGCGGCGTCGATGTGCAGAGCGGCACGGAGGATGTGGAGATCGTCTCGCTCATGGGCACGGTCAGCGAGCCCGGCAGCCACCTGCACGCGAGCCTTGCCCGCCGTGACCTGAGCGTGTTCGGCGGACATCTGCGCCCCGGCTGCCTTGTGAACACCACGGCGGAGATCGTCCTCGCCGAGCTGCCGGACACCGTCTTTACCCGCGAGCGCGACGAGACGACCGGCTACGAGGAGCTGGCGATCCGGAGAATTGATAGACAATTCTAATTGATCTGCATCTTCGATAGAAAACTTAAATACAATGCCAAATCCGGGCGCGAAAAAGAGAAAAATTTGGCGGATTTGAACAATTCCCGAAAAAGAGAAAGAAAACGGCTGCTTTGCAGCCGTTTTCTCCTCTCTCCGTTCAGAGCGCGTTAAAATCCCTGTTGACAAGCGGCGAAAAGGCGGGTATCCTGTCCTTAGTTCGTAGAAGCCCCTTGAATCCGCAGGGAGACTGGGGGTGGAGATGGCTCTGGAAAATCTCAGCAATGAGTGCCGAAGGTGTAAGGCCCCGCGCGGGTTGAATCTCTCAGGCAAAGAGGACAGGGCAGGAAACCGTTATGCGGTTTTGCTGCGCTGTTTTTTCATGGATGGGAATTTGGATCAGGGCTGTCGATTTCTTCGGCGGCCCTGTTTTTTGCTTTGTCTGCAAAGCGAGAGGAGGAAGAAAAGCGGGGCACAATATTTTTAGGAGGAAATTTTCCATGACTGAAACGCTTCTCCCCATTGTGCAGAAGATCAACGGCTACCTGTCCGACTACATTCTGGTCGCGTTGCTCATCGCCGTTGGTCTGTGGTACTCCATCAAGACCCGCTTCGTGCAGGTCCGTCACTTCAAGGAGGGCTGGAACAGCGTGTTCGGCAGCCTCAGTCTCCGCGGCGGAAAGCAGGAGAGCGGCATGAGCTCCTTCCAGGCGCTCGCCACCGCCATTGCGGCGCAGGTCGGCACCGGCAACATCGTCGGTGCGTCCGGCGCGATCCTCACCGGCGGCCCCGGCGCCATCTTCTGGATGTGGGTCATCGCCTTCCTCGGCATGGCGACCATCTACGCGGAAGCCACGCTCGCGCAGGAAACGCGCACCGTGGATAAGGACGGCAACGTCCTCGGTGGCCCTGTTTACTATATCACCACCGCCTTCAAGGGCGGCTTCGGCAAGTTCCTCGCGGGCTTCTTCGCCGTCGCCATCATTCTGGCGCTCGGCTTCTTCGGCTGCATGGTGCAGTCCAACTCCATCGGCGAGACCTTCTCCAACGCCTTCAACGTGCCGACGTGGATCATCGGCGTGGTGCTCGTCGCCATCTGCGGCTTCATCTTCCTCGGCGGCGTGCAGCGCCTCGCCTCCGTGACCGAGAAGATCGTGCCTATCATGGCGGCTGTTTTCCTGGCCGGCGGACTGATCGTCCTCATCGCCCGCATCAAGTACGTCCCCGCGACCTTCGGCATGATCTTCCGGTATGCCTTCGCTCCGCAGGCCATCATCGGCGGCGGCTTCGGCGCGGCGCTGAAGATCGCGCTCTCCCAGGGCGCGAAGCGCGGCCTGTTCTCCAATGAGGCCGGTATGGGCTCCACGCCTCACGCCCACGCGCAGGCCAACGTCAAGAATCCCCACCAGCAGGGCGTCGTCGCCATGATCGGCGTGTTCATCGACACCTTCGTGGTCCTCACCCTCAACGCCCTCGTCATCATCTCCACCCTCTACACCGAGGGCGGCCCGCTCCACGGCTGCGGCGCGGCTGCGGCGCAGGACGTGCTCAAGAAGACCAACCTCGCCCAGACCGCCTTCGGCGTCGTCTTTGGCGAGAGCGCGGGCGCGATGTTCGTCGCGGTCTGCCTGTTCTTCTTCGCTTTCTCCACCATCCTCGGCTGGAACCTCTTCGGCAAGATCAACATGGCTTACCTCTTCGGTCAGAGGTCCACGGTTATCTACACCGTCATCGCGCTGGTGTTCATTTTCCTCGGCACGCTGACCTCCAGCGACCTCGTGTGGGAGCTGAGCGATATGTTCAATAACCTCATGGTCATCCCCAACGCCATCGCCCTCTTTGCCCTGACGGGACTGGTCGTCAAGCACGTGAACGGCACGCCCGAGGCGGACCGCTGGGAGTAATTTCTCCCGAAAACAGCAGATAAAAAATCGCTTCCCGACCAGGGAAGCGATTTTTTACGTTATTTGACCACGCCGAACCGATAGAGATGATCGCGCCATTGCACATAGTAGGGCGCGCGGACATGAACGCCGTCGCCGGAGTAGTCGGCGCGCAGCGCGCCGTTCTCGTCGTCGAAGAGCGGATTGAGGTCGAGGTAGAAGATCGTTTTGCCGTCCGCCAGCTGCGCGATGGCGGCGTTGCGCTCGTTGATGACCTCGTTTTTGAAGTAGGAGCTATCCGACTTCTTCTGCGTGGTGTGAAAGATGGACTGGATGAAAATGACCGCGTCGGGCTGCTTTTCGCGCACGAGATCGAGCAGTGATTTGTACTGGGCCGCCCAGTCCGCGGCGGTGTAAGCGCCGATCTCATTGATGCCGAGGAGGATATAGACCTTGCCGAACTGCCTCGTGCCGAGTGCCTCGGCGAGCGTGACCTTTTTGCCGTCCAGCTCGATGAAGCTCTTTTCCACGGCGTCCTTTACCGTCAGACCGTTCTTGGTGAAGTAGGTCGCGTTGCCCAGCCCCGCGTAGTCGTGGAAGCCGTCGGTGTGCGAGTCGCCGAGAAAGAGCGCGTCGTCAAAATAGCTCGCGTCTACCGTGGTAAATTGGCTGACCGGGTCCTCCGGCTCGTCGGGGATCACCGGATCGACCACCTCGGGCGGCTGGGGCAGGAGATCGGGCACAGGGCTTGGGATCGGCTCGGACACGCCGGGGATCGTCCACGGAAAGACGCCGCTCTCGGCGGCATCAAAAAAGGCGGCGATGGCGGGCGTATTCTCGCCCAGCGCGTCGAGATACTGCTCGTAAGCGCCGGTGGGGTCGAGCGCGGTGAAGGAATTGAGCGCTGCGGCGCTCACCGCGCACAGCCACAGCAGGGGAGAAAAGTGGGACATGGAAAGACCTCCTTCGGAAAAATTCAGAAGCGGGCGTAGAGGAACGGGTTGCCCGTGCCGGTCGCGATGAGATAGAGACACAGCCAGAACACCGCGAACAGCGGCAGCCAGACGAGCGGCGTCGCGCGGTACTTTTCATAGAAGCGGCGCGGCCACGGCGTGGCGAGGAGAATGCCGAGAGCAAAGAGCCACCAGTAGCTTTCCAGCTGGCGCAGGAGATCGCCGGCAAACACGCTCTCGCCGCTGCTGAGGAAGGGATAGAGACGGGAGAAGTAGTCCCCCAGCTCGCCGAGATCAGAGATGCGGAACACCACCCACGTCTGCGGAATAAGAAAGAGAAAATAGAGACGCGAGAGGAAGCGGTGACGCTCTAAGAAGCCGCCGATGCAGAACTTTTCCAGCGCGATGAACACAAAGAGCACAAGGCCCCACAGGACGAAATTCCACGCCGCGCCGTGCCAGAGACCCGTGAGCGTCCATACAACGAACAGGCTCAGAAGGAGTCGGCGCTTGCCGTTCCGGCTGCCGCCGAGCGGAATGTAGAGATAGTCGCGGAACCATGTGCCGAGCGTGATGTGCCAGCGCCGCCAGAATTCGGAGATGGAGCGTGAGCAGTAGGGCAGGTCGAAGTTGCGCGGGATCACAAAGCCGAGCATACGGGCAAGCCCCATCGCCATGAGCGAGTAGCCCGCGAAGTCGTAGTAAAGCTGCAGGCTGTAGCCCACCGCGCCGAACCACGCCAGCGGCGCGGAGAGATAGGCGAAGCCGATGCGTTCGAGCGCCGTCCACAGCGAGGCGAGCTGGTCGGCCAGAACGACCTTGCAGCCAAGCCCGACCACAAAAAGCGAAAAGCCGCTCTCGACCGCCGCGCGGGAGAAAGGACGCTTCGTGTGCAGCTCCGCGCTCACATCGCGCAGGCGCAGGATGGGACCCATGACGAGCTGGGGGAACATCGCCTGAAAGGCGGCATAGTCCAAAAGGCTGCGCTCGGCCTCGGCGTCGCCGCGGTAGACGTCCGCGACGTAGGCGATGCTCTGAAATACATAGAAGCTCACACCGAGCGGCAGGGCGACGCGGAAAAAGGAAAAGTCGGTATTCGTCAGTCTGCCCAGATTTTCCAGAAACCAACCCATGTACTTGAAATAGAAAAGACTGACCACATCGCACGCGAGCGCAAGGATGAGCCAGGCGCGCCGCTCGTCGCCGTGCGCGTCCTCGATCAGCCGCCCTGCGGCAAAGTTGACGAGAATGAGCGCGACCAGCACGAGAAGAGCGCCCGTACCCGCGCCGAGCCAATAGAAGAGCAGGCTCCCCAGTGCGAGCACGGCGTTGCGGAAGCGGGCAGGGACAATATAGTATACCGCCAGAAAGGCGGGCAGAAAATAAAAGAGAAACGGTAAGGTCGAAAAGCTCACGGTGGATGCTCCTACAGTAAAATGAAAAAGGAAGAGTGGTTTACAAACGGCGGAATGCGTGCTACAATATCCGCGCCGCAAGCCACTGCAATACCTTATTGTAGGTGCTTCGGCGCCGTTCGTCAACAACAAAACGGTTACAAATTTCAGGAAATGAGCAGGAGGCGGGCGAGACGGTGAGTAAGGAAAAAATTTTTGCGCAGCTCAGCGCGCAGGCGGGAGACTTCGTCTCCGGCGAGGACATCTCCGCGCAGCTCGGCATCTCCCGCGCGGCGGTGTGGAAGGCGGTCGGCGCCCTGCGGCGCGACGGCTACACCATTGAGGCGCAGACGGGGTTGGGCTACCGGCTGGCGGATTCGCCGGACGTGCTCAGCGAGCGCGAGCTGCGCCGCCGCCTCGGCGAGACGAAAATAGTCGGGCGCACACTTGAGTGCTTTGAGAGTGTGGATTCCACGAACAGCTATCTCAAGCGCATTGCCGCGGAGGGCGCGCCGGACGGCACGGTCGCCGTGGCCGATGAACAGACCGCAGGACGCGGACGGCGCGGGCGCAGCTTTTCCAGCGGCCCGGGGCGCGGCGTGTATCTCTCGGCGCTGCTGCGCCCGCAGCTCGCGCCGGAAAGTGTCCTGCCGCTCACGGCGCTCGGCGCGGTGGCGGCCTGCGATGCGGTGGAGCGCACCTGCGGCGTGCGGCCGCAGATCAAGTGGACGAACGATCTTGTCCTGAACGGCAAGAAGCTCAGCGGCACGCTTACCGAACTGTCGCTTGAGGGTGAGAGCGGTGCGCTGCAATACGCCGTCATCGGCATCGGCGTCAACTGCAACAATGCGTTGGAGGACTTCCCGCCGGAGATCCGCGATGTGGCGACCTCGCTCTATCTGGAAACAGGGAAGCGCGTGCAGCGCGCGGCGCTGGCCGCCGCGCTCATTGAGGAGCTTGACAAGCTCTACGCCGCGCTGCAAAGCGGCGACACGGCATCCTACCTCACGGCCTACCGCCGCGACTGCCTGACGCTCGGACGCGAGGTGCAGCTTTTGTGGCAGGATGTAAAGGAGAAGGTCACGGCGCTGGACGTGGACGAGCAGTTCGGTCTTGTCGTGCGGCATGAGGACGGCAGGGTCGAGACCATTCGCACGGGCGAGGTCTCCGTGCGCGGCTTATACGGCTATGTGGAATAAAAAGGAGACGCTATGGCAAAGAGACTCTGGGAACTGTTTTATACCTTCGCCAAGGTCGGCGTGATGACCTTCGGCGGCGGCTACGCGATGCTGCCCATTTTGCAGCGCGAGGTCGTGGAGAATAAGGGTTGGGCGACGGAGGAGGAGCTGGCGAACTGGTTCGCTATCGGTCAGTGTACCCCGGGCGTCATCGCGGTGAACACCGCGACCTTTGCGGGGCGCAAGGTGCTCGGCAATATCGGCGGCGTGGTGGCTACCCTCGGCGTCGTGTTTCCCTCGCTCATTATTATATCCCTCCTCGCCGGCGTTATCACGACCTTTTCCGAGGTCGCTTGGGTCAAAAACGCTTTTGCGGGCATCCGTGTGTGCGTGTGCGTGCTGATCTTCAACGCGGTGGTGAAGCTGTGGAAGAAGTCCGTCGTCGACAAAAAGACGCTGGCGCTCTATGCGGTCATCCTGCTCGCGTCGCTGCTCACCGACCTTTCGCCGGTGATCTTCGTGCTGTTCGCGGCGGTCAGCGGCATTGTGCTGCAGGTCGCGCTCAAGAAAGGCGGCGAGGCGGAATGATGCTCTATTTACAGCTCTTCTGGGAATTTTTCAAGACCGGCCTTTTCGCCATCGGCGGCGGCATGGCCACGCTTCCGTTCCTCTACGATATGGCGGATAAGACCGGCTGGTTCACCCGCGCGCAGCTCGCGGACATGATCGCTGTGTCCGAGTCCACCCCCGGCCCCATCGGCGTCAACATGGCGACCTACGTCGGCTTCCTGACCGGGGGCGTGCCCGGCGCGGTGACGGCGACCGTCGGCCTCATTGCGCCGAGCGTCATTGTGATCCTCATCGTCGCGGCTTTCCTGCAGGCGTTCCGCGACAGTAAGTACGTCGCGGGTGCGTTCTACGGCCTGCGTCCCGCGTCCACCGCGCTCATCACGGCGGCGGGACTTGTCGTCGTGCGCGAGACCTTCTGGCTCACCGGCGGCGTGCTCTTCTGGCAGGGGATCATCCTTGCCGCCGTGCTGCTCGTGCTCACGCGCTGGGTCAAGCAGACGAAGAACTGGCACCCCATCGTGTTCATCGGACTCTCCGCCCTCGTGGGCGTGGTGTTCCGCTTTGCGGGCGCGTAAATGCAAAAAGAAAAAGCAGCCGGCCGGCTGCTTTTTTTGCTGTGTGCCTTGCTCAGTCCTCGCTCGCGATGTGGCTGGCGATGCGCTGCATGATCATGTCGAGCGCGACGAGGTTGTGCCCGCCCTCGAGCACGATGATGTCCGCGTACTTGCGGCTCGGCTCAACGTACTGCTCGTGCATGGGCTTGACGGTCGTGAGGTACTGCGTGATGACGCTCTCGAGCGTGCGGCCGCGGTCGCGGATGTCGCGCAGGGCGCGGCGCAGGATGCGCACGTCGGCGTCGGTCTCGACGAAAATTTTAATGTCGAACATATCGCGCAGGGTCGGGTCCTGGAAAATGAGGATGCCCTCGACGATGATGACCTTGGTGGGGAAGACCTCGACGGTTTCGTCTGTGCGGTTGTGGTCCACATAGGAGTAGACGGGGCATTGAATGCTGCGGCCCGCCTTGAGAGCCTTGAGGTGCTCGACGAGCAGGCTCGTTTCAAAGGCGTCGGGATGGTCGTAGTTGACCTTGGAGCGCTCCTCGTAGGTCTTGCCGTCCTGTCGCTTGTAGTAGCTGTCGTGTCCGATGACGGTGACGGCGTCGCCGAAATGCTCCTTGAGATGGCGCGTGAGCGTGGTCTTGCCGGAGCCGGTGCCGCCGGCGATGCCGATGAAAATGGTGCTCATAGGCGTGATATCCTCCCCCGTTGTTCGCTTGTCTGTCTCTATTATAAAAAGCGCGGCGGCAAATTGCAAGGGCGATCGACCGCCGACGAAAAAAATTCCTCGAAAAAAGGGAAGAACGGTTGACGGCGGGGCAAAAAGAAAGTATTATGTAAATAAGATTTTCACACGGACGCCCTGCGTCCGTGTTTTCGGGAGGATAATGTATGGACCTCATCAAATGCCCCGTCTGCGGAGAAAAGTATTCCTCAAGCTATCGCCGCTGTCCCTTCTGCGAAGAGGAGGATCGCCCGCGCAAGGTGTCCGGCAAGCGCAGAGGCGGGCATCACGTGGCGGAACGAAAGCACACGCACTCCGCCCGCGGACCGCTCATCGCGGTGCTGCTGGTGGTGCTGGTCGTCTTTTCCTGGTATCTCTTCGGCGGCAAATTCATGGAAAAAATTCAGGAGGACCGCGCGAACGATGTGGAGAACGTCGACCCCGCGCCGGTCGACCCGACGCCCGTCGATCCCGCGCCGGTCGACCCGACGCCCGTCGATCCCACGCCGGTTGACCCGACACCCGATGACCCGACGCTCGACGAGCCTGCCCCGCCGGTGGTGGAGGACCCGGAGCCGACGACGCCCACGGTCGATCCCTCGGCGCTGACGGTCGGGACAAACGTCGGCACGACGCTGAAGAAGGATGACAGCGGCCGCTTCGACTGCACGATCCGGATGAGCGATTCCATTCAGCTCATTCTGCGCGGCACCGACGCGGCGGCGATCTGGTCGAGCGAGGACACCTCCGTGGTGACGGTCAGCGCGGACGGCAAGCTCAAGCCGGTCAAGGCCGGCACGGCCAACGTGACGGCGAGCGTCGGCGGCACCACGGTCCGCTGCGTGGTGCGCATCAACAATTAAAGGCTGACAGAGAACGACCCCTTGGGGTCGTTCTGTTTTATGCTGTGCAAAAGCACAGCATAAATTGAAATGTGCCCTTTCCTCGCCCCTGCGGGGCAACCGGAAAGGATGCACAAAAGATTCATGCGTCGGCATTTGCGCCGATTTGTGATGCGGTGCGCGTGCATGAAGTTTTATACACTGTCTATTGAAAGTGCGTCAGTTTTGTGATAGGATACCCTTGTACCAATAGTACCTGAAAAATAACGGATGGAAACGATACCATGGATCGACGGAGCTTACTGGACCGCGCGGCGAAAAGCGCGGAGGAGCGTGTGCTTTTGGGGCACATATTGGATAAATATGACCAGTGCCGGCAGCGGAACCTGCCCACGAACACGGCGTTTTTAAGCCCGGCCGAGGCGCAGGGCGCGCGGGACCTGCTCCGCGCCGCCGCGATCCACGAGGGCTTCGCCCTCCTCGGCGGCTACGAGGGCGCGGAGCGCCGGATGCTCTTTTTCCTGCCCGACTGGCAGGAGGAGGCCGACGCGTCCGACGCGATGGCGTTTCTCCGCGCGGCGTGGCACGAGAGCGAGCACCCCACGCACCGCGACCTGCTCGGCAGCCTCATGGCGCTCGGCGTAGAGCGCGAGACGCTCGGCGACATCCTCGTGAGCGAGGGGAGCGCCGACCTCATTGTGAGCGCGGGCGTCGCGCAATATCTGCTCGACAACTGGACGGGCGCGGGGCGCACGGCGCTGCGCCTGACGGCTATCGGCGCGGACGCGCTGCGCGTGCCGGAGCAGAAGGTCAGGGAGATCCGGGACACGGTGGCGACGCTGCGGCTCGACGCCGTGACCGCCGCGGGCTTTTCCGTGAGCCGCGGCAAGGCTGCGGAGCTGATCGCCGCAGGACGTGTGCAGAAAAACTATCGCGAGGTCACCAAGGGCGACGCGAGCGTGGCACAGGGCGACGTCATTTCCGCGCGGGGACTGGGAAAATTTGAGGTCGCCGAGGTCGGCGGCCTGAGCAAAAAGGGGCGCACGGGCATTCTGCTGCGCCGGTATCTGTAAGGAGAAGCAAGATGGAACAGAAGAAGATCGACCGTATCAACGAGCTTGCCAAGCTCGCGAAGGAGCGGGAGCTGACCGACGAGGAGAAGGTCGAGCGTGCGGCGCTGCGGCAGGAGTATGTGAATTCCGTGCTCGGCGACCTGCGAAATCAGCTCAACAACACCTATGTGATGGACGAAAAGGGCAACAAGACCAAGCTCACCCGGTGGAGCGAGGACCGTAAGCTGGGCAAGTAGATCCGACGTTTTTCGCGCCCGCGGGCGCGTATGCTGAAAAGAGGGAGGACAAGCGCCATGGAGCATTTTGATCTCGCCGCCTTTTATGGCGGCAGCGCAACGGAGCTGTACCGCACGCTCGGCGCGCACCGCACGCCGGACGGCTGGGTGTTCCGCGTCTGGGCGCCGCACGCGGGGAGCGTGAGCGTTGTGGGCGATTTCTGCGCGTGGGACCCCGCCGCGCATCCGATGCGCCGCCTCGACGGCGGCATCTGGGAGACGGAGGTCGCGGGCCTTTCAGAGTATGACACCTATAAGTTCGCCGTCACCGCGCAGAGCGGCGCGGTGACCTTCAAGGCCGACCCCTACGCCTTCCACGCCGAGACGCGCCCCGGCACGGCGAGCAAGCTCTACGAGCTTGCGGGCTACGACTGGGGCGACATCGCGTACCTTGCGGCAAAGCAGCCGGTCTATGACCGTCCGCTCAACATCTACGAGGTCCACCTCGGCTCGTGGCGGCGGCGCGAAAACGGCGATTTTTACGACTACCGCTCGCTCGCAGACGAGCTGAGCGAGTACGCCGCCGACCTCGGCTACAACTGCGTGGAGCTGATGCCCGTGACCGAGTATCCGCTCGACGACTCGTGGGGCTACCAGTGCACCGGCTACTTCGCGCCGACCTCGCGCTACGGCACGCCGCACGACTTCATGTACTTCGTGGACATGATGCACCGAAGGGGCATCTCCGTCATTCTTGACTGGGTGCCCGCGCACTTCTGCAAGGACGAGCACGGCCTCATCGACTTCGACGGCGAGCCGTGCTACGAGTACGCCGACCCAAAAAAGCGCGAGCACGCGGGCTGGGGCACGCGCGTATTCGACTACGGGCGCGGCGAGGTGAAGAGCTTCCTGCTCTCGTCCGCCGCCTACTGGCTGCGGGAATACCACCTTGACGGCCTGCGCGTGGACGCGGTGGCGTCCATGCTCTACCTCGACTACGGGCGCGAGGCGGGCGAGTGGACGCCGAACAAAAACGGCGGCCACGAGAACTTGGAGGCCATCGACTTCCTGCGCGCGCTCAACACCGCCGCCTTTGCCATTGATCCGAACGTGATGATGGTGGCGGAGGAATCGACCGCGTGGCCGCTCGTGACCTATCCGGTCTCGGACGGCGGGCTGGGCTTCAACCTCAAGTGGAACATGGGCTGGATGAACGATATGTGCCACTACCTCAAGCTCGACCCGTGGTTCCGCCAGTTCCATCATAAGGACCTCACCTTCTCGCTGATGTACGCCTTTTCCGAAAACTTCGTGCTGCCCATCTCGCATGACGAGGTGGTGTACATGAAGGGCAGTCTGCGCGGCAAGATGCCGGGCGACGAGTGGCGGCAGCTCGCGGGCGTGCGCAGCTTCATGGTCTATATGCTCACGCACCCGGGCAAGAAGCTCACCTTCATGGGCGCGGAGCTGGGCCAGTGGCACGAGTGGGATTTTGCCGGTCAGCTCGACTGGTATCTGCTTGAAAACGACGCCAACCGCAGGATGCAGGATTTCTTCCGTGCCGTCAACCGGTACTACCTGACGAACCCCGCGCTCTGGCGCATCGACTTTGACTGGGCGGGCTTTGAGTGGCTCGTCGCGGACGACAACGAGGATAACACCGTCGTCTTTGTCCGCCGCGACGGCGCGGGCGAGGAGCTGCTGGTCGCGGTCAACTTCTCGCCCAACGGCTACCGGGACTACCGTTTCGGCGTCCCGCCGCGGAAAACGTGGCGCGAGGAGCTTTCCACGGATGATACCGCGTTCGGCGGCACGGGCGAGTGGCGCAACGAAAAGCCGGTCCGAACGCAGGCGATCCCCTCGCACGGACGCGAGCAGTCTATTGCCATCACCATCCCCCCGCTCGGCGCGGTCATCCTGCGCGGCGCGGGCGAATATAAGAAACCGAAAGCGAAAAAAAGCAAGGCAAGGGAGGAATTACCGGCATGAAAAAAGAGTGCATCGCCATGCTGCTCGCCGGCGGACAGGGCAGCCGCCTTTACGTCCTGACGGAGAACATGGCAAAGCCCGCCGTCCCGTTCGGCGGGAAGTTCCGCATCATCGACTTTCCCCTTTCCAACTGCGCGAACTCCGGCATCGACACCATCGGCGTGCTCACGCAGTACCGCCCGCTGGAGCTCAACCGCTACATCGGCAACGGCCAGCCCTGGGACCTTGACCGCTCGGACGGCGGCGTACACATCCTCCCGCCCTACCAGAGCGCGAAGGGCGCGACGTGGTTCAAGGGCACGGCGAACGCCATCTACCAGAACATCGGCTTCGTGGATATGTACGATCCCGACTATGTGCTCATTCTCTCCGGCGACCACATTTACAAGATGGACTACGCCGCCATGCTCGCGCACCACAAGCGTGTGCACGCCGACT